>JAABUM010000034.1_pt1 | contig 381780 bp, 295 predicted proteins | sample 5559161 | NCBI WGS metagenome assembly JAABUM01 (sample SAMN10711868, study PRJNA513369) | rock metagenome | isolation source: Antarctica rocks | place: Antarctica: Victoria Land, Siegfried Peak nord
ATGCTGGAGAATCTATTGGAGAAGGTAGATTTGTATGTATTATTACATGGAAACTTCTAGAAATGAACGGTATTTCAACTAGCTTTTGCCAAGACGCTTACATTTAACATGGTTCCTACCGTAGTACATGTCTTGCGGCGCTTGTGGACGCGCTTGGAAAGCTTGGCAGAAGACTACTTTACTTACTTTACTTTATTTAAGTACTTTACTTTACTTCTCGAATTAATATACAACATCAGCATGTCTCAAGAACGTAGTCCAGAATATATCACAAGAAGTGTTTCGGCGACAGACACATTTTCAGGGGAATTATGCAAAGCATAGGGGCTTAGTATACTGTGCCGAGCACGGACCGCTCTGAGACCCAACACTGCCATAAGTGTTGTATGTTGACAATAGTATCAGTCTGTTGCATCGAACTGCAATGATCTAAGCACGTCTCTCATCAGTGTACGCGACAACATTGCTTCAATATTGCTGCTGCGAATCTCTCCTCGTCTGCTCCTTGCACACAACACGACTTCTCGAGTTTATATCCATATACTCGTCGACCTCTTCATCGTGCTTTCTGAATTGCCCCGTGGCATCTGCATGCTGCATATCTATTCCGAAGAAACGACTACAGCATACATGGCTCATCTTTACCATAACATCCACTCAAGCTGTTCTATCATTCCCTGTATTTTGAGGTGAGTATAATGATATGTTGGTGGCAACAAGGCAAAAAAGACTATACACAAACGCAGCCTTTTTTCACAAGGACCTTAAAGATGACATGGAAGCCAATCATATTTTCTATGCAATTCAACGGTCAACAGTATATGTTATCAAGTTCATGCTCAATACTATGTTATCAGGCGATATCAAAAGCGGGATGAGCGTCGAATGGGAAAAAGAAGGAACATAGACTGGTGGTGTAGGTTGACTTGAGTGCGTTCGCTGTCATTATGGGAATTGTTCTGACATCCTTTTGAGTAAGGAAGTGGGAGTCTGAGTGGTCATGAATGATTGAGTTCCTAGCTTGGTACAGTGCCATATTCCAAGCATTGCCATAGCCGTAGACAAATAATTGCCTTTAAACTGCCTGTCCTCGAATTATGTGCCAGCGCCAGGTAGTAAGAGTGAAAAACGATTAACTCTAGTGACGTCGATCGGCAGACTACGTTGCAAGTCTATGAAGCTAGGATCTGATCCGAAATTATTGCGCTACTCGGCTGCAAATTGGGGAACACTCTACCACTGGCGACTCGAGAGCCACTGAATCAGCTGGCTGTGTTGAAGGAGCTTGTGCAAAGCCAGGCTGGCTGTAGTCACGCGACGCGATCTGTAGGACGACCTCGTCTTTGACTATGACGACGGCAGATGAGAAGAATGGAGAGATGCCGTTGCATCTGGTCAACAGGCTGAGTGAAAGCATGAGTCCGTACGTAAGTTCTTTCGAGGGCTCTTCAAGAGGCCAATGAAGGAAAGCATTGGCTGAGGAAATACTCTTCAGGTCCGGGGACACATGCACAATCCAGTGGCATGGCAAAATTGGGGACCAGAAGCCTTGAAATTGGCTAAGAGGCACAATCGGCTACTATTTGTAAGTATTGGATATGCGGCGTGCCATTGTAGGTATGGCGGATAGCCATTGTTCGGTCCCGATATACTTGAATTATCAGCCAACACCTGCCAGGGTGCCACGTTATGGAACGCGAAAGCTTTGAGTCTCCCGAGATAGCGCAGGTTCTCAATGACCACTTCATTCCAATCAAGATCGACCGCGAAGAACGACCTGATATCGATGCCATCTACATGAATTACGTCCAGGCAACCACAGGATCCGGGGGATGGCCGCTCAATGTATTTATTACACCCGATCTGGAACCAGTGTTTGGGGGAACCTACTGGCCCGGTCCGAACAACTCAATGACCGCAGTGGGCACAGTCGTCGCTGAAACAGTAGGCCTTTTGGATATTTTACATAAGATGAAGGACGTTTGGATGCTACAAGAGGGCAGATGTCGAGAAAGTGCAAAAGAGATAACAAGGCAGCTGAGGGATTTCGCCGAAGAAGGGGTGCATAGCCATGGTCGCCAAATGGGCGAAAGAGGCGAAGGAGAAGGACTGGAGATCGAACTGCTAGAAGAGGCATATCAGCACTTTGCGAAGAAGTACGATAAGGTCAATGGAGGTTTCTCGACTGCGCCAAAATTCCCGACCCCTGCAAATTTGAGTCTCCTGCTGAGACTCGGACAATGGCCACAGACGGTGAAAGATGTTGTTGGCGAAGAGGAGTGCAACAATGCCGCGGCCATGGTCGTGAATACGCTTCGCAAGATGGCAAGAGGAGGCATTAGAGATCAAATTGGCTACGGCTTTGCACGTTACTCGGTGACGAAAGACTGGAGCCTTCCACATTTCGAGAAGATGCTTTACGATCAATCACAGTTGCTAGATGTCTATCTCGATGCTTTTCTAATCACTCGAGATCCTGAAATGCTTGGCGCTGTCTACGATATTGCTACCTATCTTACGAGTCCACCAATGAACGCTCCAAACGGTGGTTTCTTTTCCGCCGAAGATGCGGATTCGTACCCTTCACCGAACGATGCCGAGAAGCGGGAAGGAGCTTACTATGTCTGGTCTCTCAAAGAGTTCCACAATGTTCTGGGCGAAACCGATGGGGACATCTGCGCTCGATTCTACGGTGTAAAGGCAAACGGAAATGTCGCGTCAGCCAATGATCCACATGACGAATTCATTAGCTTGAACGTACTCAAAGTCACGACGACTCCTGCAGCTCTAGCCAAGCACTCCGGTTTGTCTGAGGCATCCGTTACCGAAACTCTCAAAAGAGGCCGCCAAAAGCTACGTCAATACCGAGACCAGCACCGACCTCGCCCAGCACTCGATGACAAGATAATCGTCTGTTGGAACGGTCTCGCTATCAGCGCTCTTGGTCGTACATCCGCCGTGCTTGGTTCGATCGACCCCTCCAAATCATCCGAATGTCTCAATGCCGCCATCGCCGCCGTCAACTTCATCAAGAATGAGCTATGGGACGCAGGATCCAGGACCCTCTACCGCGTCTACCGTGAAGGTCGTGGGTCGACCATTGGCCTTTGCGATGACTACGCGTTCCTCATCCACGGCCTCATCGACCTCTACGAAGCCACCTTCGACGATGCATATCTCGAGTTCGCAGACACACTTCAGATACGCCAGAACGAACTCTTCACTTCGGCCGATTCTCCGGGCTTCTACACCACACCATCGCCACACCCACCGGATCTTCTCATGAGGCTGAAGAGCGGCATGGACGCCGCCGAACCATCTTCCAACAACATCAGCGCACGCAATCTCTACCGCTTGAGCGCTTTGCTGGAAGACGAATCTTACTTTCGACTAGCAGGCGAGACTGTGCAAGCTTTTGAGGCAGAGGTGGAGCAATTTCCCCACTGCTTCGCTGGGATGATGGGCAGCGTTGTCATGGCACGATTAGGCCTCAAGGCTGTTGTGCTGACGGGGAATAGCGTGGAGGCCTTGAAGGCGTTGAGGCAGCAGATACGACCGAATGCTGTTGTGACTGCGCTGGGCGGTGGGAAGGGTAAGTGGCTGAGGCAGCGGAATGTTCTCTTGAAAGACATTGATGTGGAAAGGGATGGTGTGATGGTCTGTGAGGGAGGTGCTTGTAGAGAGGGATCGGAGTATCTCTGAGCGGATGAACGGTTGACGAATGATTGATATTCGACATGCCGAATCATGTATGCGGATGTGGGGTTATTACGATATTGGATGGTAAAGCTGATTTATGGATTCTGTTCAAGGAACGTTTCTCCATCTGTAACAAGCTATCTATTGGAAATAGTAATGATACTCATACCCACGTTGGGACGCTCACAATTCGTCTACAACAGTATACATAAGAACGGCCGTTCATTCATCTTCTACACCAATGCCTCCGAATCCCTCCCTACATCCTCCATAACGTACAGTACTCATGCACTGCCTAGTCACGTCCAAACAGATGCTGCTGGTCCAAACAACTAGCGCGCGGTAGCTTCTTCAGCACCTTGGCGCTTTCTCAACTTGCTTCCCTTGAAGAAGCCGTCCCCCAGCTTACCGAGAGTAGCCTGGTGAGACACGCCCTCTACAGACATAGCCTTGAGGTTTGGAAACCTGTTCAGTGTTCTCAAGATGGGCTCGACCTATGTGGTTCATCAGTATGGTCTATGGAGACTAGGCATTCCACTTTATACTGACCATGAGAGCCTCTTTATCGCTCAATCCCCACTCAGTAAAATCGAGGATCAGCCTTTCGAGAGAAGGGAAGCTTAATGGCGAAGCAATGTGATTCGATGCGTATTCGCTCTGCTTGGTGTCAGAGGACAGCGTCCGTGACCAGTCTGTTATGTCAAGAGTCAGCATTCTTGCTAGTACCCATTCCTACGCTGAGTCTTGCGATATGAAGGATCGCCTTGACTACAACGAGATCGATGCTAGAAAGTCGCGTACCTGCCCACACATAGTCTCTATCTGTTGCATTGGCCTGTCCGGCACCGAACCCTCCTCCAAAGAGCCCCGCAAGGCTAGCGGTGAATCTCAAACGGACCATTCGTAGAAGAGTCAGTCTACCACTGGGCGCGGATACGAAAGCGAAGGCTGTGGCTTCATTAACGATCTTCTTTTTGGGTATGTAGCTAGAGGAGGACGTACTTGCAGGGTTGAACATACTTGATTTTGACAGCCCCGCATCTGCGAAGTGGCTTATCGAGTTTGGGGAGCTGAACTCGAATACGTTTTCCCCGTAGAGGATTGGCAACGTCTCCGCGTAGATCAATCGACAAGTTTGCATTACTCGTGAGTCGATGTTTGAAATGGGATGGTGATTGCTCGCAACCAAGGTCTTGTAACCAATGAGGTCATGCGCGCGCGTGACACGCTCTGAGGATACCAGGACGTGTCGGTAGATCATGTGCCGAACTTCAACGGGTAACCTGGTGTAGAGTGGACAATGATTGACGGCCATACACGTGTTCTCAGATCGATACTGACTTGCTTTAGGTGGATCCGAAGCAGCCACAATTTTGGAGTTCTGCCGCCCAGTCAGTCTATGAGGTCTTCCCCTGCCTGACTGAGATGCAAAAGGCAGAGCTTGTCAAGAGGAGCGCTGAGATGAGCCTACCCTGTTGTCAACAGGCAACCTTTGCATGGACTTGGGTCTGGTGGCAGCTCTGATAGACTTAATCTCCGTTTCCAATGAGTTGATAGTGTCTGAGTAGGGGGTATCGAGAAAGTCAAGGTTCGGAATGGTTATGCCATGAGCGTGGTTCCCAAGGCTAGGACCGCCTAGCATATCACGGCTAGGAAGAGGCATCAAGCCATGATCATGCCTGTCAACCGAGACTTCATGTGGCATTGCAGATCCTCTTGACGCCGGCAGCTTGGCACGGCGCCTCAAAGTAGGTTCATCTGACTCGAGTTTTTCTGTCGTTGTCGTACTGGCAGGAGGATGTCCGATGGTGAAGCTGAAGTTGAAGTAGCTGCCCATACCAAAGACAAACGAGAAATGCAAAGGCATTGTACCTGCGGACTCTTTCTATCAAATCGGATTGTGCTAAGGTATATGTATCGCTATGGAGCCGGCAAACGAGAGCAGGTTGGTGATATGGAAATAACGAAGGTTCGCAGAGGGTGTGCGTCGCAGTCGTAGTATGTCAAGCTTGATCTAGAATAACATGACGAGGCAGAATTCTGCGACTTAGTTTGGAATAGAACTATGTTGAACTTACGTTTCTGGTGATGCTGTGTAAGCGCTGAGAGACAGCGTCTACCTTATATCAAGTACTTTAAGTACGGAGTGGTGTGTACCTCAACGGCTAACCTGTTGAGGCTTATCTCAACGGCTGGGCAAACTAGGCTTCATAGGGTAAGGTAGCCGATACCAAGCGTATCGCCGATAACGGAAAGGTGCCAGTCACTAGACCGCAGTACCTGAGCGTGCCAAGGTTAGGTAGCTTGCAGACTTCATTGGACCAGCCTCGGTCAGCGAAGATGGGATCTATGTGCATCGTGAAGTTATGAGACCAAGGTTAAACAAGATAACGTGTCCTATGCGTCGATGAAGGCCCGCGTATACAATAGTGCAACATCGCTTTGACATGTAGGAAGCTGGCATTGTTGAAGTGGGATTCCACGTCACTACAGCGCCTCACTATGTCTACGTCTCCAGTCTCTCCAGCCAAACGGAAGCAGATCTTGCAGGTCATCTTGATCTCCCTACTGCTAGACTTGGTATACCCAGGCCCCCTGTATCCATGCGTCCCGCTCTAAGACTTGTCTAGATTTCTTTCACGTTCATCCTTCCACTGTTTCCAAAGCTCCTCGAGTTTTACCGCAACCTCGAATCCTCCCAAGACTCTTCCTCCCTACTCAATCGCGTACTATATGGCCTAAATACTTATAAGCATTCGTTCTCACGGCCCATCAGCGATCGCTATGACATAGTCCTTCTCGGAGGCGCACTCGGCTCCCTTTTCTCGTTTCTGCAGGCGATCGCCTCTCCGATAATCGGTACACTATCCGACAAGTATGGGCGCAGGACCGCTCTCCTATGGTCTATGGCCGGCAACATTGCATCGGTGGCTCTTTGGGTGGCTGCTACAGATTTCAGAACGTTCCTGGCGAGCAGAGTGGTCGGGGGCTTGAGCGAAGGAAACGTGCAGCTTGCAATAGCCATGGCGGCAGACATTAGTGACGACAAGCAACGAGGGGCTACAATGGCACTCATTGGAGTCTGTTTTTCAATTGCTTTCACCTTCGGGCCTGCGCTGGGAGCGGCTCTAGCGAATGTCGAGACCGTGGTCGCCAACCCCTTCGCAACGGCGGCCGGCTTTTCTCTGCTCCTTATCGTTGTCGAAACTGCATACCTATATTTCTTTCTGCCGGAAACCTTGCCTCCATCGCGAGCACTGTTAGCAACGAACAGATTAAAGACGGAAACCAAAGCGGAAGTGCAACAGCAACCTAATCATACTAACTCCCATACCCTCCTCAATTTCACCCATTTCATTTTCATCTTCTTTTTTAGCGGCATGGAGTTTTCTCTACCATTCATGACTTATGACCTTTTTGCCTACTCCTCTTCTCAATCTGGAAGACTACTTGGGTTCATGGGCCTTATAGCAGCAATATTGCAAGGGGCTGTCACCAGGCGACTGCACCCACTCAAAGTGGTCCAGATCGGTGTGGTAGCTTGTGCAGCAAGCTTTTTCATGCTTGGCCAGTTGACTACGGAAGCCGGACTTTGGGCGGCAGCCATCCTACTGGCAGTCACGACTGCCACAGTGGTAACCGGACTAAACAGCCTGAGTAGCTTTGAAGCTGCCGAAGGTGAAAGAGGAGGCAAGTTGGGCAATCATCGTAGTTGGGGTGAGTAATGATGTTGATGGACCTTTGATCTTTCGCTAATTAGTCCTCTACATAGGTCAATTTGGGCGATCATGTGGTCCATTGTTCTTTTGTACTCTATACTGGTGGGCTGGCCGAGATGTTGCGTACAGTATAGGTGGAGCTGGCATGTTGGGTGTATGCGCAGTCGTCTTTGGGTCATTGAAAGCTCCGCCGACATCGCTAGTACAGAAAGAGGTCGGTCGTCACCAAAAAGCGTCAAGCATTGACGAAGATGAAGTATCCAAGTAGTTCAATAAAAAGTATTGTTCGAGTAATCGGCACATTCAACAGGTTCTCTCTGTTTTGGGTTGTACTGAATACTAGTGCCACGATGACGATCATAACACTCAATTTCTTTTGCAACCCCATAGTTGACTTGCCTCTATATCGTCATAGCTAATGAGCACTAAGTGAGACGAAAGCTTCGTAATCTAGAAATGTAGCTCAGATGTTGGTCGAAGGCTCACTCCAGATGTTATAGCTTGGCAGTCTAACCTCTCGAAAGGGTAAACTAGATCTATTTCTCGGCATAATTTAGTGTCCAACGCGTTCACGTCTTGCTTCACACGACAGAACAACCTACCTTGAGTTCAACTGTTGCTACACCCTGTGCAGGTTTTCCATACATGAAACACAGGTAGTGGCGCAGATGCAGGCCGCTCACTCCAACAACATCATCGACCTCACAGAGGCAGACGACGACGACGATCAACTTGAGACATTGAGTGAAGCGGCCTCGAAAGCGGAAGCTGCTGCAGCTAGTTTGAGAAGGAAATTCTCAACCATTGGCCATAACGTTACTCTCAATAGACAACCACCCTCCGAAAATAACAGTCTTAGACCTACCGCGAACATTAATGGGATCAAGTCAAGAGAAGGGAAGGTACAAGGGACTCAGTCGTCCTCGGCAAGCTACGAAGTTCGAAACCCAAGCCTAGGGCCGAAAATAGGTAGAAATGAACCGATAATTGACGTAAGACCAAAGATTACTCTACAATTGAAGCGGAAGCGCTCGGCCGCGTCACCACACTTGGATGGCATCGCTAAGGCCGCAAAACGGGAGGACTCAAAATCAAGGGATCCATCAAGGAAACTGGAAAGCTTGCATAGCTATGAACGTACTACACCAACTAGCGTACAGCTCGTCACTAAGCAAAGCGCACAGAATGTCCGAGATGCTACTGGTAGTAATGGAAAACGTGACGGTGGGATTTCGATCCCAGGCCCCAGCAGCAGCGTCACGGATATTGGTGCCATACTGGAGGTTTTGCTTTTATCTGGGGAAGATGCACCGATTTCTGAAATATTCAACAACGTTGTGTACCCCGTCCTTGAAAAGGCTAAAAGAAGAGCCAATCAGTCTCTTACAAACGACGAGCTCTTGGCTATCGGAACAAGCGTTCGTCTCCACTATCTTATCTCGAGCCCTTAGCTAATGTTGCGTTAACAGGTAGCCATTGAAGTCGTAGACCAGAAACTGAAAGCCTATGTCTCACAGCCACCGTCAACACTAAATGATGCCCAAAAGTTAGATCTCAAGCATTTCGTAAAGAAATCTTTCCGCAAAAAGGTGCAGGAAGCTGTCTTGCGTTCTATCGCGGCCCAGAGAGTCTTAGAAGGCCAATACCTCCCAACCAATCCTGGACGTATAAACAGTACCAGACCCAGTTCAAGGAGATCTCCAACGTCATCGGCCCATATAGACTCGGCGCATAGAGGGCATGCAGACTTGAAAGGTAAATTGTCAACTACGGATCCTCGGAAATCAGGGCTGTCGTCCACTTCCAAGCCGGCTACTTCGAGTATGTCCATGGCCAAATCGTCTGAGAAGAAGATAACAGACCTCTCTGGCTATCTACAGAAGCTTGAAAGTGAACTTCTACCCACAGACATCGATGAGTTCAACATAACAAGCCCTGCCCGTGATCAGAATTCAGTCCATGGTGCAGAGGAAGACGAGACTATCACTGAGCCAAGCCATCAGCCATTGCGGCCAACCTCATTGACCGGCGCCGATCGCATTGTCTACGGCTCACTCAATGAATACGTACCCAGATTGCCCGCTGTCTTGCCCACAAGCGTACCGCTACCTAGTATAGTACAGGATGATCCCCAGTCGCTTTTAGAGTCGTCCTTTCCCCCTGATTACGATCGAGGTCGCTATCCTCTATTACGCCGCAGACGTGAAAATAAATATTATACACCGGCACCGCATTCATTAGAAGAGGTCCCGTACAATTCCAACCCATCGGTGTCGGCTTCTCAGTCTAGCCAGATAGCCACAACATGGACGCACGAAGCTAGCAAGAGATCGCAGGCTCCGAGTGCTACGAATGCTACCAGCTCTTCCGAAATGTCCCAAGGTGTGTTGAGCCAGATGTTTATCGCCCGCGTCGCCACTGATCCATTTGCTGAAGCCTTGTTGAAAGTGATCGCTTCAGGCACAGCTTCCCTAGCACAATTAGCAGAATTTCAAGCCCTTACCAAGGAGCTGAAGGGTGCCAAGCAGTCTCAAGAGATAGGCGATTCAGCAGGTTCTACGAGTCACTACACTAATGTAGCATCATCCGAAGCCCAATCAGACACTACTATGAACTCGGGTGCCTCTGCCTCTGCCTCTTATTTCCAAGGCACCGTGAACCATCCAAGAATTCAAGCGACCAGCCAGGAGGATATTAAACGTACGGTGAAACGACTTCGCTCAATAGTAGACGTACAACCCCAGACTATTAAGCAACCATCAATATCTCGATTATCAACTACAGCTTACGATCCGCACTTAGAGCAGCTTGTTGCAGTCTTAATCACAAATGAGACTAAGGATCACAATCCATCGAACAGAGCGAACCGACACTCCATTTACCATTTCGAGCAAGAAGAGCTTCTTCATAACAAGGCTGTTCTCCGATCTGCCGACGTTGCACGTCCACATTGGGAGACTGAGCTCCATAAAACCGATAAGCCGAACTTCACCAGATTGGAGACAAAAGTGGTAGACCCGGTTCGAAGACCGGAGCGTTATATTCCATCCTTGCTACGTCATCGAGAGCTTGGCTCAGACTCTAACGGTCGCTGTGTTAATATACAGAGAGAACTTTGTTTGCGAAGATCTGAAATGATTGAACCTTGGAGATATTGGAAAGGAGCCTCCGGTGACATCGTGGCGGCCGCCTGGAGTCCTGACTCGATCACGTACGCTGTTGGGGCCGCTGCTCATACCAACCCTGAAGATGTGCAGTATAATCGTTCTTGCAATCTGCTGCTGGGCGACCTACATCTCAATACTCTGACAGAGCTGCCAGACCACCGAGTTGACAGGCCGAAACCAGGGACTTTGGCCGATACATACAACGCTCGCCAAGCTGTTTACGAAGCTTGCGACCCGATGGTATATGAGACCGTATCTTCGATTGCATTTTCACCCCGTGCAGATCGCATGTACACTGCGAGCCATGACCGCACGGTGAAGATCTGGGATACCTCTGCTCCGCACCATTCTCCAATGACTCTACAACATGACGCTCACGTTACCAGCGTCGAGGTCTCAGCGCACACACCCGGCTTATTCGCTACGGGGTCCAATGTCATTGAGAATGCGGTCCGTGTTTATTACATGGAGAACAACTATGCATTACACGTTGACTTCTCTTCGTCCCGTGCGGTAGCGAAGCCAGCCTTGAACATTCACCCCGAATGCTTACGCTGGGGCCCCTCAGCGTGGACTAGTCATTTGCTTTTAGCTGGTTTTCATCAGAATCATACGGACGAACCTTCACAGGAAGGTCAGCTTTGCCTATGGGACGCGAACGCTTTCCAGTTCATCAAAGTCATCCCTTCATCTCAAAGCGTTTTTGCGGCAGCGTGGCACCCTACCATGAATTACTTTGCGACTGGCGGTGCACCTGGTGGTAATATACTTACAGATAAATTTAGAACTAAGACTGTGGTTCGAACTTGGGACGTTCGAGCTCCTGGCCACTACACGATGGAGTATGAGTGTTCCGCGCTTGATATGCAGGATATCACCTTCCATCCTATCAATTCAAACATTGTTACTGCTGGATGTACAGACGGTACTACATTTGTGTGGGATTATCGCCGACCGGACTATCCACTTCATCGTTTGAGACATGGAAAGCCTCTTGTCGACTGGGACCACACGCGCGGCTCAAGGGAAGTAGTTGATACCGGTGTCATGATGAGTCTTTGGGGTCCAGGTGCAACACTCTTTTATACAGGCTCATCAGATGGGATGATCAAAGCATGGGATATTCGACGGCATCCTCAAGACGTTTTGATTCGCAACGTTGCGCAATTCGGTGCTGGGATTCAGAGCGGCGCTTTCTCACCTGATGGCACTAATCTGCTTGTTGGTGACGCCGATGGAGGCATCCACGTTTTGTCCTCAGCTCCTTGCGGGCCGCAACCAGTTGACAGTGGATGTGATGACCTAAGCCCCGAGCTGCCTATCACTCTTGTACGAGCGCCAGATGGAAGTGGGCTAGCTCTTGACGTTAACGACAACGACCCTGGCACCGAAGGTAGAGAAGCGGCCAAAGATCTCATCGACTCTGGACAAGTCATTTTCGATCTAAACTTCGGGGTCACGCAAGGCCTAAGCTACAAGACGCCCTACGCTGAGAACGTTGAAAAGGAGGACGTAGATCCAGATGCGGTACGCTTGTGCACAGTTGAAAGTGCCGAAGGCAATCAGTCCTTGATACGTATGCGCAAGAGTACTGAAGAGGAGAAAGACGTTAGGCGTGCCATCATCAAAGCACGAAGGCAGAGAATTGTCGAGCTATATCCGCAATCAAAGACTGCACGAGCAGAGGGGATTAGAAGCGGTCAGAACGCATCCGGCGACGGTCTTCGTAATCATCCCACTTCGGGTCATCCAGAGTCCGATCGCTCAGGCCTGACGACAAGAGAAAATGTGCTTGATCGAGATGGGGACTACCCAATGTTCAACTCATTGCCCTCGAACCAACGCCGGACCAGCGCAGGGGACTCCTTCCCGGCCTCCTTTAAGCGGAAAAGCACCTATTGCCATAGCCTTGCATTCTTTGGAAAAGTCAAGCCCCCAGTCCTGGGCATGCCAACCGACGATGTGGAGGACAACATCATCTCTGAGAGTGAGATGGTGGAGCAAAATGACTGGTGGCCGCGCTTGAATGAAGATGAAATTCAGAGGGCGAGAGCTGGGAAAGGGCATGAAAACCACGCTGACTGAAGTGGGAGGAGACTTTGGGTATTTCGGTCTTCTTTGGGACAGCGTGTAACTTTTGGAGATGGGTGTAGGAGGGTAATTGGCACGGTGTAGAAGTTATCCGAGGTCAAAAACAAAACCCATCCTGGCTTGTCGTGGTTCTCGATGCATAGGATTCAGTGAGGTGGGAGGTTACTGGTCACCATTATGTGGCAATCAATGACCCATGAAGCTCGCGAGGTGGTGCAGAACCCCTGCATCGCCTCCCTCGAAAGCTATCAAGCACATGCTACTACATACATGTTTGTGAGGTCTCATGAGAAGATTGACTTTGGATCGGTGTTGTTCTCCGGTTATGCTGTTGGTCGTTTCAATAGTACTCACACAACGTCGACCGTGGCTGCATTGGTTGTCTGTTGGCTGATGTCCGTAGCACACAGCGCATGACCGCTTGCTCTGCGTTATTTGTTAAGACAAGTATATCTGAGTATCGATCCAAATTGTCTAAAACTAAGCACCGCTGCTATCTCAAAGTCCATGCAGGTGCTGTCATCTCTCCATTCGTGCAAGGTGCTTAGGTAATTGCATGTCACGTAGCTCTCTTGTCTATTGCGACGGACATTCATGTTTAGCACACAATATGATGATGGTGGTTCGTTCTCTTGAGCGGAGTGAAGGACGAACCTCCGAGGGCATTACTCCGGAACGCTTTTTGACCTATCGTGGGTAGAAATAACGACATCTGATGCGCAAACCGTCGGCATGGTCAACATGTACGGAGAACAGAAAGCCGCAAAGTCTCGTATCGGACAGATGCTCCGTCCGGAGATCACAACGCACAGGTTTAACAGACCATTTTACGAAACTCTGAAAGGAGCGTAGCTTCATCAGATGGCGCAGCGGGTGGCTGTTCATCGTCGATGTGATGCCGGATTTGTCCTGAATAAGGTATGTTCCACAGTGGAGTGGTAGACGCTAGGGAGCCGACGAGGTCCGGATATGCACGTGATGTGGCTTGGCATCGAATAAGGTTTTGATTGTTTCAGGGCTTATCGGGCTTATCGTTGACCTGCGCCAAGACACCTCGGGGTAATATAAGTACTCAGCTTGCGTTCCCACGTCAAATTGCTCTACAAGTTCTGCATCATCTCCCTCTCCGCTCCCTGATGTGAGCAATGAGACGCCATCAGGGACGTAAGTCGCTCTCTCTCACGAAGGCCGGTGCGTGACTGGAGCGATGACACCATTCCCGCTAAAACGGATAGGCGGGAGATTTCCACGGAATGGTGGGGTGTTATAGAGCTTCACTTCTTCTTCCATGTGGATGCAGTTCGATTCGCACTTCTTCCCGTTTTGCTGTCACTCATTCCGAGACTCATAACCTGGACTCTTCTCAAGGTTGAAGATATTTGCCCCAAGATGGCGCCAGAAGCTCCAGTACAGAAATTTGAAACGCTGCAATTGCACGCTGGGTAGGACTTTCAAGATTCATTTACTCTACTTGTTGTATCGGACCGTAGTCTGACGGTACGTCCTAGTCACGAGCCAGATTCAGCTACCAATTCCCGCGCTGTTCCAATCTATGCCACCACGGTAATTTTCCCATTGGCCCCAGTTGGGGCTTCACATATACTGACTGCAAGGACTAGAGCTATGTATTCAACGACAGTGCCCATGGTGCTCGCCTGTTCGGTCTCAAGGAGTTCGGAAATATCTATAGCCGTATTATGAATGTGCGTACCAATGATACTTCAGATCAATGTCCTCAATTGTAGCTTATAATCCTACACTCCTAGCCCACGGTCGATGTCTTCGAAAAGCGCATAGCAGCACTTGAAGGCGGCGTCGCAGCCGTGGCAGCCTCCTCCGGCCAAGCCGCCCAGTTGATGGTGGTTGCAGCTCTCGCCCACACGGGGGACAATATCATCTCCACCTCGAACCTGTACGGAGGCACCTACAACCAATTCAAAGTCGCCTTTCCTCGCCTTGGCATAACTACCAAATTTGTCAAAGGCGATGATGCCGAGGAGTTTGAGAAACTGATCGACGACAAAACGAAAGCCATATACCTGGAGAGCATTGGAAATCCTCGCTACAATGTCCCGGACTTTGAGAAAATCGTTGCTGTGGCACATAAACATGGTGTTGCGGTTGTTGTAGACAATACTTTTGGAGCAGGCGGCTACTTCTGCCGTCCCTTTGATCACGGCGCCGATATCATTGTGCATTCAGCAACAAAGTGGATTGGAGGTCATGGGACTACAATCGGTGGCATAGTTGTTGACAGCGGCAAGTTCGACTGGGGAAAGCACGCGGCCCGATACCCTCAGTTCAATGACCCATCAGAAGGCTATCACGGACTCAAATTCTGGGACACCTTCGGTCCTATAACCTTTGCCATCCGTGTCCGCGTCGAGATACTCAGAGATCTCGGAACAGCCCTGAATCCATTCGCGGCACAGCAATTACTACTTGGTATCGAGACGCTAAGTTTGCGATGCGAAAGACATGCCTTCAATGCCCAGAAAGTGGCCGAATACCTAGAAAAGAACGAAAACGTCGCTTGGGTCAGCTATCCAGGCCTGGAGAGCCATCAGTCCCATCAGTTGGCGAAAAAGTATCTCCCAAGGGGCAATGGAGGTGTGTTATCCTTCGGAGTCAAGGGCGGAGAAGCTGCGGGTAGTCAGGTCGTGGACGGCTTCAAGCTGATCTCCAACCTGGCCAATGTCGGCGATTCGAAAACCCTGGCCATCCACCCCTGGAGCACCACCCACGAACAGCTCAGCGATCAGGAAAAGACGGACAGCGGTGTCACAGAGGACTTGATCAGGATCTCGGTCGGGACGGAGCACATTGACGATATCATCGCAGACTTTGAGCAGTCGTTTGCGGCGAGCGAGGCGGCGAAGCCGGATGCGCCGGCGGATGAGAAAAACGGGGAGGTTAAGGGAAGTACAGATGGGGATGCGAAGTTGGGCGGTGCTACTTGATCTGTAGTGTTGTGCCTTAGTGGTGCTGCATCAATAAAGAATACCTCACTCTTCCGGACTTATTATTGCAACAGCTTACTTTCTCACTTCCTCTCCTTCCTATAGCACTGTTCCATCTTCTTCCATCTCAGACATCAATAATGTCCCCCACATACCCTCAATTGCAATTGCCTAATCCACTATTCATCCAGCGGTCACGCTTCCACTCCGAGCAACCGTCTACGAGTGACTCCAATTCCATACTTTTACCTGGTATCAATAGAATGCAACACTCGATATACTAATATGATATCTCTTCTATAAGTAGGAATTCGATCATTCATTGGTTTACTTTGTCCTGGCGGGCGTTAGAGCGTACGCTGCATATCATGTAGCAGATAATATTGATCATGCAGGAGTTTTTCGTGCTGGACTCCAAAAAGACCATGGTACACTAGCGACTTGGCAGAGAGCACACTAAATATCTATGAATTTATTAACATTTCCCCATTGATAAATTATCACTTGGCGGTTATTCTCTAGGATATCTTAGAGTCGCTGAGACATAAGAGCTACTTGTGTAGTAGTAATGAATATAGAGGTAGGTGAGGGTAGAATCTTCGATAGTTTTAGTAGGAACTTGATAGGGAACTCTCTGCCAAGTCGCTAGTGAGTGTACCATGGTTTTTATCACCCACTTGGCCTCCCTAGAGTAACCCGGATGAACTTCGGAAGGTATCTGCACTATTCCTCTTCTTGGTCTAGTATACGGAGTACGGGGATGGAATGCCGGCTTGGCAAAACGACGGAGATGCCGATCCAAAAACGGCCGAGGTTGTTCATACGGAGACTCCATTCGAAGGATTGGGGCTGATTAGCTCCATCCTACAGATCCTTTTCCCCTTCAACGATGAGAGGAGAGGCATCACAGTCTGGTATACAGTCCCCTCTTAGCTGAAGTATTCTTGAAGGCTAGGCCACCTTCCACATCTTCCCAAAGTATAGCTCCCATATCATGGCTGCCCACCTAGAGCTTGCGAAGGACTACCATTCGCCTGTGCCAGCCGGCGCTCCCTTCTCCGTCCCAGTTCCCGCCTCACACAAGACCGGTCGGAGCGCTGTATACCGACATTGGAGGTTCAAAGATGGTCCATTAAAGACGTTGGATCCGAACGTCACCAACGCACATCAGATGTTCGAGGACACCGCGAATCGCCAGCCAACAAACAAATGTCTAGGCTACAGACCATACGACCCAGCGACCAAGTCGTTTGGGAAGTATCAATGGATAACATACGGTGACGTTCAGAAGCGAAGGGCCAATTTTGGCGCAGGTATCGCCCAAGTCAATCAGGAAGCTGGAGTCTTGGACCGCAAGTATGGTATAGGCCTTTGGTGCCAGAATCGCCCAGAATGGCAGATCACAGGTGCGTCGGCAGAGCCGGAAAGACAGCTTCGCCGCTCATCAATATCATAGATTTGGCCTGCATGTCGCAATCGTTGTATACCGTCTCGTTATACGACACACTTGGACCATCAGCAACGGAGTACATTATCAACCATGCTTCTCTACCATGCGTCGTCACGTCCCTGCCTCACATACCGACTCTTCTCAAGGTGAAGCCAAGGCTACCATCCCTTCGAGTGGTCATATCTGTAGACCCTCTTGACAATGGCGAACGAGAAGGACAATCAAAGCTTGCCCTATTGAATGCTATGGCTGCGGAGATGAATATCAAAATATACTCAATGGAGCAAGTGGAGGCTTTAGGAGCCTCGAACGGGCCACCTCAGTACCACCCACCGTTCCCCTCGGACACAATCACCATAAATTACACGTCAGGAACTACTGGCCCACCGAAAGGGGTAGTATTGACACACGCAGCTGCAGTAGCAGCGGCATCAGCTGCACTCATCACAATTCCTCATACCCCCAATCACAGTATTTTATCTTATCTTCCCCTGGCTCACATTTACGCACGTATGACCGAGCACGGCGTACTTTGGGCCGGGGGTCAATTGGGTTATTATCATGGCGACATCCTCGCTCTGGTCGATGACCTGCAGACGCTCCGACCTACTGTATTCACCTCCGTACCCCGTCTCTACAACCGCTTCGGCGGCGCCGTCCGTGCTGCCACGGTCCAACAGCCGGGCTTCAAAGGAACGATGGCTCGTCATATAATATCCACAAAGCTTGCGAATATGGAGCCGGCCGACTCGCCCTCTGTAACGAACAAGCATGCTTTCTATGATCGTATCTGGGGCAAAAAGGTCGGCGCTGCTCTAGGTCTTGACCGAGTGACAGACATGGTGTCAGGTTCCGCACCCTTGGATCCCAGCCTCCAAAGATTCTTCGGCGCCGCTCTGGGTGTCAATTTCATTCAAGGCTACGGCCTGACCGAAACATACGCCCATGGTCTATGCCAAACACCGGGCGATCTATCCGTCGGCAACTGCGGCGCCGTCATGCCAACCATGGAAGTATGTCTGCTAGACGTACCAGATATGGAGTATCACTCCACGGACAAGCCGCAGCCGCGTGGCGAACTACTCGTAAGAGGCAACTCACTGTTCACTGGCTACTACCGCAACGACGAAGAAACCGACAAGGCCATGACACCCGACGGCTGGCTCCGCACCGGCGACATCGCGACCGTCGACGGCCGCGGTCGCTTCCAGATCATCGACCGGCGGAAAAACGTCCTCAAGCTCGCACAGGGCGAATACATCTCCCCCGAGCGCATCGAAAACATCTACCTCGCACACCTCAATTACCTTGCCATGGCATACGTGCACGGCGACTCGATGCAGACGTTCCTGGTCGCCATCTTCGCCGTGCAGCCGGACATGTTCGCGCCGTATGCCAGTAGAGTCCTTGGGAGGAAGATCGACGCTGCGGATGTGGAGGCTGTCAGGGCGGCGTGTTCGGATGTTAAAGTTAGGATGGCGGTGAGGAAGGACTTAGATAAGGTGGGGAGGAAGAATGGGTTCGCGGGATATGAGAGGGTGAGGAATTGCTATCTCATGCTCGATCCTTTTACGATCGATAACGAGCTTTTGACACCGACGTGAGTATCCCCCCGCCCTACCTTTGGTATCTCATCACACTTCCCAAAAACCCCTCGATACTAACACCCAAAAAAAATCTCAGATTGAAAATGAAACGGCCGCCGACGGCGAAGAAGTATCGCACGCACCTCGATGAGCTATACGCCGAGGCTTTGGCCGAAGAGGAGTTGGGGAAGAATATCAGGGCGAAATTGTGAACTTTTTTGCCCTTGAGTCGCTGCTTAGATGCGGTGATTCTGCATCGTATTGCGCCGCATTGCATTGTATTGTATAGCATAGACGGACCTCGGTCCTATATCTCCCGTATAAATCTATAAATCTACATTTCGCATATCAAATTCTATCAAGACCACACATCTTTATCTTTACCATAACGAACGAACGTTGTTGATTCTCGTATCTCGTATCTTACCGACCGACCGACTGACTGGTCTTTTGGAATGCCAACCCCTTTCTGGCCTGCGGATAGGTATAAGAGCGATAGCTCTGTGAGTTGGTATATCATCAAGGGTTCTGTGTCTTGGTTTGGCAAGGTAGGGCATTGTGGAATGTGGAGTGGAATGTGGAGATTTGTAATGTTGGGCTGAGGGTTTTATGTACTTAGGTTCTCGAATATGTACATAGATTGTAGGTAGGAGATTGGATATTGGAGTTGGTAGAGACTACGAACGAATGTAATGTTGCGCTAATGGGAAGAGGTTAGGAGCTGGGAATTCTGGTTGGCTATCCCAATTCGCTATCCCATCGTGCCTATGTCCTGGCACGGCATTCGTCTCAGGGGGGTTTTCCGAGGTAGGTACAGCCGAGACGGAGGGCCAAGACATAGGATAGATAGAACATCGACGATCCCATCGCCTACCTTACGTTCCCAAAACCCCCCCCTTCAAGCCAACTTCGCCGGTATCTTCCTCCTCGCCCTCACCGAAGCCTCATACAACGCATCCTTGAACGCGAACAGGAACGCCGCCGTAATAACACTCTGCGTGACCTTCGGCCCAATACCCTTATACAACCCCCCCCACCCCTCCTCCCTAATGACACGCTGAAAACTCCGCATCATGCCATCCTGCATCCCACCCTCCTTAGCCGCGGTGGCGACGTGCATGCGCGACTTCACCGTTATGTAAGGGTATGTGATGGAGGTGGCGAGCAGCTTGCCAAGGGCGCCGAGGACGAAGGCGTCGCGCGGGGTGACGCGGCGGCGTTGGGAGAGGACGTCGCGGAGTTGTTCGAAGATTGTGTATTGCAGTATCGGGTTTATGACTAGGACTAGGGCGGGCAGGACGCCGGCGAAGAGGGCGGTGGGGCCTTCGGTTGCGAATAGGGTTCGGATGGTTTGGAGGGTGGAGGGTTTTTTGGGGGGTGGGGAGGATTGGACGGATGGGGTGGGGAGGGAGGAGGTGGGGGATTGGCGGGCGGTCATGCGGGTGTTTATGACCCAGATTGGATTCGTTATTAGGACGGTTGCGGAACCGGCGAGGGCGCCGGCGATCATGGATTCGATGGTTGTGAGTTTCTTTGAGGCGCGTGAGGAGCGGATGGCGGCTCGTTCGAAGAAGGCGCGGGTCCATTCGTACCCTGGGTGTTGAGTCTTTAGCAGGGTTGATACTATACTTGGGAAGAGAGGTTGTACAGTAATAGTAGACGAAGTTTGTGACAGTGATGCCAAACAGTGCGCTGTCGAGGCCGGAGTAGAGGCCCGTTATCCCTTCTCGTTGGACGATGCGTCGGATCGCGTCGTAGGTGGAGGACTGTGCTCTTTTCGATTCGACTTGAGCGCGCGTGGAGAGAGTTATCAGGGGATAGCTACAGTTTCTGAGAGTTAGTGGGGCTGCCAGGATGGGATTTGGAAAAGACTGACGTCAAGCTCATTGAGAGGAGGCCCCCACCAGCGCCGGCGAGAGCATGGGCGATGTTGTCGCCCTGCTGAAGGGTAGTAGTCGTTTGGGCCATGGCTTCTGTCTTTGCTGGTGTTGAGTGAGATATGAAGTGGTTAGATTGGAAGCAATGTCGCTGGCCGAACCCTGCTTTTGAATGTGAGAGAGGGCAGGCCGAGGTTATCGGAATGTGGGGGAAGTCCCGTGCTTGTCCTCTGTCTATGATGTTGGTCTCGTCGTCGCGTCCTTCAACCAAGATATACAGGCTCAGAGTCTCACATTCATCCTTCGGACCGAGAACTATCCACACTCATATCGACCAACTTTAGCATTGGTTCTCTCCCCTGAAAAGATAGCTGTCGTAAACGTTCACTTTCGACTTCTCGGAGTTTTCCCAAAGCTGCACTTTTCCTCGCTTCAATTGCCCTCACGTCGTTCGGAAGAGAATGGGTTTCATCGAGACCTGCTTGATTGGAGCTTGTCACTTATCGTTGTCGTAAACCTAGAGCACGAGTAGTCTGCCAGACCTTGCAGCAATTGGAAAGCATTTCTCTTGCGTCTGGCGTGTGGCAATGTAGTAGTGTGGTCAGTAATGTCGAGGAGGGGAGCTGCAATGAGGTACTTAATCGAGTATCCAGTGTAGGAATGGCTGAAGACTATCGTCATCGTAACAGGATCAGCCTCTTTGCACAATTTTCATCTTCCCTGACAGAGTGTGACTTGAAGAGCCAATGCTGAAGAGTAAAAGAAGGCAAGCACGCTCAATCTCAGACAGCGAGCGATATGTTGTAGGCATGGCCAAAAGAGCTGATCAGACCATTCGCAGGAGATTCGTCACCATATAGATGAGCTTTCCAAAATTGATCACTGGACACTAGGTCTTTTGAAATGAGACATCTGTCCAAAATTCCGATCTGTATGAATCTGCCAAATAATCGGTTTCAACACCATTCATGTCAGTAGTCTCGTATAACAGCAACTAAATCATCCAACCTCCCTACCTCTCCCCAAATCCTCTCTTCGACCGCTCTCCATTTCTCTAATGCTTCGCGTTCCTGGATCGTGAGATATTGTTCCTCCTTACCTACGACATCACTCCTGTTCGCTTTTTCCACCGTCGCTTTGACTTTATCCCCTTCTACCCGCGCTCTCTGCACGCATCGTGCCATTGCTTTGTACGAGTCTTCCAGCATCTTTGCCTTGTATCTCTCTATGTCAAAGAACCAGAGAAATATGGTTCGCTGGACGGTCCGAGCGGCGTCACGGGGAACTTCTTGGAGATGAGCTACGCCATCTTGGTGGAGCGCTGCAAGGTAGCTTCGCAAAGTCTGCTGCTTGATGAGTGATATGGTGCAGAGTTCTTTCTCGCCCACTTTGCCTTCCTCCAAGAGGATACGAACGAGACGAGTCGCCAACATCCCGTGACGGTAGGTGATATTTTGCATCAAAGTGTGCCGAATAACGTTCCCCGTGAGCGCGGGGAAGTTGACGGTCCATCTTTCCGGATGACTTGCGGTTTGAGGAAAGTGGTGTAAGAATTCAAGGGGATGATGGGTTAGAAGGAGTAGGTGGTCGCGAATCGTTTCGCGTAGAGTATTGTTGGGTACCGTACTTGGGTGCGAATTTGGATTATACTCCGCTTGGCCATTGGCTTCGTCCGAATCGGAGGATATGTTTGATGCATTGCCGTTCGAAACCCCTTCCTCATCCTCACTCTCGTCTGAACTAGCATCGCCGTCTGCCATTACTTCGTCGTCACTGTCGGCTTCCTTTTTCCGTCGCTTCTTACGATGCCGATTCTGTGTCAGGTCGATCCTCGAGGCATCAACTTTACCCAGCGCTTTGCCTAGCTCGGCCGAGTCCCTTAATGTGTAAACTAGCTCGTCCGTAGAAACCTGAGGAAGAGAGCTAAGGTCCGATCTCATGTCATCGTCCTCCACTATGCCAGCCTCGTCTTTACATTGCAGGACACCAGGCTGGATTGATCGGAGGACTTCCGCATAGACTTTGGATGTGCTTGTGCAGATGGATTGGTCCGCAAGCTCGATGAGATGATTGTTCCTCGATATGAGGACAAACTTGTCATGATTGATCCGTAGAGTAATTGTATCCTGCAACAAGTCAATTTTCGGCGCTCCGTTGAGGTTTCCCATACCTCTTACATCTAGAACGCCTGTCTCATTCGTCTTCAGTTGGTAGGCTGTTCCGGGTGCACCAATGGCGTCTTGAACTTCCGAGGAAAGACGCTTTTTGGATTGAGGTTCTTCTGGATTTTCAAGGGATCTCTTTTTGCCTCTCTTTGTGCCGTTGCTCTTCTTTAAGTCTTTAGTCTCAAGTGCCTCAGCTTGGATGCCATACTTCCACTCCGCCAGCTTCTTTTTGATGGAAGTTTCCCACTGCGCCTCATTTTCCCTTTTACTCTTTGCTCTATAGTACTCTGGAGGGGGCACGACTTTCTCTGCCTCAAGTCTGTTGTCGGCGTCTGATCGAAAATGGGACTCGTGGACTTCAGAAATAAGACCGGCTCGCAGTAATTCGGACAGTGTTGATTGTATCATTTCGAACGTGACCCCATGGCCGTCAGTGGTGCCCGCTACGTGCTTCCATCCATTCAACAGTGGCATTTCTGATACGTCTGTTGTGTCCAGAGAGCCATTGGTACTTTTGCTATGACCAACGCCAAAACCCTCCAACAGGTCTCCAACCTGAGCATGTCCGAGACTCAGCAAAGTTGAGATTATTTCACCGGCGAATTTGCCGACCTGATCCTCGGCGATTTTGATGTATTTTCCTGAGCGTACGAGGGCGTATGCAGATGCAGTGTTGGCTTCGTATATTGTCGAATTATTGTCAGAGGTGTACCATAGGATGAGTTGATGTTGGATGAGGACGGATAGGCCGTGTTTGATTAAACGTTCTGAAAGACAAGTGTGATGTCTCAAAGCTGGAATGGATAATCGTCCGTAGCGAAGCAGAATTCTAAAAAGTAGCTACTTTGATTAGCTTCGTCCTCGTAAAATAGCACGTTTTGTCGCGGAAGATCGTACGTAGCTGAAGTTATCTTACCGAGGTCAACTCCCCATAGACATCGTCTACGAGGAGAGTGCATAATTCGGAAGCATTCTGTGCGGAAAGTCATAAGCTTTTGAATAGTTGTTCCTTGGGGGCATGGTGGAATCCCACATACTCGAGACATATTACTTACATTCTAGAGAGTATGTCAAATTCTCTAGATGTACCACCAATGTCACCGCTGTCGACCCATGAGTATGTTGAACGGAACAGCCCACATGCTTGAAGACGTCCGTATTGCAGCAAAATTTCGTGGTGAGGGACGAGTCATTTTGGAGGGGCATCCGAGCTGGGCCAAAAAGTCGATTTCGCGGCAAAAGAGGGTCAGCCCTACCTATTCTACGGAGATTGAGCTTTCCCATCTCCCCTACACCCTAAGTACCGTTCACCTTTTTGCGACCATTGAGCACTGAGGGCCAATTATTCTTGCCTGTCCTTGGCTTGACGAGATGATATCTCGGGCATCACTCGCTCGCAATGGGCAACGCGCCCTCCGACTTCACGCGAGGTGGAATGCCAGCCGCTGTCTTGCTACCGCAGCTTCAGGAAGCTTCTCCTACAAGATTGGGGACGTCGCAGGATTGAACATCGCAAGTCGAGATCTCCCAGGGCCTACATCACATTTAGCGATTGTCGCGAAAGCAGGCACACGATACCAACCATTGCCGGGTTATTCGGAAGGCCTGGAAAAATTCTCATTCAAGGTTCGTCCTGCGAGGTCATGACGGCTCAATTGATGCTCAACCGCTTGAGGCTGCTTCTGAAGATTTCGAAAGCTGATTGTCATGTTCGTTGCTGTATAGAACACCTGGAAACGATCCGCCCTAAGAATAACGAGGGAAACAGAACTACTAGGCGGGGAATTCAGCTCTTATCACTCGAGAGAGAATCTTGTCATCGGTGTCAAATTCCTACGAGATGACCTACCATATTTTGCCGAGTTGATAGGAGAGGTTATATCTCAGACAAAGTACACAGGCAGGTTATTGTCTGCGAGCCATTCAAAGAATGACTAGTGAAGCTGACTCTTGAAAGCCCATGAGCTTCATGAACAGGTCATCCCAAACATGAAGCTTTCCTCGAAAAAGATGCTTGGTACACCTGCCGAATTCGCCATGAATTCCGCCCACGGTGTTGCTTTCCACCGCGAGCTTGGGAATCCTCTACATCCATCTTCATCCACGCCAATGACAACATACCTTGACGAAAACCGCCTCGCAGAGTACAGCCGAGCAGCGTATGCCAAATCTAACTTTGCGATCGTTGCCAACGGCGTCGCACACCAGGAGCTGTCGAAGTGGGTTGGCGAATTCTTTACTGAATTGGAACAATCACCAGGCGAGACCTTTAAATTATCTGGCGCTAACCCCACCAAATACTATGGTGGCGAAGAGCGGATTGCTCACGACTCTGGCAACACCATTGTCATTGCCTTCCCGGGATCAGGTTCGGTGACTGGCAATTCATACAAACCCGAAGCGCAAGTGCTAGCAGCACTTCTCGGCGGCCAATCGAACATCAAATGGGCACCGGGTTTTTCGTTACTCTCAAAAGCCACAGAGGCCTACCCGCACGCACATATTGCTACTACACACCATACATACTCAGACGCCGGTCTGTTGACTATCTCCATCTCTGGCAATGCTCGACAGGTTCGGGGGGCAAGTGAAGAAGTGGTCAAAACATTGAGATCTGTAGCTAGCGGCAATGTCAGCAAAGAAGACATAAAAAAGGCTGTCGCTACAGCAAAATTCAAGGCATTGGAGTCAGGTCAGAATATCTCCACAGGAATCGAATTGACGGGTGCTGGCCTTGTCCAGGGTGGAAAGCCTTTCCAAATCGATGAGCTAGGGAAGACTATTGATGGTGTGACCGAGGATCAAGTTAAAAAGGTATTTCCTTCCGCTACTGCTGAAGATCATCATGCTAATTCACAACTGTCGCAGGCAGCAAAATCATTGATGGACGGAAAGGCTACCGTCTCGACCGTAGGCGACTTGTACATACTTCCTTTCGCAGAAGAAATAGATCTACAAGTTTAAAGGGATCTGGTCGAGCATTTCGATTTGTGTATCATTAGCTATCAGCACATTGTGCAATGTGATAGACAAAACTCCGCAGCTTCCAAGCAGAGACCTTGATTTGCTGAAGTGCGAAGGCAACGCAGTCTGCTCACTTATGAGGTTTGAATGTTCCGCATCAGTCTAAAACATGATCAAATTTCGCATGCATTCGTTTCAACAGTGGTTGTGGCCTGGATAGCTAGCTCCGGGGTAAAAATATAGTCTCGAACATGCGGGACGAATGGTGAAGCAGGACATCAAAAAGCACGCTGCGGATAATAACGGTAAGCGTTTTCGAACCGCGCTGGTTGTAATGATATGCGCTCAACAGCCCGGACGCAAGTGTGCTACATGTGAGATAAAGGGCAGTATCCCCGAAGAACTTTTACACAGAAACTCAACGTTGCATCATACACAATGAGAACCTCCAACACATCCATACTTGCCGCATCGTTTCTTCTATGGGCCACAACCGTCGCGGCGCCATTATCCGGACTTCTGGCGGGTTTCATTCAGCAACCGAGCCGGAATGTAACGCTGCGGTTCAACGTCGCTGGAGTTAGTCATAAGTACGCTCACTCTCAGTACATCATTCAACTCGAGCCAGATCTAACGAACACCAGGCCCCCATATGATCCCTACGACTACCGCGCTCGCGGTTCCCGCCAGACCATCAGATTCTCCCAATACGGTCCTCCCATCACGAATAACGGAATTCAAGAGTGCTTAACACGTGCCATATTCGATCTAACAGGGCGTCAGGGTCGCGTATATGAGTACAAGGATGACCTGGAATATTCGGCTTATGGTGTCGTTCTGAAGTTAATACCGAGCGAAGTGATAACTTGGACGATGTGGGAAGAAGCAATATCTGGGATATTGAAGTTCTCGCGGGCGGAATTTGCGGGAGTCCTGAGGTTTGAGATTATGCAGGATGGGATTGCGGGATGGGTCGGGCAGGGAAGCATTGAGATGGATGGACATGGTGTGGGTTGATATGTACACAGGCGTCTCGTTTAGTAACGGAATCTGCGTATTGTATCGACGATAGGGTTTTGATACAGGGGTACTTGCCTCACTCCATCCCTAGAATATTGTTGTCGAATCTAGCGTATTCCAGCGACTGTCAGGTTCAAGCTCACAATATGTACAGGATTTGATCCAATAAGGTATGTTGGCTTCTTCTCATTCCCCATTAGAGCTCGATTAGGACTAGCGCCATCAAATTAGCGCAAGAGGTGGAGAGAAGGTCTCCCTGCATTCCCTATCACTACACCTCCGCTTTACACCAATACAATACGAGAATAACGCCATGCCATCTGCATGGCAGGCCGCAGGCCTTACGTATGCTATCCAACTATCCAAGAGTCTCAATGGCTGACAAATTACAGCTATAATCGATATTTGGCAGTCTCAGCCCGCGTTGTCCGCCGCTCTCTCAAAGAAGGACCACGGCTGCAGGCGGAGAGAAGAGGAGAGATGGAGCTGAGGTTTGCGAAGTGGGAGGTGAGTTCAAGAATCGTCTGGTATGATGCGATGGCGAGGGACTGATGGGGTATGGGATACAGAACGGCAAGCAGGGTGAAAACAAGGGCCTAGCTCAGGCGAACACCAGTGCTATGGCGGAGCACTCTGGAGGAGAGCAGAAATGAGGAGGCAAGAAAAGGAGATAGAGATTATTGGTGGTGCAGGAATAGTGCTTGAGGCAGGCTTGTAAATATATGCATGTGGAATCTTCAATGGAATTCCTCGATATACCAGTCGGCTCTATGAATGCATCGATGATCATTTGACGCTCCTGATGTTAACATGTTTGCGTGCCGAGAGGTGTGCCTCTTCTCCAATCCCATTAACATTCACGTTGTGATCGCTCGTCAATTCCGAACCCTCTCCATCCCCACGTCAATACTCTTAGCTTTCAACAGTCGAACGTGCAGCTCTGAGTATTCCTGCTCATGGTACATAAAATCTCTTGAACATATGGCATCCGATCCAGACAAGACAACCATCTAAAGTGTGGGCTCTGTACTCCATAGTCTCTGTAAAGCTCATCAACGTGAGGAGCCCAATGGCAGATATATCAAAGCTCAACATTACCGCCGGCTCGAGCGAGGCCACCCTCCAGCTAGATTACGGCCAGCCGAAGATCGTCACCGATCCGAGAAGCGGCCGAACGATAGCTCGAGACATTACTAAAGACTTTCATGCTGCGGTATTGGGTTCGTAGGCAGCCCGCACAATTTGCGTCTTCGATAACGTTCCTTACACCGTTCAGGTCTCAACAATGGGCAGCTGATCAAAGATGAGTCCTTCACGCTGTTCGAAGCAGTGGGAGCGTTGGAGGTACGCATAAATATTCGTGGTGCATGATGCGTGGAAAAGAGGCAAGGATACGAATTGAGCTGAGGATGTGATAGATCATGGATTCCAAGATGGACAGCGGCTACCTGACGGCTGGGGAAACGCTCGACGACGACTACAATGTACTCCGAGAGCTGTTGCCCGAAGAGGTCCTTGGGATTATGGATCAAATGCTGTGCTTCGAGGTGGGTTCTACGCCATCCCCACCAGAGGTAGAGTGATTCTGATACTGATCACAGGGCTAGTAGATGGCATGGCACATGGGCAGTCCTCTGTCACAGTCTCTTTTCACCTCCCTATATCTTGATCGACTGCTCTGGCCAGAGCCGAAAACGCTGGAACAGGCTCGTTTCGACCGCGACACAGTGCCTCAAGGAAACCAATTACTACATCGAGTACTACGGGCTTTCTGTCTGGGTGTCATCAAGAGTTGTGATTTCGTATATCGAAAGATCATCGCAGAGCATTACTACGAGGTTGGTCGAGCGAATCATATCGATACGTGCGTGTATTGTTGGTCGTCGATTGCCAACTTCAAATAGGAAGAGGATTTCGTGGCCAATCTATACCATCGAAGACTACTTACGGACTTTGAGGCCAAAGACATCGACCAGTGCTTGGATGATGCCGTAGATTATTTGAATGTGCAAAATTCGCTGGTCGAGAAGATTTTAAAAGACGCCCTCGTCGCTCGACTGGTGTTTCGAAAGCGGTTCTTATCAGCCGTGCGAACAGATGAGGTCCCGGATCGACAGAAAATTATCTTCTGGGAGCGTTGCATGGAGATACTTCCCGTCATCAAACAATCCACAAGTCATGGTATGCCGGTCAATGAATCTTTCAGCGTGAAGATACAGCGAAGGCTAGCCAGCAGTGTACCACCTCGACCTATAGCCAGCATCAACTTCGATGATGCTTACGCATTTCTGAGCAGACTCTGCCAGCACGGCAAAGATGCTTACCGAATCCTTGAATACCACGGTGGAGCTGATCTTCTGGTATGTTAAAGCTGTCTTTCACAGCTGCTCGAAGCTAAGCTGGTCACGACGTAGACATTCGTGTGGGCGTTCCAATCTCGTACACCACAGCCCGCGGTGTACGTCCGCTCTTTACTCCAGTCTCTGATTTTCAGCGAGATGAAGGTGCTCAAGACAATGTCTTTCAAACAACTTTTGTTTGATGACCTCGAGGAAATTGTGCTGCCTGCAGACCTACTTCTTGATCCCGCGAATGGCAATATCGAAGCTCCTCAAGACCCGCGATTCCAGATATTGAAGAAGATGGACGCTTTCGTGACACGAGCTGCAGATGTGAGTATGATTGTATCTACTTCACGCAGCTGCAACGGGCGAAGCTGACATGTCAAGCCTTATCTTGACATCTTTCGGACAGTATGTATGAATAGATCGAGACTGCGACGCATGCTTTGCCATCTAGTCCTTGATTGGGACAGCATACAATTCGACGTTAGTATTCTCAAAACACGGGGATCAAATACCGCTAACAGATGGGCAGGCTGAAGCTTACGACACCGAGCTTCGTAACTTCACCATGGAACAACCGCTCAAAAGTTCCACTAATACGGACGAAGAGATTTGGGCCTTCCCTTTGTCTTCGTGGGCATACTATCACAAACTACGCCAGATACAATGGATTGTTCAAATGGGGTTTGAACTTGACATTTATCAGGTTGATGAGCTAGCAGGCACGTACTGGTATGTACTTCCAGCCAACGTGAGGGAGTAATTGACCGAGAGGTGTATATCGCAGGTATCTGCAGCATGTTGCCACCACCCTGATCCAACACCTGGAGCGCATCCGAACCTTTGCTACGCGTAGCCTGGCACGCATCTCCAAGCCCACTCCCGAGCAAAAGACAGCTTTTAGACGATCGTTCTCATTCCTTGATTATGCCATGCTGGAGGCATCTGCAACCCAATCCTTTGCCGATGGGTTATCCTGCGTGAGTCTCAATCAAACACCTATCAATATTTGTCGCAGAGCAGAAACACTCACAGCGATCCCTTAGCTTTTCTCGTTCCTCTCCCATGCAGGTCTTGTGCCGCCCCCTTACCATGCAATGCCCTACAGCACGCCAGAACTCCGCTACACGCTCCGAATGCGCCCTTTCCTATCCATGTCTCTACCAGAAACCCCTTCTTACGAGGAATTCGCTTCTCTGGTCTCCCTGCGTACGCCAGAAAACCCCGAGACGCACGGCTCAAGCAGAAGCTCTGCCACTCCCGCCCTACTGAAAGAACAGGCGACATCCATCCTCGAAGTTGCCGATCAAGCGCTCAAGATTGCGCGCAAGGAATGGGAGGCCGTGTCCAAAGCGAACGCCAAGACTGCGCGGTGTGTGGAATGCGAAGACTGGTGGAGGGCGTCGGTCAAGAACGTACTCAGAGCGTGTATCACGGCGAACATTATGGTGGCGACTGCGAAGAAAACGGTTGCGAATGCTGGGTCTAAGAATATCCGAGATGCGCTTAGTGTGAAGATACCAGATAGTGGTAAGGGCTATCATCCGTGGTGGATTGTTCCTCGGATCACGGCGGTTTAGATCAGGGAATTGATCCTGATGACTATGGGAGAAGGGAAGATGCTGGCGCGCTGATCTATGCTAGAGTGTATTCATATATCACACCGTGGTGTTGGCCTGCTCTGTACTTACACGATGATACTTCCCCGTTCAAATGTTATGAAGTGGGCCTAGTTTGGGCCTCGTTACCTGTGTCACGTGGCAATAGCCATAGCCTTAAAAGATTCTACAACGAAGTGCTGCATTCATGTAGGAAATCAAGACTAAGCACTGCTATACCGAGAAGATTCGAAAAGATTGACCGCAGACCATGATACCAGATCACAGCCCAATATCTTCCCCAAATCGCACACTCTACCCCCCTCTCACCTACGCCGACCGTCCACTCCCCCGCTGCGAACGCGCCAGCGGACCCAGCCCCTCCGCCTCCAAACACCCCTCCCCCAACTTCCTCCCCCCCGCATCCCCCTTACTGATGTCATAAAACGCCTTATAAAACCTCCTCCCCCCCACAACGACATGCTGCAGCCCCCTCATCGTATCCCTCAAAACGCCATACGTCAACGCCCCCCCAATCGCCGAGCTCGTCGAGCAATGCGCGCCCGGCAGGCCGAACTCGTAGGGGTCGTCGGCGTCGGTGAGGGGGCCGTCGCCGTGGGTGGCGATGTGGGTCGTGAGTTGGTGCTCGATGGCCGACAGGACGATTTCGGCTTCCATGGGGGGGAGGGGGTGGTGGGTGAAGAGGAGGACGGAGATGTAGGTTGTTGTTTGGGGGATTAGGTAGTCGATGCGTTCGAAGGATTCGCTGGTGGTGGGGGGGTTGATGAGGGGGTAGGTGGTGGTGGAGTTGTTGGTGGGGGGGAGGGCGATGAGGTTGGGGTGGGTTAGGGGGGGGAGGGTTAGGATGTTGGGGTGGGTGAGGGGTGGAGGGGTGGGGAGGTAGGCGGTGGTTGCGAGGTGCAGGGAGGCGAGGAGGAGTGCGAGTGGTGGCGAGTGCATTGAGGCGACCTGGTCATTTCTGTCCAGGTAGGGAAGGTTTTTGGTTCATCGTGTAGAGGATATGGAGTAGGGATGAGAAGTCAAAAGAGGGTTTTTGATCATCGGGCTCGTGGGATATGTTTCTGACAGCTGCCAGACTGCCGATAGGCGACTGGTAGCGATGGCTGTAGTACGGTCATAATGGCGATCGAACCACGCTTAGTGCATGTATCTGATCCGTGTCTGGCTCCCGACTTGGTGGCTTATCCAGATGAAGTTGTTGGGGGCCATTGAGAGGTGTGCTCTGTGGGCCGTGAGCATTGCAATAGGATAGCTTCAAGTCCTCATGGCGTCATTCATTCTGTGCCCGTCTCTTCTTCGCATCGCAGCTGATCCATCACGACACGTAGTGAGAATATCACTGAGATATATGCGTGGGGGTGTCGCACTTACAAGAAACGTTGGGCGTTTCAGTTTCCGAAGTCAGCCAACCATGTTTCCTGTGGTTGGTACGTTCCCGTTGGCCACCAAATCCATAGGTAATCCTAAAAATGCATCGAGAAAGTCTTATCATCAGCCAATCTCCAGATAAAACCTTCGCTGAAATAGTAATTGTGAACACCGTCAGATCTTTCAGTGTACCCGAATTGTCATTACTCTATGGATCGCGTCAAACCTCATTCCTCCAGAAAAGGCGATATTCTTGGCAGTTTTAACTTATATAGCCGACGTAGATGTGATGTTCATGGCTCGTTATTGTGATCTATCGTTTAGTCGGCCCAGCATCGTTGGCCATCGGTGCTCGATCAGCCCAGGTAGCCATTGTACTGAGAACATCTTAGCCATATGTTTTTGATTAGCTTGAGCCCAGTGTGAGCGCGCTGCTCAGCGAGCGCTAGGAGCCACCTGTCAGTCCTACTAGCAGCGTTTTGAACATTGACTTCAGGAGCTTTGAAGTCATCATTGGGTTCTGGCGCAGTCATGTCAGCTTTGTATTTACTTCTGGTCGTCAGCAACTGTGTGGGTGCAGCATTGGTAAGCTTCAGCTTCGGATGGTATACGGCTTCCTTTAGCAAAATCACATATCTTTTCAGCTTCGCGATTTCAATAGGGACTTGGAGCGTTAACTGGACCATGCATGATCTCTTTATAACCTTCGCCCTGGCTGGCGTCCAAGCCTATAATGGCTTGTTACGCATCGTCGCGGCAGACCTAGGGGACTTGTGGAAGCCCTAAGCAGGATCTTTTCTTGTATTGTAGCCTGTAGGTCCTCGTCCCTTGAATCATCCGAAGGCGCTTAGGGAATTCGACGCCGGAGTATGGTACTAAAGAAGATGCCTGCTTCACATGAGCTCTCTAGGCTGTAGGCCCCATAAAGTGTGTATATCATAGGAGTGACTTAGGGTCCTCACTGGCTAGTGATTCTCTCGTAGTCACCCTCTTTTGCCTGTTACAGGGGGTCTCGATGGCTGAACATTCCTCAAGAACTATGCAACAAGGACTCCGGAGCCTCTCTGAAGCCCTCTCGATTCAATCTTGGTCCGATGCGGTGTACAACTTCTTTCGGAATACCTTGCACGGCCATGAAATATCCTTCCACAAACCTTGCATTCGCACACTTTGAGACAAGCCGGAGCTATTGATTGTATATGCCATATCAAGATCTGGCAATTTCGTAATGAGCAAGGGTTCTTTTGAAGGTATGCTGACTGATCGGTACAGTAAACCTCTCTCTAAAAGGTGAATCGACACCTGGGTAATTGGGACTTTCCATTCTTGTAAGGCCGCATAGGTGGACATACCACAATTGAAACTTATCACGAGTGACTTTGTCCAGCATCTTGCTTGAAGATCGAAGTTGAGCTTCGAGCAATGGAAGAAACAGCCCAACTTATAATTCATACCCAATGGCGGTGCTCAGATGTTAGTGATGCCCCCTACCTGTATATCTCCATAGCGTAGGTACCCTTCCACTTTCCACAATCCATGCGCACGCCTGAACATTTTACGAAATTTGAATTTTCACCACCCGCTACGAGCGGTCGGGCACACGAAGTTGAGCTACTACCTCGCACATGGTCCTTATACCTATCGAGATACTTCCCCTTTCTAGCTTTTGCAGGAGTTGACGTGCCAAGTCTGGAAGCCTTCGAGATATCGCTGGTAGGCAATCTATGGCCGATGGCTTCAGCTTTGGTGAAAGTTATCAGATCGTGGCTAGCCAAAATACGCCAAGTGGTAAAGCGTGTGCAAGGACAGTGTGCCATCAAAATCCGATTTGATTCGGCTTGGATATAGACTTGGACTCGGCATATATCTTTCCCAGTACGATTGATCGATCAAATAACCTCCTGTGGAAAGGTAATCGTCATCCCTCTTAGTGTTCAGTCTGGAATGGTCTATTGGCACCATACGCAAACAAGTCCGAAGCCACCAAGAACATGTTCATATCTCGACCGAAGTGCCGACCTGAGAAGGAGCAATCAATCGGCGATGTTTCCCCGCTACCCTCAAGTTTGATAACTCTTTCGCTGAGCCCTCCAGAACATTGACCATAAGATCGGGCTTAACCTACAGTAATGACCGAGCAATTCCTTTACAAAAGCGAGAGAAAGCCAGCTCTAGAAGAGAGCTTCGATATCGTGCCTTTTCTTGAATGATGCTGCGAGGGAAGTGCCGTACGCCTGAGACGTCACCATCTAAGGAGAGCGCGTGATGAGGTCCTTCCTTATGGAAGTCCTTTGCGAATTCGGCACGTTTGCACTCCTCCCAACATACATGCAGACCAATCTCAATCTCCTTGTAGCCACCATGCTGTGGTAGGGAATGTTTTTCCATGACGCGATTGCATCTCTGGGCCAAGTGGCATAACCTTTACCATGCGAAGGTCCACCGATGCAGATCGATAGGGGATGCATCAACTTCTCACAAGTTTGGTTTGCATGCTCTATTCAATTCCGAAGTGTCTTGATCTAGGACAGGAAATGCTCCTTCTGCAGGGATATATTCTAGGAAACAAACAATCTTCGGTCGTACAGTCGACCAATTGCAAACCGAGTATATATACTCGTGAACAGTCATCTTGCCTTCAAGGATTCGTGCCAAATCTAGCATCGGACGTCCCCTGATTCGTAGTAATAACTCCATTCTCCAACATGATTATTCCCAGGATGAGCAGGGACGGGAAGCGAATACTCGGTAACTATTCTGGGCTTAGGCATGTCTGACTTATCACTTTGGGGACTAGGGGGATCTTCAAGGGAGCCATTACGCTATTTTGAGTATATTATCGGTAGGCTCGGCGACGGGCGCCCGTTACGGTACATTTAAGCGTAAAGTAAGGTAGCGTGGTTCTCCACTGGGTACCCGGGAGGCCAAAAAAGGACTAATCATACTTGATCGTCAACCTCGGGCCGAAGGTAGTCGTCTTGGCACCAAAGCTACATATTCCAGTAGACGACCTCCGTGCTTTTCTGAACCATGCATCATTCTGACAGCGACTGGCGACACTGCTTCCCGCCCGCACTTCACCACGATCTGCCCCGCAATTCGCCTCTGATCGCCCTTTCAAGCGTTCTACTGCCGCTCCTCGGTTTACCGTTATAACGACCGTGACCTCCAACCCCACAAACTATTGGATGGCTTTGTCCTCGGTACCTCACGGACACATTCGTCAACCTTACTGTCTTACTTTCTACGCGCCAGCGGGGCAGGTGCTATGACGTTTCGCGCAGCGGCCAGTGGATGGGTGGTGGCTGGCTTCAACACACATTGCCCCTTGCCAAACGCCCCTTGGAGAGGGCAAGTGGTGGATTGGCTTGACCCGCTGCTTCGGCCATTTGCCAAAAGCATCATTTTCTCCTTCTTGGCTTCCACGCGATGTATATATGCAAGGGGTGCATGGATATACATATCTTCTTCTGTCCTCAATGTCCCATGACAGATATTCGTCTCTGTATACATAAGTCTATATCACCGGACATCAGGCTCTTCTACTGATGATGACTTTCTCTATCATATCTAAGCTAGTCGCGACCGCGTTCCTTTATAGCTCCTCAATCCTTGCAAACCCGATTGAGTCTCGATGTCAGAAGTCCATTCCATTCACTCACAGCCATTTCTTCGCTAACACCATGAGTAAACAGCGGTTGACTCGGGTACCTTCGCAAACCTTGAATTTTTCGAACAATTTGCGGCCGCAGCCTACTGCCCAAGCAACAACAATGTTCAAAATGGAGGAGCCAAATTGACCTGCCCCACGAGCAACAACTGCCCTCTCGTCGAAGCCGACAACGTAACTACAGTTCACGAGTTCGAAAAGTGGGGTTCTTCTTCTACTAGACATTCATCAGCCTCAATGACTGCTCGAGCCTCTGCTAAATGGTTGCTTTTCCAGCTCTCTTATTACAGATGTTACCGGCTATATCGCTCTTGACCACACCCGCTTCCTTACCATTCTCGCCTTCCGCGGTTCCAGATCGGTTCGCAACTTCGTTGCCGATGCCGACTTCCCTGCAGTACCCACAGACCTCTGTTTAGGCTGTACTGTCGATCAAGGCTTTTACAATAGCTGGCTGGAAGCACGCACTGGGGTTCTAGCCGTTCTGATGACCGCAGCAGCGGCCAATCCATCTTACAAAGTCGTCGTCGTGGGCCATAGTCTTGGAGGTGCCATTGCGGCTATCGCGGCGACTGAACTACGCAATGCAGGGACATCGACCGATCTGTATACCTATGGGCAACCAAGGATCGGCGGATTAATTGTGAGCAATAACATTACGAATCAAAATCTTGGAGGGAACTTCAGGGTCACACATTTGGATGACCCGGTGCCAAGACTGCCACCTCTTATCCTGGGCTTTGTTCATATTAGCCCAGAATACTACATCAACACTGGCAACAACGTGGTTGTCACTGCTGGCGATATCACGAAACATTCAGGCCCAGTCAATATTTTTGGGAACACAGGCAACATTGGGAACGGGGCTGACATTGCAGTAAGTCATCTCTCCCAAAGCTTTTCCATCCGAAGACATTCCAAACTTCGAGTTGAAGTACTGGTTGCGAAAGCGTCACACCTCTCAATCTTGTCACGTATCTCCGGTTGATTTCATGAAAGGATCTGCTAATGCCAATCTTTCTTAGGCACATGGATGGTACTTTAATAAAATAGGCGCGTGCGATACGAGTAACAGCTTAGAGATCTACAGATGATTCCCATAGGTGTAGCGATAATGCCGCAGCAAGGTAATGTAGCGTTCTAAGGTGGTATTCTGATGACCGATGTAATAGCCCTTGGATGATGCAGCTTCTGACGAACCGGAAATAACATCATATATATCTGTATTCAATAATGAAGTCTGGTGTGCTATCAAGATAGGTTTTACCGAACTCAACAGCTCTCTTATCTCCAATACATTCTATAGACTACTAAGCAACGATTGAAGTGTGTTTTGCAGTTTCTGTCAAAGATGTTCGGGAATGGTAATAGCTGAGGTGATGGCGGCAGATGTTGCTTGGTGTAGGACAGCGTCCTCCCCAAAAGTATCTCAAATCCTTGCAACCCCATCGCGCCGATTGCCTATTCGAGTTCTTTTCATCTACCATAAGAACCAAATTACCCAGATAAATCATCAAGGATTATTCTTCAACATCTAGCTCTAAAGTTCGCTTAGCCTTTGTATACAGATAGATTGTCGGTTCATGTAGGGCAATCAAAGATCTGGCGTGGTGGATGCGTCTTCGCTGGGGCTGAGTCCTTTAGCTTAATCCCCACCGCTCAAAATTTTGCGACATCTACCCATCCTGCGCGATGGAACATCCAGGCGTTCGATGAAGCACGAGTCGATATTGATACAATACCCTTATGATGAACCATATCAATCCATTTTATCAGCAGCAGCAGCAACAACAGCAGCATTTGCCGCGACGGGCGACCGAACCTGTCACTTTGGCCCCCACGGCTCCCATGATAGATCCGAATCTTGAAAGTCACCGAATTCAACAGCATACTCAATTATCTCCTAGCTATGCCAGGTTTCAATCGCAACAGAATACAACTGCGATTCATGGCCAGAATAATGGATACCCAATCCCTATCCATCACAATAATACCCACAACAACACTACTTTAGCAGAGCGCAGTCTGCCACCTACTGGAGTTAACGACAGCTCGATAGAAGACGCATACGTACAATTTATATTGTTTTGCAATCCGTCTGTTCCTACGAATGTTGATACTACGGAATTGAGAAAAGTCTTTCAAACTCCACCGAAGAGCGACGGCAAAAGCTTTAGCCCTTTCAGACTATTCGATTTGATCAGGAGGCTGGAGGTTCAGGATATCAAAACTTGGAACCAGCTGGTCATCGAATTGGGAGTTGAGAAACCGGACGCGGCTAAGAATCAGAGCTCGCAGAAGGTGCAGCAGTATGCCGTCAGACTGAAAGTAATTACCTCTTTCCATTCTCTCCTTCTGCGCTTTTTGCATCCTCCGCCTCCACTGCGAGAAGGCAGCCATTCGTTATACTGCAAGAATATGCTACTTACCAGGAGCGTTCTCCTTGATACTTCATTCAGCTATTGAGTCACAAAGAGACTTTTGGCCGGCACACAGTCCTGACCCGTTTCTTTGCATCTCCATCGGTTCTCGTAACACGATCTCCATAAAGCGTATTCAACAATAGTCTCCGCTATCGCCGACGTGTCGATATTGGCACAACTCCACCAACACAATACACCATCGTTGACGAACGCCTTTGTATTGCACGTATCCTTGCCTGCAACATTGTAGATTGAAGTGTCCAGATCTCTCAATCTAGTCAGCAGTATGCTCAAATTACCATTTCACCAATACGTTGTAGATCATCTCATGGAAAGTGAACGGTTCCCAACTTTGGTTCTCATAACATGGTCCAAATTCAATTTCGTCCGATATCTTAACTATCATCCTCATCCTCTTGTCATATCTTTACGAGTACTTCACCTGTTACCATTGGTTAATGCGGGCTGCAGAAAGATTATGCATCTATATACCACCTTTGGTAAGGCAAAGAACATGCTGACATGGTGACAATAGCGATGGCTCAAAGTCACTCATGTTGACGCATTCTTCAAGTATCTACAAAGCAAAAACAGCGAATACATTACGGAGAGACCTGCATTGGATGAGTCTCTAGCCACCACCGTTCGTGACACAATTCCTGCAGAAGAAGACCTGGCGATTCGAGCACTACTCCCTGAATGGAGACCGAAGCGTGGACGACGGAAAGCGGAGGACATCGAGGCTGAGTCTGACGCTAATGCTACCAATAAGAAGCAGAACACTCGCTCCAGTAGCGCCGAATTTTCTAGCATGTTCGAAGACCAATACTCGGCAGCTCCAAGTAGTGTTATGCCTTGGAGCACACAACCATGTCAAACAGACGTGTGGTCAGCAGCCCAAGTTGCTCTTGCTCCGGCACCGAAAACGCCAAGCACTGGGCGAGAATCGACTCCGAACCTGCTCAGCGCTCAAATTGGAGCCCAGCAGATGCGATGGCGATTCAATAATATCGAGACCCCTTCTTCACCGTATCCTCAATCTGCAATTACACCTAGACATGCATTCTCCGCCAGCCCTGCCTTCGATGAACCTAAATCCGCTCACCCTTCTACAACATCCACAACCAGCAAATCTCCATCTCGGACACGGAAGAGGCACGGACCCGCCATATCAAGCGCTTGGCCCTCGAACAGCAATACCTCGACCGGCAAGTTGCGAGGCAGACCTCCAAGCAATCGTTCCGTACAGGACGGCCCTTATTCGACGTTCCCGGCGAATCCGGATGCCAAGAAGACACCGAGCATAAGCATAGGAACACCAACGCAAGGAACCCCCGAGCCGAGCCGGGAGAGTACCCCAGCGGCTCAGCCGCCAATCCAGCTCGGTCAGGTACCCATTCCGAAGGACCAAACAATACTACTAAAGCGATCAAAACTTCAACTCCAAGTACCCGAACACTCCGGTGGCCCTGTGAGGTTGGCAACGCCGCCAAGATTACTGATCAATGGCGAGGTTAACCGTCAATCGAATCACAATCGGGAACGGAGGTCATCCGCTGATTTCTTCAATCAGCTAGATGAAGGGTCGGAGGAAGATACGATTGAAGTTGCAGATGAGGAAGAGCATAATGTGGATTGGAAGAAGAGAGCGCTGACTCTGAAGCGAAAGCTTATGGAGAAGGAGGAAGACTTGAAAGCGATGAAGAGAAGGGTACTCGATGCCGTCATGTGAGCAGAGCGATTACCAGCAACGTCATACTTCGGCTTGCGTTGGGTCCATGAATTGGAATATCGATATCTCCGAGAATATTACTCTACCCTACTTCCTCTTATCTATTACTGCTATGTCGTCTCATGGATACCACGTAAAAAAGATAATAATATATATAAGTACGATATCACCTCATCCGCATCACTCAACGAAGAAAAGCTAACAATGCTTCGTTTCACCATTTGACCGATAAGCAACCACAGGACACAGGAGTCTGCTACCATGCCTATACACAACGAATGTGAGCAGCTCCAGTGCCAAAGAAACCCCCTACATCTAGGCGACGCAGTGCCGGGGTAGGTAAGCCTGACCATGTATATAAGTAATAGTCCAAAGGATGGAAAGGGGAAGTATCCTTTTGGGGGGATAATTGTACTAATGGTACATGAGTTCCCCTGATCGACAGACTAGGCCTAGAATAGTCTGCGGGGCGGAGCGCGCGCTATACTTCTTTCCGCTTTATTCCTTCGTCGATCTTGACACTTCCCTTGACGTACTCCGTATCTAAGTCTTCTTACAACTCAAGGCTGTCGCAGATGCCTAAAACGATGGCTTTACAAAGTTCAAAGTGCCCCCACCCCTTCAGCAATGCTGGTACGAGCACAGCCACCGCCTGAAAAAGCCTCGAGCTCAGAAGTCAATTGGATTTCTTTCTTCTTATGTCTTTCGGACTACTTCAATAGAAACAAGCAAGATTGTCCTCATTTTTTTGACAACTAGTGACCTGACACAATGGCTGAGATTGGCCTCGTCGCCAGCATCTTCAGCGTCGCTGCTTTTGGGACATCAGTAGCGACGACTCTTTACGAGACAGCCGACATCATGATAAATGCTAACCAGCAGATATATGCCTTGGCCAAACATGTCTCACAATTCACTGCTGTTCTCAAGCATATGGGACAGGTACTCGAAACAGAGAGGACGAATTGCTCTGAAGAGGTGCTCCGTGACATTCGAAAGATCAAGCATTCTTGTAAACGGACATTCAGGGAAATCAACCTCACAGTGAAATCGAAACCTTCTCGGTATTTTGTTGCTGTTAGATGGTTGTTCAAGAGGACAAAAGCCATGGAGCTAGAGGCCAGGCTGGATTCCCATCAGTCCATGCTACAATGCATAATACATACACTCACAGTGTCAAAATTGGGCCACATAGACTCAAGGTATGTATACCCCCGAATAATAATTCAGCATCTCCTAAGATCAATAGGTCTAAGCAAGATTCTGAGAATATCACTGGTCTGAATGTGGAAATTAGGCTCCTAAAGACATTTATCATGGAGAGCTACAATAACCTGACAGAGCTCAGACGTGCTGAACGATCAACGGAAGCAGAGGTGCGATCTCAGCCCCTGTCCGGAGGTAGCGATGATCCATGACTACGCTATCCGCATGGAAACAGTAGGACAATTCCAACAAATACACTGAGCGGATCCAATATTAACGAGCCGCCGATAAAGCGGTCTCCATCGCCTACGTCAAGGGCCTCCGATATCCAGAACGTGGACTCCATTTCTGATGACGGGACTGGTGATGATACTAATAGTACAAAGTCCGAAGATCAGGATGACCAACACGGTACTGGACCAGCGGGCTATACTTCAGATACAGAAGTATTGATTTCGAGACCTTCTTTCCAGCCGCGATCGTTACACTATCTTGCTTCAGATCCTATCATGCATCGCGAATCGAATGTTCTCCTTCAAATGATCCCATACAAACCGAAGGCTCCTGACCGGATTCGCTCCGATCGCCTTATCCCTGCCGGGCAGGGTCCAGACGTTAATACAAAGTCTGTAACACAAGAAGCGACAAACAGTGTCCGCTTGCTACTGGACAAATGGACGACCTCGGGTTCTGCACCTATTTCCAATGTTTTAGATGAAGAAGCTGCTCGAGAGAAAACCGAAGCGTTAGTATGAGGGCCACCGTTTGTTCTCGGATTTGCTGACATCCTTTCTTTAGTGAGCTGGCATCTAAGCGTAGAAGTCCAAACCCTCGTTTCGATACGCACAGACGGTCGCCATCTCCTGGCGCCGGATCTAACGAAGACCATCTTGGTCCGACACATTATCCAGGATTATATGGAAATTCTTCTCATCTTCAGGATGATCATATGCCACGAGTTCCACCATTGAATGAATCACAGCCACGATATAGTAATGCCCCTCGTGTAATTACTATTCCACCCCAGAAGGATTTCTGGAGGTCATCTCATCCTTTTGCTCAACCACCAGATAGCCGACTTGGGGATGAAATACTGGCCGCATTACGGTCTACGACGGGCGGCATTTACTATACAAAAAGCACCCCATTCAACCAAGTGCATTATATAGATCAGCACCCTATCTACTCATGCGCATTCGTGCCCTCGCACCTTATTCCTCGTTATCATCGGAAGCCTCGAAGTACTGAGCTAGGTAGAGGTATGATTCGAAGAGAAGCGCTGGATCTCCTTGGATACTCGTACACCAGATCAGAAACGGGAAACTTTTCGATCTCAGCTGATCTTGAGCTAGTATGTGAAAGATTCCAAAGTGATGACTTGGGTTTACGAGCTGACTTTTGCCTGAAAAGAGTGACATTGAAGAGCTTGTCAAACTTTCATACCAGGCCCTCGAAAAAGACTCGAAAGAGCGTTCAAAGACAGTCATCAAGGAAAGAGGCTGGGGTGAAGCTATCGATGCTATGAACCGCGGACCCGATATGTACTCAACCGGATTTCCTGCGGTACCTCGAGGTTCTCCTCCAATGCCTGAAATATGGAATGAAAACAATCCCCCACACGGCGGATACACTGAGCACCGTTCCGCCGCTGAATATGAAAATATCTTGCCAGCCAGGAGCTCTCCATCACAAGCTCCCCTACAGGTTCCTCGCGGTCACGAGACCATATATGTTAGACGGCGTGCAGACCCTACGGTACCTTTACCACCTATTGAAGTCGACCGCCAGGAACAAACAGGAACGGAAAGAACAGGCCCAGAAGTGAGATTTACGCTTCCCCGAGCGCAACCTGCTTTTGCTACTTCAGATACCGGCAAAGTGGCCCAACCTAATCCAGACCAGCCAAATATCCCTCCAACCAGCACGGGCGAAGAGCTCGAGAAAGCACGCCATAGACTCGAACAGCTCATAAAGAGGAAAGTAGAAGCCCAGAAAATCAAGGACCTCGGCATGGCATCTGATATTATATATTATGCTATCCCGGATCTGGAAGAAAAAATTGGGAGGTTAATGAGGCAGCAGCGTGAAGAGCAAGAGATGCGTGCTGCTCCAGCGTCTCGGAATGAGGGAGACAAGAAGTCTTATCACCACGGAGTGGAAACGGAAAGTGAGTCCGGTGATGATGAGGGTGGATCGGAAGGTCAAGAATTGCACAGTTGAGTTTCTTTCAGAGGGCTCCGGATGCCCAACCAAGAAGAGAATCAAAGCTTTGTCAGGTAACCACTACAGGGAGAAACGAAGTGCGTACTTTGTTAATTTGGAGAATGGGGAGAGAATTTTTCGTCAGCGGACGGTCCGCGTAAGGCTGTGATAGAGATGTCTTCTGTGGGGCTACATGCGACGATGATTAGAATACTGGGATCAAGCATAGACTGTATCCAGCAGTATACTGCTATCTAAGTGTAGTCTTCCGTAGTGATGAGAGCGACGAGGTAGATGATGCGAAGGATAGCAACGTTGGTAACGAAACCGGCAGATTGCAAAAATACCACACCTTGCTAGTTCTAGACTAGATCTAGAAATTTTACAAAACCACGCTAATGTAATTGCCTTCAAATCTTCCACATTCCCTATTTTATTCCCGATTGTACCTTCTATATCAGTCCAAACGCGAGACTCAAAGCCGCATCTGAAAGGGTTTCCCCGCGAGGTCTATAACATCGACGACAAGCTCAATGGTGTTCAGTGCGTCCTGATGGAGGCCCATCTTCCATAGGTGTCCCATTGCCAAACTCAGTCGACTTTTCTCGTACGACAGAAGCTCCTCGGCTTGACTCCTTATACTTCCCAGGTTGGAAGCAGGGAAAGTGCTACAAGATGTGGACAGCTCTTGTTCGAGTCGAAAGACTGTTGCGGAACAATTGCGTACGTCTTCGGCCACACGCTTCTGCGACGCCGTGGGGCATGATTCTCTTCCATTACGTGCCCTCAGGCACGTTGCAACGGCGAAAATGAGAGGCCATCCCGTAAGGCTTGCAGAAACCGTTGGACCATCCCAGTGGGCTGGATCGCGAGGATTCATACCACAATGATCCGATCTCGGGTATTCTGTTCTACTACGCTCATCTATACGCACAATTTGAGCCCGGAGGAAGTAGTTCACTTCATTTTGCAAAGTTGCCCTGTCGTGTCTGCTAGCTCCGGAGAGACCATCGTGGTCTTTAAAGAAGCCTAGGAAAGCGGATATAGTGTCCTCAGCCATGGACAACCCCTTGGATCTCTTGCTTTCACCATTAAGATTATGATCTCCGTTCGGCATGTGCGGGAGCGAGGGATGATTTTCCTTCTCAACAGCCTTGTCGATAGCGTCGATCAATTGGTCAAGCTCTGCTCGGCTTTGGTAGACTGAAGCGTCATCTAGCAATGCAACAAGGCGATCTTTCAAGATTGACACGCTCATCATGTCGCAGAGGAATCGGTTGGAGAGTGCCAAACCTGTTCTATGATTTGCAAAGATCCAATGGAATACCGTGATCGCACGGTATTCGACCAGTCCTGGTACCTCGCCGGCATCTCCGAGACTCCTTTGCAGCTGCGGAACACAAAGCCGGCCGTCTATCCAGGACGCGAGTACTAGCCATCTAGGTTGCTTCGACAGTGGCCCATGGTCAATCAGACTGCCGAACTCTGCTAGATCCTTATAGTGCGTACTACAAAGCTCCGTCACACCTCGTCCAAGCGATGGTTCATCTGTTGAAGCGTACAATGCGGCAACGCTGTACGCTTTTGCCAGATTTGCAGACCCATAGGTCACCTTCTCGACCCATAGACACTCTGGTTGAAGGACTTGCGACGTTTTGAGAAATGAACGGCCACGCTCGATCGCAGACGCAAGTTCTGTGCGAAAGAATTGGGCCAAAGGCAAGACACGTAAACTTAAAAGAGTGAGAATTGCATAACCTGTCTCTTCATTCGGTCCCTTTCGACCCCAAGAGCCGTCAAGGTTCTGAGATTGGAGAATCTGGATCATGCACTGGAAGAGTGTAGGCATAATATTGATCTGGATAAGCACGCGCGAAAATTGCGAACACCTCCCCGTGTCCCATGCCCGAAGTAATTCAATGAACGATCGAGCCATCAGCAGTGCTGGATAATACGCTGAAAGGTTCTGTTCCGGCAATGGCACATTGTCAGCTCCGACATGAGATTCATCAGAGCACATAGTATACTTACCCATTTATCATCTAGCGAACCGTCCGTGTCCTACCAGCTGTTGCTCACATAAGCTGTCACTTTCTCCATCGTTGGAATTTTCGATTGGTACTCTCCCGAGTCAAGAACCATGCTAAGGAGGGCATTACAATTGGCGCTGATACTCGAAACTCTCTCAGCGTTATACGTCTTCAGACAATTGGAAGAATCGAAGTGCTCTACAATGCGGGCTGAGAACCCTGGTCTGCCAAACAGGCTGAGTATAATAGACGACTTTGCACTGTCGTCCAAGTCAGATTCGATACCGGGGGCTGCCGCGCTATGAGTATCCATATTCGCTCGATATCAAAGATAGCTCACCAAAGCCGACAAGGCCTCCAGCACTTTCTCTGGCATCTTCAAGGATTTTCAAGACCTTATCTCGGGAGTACTCATGCGCACCTTGTGCCCATAATCCAGCCTCCAGCAGCGTGGAAACAACCTGCAAATGGAATAAGTTGTCGGAGATTTACGACTGGAGCAAACGCTGTACCCATATGACTTCAAAATTCGTCGAGGGGTATGCACTTGGCACAGGGATGCGGTCTCCGAGGCAGAAATCCCCATAGAATAGCATGTTTTGAGGGATCGTGTGCCTTTCCCTTGGAATAGCATATGCTCAAGATTTTGAGAAATAATCTATGTAGAATTAATCGTTTATGTGATAAGTATTGAGTTGGGGGTTTTGGAAGTGGGGAAACGGGAAGGTTTGGAGATTGGGGATGCTGGGATGGTGGATGGTGGATATAGTCCTTCCTAGTATACGTATAGTATACAGTTGCCGTATGCTATGCTATACTATGCTCATCCCCATTCCCCTGCCTGCCTGCCTGCATGCCTCGAACTCTATCATTCGTCTCTCTCTCAAATACATAACGTTATTGAAGGTGGTAAAATTGACGCCGATTTTCTCGACTTCCCTGCCATAGCCCGTCCATACCTTACCCTTACCATAGCCAAACCCTACTCTACTCTATCGAGAAAACTCGACGCACGAAAATGTGATCCTGGCGTCTGAAATCGTTCAGATCGTCCCATGGGCCGCTTTCCGGGATGCTGTTTTGCGAACCCGTACTCACGTACGTTTTCCCATACGACGGTAATTTGATCGGGCTCATTTCGACATCCGATCTGAGGCCCTGTTTGTTAGACGCGGATTCGTTGACGCGGGCGAAACCGTTGCTGCTGTTGGGGACGTGGTAGCTTTTGTTGTTGCTGCGCTTTGAGATTGAGATTGAGTTGAAGGGGGTGGTGGCGTTGAGGAAGAGGGGGGATTGGACGAGGCGTTTGAGGACGAGGGGGAGGAAGGGGAGACAGGCGTTTATGACGCCGATGATGGGTTCGAGGGCGGTTATTAGGGCGATGAGGGCGGCTTGTTTGGTGTAGTTGTGTATGTAGTAGTAGTGTGAGCAGATGACGCGGGTTAGAGTTAGGGCGCAGATGCTGGGTTTCTGGGTTAGTCGCGCATTATCGTGGTTTTGCGGACAAGGACTGACATGGTTCCCATGCCGAGGATGATGCTGATTCCTACTTTCTTCCTCACCTCCATTTGCAGCCTCCAGAGCATAGGCATAGGCAGGATGACGATGGTGGTGTCTGCGAATAGACTGACGATGGCGGTATAATTTTCGAACCGGTCCAGGTCTCCGCATTTGCCGTGCGGGATTGTCTTGTCGAAACTGTAGGTGATGGGGCGACAGATGAGGCAGGTGGCCAGCACGACGGAGATGAAGATTGCAGCGTTGAGGCCTGCGATGGTCCAGCAGATGCCGCGGAAGCTACGGACGCGGAAGATGCGGATGTAGAGGAGGAGCATGGAGATGCGGACTGCTACCGTTGCACCGTTCCAGACTATCTCGATGGCAACGAAGGTCTGCGTCCATCAATAAGGCTCTGGCTGTGATTGTTGGTAAGGAGATGAAGTGCGGTGCTCACCCATGCCGCAATGCGAGCATCTGCCAGTGTGAAGTGGCTGATGTCCTCGCCCCAGCCATGCGAGAATGCTGAACAATTCAGTAAGGAGTACGAGAGACGACGATTGTTGCGAGCATGTAATCTCTTACCTCCCCATACTATAACGACCAGACCTATATCCAAGATCTCGGAGATGTTAGTAAATTTGTTGAAGTTGGTCTGAGTAGTTTATGGTAGCACTGACCAAAGCCGCCGTGCAGAAGTAGTCGCTCGCATCAAGCGTAGCCTCATTCAGTCGACGAGAATAAACGCGCAGGGCGAGCGCCAGGAGGGCCAAAAAGAGAAAGACGATGACGACGGTAATGAAGGCTCTTCCCTCTGGATTACTCTGTGGGATGGACCACAGGGTTCACCTCAGGTCCGAAGAATGTGAACAGAGGGAGCTCATAACGAATAGATAGACAGCTGAACAATCCTTGGACACGGTTGATGCCCAGATCTCATCAAACGGCGCAGCTGAAGAGACATCTCGAAAGGTGACCAGGGGTGAGTTAGGTGTGGGATGGATTGAGATGGAACAAGAGCATACCCATGCCTGCGAATACGAGCATGGAAGTGGGAGTATGGCACGGGTGAGTAGATCAGCTTCATATCGTCCAGTCTTGACTTTTCATTCTTGACCTTCCTACTCCGTGGACTGCAAAAACATGAGCTAGTTCCAGCCTTAGCTGATGTCGCATAGCGTTACATTGCAGATAGCGCTACTGGAGATGTAATACATACCTAGTAGTATGCACCTTAATGCACTTGAGGTACTTTACGTCTGACAGCACTAGGACTAAGTCAGCGGAAGTCCGTTCCAACGGGCCGCATCGCCGCATTAGAGTCCCGGAGTCGGTAAAGTAAGCGTGGTAAGATACATGCATAAAATTATGTTGTACTGTGGTACTTACCTTAGTGCTTACCATCGTAGGGTATGATAAGTCGTGCCGCATGGATGCTTAAGTACGGTATTTCATCTGACAGGATCAGTATCTACTAGCGTGCATTGACGGGCATCCCACCATCTCGTCAACTCTCCACCCCTTCCTTCTTGCCTGCAATCCATTGTACATGTAAGGTTATGGCATTGCATACTCGCAACCTTGCCCTGAAGCCCAGAAATTGCCATCACCTTCGTCAATCATGGCTATCTTGAGCGTCGTCATTGATGCACTCCAACATAACTTTGCGCTTCAGATCCTTGCGGCAACCTGTGCTGTCTTATCCGTCAGCCAAGTCCTGTTCCACCTGTTTCGAATATACTCAACTGACCGGGCTTTGTCGTAGTATCCAGTTGCCCAAGCGATTTACAACCTGTACTTTCATCCACTCGCTAAGTTCCCTGGACCCAAGCTGTGGGCTGCCTCTCGCTTGCCCTTCATTTACTGCCTCTTGACCGGCAAGCTCACTCGACGCGAGCGAGAACTTCACGAGAGGTATGGCGACATCATACGTCTCGCTCCAGATGAAGTCTCTTTCGCAAACGAAGAAGCATGGAATGACATTTATGCCTTCCGCCGTGGCCACAAGCGAGCGGTCAGAGACAAGGCATATTACATAGGTAGGTCTTCCCCTTCAACGTCGTCTTCACACTCTTTCTGACTTAAACAGCACCAAATGGCCAAGCTGATAACCTCATCACGACGAGCGACGCCAAGTTCCATGCCCGCGTCCGCGGTCTCATGAGCAACTCCTTCACCGAAGACTCCCTTCGAACGCAACACCCTCTGATCCACCACCACGCAGACACGCTCGTGGCCAAACTTCATCAGCACGCGGTCGCCTCAACCGCCCTGGGCAGCGGCGCCCTGGTGAACATGACCGACTGGCTGAACTTCTTCACCATGGACGTGATCGGAGACTTGGCGTTCGGGGAACCGTTCGGCTGTCTCGAAGCCGGGGAGTATCATTCCTGGGTCCGCACCCTGTTCAGCTACCTCAAGGGCATGTCAATCGCAGCGGCGCCCCGATACTATCCGTCCACCGAGTTCCTCTTCGAAAAATTGATCCCCAACAGCATCAGAGAAGGTCAACGCCGCCACACCGAATATGCAAACGAGCGGATCAACCGTCGTCTGGACATGAAGAGCGACCGACCGGACTTCATGACACCGTTCATGAGAAACAACGTCGATTTCGAGAACATGTCGCGGGACGAGATACTCTCGACGTTCAACTTCATCATCGTCGGAGGCTCGGAGACGACGGCGACAACCCTGACCGGCATCTTCAACCACTTGTCCAGGAACGAGAAGATCATGCAAAGATTATGCGCGGAGATCCGCACAAAGTACCAGAGAGAAGAAGACATCACCATCACCTCCATCCAAGGTCTCCCATACCTAGAAGCCGTCCTCAACGAGGGCCTACGCATGTGCAACCCGATCCCCGGAGGTCTTCCACGCATGGTCCCCGAAGGCGGCGACACCTACTGCGGTGTCTATCTTCCCGGTGGCGTAAGTGACCGAATCTTCCAGACCAAACCATGACTCTAACAGCTTCTCAGACCAGACTAGGCGTCCGCACCTTCGCCGTCAACCGCTCCGAAAAACTATTCACCAACCCCGACCAATTTGTCCCCGAGCGCTGGTTACCACCGGGCGAATGTCCCGCCGAATATGCACACGACCACCTCTCCGCCAGTAAACCCTTCAGCGTCGGTTTCAACAGCTGCCTCGGGCGACCTCTCGCATGGGTAGAATTGCACCTCGTGGTGACCAGACTGCTGTGGGCGTTCGATATCGCGGAGGAGCCGACGGAGCGTGTCGAGTTTGATGATTTTCCAGTCATCATGCTGATTCAGAAGGAACCGATGAAGTTGAGACTGAAGGTCCGGCGGGGCGTGGAGTACAAGGCTTCGTCACTAGAGGGGAGTTTGAAGGAGAAACGGGAAATGGAATCTTAGAAGCAGGCGTAGATTTTGGTCAACGAATTGATGAAGGGGATGACTATAGTAAGAGGTCGACTTAACCTCATTAGTAGATGTGGACAAGAGAACCACGTCATGCTAAGGAAACGTCAAATTCGAAGCGGCAGTGGCTAATCTATGAAAAGGGACCTTGGAAGGCCAATTCATATCCCTCCCCTCACTTACCTTACTTGACTATGATGCAAATGTTAGCAATCCGAACGGCATGGACCCGGTGTTGGTGGTAGAGGCAATATTGCCATGAAGACCGAACGCTGAGCTGATTAACGAGTAATGGAAAGTGTCGTTGTTTCCTACTTACCTTACCTGGTTGGGAAATCCGGATCTGCCATGTCTGTCTCATGAGACATCTTTCTTTGGGTATTACCTTTCCAAACCGTGCGCCTTTCCATGCATCGGACGCCATCGAGATGCGACTACTAGTATGTGCTCATATAATCCCCGCATACGCAAATATCTGCTCTCGTACGTTCATCAATGATCATCTTCAACAACGACCTCCATCTCCCCGTTCTCTTCCTTCGCATCCTTATCCTGCAAATCCCCCTGCCGACTCTGACACCCGGGACAATTATGCACGACCTCGTGCGCGAAAACATCGCAATCGATACAGAAGAAGCACTCACAGCTCTCACACTCATAGCGCCCGGATTCGGAAACTCCGTCTTTGCTGGCTTTGAGTGGTTTTTTCGGAGCACTGGGTTTGCCACGAGTAGTTTTGAGCGACATCCGATCATGGTTCTGTCCACCGGTCGTACTCGGACGTCGATCGACAGCAGCTGGCCTCTCAGGAAAAGGTGTTTGGCACCCAAAACAATGGTTTTGTCCCGACGCGCTCGCTTTGATCCAATTGACCTCTCTCCAGTTGTTCAATGGGAACAGATGATGATGGTTACGTGCCAGGTGGGTGCTGAGGATGAGTGTGAGCCCGCAGGCTGGACATTGCGTGGGTAGAGTGCACACTTTGGTGCTGCAGCGCGAGCAGAGATAGCCTTCGCGCGAGGGTTTGCCGTGACATGCACAGAGGGTGGGTGCTGGATCGACAGTGCGCGATGGGAAACCCATCATCAGTAGAGAGCTCGTGGCAGCATGCTCCTCGGCGTTGGCGTGGGGGGTTGTTGGGGGTGTGGTAGAGCGCATGAGCAGATCGCGGTAGTGCTGCTCATGGAGGGCAACGGTATAAGTCTGTGAGGTGGGTAGGGTGGGGTTTGTGCGAGTGGCGATGGTATGGCAAATGGCCACTTGAGCGGCTAGGCCGATGATTTGGACATTGACATGTGAGGAGACGAGTTCTGCGATGGTGGTATGGATATCGTCTGGATCACTTGAGAGTAGAGAGCCGAAGAGGATGAGAACCTCTCTTGTAGTGTGGCTGGGCGTATGGTATAGCCAGCCGTGAGCCATGTTGAGAGCGTTTTGAAGGGAGGGCTGCCCTTTCGGATCCTCCAGCAGCAGTTTCTGGATATTGACAATATGGTCGTTGGGGTTGCCCGAGAGTGGAGAAACGTTAAGTGCTATACCATCTCGCATACCAATTATGCCGAGTTGAGAGATAGGATTCTGTTCGAAGAACTCGGTGACGAAGGCAATCGTATAGCGAAGCGTAAGAAGATATCTTGTTGGCCGTAGATCCTTCTCAGCCATAGCGTCCGAAAGATCGAGCACCAGGAGCAAGTGCCGTATAATTCCTCGCTGAAGCGGTGTTGTATCTTTGAGCAACCTGCCACCAATACGAAGACCGTCAATCATCTCCACTTTCTTGTGGGGACTGGTATAATTTCACCATGTGCCCTCTCACCTCTTCCTCTTGCCTGCTTCGAGTAGCCCCTCCACTGTAGAACTTATCGTCCCATCCGCTCCTTCCACAACGTTCTCCCACGTACGCATAACCTCCCATCCTGCACCTCGAGAACCATGGCCGGTCGCTCTAGAGCTTGTTCCGGCACCTCGGGTGACTTGGTGTGCTGCCACTTCCTCGTCAGAGATATCCTGCACATAATCGTCATCTGAGTCGGCCATGTTGAAGACTAGCTATTTTATGTCATCGTCTAAGGTTTGTTGTTGCTACCGTAAGGTATATTTTGGATTCGACATATCTTAATGCCAAGCTTTTGGCTTGATGGAGCCAAGGTTACTCTATGCGCTAGTGGCTCGACATCGTTACTCATTCGTCTAGGAAACATTCATACTGTGCAAGGTCCTCATTGACTCTATCTATAGTAGAGCTAATAGTATCGACTCATCTATATAAACATCGAATCACACCTCATCCAAACACCAAGCCCAATCTTCAACTTTCCCTCCTCCTTTACAAACCACGCATCACTTAACCACCCTTACTCCAAACCTTCCCAACAATGACTTGCCAACCTCACTCCCCCTAATGCAAGGCTAGCTCAATCGAAAAGAAAAGCACACCCACTGCCTCTACAACAGTCAACTCAAGCACCCTAAAGCCATGCTTCCCTGCAAGTGTTCAACAACAACTCAGCTATCCATACGCAATGCGTCCTAGGCCAAACCCAAACACCACCATTATAATCTCACCTCACCCCCGATATCGCAGGCATATAGCTTCCACAGCTTCCACGAAACCCATATAGACAATGATGAACTCATCCACAGCCCCCCCGGTAACCGACATGTATTTCTTAACTGTAAAATCCACGATACATTAGACGTTCTCAATGCATAGAAAGTGGAAGTATCATTTCTGCAAATAATTGTATTAGCATGTCTGACAGATGTAATAAAACAAACCTCACCATCGAAGACATAGTCATGGGGTGAGCTGTTGGAAGAGAAGGGTCAGCAGAATGGGAAGACCAGGTTATCATGCATGATACATCTTATGAGTTGAAGTCAAACTAGGAGCTTGCGAGATGGGTGCCTGCCAATGATCAAGGCAATTTGCAGGTGCCCGGCGCGCAGGTGTCGGATATGCGTCTGGAACGATAACGGAGAGGGCGAGTTTCAGTCGGGAGCAACAGAGAAAGAACCTTGTACCATAGAAACCCACCAAGAAGAATTCTTTGATGATTAACATTTATTGTTTTTAGTATACATCTATTCGATGCGGACACATAGCCCTCCTCGTCTCCATCTTAGACATCCTGCTTACTCCTGCTCGGAAGACACGCGCAGCCTGTCTATTCCAAGATGATGCAAGGTCTGATGCAATATTGTTTGTACAGCTAATGACATGCAATATTGAAGACAACTCGCTCAAAAAACGTCAGTCATAATGTATTTTAGCGACGATATGGTGCTATTATGTATAATTTGGTTCTCCTGATACGGGCATTGGCCAGTCGTCTTCAGTGATGCTTGACCAGAAGACCCAGATCGTGACGACGGAGAGGAGGGTGAAGAGGGTTTCGAACATGGCACCGTCGATCTTGCCGTTGGTGCCGTGACAGATGTGGGTGCTGATTACGTATTGAAAGATTTGGCCGATAGCGAACAGTAAAGTCGCCGCAAATAGGTATACTAAGTTTCGTCAGCGATAGTTGGGAGAAGTACTGGCGTGAGGCAACGAACACATAGGCTTCTTTTCCCCCAATACTCTCAAAACCAGTATCGTCTCGAGGAGGAAGAATCCGACTAAGCAGATCAACGGAAATAGTTGGTAGAGGACGTAGAGGGCAATATTGCGATTGTTTGGGCCTGACAGACTGGGTACGAAGGTATTCGTGTAACTGAAGGCGGTGTCGAGCGCGATGTATCCCGTGCCAACGAAGAAGGCTATGGCGGAGAGTAGTATGAGTCCCAAGGATAACGGCGTCCCATCATCTAGGAGCTGATAGCCCACGAAGCCATTCAATAGTAGAACCCACAGCGTTGCCGTTATCGAGCCGAGGTGTACCGCGGTGAAGCCCTTCACTGGTCAGCATGCCTGGATTGAGTAGCTGGTGGTCATTTTCGTACAAGTCTGACCTTGCGGTCTAGAGGGAAACCGCCGACTGTGAAGATCTCGCATATCGAAATGATTATATAGCCGACGAGGAACAGCTGAAACTCCCTGAGTAGAGGTCAGCGACTGTTAGAGAATCTGTCTTCGATGAGCATACCTCCGACCCACTGCTGCCTGTTTCCTGTCTGATCTGTAGAGGAGGAAAAGCGTTACGAGGATGGCAAGCGCGCAGAGTAGGATAGACCCTGAACAATGTCAGACCGCATGCTTCCTCCACAACCTCATCAAGATATACCAAGATTTGACAGATGCCGTCCGTTGCTAAGGCTTATGCCTGTCAACGCACATCCTCCAAAACCAGCTCCTTCTAATTGACTTCCAGAGCTTGCTTGTGTAGGCGATTCTTTGAATAGCTGCAACATCCGTTAGCGCAAACTCCCACCAAATATGCTGCAATGCTTCAGGCTTCGAGAGATTTGTCAATTGGGGTCCGGAATGAACGCACATTGCATATTGGGAGGGTAGAGTCTCGACAAAAGTTCTGCATACGTCAGTGAACATAAGACTCATCGTTCCCTAGCTAGGGCATACATGAAAGTTGCCAAACTGTGTGGAACCCATTGTGAAATTGTTCTGCGCTTCCTACTTTCACCTACGCCCCACCAGCAACAAGTGTGCTTTCTCAATGCGGGAGCAGTCAAGTGCTGGAGGTCGTTCAATATTCGATTTATGAAGGCGGACGTCACTCAGGATAGCCAATGGGCGATGTTGGTTGTAGTGCTACGCCAGCGGACTGGTTGTTCTAAAACGAGAATGAGCGACGCGAGATCGGCAGGGCAACTGCGGGCGACGTCCAAAAAGAGCGATTGGGCGTGCGTTGTGCAGGACTTCCTGTTGAGAGAGTGGCAAGGAAGGAAGTACTTTGTTTTGACGGCGACGAGGTCGAATGAGGAGGATAGTTCGTGATGTCTGCAGACAGGGAAACGAGATTGCGCGCGGGTGCAGGAGATGAGATGGGTCGAGAAGAGGAAAAGTGGCTGGTGGGCCATCAATCAGCCTAAACTTTAAACGTTAAGGTCTAAACAATCTGCTAACTCTTGCTCGACGTCTCCTCATTGATGTCGACCTACGTGGTTTCTTGCGGATGAGTACAGTTTCATCGCTCAGCTTCCTCCGACTTATAGCGTTCATATTCTACGGAATTTATACATGCGCTTACGGGTCGCGAGAGGCTGAGGTAGCTTATGGCCCGAGCATGGATCTCTAGCCTCTGCATACCTGTCGTGGAGGTGAGAGCGAAAGCCAAAGGATCTCTGGGCTTTGGTGATGACGGCTATCTACGAGTTTCCGACTTTCTCCATCTCTGAATCATGATTCACAGTGATCATGCACGACATGTTGCGGTCGATAGCCAACTCCAGTTCTACGCTGTACCTATCCCCCAACGACTATCCCTGGTCACACTTTTCTATCTTGGTCTCTCCACCTTCATTTCGGATCGGCGCCATAAGCTATCTTTGAGACTCTGGATGAATGATACAGAAGTTTTCATCTGGCCAGGCTGAGAACGTACAACACTGACCATCTGTGGACCGAGGTCATTATTCTACTTGCTTGCTGGGATTCCCTAGAGCTCATCATGTAAGGATGTGCACATGTGAAGGGGATACATTTCGCTGTCATAATCCTGTGGACAAACAACTTCTTTGACGCTGCAATAGCGATGGGGATTTCTCCGACACTGGCTGCTGTCATACCCTTTTGCTAGCGCCGTACGTGATCACGTGACATTGAGCCTGGTGAGCATTGTGTCCTTTCCTCAACGAAAGAAACATCAAGCTGCTCTAGCTTCCGTCTTTACCCCGTCCTACCCACGCTATTCTACCTTAAGTTAAGATGACTTTAGCCTCTCTTTGAAACAATCCACTAAGCCATTGCTAAATGCTATAACATCGCCAAGTGTCGCGTTTGCCCTAAGAGTACTGTCTAGCAAAACCTAGAAATGGCATGTTATTGCTTGTCGGTCACAAGCTCTCCATGCTACGTGGTACACTGGAAAGTGGCTCGAAAAAGTCTCGAGCCCGTTTTCTGAATGTTGTTGCGCTATGATAGGTAGATAGGGCTAGCAGTGCCGCCAGGAGGGCAGCCCTGCAGCACGCAGTACTTACTACTTAGGCCCCTGGCTCCTGACTAAACACCCAGACCTCACTTGCCAGATATTCGCTCAACGAAGTCTCGTGCGATATTCTGCAAAAGTATCTTGTAACTATTCCCCACCCAGCAATAGTAAACTGCGGCTATCGACCAATGCGTGATCCCCTCCCATCGTGATCCAGTCCCATTTCCCACGCAGAAGGCGCGTCCGAAGCCCACCGTCGGCTGCTGATCCATTCCACGATACTCTCCGCCCACAATACCTCTATTTACCCTCGGGACTACATTTAGATTCATTGGGGCTGCTCATCGGCCAGCCCACCCATCACCGGCACCATTTCTCCTTCAAAGCCCCACGGCTTGACTATACCCCTCCGAACCCTTGCACCTCCTTCGCAGCCCAGAGACGAACATTCAGAGGCACTGCTGGATGAGAAGCGGCCGGATCGGCGCTCTTCTGACTCCGCGGGCTCGGACTTCTCACTCTGGAGTGACACCGGCGACCTCGCAGAACAGCTTGCCGACGAGGAGGATCCTCTACGTATACAGATAAGGGAGTCCGCTGACGGCGCTCCGGGGGAATCGAGGGCTCTACAGCGCCGACAGAAACACGTTCATTATACACCCCATAATCATACAGAGCAAAAGACTGCCGATCCTGGCCTCAGTAAAGAGGCTATCGAGATACCGAACCCTCCGGCGAGGCAGATCGGTCGTACAGAGAAAGTCCTCGCCATCATCATGACGGGGGACCGACAGAGAGCCCAGATGCATGGCCTGACGGGGCAGCCCTTGCTGTATGTGACTGCACTCGTATGGCTGAAGCTCAGTGCTGACATGTCACAGGTATTTTACCAGTGTGTTTGTGTCATTAGGAGTCTTTGTTTTTGGCTATGACCAGGGTGTCATGTCTGGCATAATAACGTAAGGCATTCGATCTTTCCAATTCGAATCACCACATTGACAATTGGATGCCAATCAGAGGTTCATTTTTCATAGACTACTTTCATCAGCCAACGCGTGCCCAGATTGGGACCATGGTTGCTATCCTTGAAGTCGGAGCGTTCATCGCATCACTGTGCGTTGGCAGGATTGGGGATATGATAGGAAGACGAAAGACTATACTGTTTGGCTCGATGATCTTCTTCGTTGGTGGAGCGTTCCAGGCTTTCGCGAACGGGATGCCGATGATGATCTTTGGAAGAATCATTGCTGGTTTGGGTGTGGGTGCACTGTCTACGATCGTGCCAGTCTATCAATCAGAGATATCGCCTCCGCATAATCGCGGGAAGCTTGCTTGTATGGAGTTCACTGGCAATGTCTTTGGTTATGCTGCCAGTGTGTGGGTGGACTATGGCTGCAGCTATATCAAAAGTGATTATGCGTGGCGCGTGCCATTAGTCCTCCAGTGCTTTATGGGGCTTCTCCTTGGACTGGGTAGTCTGATCATTTGCGAATCGCCTAGGTTGTGATTTCATCATCCTAGATAAAACTTTCTCGCTAACACTGCATAGGTGGCTTCTCGATAACGATCACGATGAGGAGGGCATCGTGGTAATTGCGAACCTTTATGGGAGTGGAGATATTCACAACGACAAGGCCCGACAAGAGTATCGTGAGATCAAGATGAACGTTCTGCTCCAACGACAAGAGGGCGAAAGATCCTACTCCGAGATGTTCAGAAAATACTACAAGCGCCTTTTCATCGCCATGTCCGCGCAGGCGCTCGCGCAGCTTAACGGCATCAATGTCATCTCGTACTATGCACCATTGGTCTTCGAATCTGCTGGCTGGTATGGGCGCAGAGCTATCCTCATGACAGGTATCAACGGAATCACATATCTTGCGTCCACAGTACCGCCTTGGTATTTGGTTGACAGATGGGGTCGACGCTTTATTCTTCTTTCCGGAGCTATCGCCATGATAATCTCACTGTCCGCGATTTCGTACTTCATTTTCATCGACATTCACTACACGCCGATCTTGACCGTGATCTTTGTCATGATCTACAATGCTGCCTTTGGGGCGTCATGGGGTCCGATACCGTGGCTATATCCGCCCGAAATTCTCCCCCTCAGCATTCGAGCGAAGGGCGCAAGTTTGAGTACAGCATCCAATTGGGCCTTCAATTGGATTGTGGGCGAGATGACGCCGATATTGCAAGAATGGATCAAGTGGCGATTGTACCTTGTACATGCGTTCTTCTGTGCGGTCAGCTTTGTTCTTGGTACGTTTCCACCGCTCACCCCTTCCTTGCCACCGAGACACGCACTGACATGCTCGCAAGTTTACTTCCTGTATCCCGAAACAGCCAATGTCCGCCTCGAAGATATGGATCAACTCTTTGGTGATGCAACGACAGCGATGCCAACCCCAGCTCAACACGCCGAAGTCGAATCCTTGATGGGTGCTGCCCGCTCGCCTGTTCCTTCGCTTGACTTGCGGCGCCCGGGCAACTTTGGTGCAGACGACGCGATCCCTGGCCTTGATATCAACCCGCCGTTAGAGAACGGTAAACCCCGATTGCCACCCGAGGCGCCCGCAGTCAGCGAAGGCTTGGGAGGTTGGATCTCACGAATGGCATCGAGAGTGAAGGGGAACGGCAAGAAAGATGAGGGAGGCGGGTATGGCAGACTTGGACAAGACGATAGCTAAGGCATCTTCTTGCCCCCAACCCAATCAAGTATGTGAACAGGCATGATCAACATAGATGTTTTGTTTTGTTTTTCTAGGTAGGGGCGTATAAGAATGATTCCCAGCCTCGAACCGAGCTTTATAGGTTCGAATGGCTCAGCGATGTGTGGTTCTGCAGGGTTCATCTAAGAAGTCTGGAGACTAAATCTGCCGGGAACACACATACGTGACTTATTGCTTTATGGTTGGATTGTATGCTATCTATCTTACTGGCTCACCTTGGTACCGAAGAGGTAGACATATACTTGACCACATTGATACGAGTAAGTAGGAGATATCTTGCCGCGGTGCCAAGCGACTTGTATTTGAAACAGCCTTATCCTACCTTAGTGTCTTCCTCCCTGCTGCAACGTGTCTCTACAATAAATAGTAAGGTAAGGTAGACAACCAATCACCATCAGTACTATGATCTAAAAATGGACAAGATCACCATAAGCTTCCGGCAAGGATTTCGAAGGCGTCTCCTATTCATGCCTATGACATATCACTAATTTAGTAGCTACTAGCGGCAGATGTGATTACTGACTTCTGCATCAAAGGCAGATCTGGAGAGGTACTTACACTCCGCCTTCATGATGTGATCCCGACTTGTATGACACAATTCGCTTAATAGGTACTGCAATCGCCCAGTACTGTGCCGCTGTATCTGGCTTTGCCACCTTGAGCCTCAGCCTCAAATCTCATCTTTTGAAAGATCTCCAGCCAATGTATTACTTGCATCCCACCTTTTCGATTGATTCGATCTGTTCACCAGTTCCTATAACTCAATACTTTCGCATACGAGGGGTTTCCTTTCAGCCGCGATGCCTTGCCGTCCAACAAACTGCAGCGAATGGGCAAACGGTAGTACCCCTCATGTAGCAGCAGCAAACCCCGACATCTCAGGTATAGGCGTAAGTCTCTTGCTCTGCAACGTGAGTACCAACCGCAGGTGTGCTGAATGATGTACTTCAGATCCTTGTGACTTTTGCAGCTTCCGCTTTCTTCACCCTTGTGTTCTGTACGGCTTACTATCTGATCGATGACAATGCAAGTACGAAATTGGTCGAAAGTCCAGATATGGAGGAAGGGAATAGAGTCCTGCGTTACAGGAAAAACATGGTGGACGAAATCTTCAGGGGAGAGGTCGCGGCTCTAATGAGCGAAACCAGAAAGATGCACTCCAAGAGATGGAGTGAAGCCTTTCAAAGTGCCGTCCTTCTTTATAGCGATCAGCAAAGCCTTATAGGCATAGCTGTACTGGTGAGCGGGTTTAGCCAGCTCGACTGTTCGCTCGCCACCTATCATTGGCAAATTACCTTCGATCTGGCATGGTTTACTTCTCTAACGCACCTGACGACACTGACATGTCTTCGACATTACTTCCAACAACGGCCAGCGCTAAGGGCGTGGAGATTGTTCTGCATAGCCATAACGGCAGCGATGCTGGCCACTTCCTTAGGCTCTACAGGCTTCATAGGTCAGAACACCAATCCGTCATTCCCAGCACTATGTCTTTTCCATCCCAAGGATCTCGAAAGAAGTGGCAACGAGAGCCACTACGATGGCTGGTACATTGGCGTCACTTTGGGCTTTCTGATAGTATCTTACTTCACTCGTATCATACAGCTATTTCCAGGTAGAACAGACGCTGTGCACCATTTCTTCCGAGTCAGGCCACGCGGCAGGTTTCGAAGAACGCTCGATGCAGTGGAAACCCGTGCCAATTACACACATTCAACCCTTTTCAGGGTTCAATGGGCCATACTATATAGATTCATCTATTCATTATGGTGCACATTTGAAGCTACTGCAGAACTTTGGGGCTCGCTTCTTTGGGAGGTTGTATACAACAAATGTTTTCGGGTGTTGATGATTGCTGATGGGCGTATAGATTACTTGGCTGGTCTTCGCTTTGACGTGGGGCACTATTCGGATCGTTGCAGATTGTGGGGGTGGGCAGTACGGTAGCCAGGGAGGTATAGATATCTCTGACGAGGACCAGTGGGGTTTCGGCCAAATCGTTGCTGTGATGCTTTTGCTCTCGCCCTTTGTATCATTCTTTGGGGTGTCCTATGGTAAGTTCGCCGTTCCAGGTTCATTGCAACAGCCATATAGAACACAGTCTGATGTTTGATATGTTTGTGCCATAGAGATACTTTTCAGACCCACTGGAAGCTCAATAAACCCTAAGGGGGCCTTTGACGCCAGACCTCCTTCGGATGCTACTGATGCCAAAACGTTACAAAATATGTGTCGGCCCAATCACAATCATACAACCGAATTGCATCTCCAGTCCATCCCAAATCCGAGGCAACGATCGACCAGAACAAATACAGACGCTGTCCAGTACGAAGCAATAAGGAAACTTGCCGCAGAGGACAATGCTACCACCGTGCAAAACGCACATCACACGATCGATGGCGAGGCTGTCAACCAACGGCATCATCCAGACTCCACCGCTCTACCAACGCAGCAAAGACTAGAATTCTACAAATATCGCTGGTTCCGCATGTTGATCCTACTGATCTATTGCCTGTCACTAGCCGTCGCAGGAGAAATACTAGCTGCCTTCCCGGCCGCAGGCGCCATCAGGCGCCTCAAAGACGCTGGACCATACCTCATACCATTATATGCTGAATGGCTGGCTATCAATTCAGGAGTCATCTGGGCATCCTCTATCATCGGTGTCATCTGCACCGTTGAGGATGTTCCCATGCCACGACCTAAGTGGATGATTCGGGTTGGAGCGGTATTCGAATCGTGGCGGGACCGCGTAAGAGGCTTCATGCCTCCAGCCTTGGTAGCATGGGTCGAGACTGTTGCGTGGACTCTTCTTATATTGGGAGCGACTGCGTCTTCGACTTGGCTGAGCGTTTTTCTCATTTGGCCGAATCGGGTACGCCAAGAACTTTATTAGATAATGTATCTTCAAGCTAACGTTACTATATCAATGCATTTGATTTTGGACGTGGGATGGCTTGCATTTACCATGAACAACATATGGACCTGCGAAATCGCTTACTTTCTCCTTTCTGCAAGCACAACTTCATTCAAAACTCAACAATTTCGCATCACGGTGTTCAAATTCGCTTGAGGTCCCCGTCTCCTGCAGCATTACACAATTCAACGGATATCCTAGGAAAGAGCTAGGAACGGGAAGACACCCCTTGACCAAAAGGCTGATCAGTAGTACAGTGTATTAATAGAGTACTGAGTAGTAAACCCGCGTCTAGACAAACGCAGTCTCATTATCCTATCGATATTCTAATACCATTCTCAGTACAAGGAATAACCTAGTCTAATCAACATCGTCAATATCCTCTCACGATATAAAACCCACGTCACATCATCTACCCGCCCCAACCCCGGTCCCACTCTTCGCACCCCAAGCACATGGTACAACTACCAAGCACCGATAAGAAATCAATCAATACAAGATCAAACACCTCTTCAATATCACCGATATCTCTCCAGTCCAGCCGAAGACTCTACAGTATACACCTTCAAGCCCCAAGTGACCAGTTCACTACCAAGCTCTCCCCACCCTCACCCATCCAAATTAACACATCATCAAAAACACATCTCCACCCACGCTCCTCATCCAATACACCATCTCTCCACCAAAATTCCAGACCCTCCCCCTCTCCCATAATATAAAAACCACATCCATCACAAAGCCAAGTAACACACCAGCCATCAATCCACATACTACCTAACCAATAAAGCGTATCCACAACATCCCCACAATATCATCCGAGCCATCAGCGACGTCGATGGACTTGAATAATATGACCTATTGAACTTCTCTATAAGTGTAGAAATCAGGTACAAACATATACAGAAACGATTCCACAGCTTTTTTCTGGCGAATGATGGAAAGCATATGGGATAGTTCTCTTCGCTTTTTTGCAGAGTTTTGTATTGATTATGTGGTATGAGAGGTCGTCGTATCCCACCTGATCTTCCCTCATGGTTCTTCGTTCCCGTATCAAAACACTTCGTGCTCGGAATCGAAATCGCAACACAGGCCATGACTACAGCACATCTCCCTTAATTTCCCAACAGCTTGGCTATGAGGTATCGCTTATAATATACTCCCTTTTATGCCAGATATCAGACACGAAAACCTTGTCCCTACGCCTACTCCCTACTACTTACTACTTACTACATACCTAATTACAGACCTAGCCCACCCATAATCCCCTTTCTTTCCGTTTCAATCTCAATCTCTAGTATTATATCATATTATATTATAGCATTACCTGTCTACGAATCCCATACCCATATAAAGACTTTTTGAACCAATACGGTCGGGACTATAATTTATGCTACACCTCTTGATCATATTCGACAACTCTGACGGCGGGTCCTTCGTCACGTTATATCTATGCAGTTGGATTTTCGATGCATATATAGAATAAAGCTGTTGAAGGAAGGGCGATATGAGACGTTGTGAAGCTGTGGGCGTGTGAAAGTCTTCTCCATCATCTCCATGCTTTGGGGACTAGCTGGGAAACCCAAAACCTCTTCCAACACCAATATTGACAATATTAATCCACAACTTCGACTTCAAAATCCTTCACACGGTACTTTCCATTTCCCTTCCTCCACGCCCGATCGCAAGATCTCTGCTGTATTTTTATTATGATAGGTATATGTTTTTGATGACTATTGGATGAATATATTAATGTGTTGTTTAGATTTCGTTCTAGGAGCTGAGAGGGAGGTGGATTGATGGTGGTGTTGTGGGGTTGGTGGGGATTAGCAAGGGAGGGAGGGACGGATCAAGAGGAGGTATAGGTATGAAGATTTGTATGGGATTTGGATGGGTTGGAACGCTTTTGCTGGGATTGTGGGTTAGGGATTCTGGGTGTTTCTGTAAGGGTTCTGGTATCGGCCTGGTCACTATCGATACGCCGTTGGTATCTCTGTTGTAGTTGTAAAGGCTAGCTACGATTGTAGATTAGCCAAGGTTGATTGGAGATGGGAAACATGGATTGAGGCGTAAATCTTGTTGGTGATGTGGAATCTAATGCGTTTTGAGATCTCAGGAATGGGTCGGATTATCTTTCTATTCGTCAGAAGTGGTTACATACAAGGCGCGAGTAGAATGACATGCGATGCCGCGCAACAACAAGTATCCGGACAGACTCCCTAAAAATATGCTCAAACCTCATCCCGAATTTTCCTATAACTTACAGATTCGTCGATACCATTACTAGCCAGCGCAATAACTTCCCATAACTTACAGATTCGTCGGTACCATTACTAGCCAGCACCGTGGCAGTTACCAGCACTAGTACCACCAGCACTCCTCACCGCCCTACCCATGCAAGACTTCGTCCCAACAGGCAAGGTCCCAGACGCATACCACTGATACTTGACATCCTTCGGCGTCCAATTGAAATGCCAATCGGTAAGAGCTCCGCAACCTTTAATCTCCTTCTTCAGCCCCTCTCCATTCGCACCCAACCGGGCGTCCGCGAAATTCTTGCCGCGAACCTCAAAGGTATCTACGGCGAACTTATACGAGACGTCGCAGCTGTCCTCGGTGGGTTTCGTGGCCGTCGGCTTCACTTCGAAGGTCCAGCCTTCGGGGCTGGTGAAGGTGCCGCCGAACTTGTAGTTGTGCGGGTTGTTGACCGGGTCGTTGCTGTCGCAGCCGTCGATGATGACTCTGAATTTGCCGACGCAGTCGTTGATGGTTGAGAGGGCTTTGGAATCGTCTTTGTTGTGGGCGGAGAGTTTGACGGAGTCGGCGCTGCCTTGGAAATATCTGGTGATTGTCAGAATTACAAGGAACTGTTGTTGGGAAGGTTTCTCGGGTGGGGAACATACTCTGAATCCTTATGGTTTTGCTTGCAGAATTGTTCTGCGGCGGACACTGCCTGGTCTCTACTTAGCATCCACGTGTCTCCACCAACTCCATGACACTTGGGAGGCTGAGGGGCGGGATGCTGTTCAGCGGACTTTCCTGTAGGAATACCATTGTCGTTAAGGGCTTTGAGGACGACATCGCGGATCTTCTCATGGCCGCGTGTGGTAGGGTGGAACATGCGTACGGTATCGGACAAAAAGGACTCGGCGTGAGGGTCGTCCTTGGCTGCGTCGGCCAAGGCGTTGATGTAGTCTTTATCGGTCTTTAAGGCAACGTCAGTCTTGCCTTGAATGCTCGCTTGGTAGACTGGGAGTTTTTTGGTGATTCTCTGCGCCACCTCCATTTTCGGGTCATCGGTCGTGTAATAATTGAAAAAATACGTATCCGGGTCGTTGGGCCTTGGCTCTTCGCGGTCGCAGAACCTATGACCATCAAAGTCCTTGTCGTAATCGACCCAGTAGACTCCCTTATCTTTGAAACGGTCGGCTGCTTCAGACAAAGCTTTGTTAAGGTGGAGTGCAAGTCCATTCATCGCCTTCCGCCTTTCGACTGTCAAGTATTGAGATGGCATAGGATTCCAATATGACTTAAAGGTGACCTTGTTGCACTGCGTCGTCTCTTGATTGAAAAACTGCGCGTAGCCGACGATGAAGACCTTGAACTTATCCCCAACCTTGGTACCGCGACCCTTGTCGACAATCGCTTGGACAAGGCTGTTGAGGTCATCTTTGAACACCTGACTGTTGATCGTGTCGTGTCCATATTTAATCACCCCTTCGCAGTCCAATCCCCAAAGTTTAAGAGATAAAATGCAGGTGGCGATCAAGTTCAAAATGCCAATATCATTTCCCCCCATGGTGATGGTCACGAATTCGGGAGCCGTACCCCAGACCGGACGTATGCCGTTGTTCTCATCCGGCAGGGGTTTGTCAAGTAGTTCCTTTTCTTTGATCTCTTTGAATACATTGCCGCTACAAGCGACGTGGTGAAACTTCGATGGGACGGGGTCCAGCCCCGCTTGCACAACAACAGGATAGGCTTGTGGAAAACGGAAGCATCTGTTCGTATCGTCTGGTGGCTGAGGTCCGGCGCCAACGCCAGATGCATAAGAGTCGCCCATTCCAGTCCATTCCTGTATCGGCTCGGCGCCACGTTTTCCTAGCTCACTTGGTTCATCGTAAGACAGGGGGCTTGGATAGGCTTGACATTGCAAGAATAAGCCAATGAAGGCAAGGCAGGCTTTTGGGAGTAAAATCATATTATAGAAAAGAAAGAAGACCTCGTTTAGTGAACTCTGATGATGGATATCGAAGACGCTGTCAAACCCTTAAATATATACCTGTATCATCGAACAATACCATCTTGCTGAGGATCCAATCCATGCAACAAAGCTGAGCTGAGCATGATCCAGGCGGCTCAGACCTCTGCAACCTCAAGAATACTGCTAAGAACCAATGATGCAACATGCTTTCTTGCAGTATGGATCTCTGCGGACACGAGACAATAATCCTATCCATTCAGCGGCTCTTGATTTTCACAAGGTGGCCACAACGAGTACTGCCTCTTTGCTGCGACTCTGAAATCATGTTGGATTTGGAAGGAGTGCGAATGACTCTCAAGCAACCATAACATCTCACCCTTACTATCAAAGGATTGGAGTGAAGTTTCATCTTCGAACGCAGTTAAAGAAAAGGGGGAAGAGGTTGTCAAGATGTGGTCAGAAATGGAAGAATAGGATTTTGGACAGTAGTAAAAGTCATCGCGAATGTGGCCACTACGTTTCACATAGTTGCATGAAAAAGTACTCTATCGTGGCATCCTCGGTGGAGACACCCTCTTGAACTAGCTTGTAGACCTGAAACGAGACGTGAAATAAAATTTTGGTACCTCGTTACTCACTCAGCCTTCACAAGGAGTATGCAGTGATACCAAGATCGGCTGGGTTCTGGCTTGGTATCAGTGATTGGTGGTTTCAGCGTCTTGGTGGTTTCAGCGTCTTGGTGGTTGCAACGTTGATGTCCATCGCCCCCACATTATTATGACAGATCGGCAGGAGGTTTCACGATACAGAAGGAAGGAGGAAGAGGAGCGCCTTTCTGTTCATTGCTTTGGCACAGCAGGTGTTATCAAACGTAAATGGATGCGCGGCATCGGGGCCTAGAGTTGATGCGACTGAAGTGAGTATTTTATCTTTTTCTACGTAGCCCCGCGCGAGGCTATCGCGCCCCGGGCGTGCCGATACCCCGCCCCGAGCTCTAGGGGCGCTTAGAGAGAAGCTAAGATTCGTAGCTTCGGAAGAAGCCACTAATGACTGTATCCTGAGGATGGCCTTAACGCTCTCATAATAGTATGTGCTCTGATTGGAGTAGTGGAAAATCGAAGGATCGTAAGTGAACTGGTGAAACACTGCAGTGCATTAGTTCTAGGGCGATGCGATGCAAGACGACCCATCCAGTGTTGTATCTCGGACCTGAATCCTAAGAGGACCGCTTAGCGCCCATATAACACATCTTTGAAACTTACTCGCCGATCAGAATCTTGACGCCTTCTCACGTAAGGGAATGAGAGTAGTCTGCAAGGCACGGAAACACGCAACATACCTCACTCAATCATTCTTCTTGCTACCCACAATCATCTCCAAATGATGTCTCCAAACAGTCTCTTTCGTCGTTTGACCTCAGCAATTTGGTTAATGCAATCGATGACACAAGCTCTGGGTCCTCTCCAAGCTCCAAGTCAAATCATCACTAAGGTCAACACAGTACCTCATAATGGGAGTGCTGTGCCCGGTGTGTCACCTGTCAAATATCACAATGATCCCGCCAACGACCTTTTCCAAATTGAAAACCTCGACATGCACCCTAATCCATGCGCCATGTAAGTCTCTCAGTCCCGTTCTCCTACCGAACAATTCCCAGAATCGTGCAAAGCTCGCACTTCTTTATTTCATGTCCATGTCCATGTTCGGAGGGAACGAGAAGCAGATCATTGATGATGAGAGGAGTACCCACCACGATGAAGAAGTGATTGCACAAAAGAACAACCACAACCTCCTTCTCACCCAATTTCTTTCTGACTCAAGAATAAAATTCTCCTAACGCAAACCAACGCAACAGAGAAGCTTACTGCGGCGTCCTCATCCGCGGCGAATTCACGACCTCCCTAACAAACACAACCCCGCACATCTCCTTCAGCGTGACCTCACATCTCCCCAATAACCGCACAGGCCTGATCCGCGGCGAAGATGCTTTCTGCGAATGGGCCACCGTCCGTCAGGACGGCAGCGACGACGAGGACGACGATGCCAACACAGGAATTCAGGTACAAGCCCTGGCACAAGACTACGCCAATCAACCTCATCCCGACCTTCTCCCCGATCTATTCAATCCTATTGTACAGAGACAGATGCGGAAAGAGAAGGTCGTCTGCCCGCCCAAGAAAGGAAAGGCGAAGATCAGCTCTACGCTCCTGATACTAGGTGGCTATCAGCCGGAAGCTAATTACACGGTCAAGGTGAAGGTGACGGAGGAGGGCGCGGAAGGCAGGACTATTTTCGATCTGTGGACCGAGTTTGAGTTGAAGTATAGAGATGGGTATCTAGTGATGTAGGGGGGGAGGAGCATCCAAGAGGATCTGGCATGGAGGGAGAAGGGATAGAGGGTGTAAGGACAGAGAAGAAAGTTTTGGCGAAGACATCGAGAAATGAATTTCGTCCTGTATAACCGGTCACTTTCCATATCACAGAGAACTAGTAGGGTAAGAGTGTTGCTGACCTCCGTGCCGGTCCTTTCTATCTTAACGTTTCGTTCAATAATTCTCTAGAATCTTGCTCACTTGATCATAATACTCCTACCTAGGAGATATTCCTCGGAGACTTTGAGACAATCAGCGCGGTCCGATTTTCTTCCACCCTCAACGTGTTCACCTGCGTCGAGGAGCTGCGTCATCCTTCCTTCCAATAACTTCTAATACAGTCTCTCGGCTATCTTGCACACTGCCGCCGCCTCTTTAGCAACGATAGACTGAGGTCTGGCTCATCGCATAGCCACCATGCTCAACAAAACTCAAGGCAATGGGAACTTCATCGCAGTAGATACCTAAGAATCTGTACTCCCAAGCTCTCACGGACATGAACCCTCGGGTAAGTCTCTACCCCTCAGCTTCTTCAACCGCAGTCCCACCTGAAACACCGACTCTCATTCGCACCCACAAACACCTTACCTCTCGATCTTCAACCCACACGAAAAGGCACCTCCACCTCTCCCACAACCGCACACTCCACCCCTCCATCCCCATCCTCACACACCAAAGCCAACACCGAACTCCCCGTCGCCACAACAGTCTCGCTACCACACCACCACTCATCAGTACATACCCTTCACTATCCCCTACCACATCCCCAAAGTCCTACCACCCAAACACCCAAACCCAGCAGAAATCAGAAAAAGGACTCACTTCCCACACCCCACCCCCTCCCTAATCGTAATCCCATCCCCATAATACAAATACTCCACCCGAGAATCCCCACACGCGTAGAAGTTATCAGCATCAATAATCGAGGCGCTGGTGCTCGAATCTATGGAGCGGTTACAGGATACCGAAAGTCCGTTGTTGGCGTCGTGGAAGGTGAAGGCTATGGTGTTGTTGTGCGCAGGGTTGGTTGTGTGATTGGTTGTGTAGGTGGAGAAGTGGGAGATGGACCAGGGGACTCGGTTGGAGGTGCAGTAATTTCGTTCCGTGAGTGGGGAAGAGGGGAGGGCGAGGGTGAGGGTAAGGGTGAAGGGGAGAAGGAGGAGGAGGAGGAGGTGGTGGTGGTGGAGGGGGAAAAGGGAGTGCATGGTTGGTGGCAATGTCTGGTTGTGGAGAGGTGAAGTGAGAATGCTTTATAGATGGAGCGAGTACCTTGTTAAGGAATCTCAATCTGAGGTTATGAAGATGTTCTCGCAGCTCGCTTCCCATTTTTTGCTCGTGTAACCTCAATGCAGTATGACGTGGTGCGCTTGGAAATTCATGCGTGTATGCAAGGAGACGATGCGTCGCCGGCTACACGTGATGGCGGATGCGACATGCAGTGTTGAGGGTTACGAGATTTATGAGACCGGCAGTCATTGGTCCCTGAAGAGTCCCTTGCGTGGTCTATCATGAGTAGTCCTCCTGCGCCTTTCACTGACTACAAGTCAAGCAAGTTATCATCCATTCGTGGTCTCTCGCTGCGACTGAGGAGGAATAAAAAGCAGAACTCACCATCAGTTTTCTGATCCAGGTAAGAATCACGGTGAAGAGATAATTAGGTGATTTTGCCTTTCGGTCACGTTCAGATGGAAATGCTTTGCCCGACGTTATTTTGTCAACTTCTCCAACTAGAAATTACTACGACCTTCCAACTCTTAGGCACACATTCAGAAGACAATGCACAGCGGCCACTGCTTGCATATTGCAAACAGACGAATATCTACCCTTACTGGAAACGAAGGACGAAGGAGGTAAGTCGAGTGAGGGAAGCGACTTTCCCACCATGCAATTAATTCTCCTTCGGGTTGTCGGCTCTTGCAGCTAAGCGAGAAGCCTTATGAGAATTCTTCTGAAGATACAGAACACCTCATAGAAGCTGCAAAGGAACACGAGAGATCCGTAATCGCTGTGGGTCCAAAATATGAGGCTAACATTGACTGGTCTCTCGTTCCTTATTGGATGGAAGTACTTGAAGAAGTCGACAACGCAGCTGAATCTTACAATGATACTTGAAACGTCTGTGGTAAGGTACGCAAGGCTTTTCGCTCTGTTGCAGGTTACCAGCAACTCTTTTCGAAGCAAGACTTGAGCTCTTACCAACTCAATCTAGATACTGTTTCAATGTCTGTGGGGGAGTCAAGTCGATCTTCAGAGTTCGTCTTATGAGAGCGAGAGCTTTGTAGCTGATGATACAATGGCAGCCTCGCGGTTGAGAACCCCCATGAAGGAGGCCCTTTCACCTAAACTCTATCCTCTCTGGAAAGACCGCAAAGACACTCAAGATCTTCGGCGCACCAACAGAGCTCCACAAGAGCATTGAAGCTGTTTATGTTCCAAGCTTGATAACCCTTGAACAAATTCTGAAATATATAACAAGAACAACGCCGCATGTCTGTTCACCTAGATCTCTTGACGTTGGCACACTGGTAAGAAATGGATCAATGTAAGCTTCGTTTAAGCAGACTGTGTACGCATCAGTTCTACTGAGAATATCGAGATTATGGATATCCATTTCCTGGATGTTCAAAGACCTGGCCACCCAATGTATTTATTAAATCCGGGTCATCACTCTGCACGAGGTCAGCTATCTCTGAACCCAAGAAATGGCCAGGGAGCGACAAGCAAAGGCAAAAAGAGCGGAGTACTATGCAGAACACCACATATTCGAAATATGAAACAACCTTGCAGCAACTGAATATAATCGACGTTGTCAAAGTAGAGAATAAATACCCAGGGGAATAGCCAACACATGAGGGCACCCAGCTCAGGATTGAGCAACTAAGATTGCATGAGACCTCGAAAGGCAGGTCCGATCGCGTGGCTGAGCTCACGAAGGCCGTGAAGGACTTTCATGAAAGCAATGCGCGCAACAACCCTCGACCTACTTTGATACAAGTAAGTGGCCTTCAGAGTCTTCCCACTTCGAGTCAATGTTAGGTAGTCCGATATCGCTCGCATGCCGAAACGCGAGTCCATTGCTGGGCTTTCTGCTTTAGCCAGTGATTGTCCCTGATCGACCAAATTCTTGCGCAGCCTGTGCCAAGCTCTTGCACGACTCTTGCATACGCTGAAGGACCTAATGCCAGCAGAGGATATGGGATCGCTGAGAGGGAGAATGCCCACCTCGGACCGGCTGGACCAAACCTTGGAGTATGGTAGATTACGGGATCTACTTAGTCAGCCTCAATCGGAATATATATATTCTACAGTATTCGCGCTTGCTTTGGCTGGGAGAGATCGCACTGTAATTCCGGTTGTTGTTATCCTTGACTCCTTCGACTAAAGAGCCGAAATCTTGAATCAAGCCTCAGGTAAATAGTTTTTTAAAGTATATTGGCACGATTGGGCAAGGCTAACTATGAGCCTGTGCCGCTAGCCAAGGCAGGAATAGGCCACATCAGCCTTGGGGCCGTGGGGTTCCTACAAGAGCAGTCAGCTGTGATAATGAGGTGAGCTGATATCTGCCATTCAATCACCAGCGTCGATGCCTAATCAAATGAAAGTCCCATGAAGCCTTCGAGATCGAAAGCGATCACCTCACACACGGAGCAAGGTAGCGGAACGGTCCCTCGTGCCTATACAATATGCTGTGAAAGAGATGGAGCATCAAGATTATACCGTGGGATGGATTTGTGCGTTGCCGGCGGAGCTAGCTGCAGCGGTGGCCATGCTGGACGAACACCATGATCAACTCAGTCAGGATTCTTGTGACACCAACGACTACATCCTGGGGCGGATTGGAAGGCATAATGTAGCTATTGCGTGTTTGCCGGCTGGATTGCCGGGTATCACTTCGGCGGCCATCGTGGCGAGTTACCTTAGCTTTACCTTTCCATCAATCAGGTTTGGTCTCATGGTCGGAATTGGCGGTGGAGCTCCAAGCAAGGAAAATGATATTCGACTGGGTGATGTGGTGGTCAGTCAACCCGCCGAGACGTTTGGTGGGGTGATCCAATATGATTTCGGGAAAACCGTTCATGGAGGTCAATTTAAGCGGACAGGGTCACTCAATCGACCACCTGATGTGCTGCTTACCGCTGTGAGCAGTATACAGGCCCGACATTTCATGAAAGACACGGAAATCCCAAGACATCTGTCACAGATGCTGGCGAGATACCCAAAGATGCAAGAGAAAAGCGCATATCAGGGCGCAGAGCACGATCAATTATACGAGGCAGAGTATGTCCATCGAACCGGCCAACTGACGTGCGTTCATTGTGACAATGAGCGACTGATTACTCGATCTGATCGTGAAGACGAGACTCCTACAGTTCACTATGGATTAATCGCGTCAGGGAACCAAGTGATGAGGGACGGAGTAACGCGGGATAGCCTACGTAAAGAGCTCGACGTGCTGTGCTTCGAGATGGAGGCAGCCGGTCTAATGGATAATTTTCCATGTCTAATTATTCGAGGGATATGCAATTATGCCGATACACACAAAAGCGAGCGCTGGCGACATTATGCTGCGGCAACGGCAGCGGCGTATACTAAAGAGCTTCTCTACATCATCCCAGGACCGCTGGTAGCCCACGCGCAGGGGGCGATTGCCATATCCACGAAAATGGGTGAGTAGACTTTATTGATTCCTATCGCCTAGGCATAGGGAAGGAGAGGGTCAGGACGTGGAGATCACTTCCTTAGAGACCCCGAGTTTGATGAGGACATTGGATCCCATCTCTTTATGTTTGACGAACAAATGCCAGACTCAGATTATATATAGCTGATTCTTCCGTGGTTACTTTGGTAGAGCCTCTCTTCGTGCCGTTCCGAAGAGAAACGAGATTTATTGACCGGAAAGACATATTCTCCCACATTTAGAAGCAGCTGCACATGCATTATCGCGTTTCTATATGTAAAGAATGGGAGGAGTTGAGTATGCATTCCTCTCTTGCACAGATTCTCCCAGACACTGACAAAAGATGCCAGAAGATTCCTGATCGCCTCTGAGTACGTTTACAAGTTTCGGCAATCCCACCAGCAGGGTCATGGCTTCTGGGTGTACGCAGCCAACCCTGCGTCTATTGCGCGTGACTTTCACAGCATCGTACGTATGTTTCAGCTTCCTGCATGCGATAATTCCAAGACTGATGCAGGTGAACAAGTTTCAAAGTGGCTGGAGGAGAAGGACAGTCGTTAGCTTATGATTGTAGACAATGCTGATGATATGGATCTCCTTTTCCCCTTGGCTGAACCGGGGATGCCACCTGCCACTTTTACAGAAACTCAAAGACCTCTAATCGATCACTTTCCAGAAATCCTACGGTCCCAGAAGTCATTACTCTTTACAACAAGAAGTAGATCCATAGATCGTGATCTAGCCGACGGAGAACCAGGTATTGATGTGCCATAACTCTCACTTCAAGAAGCGACGGAGTTATTGCAATCGAAGGCGAACAAAGCTGTGGATCTTTCTAATAAGCACAGTGCGGGAGAGCTCCTAGCTGTCCTGGAATATCTTCCGTTAGCCATCACACATGCTGCTGCTTTCATGTACCGCAATGGATTGAGTATATAAATGTATCTGGCAGATCTCGGACGCAACGAGCAGAACTTGACGGACCATCTAAGCCAGGAGCATCGAGATCACCGGACGCAAGTTAGATTGCTCATCTCTCTGCTTGGAACGTTGACTTTGTCCTTCAATCAAATCCTCGCTCAAGAGCCCAAAACGGCGAATCTACTATCGGTTTTAGCAATGCTTGCTCCGCGAGGAATCCCAGAGAGAGTGTTGCGACGGCTAGCTGAGAGGGATGTGGATTTCAAGACGGCTATCGGTACAGTTTCCGACTACGCTTTGATTCGTCAAGAGACTGGAGGAGAGACTGGAGGAGAGACTGGAGCAGAGGCATACACGATCCACTCACTCGTGCGAGCATCGGTGCATTACTGGCTTGAGCAGAAAAGCCAGAAAGCGGACTACGCAACCCAAGCTTTGCAGCTATTGGCTGAAGAATTCCCGACGACAAGCATGAGCATGCAGAGACGTGTAAATCATTGTTAGCGCATGCTCAAGCAGTGTTGTGCCACAAATGCACATCAGATTATGATATGAGATACCGCGCAGTCCTCCTACATAATGTTGGATATTTTTTTCTGCAACAAGGCAGATATGCCTCTGCATATCAAGCAGCCTCGGAATTATATGAGATCTGTCAAGAACGAACAGGGGATGCCGCCAATACAACATTGATTAGCCTGAACTTCCTTGCATCTATACTCCTATATCAGGGAAAGTATAAGGCGTCTAAGGAGATGAGTGAACGAGCGCTTAAAGGAAGTGAGAAGGCATTAGACGTCAACTATTTGAGTAGATTAGAAATCCTGCACAATTTAGCATTCGCGCTTCGCTCCCTAGGGAAGAATGAGGCTGCTAAGACACATGTTCGGCGGGCTCTAGTGAGGTATAAGAAGGTACTAGGAACCACGCACCATTACACATTTGAATGTCTTGTAGTTCTAGCAGGAGTGCTTGAGTATCAGGAGAAGTTAGAGGCGTCCGAGAAGATGTATCGACGAGCGCTGAAAGGACGTGAGAAGGTACTAGGAGTCGAGCATCCTGATACATTATCCAGCGTCATCGATCTAGCGCGGCTACTTCAGTTGCAGGAGAAGTATGAGGCGTCCGAGAAGATGTTTCGACGAGCGCTGGAAGGACGTGAGAAGGTACTAGGAGTCGAGCATCCTGATACATTATCCAGCGTCATTGGTCTAGCGCAGCTACTTCAGTGGCAGGAGAAGTATGAGGCGGCAGAGAAGATGGGCCTACGAGCGTTAGGAGAACATGAAAAGCTACTAGGAGATGAGTATCCCTACATGATATCCTGCGCTTGGATCCTTAGCCATATATTACAGGCTCAAGAACGGTATCATGAAGCTTCCATCCTCTACCGCAGAGCCTTGGCAGGGTATGAAAAGACATACGGCCTAGACCATCCTATGACACAGCGATGCTCCCAGTATTACGCATCTCTGGTCCGCGAAATGCGAGACCAGGATAAGACAGTCGATACCTCAGGCCAGACTCAGAGAATATCGGAAGAGAGTCTTCATGTATAACCCCTATCAAGCATCAGCATCTATTACGTCTCTAATTTTAGCCTAGGACCTCCCACAGGAACCACAATCGAACTGTGAATGTGCTACTGTCAGTATTAAAGTCCAGCTCGACTGTCACTTACTTGAGTTTATTAACGCTAAACAGGAGCGGCATCGACCTGACCCAACAAGATGGTTCGGCAGAACAGTGAAGAAGCTAGGCTTCCGTGGATGACCCCGAAACCATTTCAAGTGACGCAAGCGACCTGGGTTGCGTCCCCCAGGACCCCAACTTCTCAGACAAAACCCGGCCCACATTGATTGCAATGTACCTTCCGAATCAGCTTCGAGCTATGAAAACGGGATGACTATATCGACCAAGCAACAAACGGCTCTTTATTGATCAAGCCTGCCAAAATATCCCACAACGTGTCCAAAATTCACAGACGCATATCCCAAGAACAACGCATTGAAAACATCGGACAAAGGGAAGAACGTACGTTAAATCTCTGATTTCCCTACTTACTAATTCATAACAATATCACTTACTGTGAGTAGACCAATCCCACGTTCAATGGCGATGTATACACCGATTTGAAACGCCGCACATACGGAACCTGCTCGACACCACCCAAAAAGCCGTTTGTTGTTCGTGGAAGTAAATTTTAATACGATCTTCGATATCTGCATACCGCTGATTAAGCGTAGCTTGGAAATTGGATCTTGAAAAGCAATCTCAGAGAAATTGAAGACATGCCGTACATGGGAGAGGGCTATGACGATAGTATCATCGAGTTCACAAGATACGCCACATGGCACGACAGGAAACATACCGTACTTGCTTGAACAGGAATCCCTTGCTGTCTGAGCTTGATTCAGAAAAAGTCAAGCCAAGAGAAATCATCGCATTTTCAGCTAGTGCGTCTATCGATTACAGAAGCTCGAGGACATAGCATCAACACTGCTATCCCCCCTAAATCATACTTCTCTCTCTCTCTCTCTCTCTCTCTCTCTCTCTCACATCCCCTCAAACCCACCAAAAAGCAAAAATCCAACTTTTCCCGCCATTCAACCACGGACCAATACTCGTAAGCTTACATACACACATACATACACGCATAGCAAACCTTACCTCCCCCTCGTCCCCCATAACAACACCATCAAAAACACGACATTCTTGACACCTCAACGTCCCATATCCATTGAGACTACCTTATGCATGCCCCACCATAGCAAGAGATTATTTCCTTGCTGAATACCTAAGTTACGAGTACTAAGGTATATGTCATCATAGGATATATGGAATTACAATCTTTGTCAGCTTTCTTGCGTGGTGTATGTGAGAAGACGATACGGTTTTATGTTGTGAGTCATGAAGGATAATAGTTCGGGTTCCTGAGTGTACGTGCGGCTTTGAAGAGGATATTACGAATGTTCTAGGAGATCTTACTCGAGGCGCGGGGGGGTTGAGGGACGTGGGGGAATGGTAGAGCGTACCTAATCTTGAGATAGAGGGAGAGGACTTGAGCGTAGACATTGAGCGAAAAGGAGCCACTGTGTCAATAGTGGGGTCATGTTGTTTGAATGATGCTTAGCACCATGGGAGGTGGTAATTCTGGTCCGTTCCTATTGATGCCTTCCAAGAAACGTGACGATGATACAACATGCAGAGACCAATTTCAACCAACCGAGTTGATGTTACAGACAATTCAGCTTACGCCCCGCTTCTCTTCCTCCACAACTCACCCACCTCAAGTTTCTTGATCTTTTGCCATAATCGGAACATGTTCAACCTAATCAGTGATCCTCCATTTCTCGAACCACTTCAAATGCCTCCATTGCTTATTATCCCCCTCCATACCAAACACCACCGCTCTGAAGAGAACGAACATTCCTATAACAGCGACGTAAAGAACACCATAGATAGCCCACTCGAACATCTTGTTCTTCCTCGCTAATGGTCGTGTAGCCCAGTCCATCACGAAGCCCATTGTCAGAATTGCGAAGTACAATGCAGGATAGTAATGGTGCACATAGGTGACTCGGGCCATCGCGACGAAGGGTAGATAGTGCAAGAACCATCCAACGACTGGATATATGCCGGCATAATGGATTTGGTCGATCTCGGAAGGCTTGAGCTCCTCGTAACCGCGTTGCCAACGCACAAGGTACCAAGCTACAATGCCGGCAAAGACTAGTAGCGAAGCCGTGCTACCCCAGTAGACAATGGGATTACCAAGAAGGAAATACTTGACGATATGGTCGTCCCAGCCGCACATTCGAAGCCCAACATTAAGGATGGGCCACTGCCAAAATTGAGAGGCAAGGTCATCTTGCTTGTCAGGATCAGGTACTAGGGCGTTATTAGAGGTCATCATGGCGACATTGAGGTGCATAAAGTCGCGAAGGAAGGGCGATTTGTAGGAACCTGGGTCGCTAGCCGGTACTACGAAATTTAGTAGATGTAAATGAGGTTTTATAATGTCGAAGCTTACGTCTATCGTTCCAATGAGACTCAACATTCCAATGTGTGTACACGTCTCTTGGTTTATTTTCCTTCACGCAAGTGACCTCTATCTGCTTAAAGCCCCACTGAGGAAGGTTAACGTTGCCCGCCCGTAAATAGCAGCCGAGGGCTGTATGCTTCAGCCGAAACGAGGTAGTCAATGTCCTGATCTTGGACCAATCTCTTGACGCTGCGTCATTCACAACCTCAACGGTCCAGTGATCCTTTTCGTCGCCTACAGTTGTGTTGCCATACGACGAGACTTCATTGTCACCTTTAGTCACAGGAGCCGAAACTGCGTGCGAATGGAGGTTTCGTCCTGTCTGAGAGTGAATCAATCGGATCACATCCTTATTTCCAACGTATTCGATGGGAGCCTCTTGATCATACAATGGCTGACTTCGGTTTGGGTAGAAGAACCAATCATTGTTGGCGTCCTTATGGTGATAGCATGTAACCTGCTGTTGGTTGGATCCTTCAGGATATGTCTGCACGTGAGAATGTAGCAAACCACCTCCGTATCCCATGTTTTTCAAGGTAGCTCTTGAGCCCAAAGCGATCTCTAACGGGCTGTCTTTTCCGACCTCGGTACCTTTCAGGTTTGCTTGGAATAGAGAGCTCATCTGCGCGTCGCCAGGGCCGCTGTTCTCGAGAACGAGGAAGTGGACCCAGAAGGAGAACATATACACAAGCAGTGGGATAATGATGAGACCAGCTACCCTAGATAAGAGGTGCGAAGCAAGTTCGACCTGTAAGAACGTTAGCATGCCCAACCTGCTGCATTCTCAGTCTCATACCTTGGGCATCTTTAGATCTCCGTACTTGTTCCATAAATCTTCAATTGTGTAAAGTCCAACGAGCGCCGTACCAAACATCCCAACCCATTTGACACTACAGACGCACCCAATACTGATACCCGTGAGGAAGAGCCACAAGAACCATTCAATGGAGAAACTCTGATCCCTCAAACGGTGAAACCTTGCCCAACAAAGCACAGTCGTGAAGGTAAAGAAAAGTAGCATGGAGTCCAGAAGGATGAATCTCGAGATGGTTGCGTATGAATTCTCGAACAGCACCATCAGGGTTACTAGCCAGACTGCCGGTCTCCTGAAGTTCAACTCTTTCGCGGTGAAATAGGCCACAGGGACGCACATTGCGCCAAAGGCGGAGTTGAATAGACGCATGAAGGTATAATTGAGCTCCTCGGGATACTTTTCCCCCGACTTGAACTCAAAGGAGCCATTGTAGCCTGCCAGCAAACCGGAGAGACCGACCAACATCTTCCCGAGAGGAGGATGCACGTCGAAATAGAACTCTCTTTTCAAGTAGTGGGAACCGAACTTGCCAAAGCTGAGGTTAGGAAGCTTATTAGCATTGACTTGAAAGCCGAGAAAGCGTACTGGGGCTTGAGCTGCGAGACTTCCAACTTACTGAGCTTCATCCCATGTGACAATATCCGATATTCCTATCTTGTACATTCGTGTGAAGAAGGCCAGGAACGTGAATATCAGGGGTGCTATGAGGAACTCATATTCATCGAGTATATCGAGCATTGAAAACTGCAATTTGGGCTGCTCCGAACCATGTTAACACCACGCCATCCACAACACAAGACCTGTGCGTACCTTTTGGACTTTCTTATTGTCGTCCTCTTCCTGTGTGGGTACGACGCTGCCATTCGTACCATGGCTGGGCACATTTCTCCGTCTGAGATCAAGCCCATCTTGTGCTGCTCCTGAAGCGATGCTCGCTCTGTCACTCGCCATGCTTGGCTTCGGTCGTCAGGTGATGTCGCCAAACTCCGTAAACAATACGGACAGCAGAACAATAGTTCCAGAAGTCGTCTTCGAAAGTTGCGGCAAGGGGAATCGGCTATTCTAGCTTGAAGATGGGAAAAGAAAGTAGAGAAAAAAGTGTATTACAATGTCTATGCAACCATGACATCGGTAAACACCGGAATACTGTAGGAACTGAAGCTTTTGAGGGAGCTTCCAAGCTGCGAATGAAAGCGAATTTGGGTTTCGAGAAGTCAACGTGTTTTCACCGACCTCATTCAGGGCTGATCCCTTTGGCTTGGCGCTAAGCCATTCTAGTCTGCTAATAAGGCCAGACCAGATGTCAGCAACATATCTCAGCTACTTCATATCATTCACTTTAGCAGGAACTGGGCGCCTAGCTGATTGTAGCTTTATCCGCTAGAATTGAAAACTGTTTGTCTCTTGAGACTGATGAAAGATTTGTAGGGCTGATGATCTCCGCTAAGGCCGTGAGAATTGGTACCTGAATGCGGTTCTAGGGATCCTCTGCCTCGTGCATCATTTCAACGCGAAGCTATCGCCTTCCGCTGTCTGAGTGACTCTGTTAATTCTACTATCTACGCACCGCAAAGGTCTTGCCAGCTGTCGAAAACACACAGTATCCAACATGTCCTCCCCTTCAATCTCAGACAATTCCCCACCTCCATCACCTCCCCCAGACCCGGGCTATAATCCAGATGATCCCGATCAGCCAACGGAAGACATCCGTGACCAATCAACGGCTCCTATCACTAATCCCAGAGCAGACGTCGACGACCTCTCAGACAACGATTCCGTTCTCTCAGACGTCGATGAAGCCCAATTTGAAGACTTTGATCCAAACCAAGTCGCGATTGAGGAGCGGCCTATCGCCGTCGATGAGGATACTGTAAAGCTCTTGGGCCGACATAAGCGCAAGCGAGCGGATGGAGAGGTTGACGGAGACGGTGGAAAGAAGAAGAAAAAGGAGGGGAAAAGGGAAAAGGTGAAGAAGGCGAGGAAGAGACAAGATAGTGATGATGACTTCAGTGGAGGGCAGGAGGTTGAAGGAAAGCGGGTCAGGAAGAGGAAGGCTTTTACAGAGGAGGGGGGAAAACCGAGAAAGGAGAAGCAAAAGCCTAGGAAGCCGAGTCCGGAGAACGAGGAGGAGCTGGATCCAGAAGAGCGTAAGTCGATTCAGGAGCGATACTCGTTGGTCGAGCATAGACTGAAATGAGAGGTTGTCTAGGGCGGAGACGTGCGCTCGACAGAGCTATGGACGCTGCACTCAAGAATCCGACCAAGCGACGTCGCAAGGCTGGCGAAGTCGTACGTATTCCCATATATCACGCAAAAGCAGGGGACACATAGACTAAAACTTGTTTTAGGATCTCAACAGTATGGCCGACGAAGAAATCGCCAATCTCCGCATTCGCATGGCTGAAGCTGCCGAAGCCGACATTCAAGCCCGTCAATCCGTTCCCCCAAAGCCAGCCATGCATAAACTCCGTCTCCTCCCCGAAGTAACAGCTCTCCTAAATCGCAATAGCCGAGATGTCGAATCAGCCATTGTAGACCCTGAAAACAACCTTCTTGAAAGCGTTCGCTTCTTCCTCGAACCCCTCTCCGACGGTTCTCTCCCCGCCTACAATATCCAGCGCGAGCTCTTCGCCTCCCTCGCCAAGCTGCCGATCGACAAGGAAGCGCTGATATCCAGCGGCATTGGCAAGGTAGTGCTCTTCTACACCAAATCCAAAAAGCCCGAGCTCGGCATCAAACGCGCCGCCGAACGTCTAATGGGTGAATGGACACGTCCTATCCTGAAACGGAGTGACGACTACCGCAAGCGCCAACTCGAAACTGCCGACTATGATCCGTTGTTGCGCCCGAGGGTTGCTGTCCCAACATCAGCAACGCAAACGAATGCAGAGGCGATCGCAAGGGCGTTGGAAAAGCCGCAGATCAGCAACAGGGCGAGGGTCGAGATTGATCGGAAGACCTACACGATTGTGCCGAGGAGTGGACAGGTTTCGGGCGGGATGTTTGCGAGACCGTTGGGTGCGAGTGGAGAGGATGCGTTTAGAAGGATGAAAGCGAGGCAGGCAGCTGCGCAGGGCAAAGCACCTAGACGTGGTTGAATTTGCCGGTAGGTTTGATTTGTAGCGATCCGTACCGAGACATGATATCCATATGGTTTGCATTACCTGAGCTTTTTACTCTGAGAAGACCACATTGGTTTATGGTGACAAAGATCATCCTGAAGAATTCAATTATCTAATTTACATATCGCTTTCCTTGATATCCAGACACCGCCCGCTATGCAAAACCTAATACCACCCTACCATGCCATCTTATGTACGATACAGATCCACAACAGCAGTCGCAGCAACAGTCAATTCAACAGCACCCGCCTCCCCATCCCTTTGGACCCTTAGCCGCGCTACCATCCAATCTCACTGTTCCCCCTGTCGTCTTTTGTCCCTGCCCAGTCCCAGGCCCCCTAACGCCGCTTCTCCGATCATTCAAGTCGTAACGACCCTTTTCAATATTGGCATAGATGCGCTCCGCCACTTCCAAAAACGCATGTTCGACGCCCTCCCCACTCTTCGCACTCGTCTCCACGTATCGCATAACGTCATTTCGCCTGCACCAGTCTTCTGCCTCGGAAATTGTCACTGCTCTTCTATTCTCGCTCGCTAAGCCTTGGGCTTCGTTGGCGGAACGAGAAATGGTGGATGATGACGCCAAATCTGACTTATTGCCCACCAGAATGACGACGATCCCTTCCTCCGCTATCTGCCTTAAATCATGCAACCAACTAGTCGCATGCTCGAACGTTTCCCTCCGTGAGATATCGAAGACTAATAATGCCCCACTTGCGCCTCGGAAGTAACTCCGCGTGATACTCTTATAAGTCTCTTGTCCCGCCGTGTCCCAAAGACTAAGCTTCATCTTCTTCTGCACCTGCGCACCCGTACCACTTGTCTGTGCAGGTAGGCCTGATGTGGCCGAGGCTGTTGGAGAGAGCGAGCTGTTTGCAGGAGGTCCGACGGGGACGATGCGGGAGCCGAATTCGACGCCGATGGTCACGTCGTGCAGGTTTGAGAAACGGCCTTCGCAGAGACGAATTGTGAGGGAAGATTTGCCTGTGGCAGAGTCGCCGATGCAGACGAGTTTGGCGATGTAGTCCCATGGCTGGGTCATTGTAGTGGTTTACAACAAAAGAGAAATGTAGATAGAAATCCAGAGCGGATCTATACGCTTCTTGCGAACGACGGCTGGATGGACAATTGCACAGGAACGCGTAGCAAAGGTTTAAGTCGAGCCGTGTCAGCAGTCATCATAGTCGACAAAGGGCGTTTTGGAACCGTGCTTGAAAGCCGAATCATTGAGACGTTGATATCATACAGCCTTGGCATGGAGATAAGTATTGATTCCGGATATTTAGCTAGCGTGGCGTGAAATCACGTTTGGATGACCGTACGATCAAAGCGGATGACCGCCTGGGTGACTCCGAGCATGACATTCATTCGATTCCGCATGACATTTTACCATTCTTAGAGCTCCAAGACATGATATATCCTTGCACAGGATCTAGAGATCGGTGAATACTGAGTGGTCGTCAGCGTCCCTCAATATCTGGACTTCACTCACCTTATCGCCGCGGATATTATTGGAGCAGACGAAGCACGTCTGGCGACCGCGGGGAAAGAGCTGAGCAAGCCCGTTGTACTGCACCATGTTCTCTGAATGTATGTTGAGCTTTTCTGGAGCTGGAATCTATACCCATACAACATCGGTACAAGGTTTACATGCTGATGCGTTTATCAGATGCGAGCAGGTTCCTCGCTCAGTCACAGTCGAGAGTCGGATTTGGTCAACCCGAAGAACCGCCTAGGAATCCTTTGCAAAGGCAAAGGAGGCAGGACTCTTCACGATTCCAGTCTTCAAGGTCATACCTCCAGCGTCCTACTTTAGGCAACCCTTATCAGGCCAGCGCTTCACAATTCTCCCAATTTCCTTTCGCTTCACGACCAGCTCCAAATGCGCCGCTGTTCTACAGTGCTACGGATCAGTTCAGGGAAGAGGACGACGAAGAGGAGCATGAGAGAGAAGTAGCCGACTTCTACGCGCTGCAGCGGTCGAGAAGGCAATTTGGTGGAAGCCGACTGGAGGAATCATCGGAAGCAGAAGATGAAGGCAGCAAAGGATCGCTGGAAGATAACGGGGATGGTAGAAACGTAGATGAGCGGGGTTACGGCAGGGGTAGAGGCATCAAGAGCTCATGGATGGGCGACAAAGCACGCGGGCGAGGTAGAGGAGGTGGCACTACCAAGGCCGACGCAGTTGATACGGCGCCTCTGGCCAGAGTCGACAGTGAAGCAAGCAGCGGAAGTAAAGGGAGAATGGAAGATGTGGGGCTTGAAAGCACCACGCAAGGCAGTGCGAATGGGGACGAACCTCCAGATGACCTGGCTGTGGAGATACCACCAGACGATGACCCTCCGTCGATACAGCAATTCCGTAAATTACCAAATGCTACTAGATTCGACGGAACATCGCCTTTATTGCCACAGGAGACAACTGCAGAGGACGCATATGACAGACCGCATCCTCCAGATTCAGACATTTCATCAGCTCCGCCAACATTCGCGGATCCTATTGCAGAACCTCCTCGACATGATGCCTTCTGGGGTTCACTATACCTCATCTCACTGGCCGCGCTCTTCGCAAGCTTTCTACTTGTATGCCTGCATACAGCAGCACCATCTCTCAAGCATCCACTAGGCGACACTGTCTACACTACCCTGCATGCATCATACTACCTATTGGCAGTCGACACATTAGTCGCAGTCATCGTTTCACTACTTTGGCTTGCAGTGCTACGTTCCTATGTCCGGCCTTTGGTCTATATGATACTCGTCGCAGTGCCAGTGATCCTTTTCTCCTTCTTTCTGTACCCGCTCATCTCAAGCTACCAAGGGATGTACCACGGCGCAAGCATCCAAGACAAAGCAATGCGCTGGTTTTCGTTCATACCCGGACTACTAGCTATCCTATGGGGTATCACCGTCTATCGAGGCCGTCATTCATTCAGCAAAGCCATCTCGATTCTCGAATTCTCCTGCAGGATCCTAGCCGCAAATCCAGGACTCCTAGTCGTAGGCTTTGCAAGCCTAGTCGGCGTCATCGCGTGGACTTGGACCTGGATGGCAATGTTCACCCGCGTCTTCCTTGGCGGCCATCTCTCCGGCGCCAAAACGCTTTATGTCATCGATGCAAGCACTTGGTGGCTAGGCATGTTCTTCGTGCTAGTCTACCTCTGGAGTCTTGGTGTCCTCTCTGGCATTCAACGTGCTACCACTGCTGCCACTGTCTCCCAATGGTACTTCCACCGCCTGACCGTACCGACCCCAACCTCCCGCCAAGTCATCAACGCCGCCTTCTCTCACGCAACTACAACTCTCTTCGGCACGATATGCCTCTCCACCCTGCTCGCACTTCTCATCCGGCTACCGTTCCTTATACTTCCTCGGCGTGTCCTTGCTCTCGCTGGAATCTGCTCCTACACCGTCATCCCCTCTTCGGTCGCTACCCTCACCAACCCTCTGACCCTTACCTACAGCGCTATCCACTCTCAGCCCCTCACGACCTCCTCGCGGGCCTTGGCTCGCCTATCCTTCATCACACCCAAAGATCCGGATTCCACACCTTTCCGAACCCGCAATATGCCTTCTCAAACACCCCTCCACTCTTACACACTCTCCCTGCTCCTTCTCAGAGCCACCCGCTTCATCACCTCTCTAGCCCTCGGTTTCGGCGGCTGGGTCAACACAGCGCGCTCGCTCACTTTGAAGACCGCCGAAGGCGCGACTGGCGGCTCCATCAAAGGAAGCTTGTACGCGTATGTGGTAGGCCTCATTGCTGCGGCGATCGGATGGGGTATCTTGGGTGCTATGGATGGTATCGTTGCTGGTGTGGTCGATGCAGTTGTCGTGTGTTGGGGTAGCGAGAGAGGACGGGGCGATGGAGCTGTGAAATATTGTAGGGAGGCGGAGTGGTTGTTTGGTGAGGATGGGAGTGGGAGGGGTGCAGATGAGGAGACTCAGGGGTTCCTTGGTGGAAGACGGTAGAAGAAGGGCGGAGAGCTTTGATTCGACAAACAGGCGTTGAACCGTGGCTGAATTTGATTGTGCGAAAGCGTTTTGAAGGTACTGAGCGTTTTTCGCAAGGAAGATTGCCCGAGCGAGGGCGCTCTGGAGGATTTTGGATCGGCGGCATACATAACACAACATGACCAATGCAATCTATCACATATTCATATCCATATCCTTCTCTCCCTCACATGTGCCCAGTGATACATACAACTGTATATCGTAGCAGAAAGACAGAAGCCATCAGTAACATCCAGCCCCAAACCCATCAAACCAGGCACCCATACCCCCAGGGAGAATATATCCCAAAATAAGCGGCATATCCCCAGTAAGTCAAAAAGCACAGTTGGCGCAACGGGAAATTTCCTTATCTAAAGAATCTCTGCTTTGTCTCAAATTGTCTCGGTCTGATTTCTCCGAACCGAACCGGAAGATATAAATATACCCGAACGACAACAACACAACGCTAACAAGCTACGAACGGTTACCGACGAAGCTTCGAGTCGCAAGTAAACCACCGGGGTTTCTACAGCTGTTCACCTTCTTCTCCCATCTTGGGAGTTGGGGCTGAGCTGTCTGTTCTTTTGATATTTTTGGGTGCTGGAGTTGGGATGGATGTTCGAATCTGGGGGTGGGATTTGGAATTTGGATTTTAATTTTTGGACTTGGGTGTTGGTATTTTTGGGGAATTGATTGTGTTGGGTGGGGGTTCTGGGTTCGAGATGGGAGCTGTCTGAGATTTTCTTGATTTTTTTGATGTCTGTATGGTGGCGTTGGGGTTTGTGTTGTCCTTGAGTGCGTAGTTGGGTGCTCGGTGTTTCTGTCAACACACCGGCTCGGCACAGGCGAAGATTGCTTGATCCCCCCGTGATGTGGGTGCGATGATTGGTGATCTGTCTCTTGAATTCTATTATTGGAGGGCCTATGTCGCTCCTTTGGCCGATCGATGGAATGCTTAAGCAAAGGCTGATACCGAGTAGATCGGTCGCTCCTTGAAAGGCCATCCTCTTGCAGAAGTCTGTCTGTATGGTATCCGCAATGATCGATCGTATCGAGAAATCGCTCACCTCAACAAAACTTTCGTCCTCTTGCGGTCGCTGTAGAACAGCATCAACCAATACTAGGAGAACAACGAACGAAATATTGCAAAATTCTTCTTACGTTCGATCGCACCGCCATATTTGAGGTCGTCGTAATGAGTATTGTGACCACGATCTGTACCACCATTACCAGCGCCTTTCCTTGTGGCGAAGGAGACGTTGCAAGAATATCTTGTACCTGAAGGGTGAGTCCGATCAAGACGCCGTTGCTTACTGAGCGACTCGTGGGTTCAACAAAGTGGACCTCTGGCACGGTGAGTCTGCGTTCGACTTATAAGAAGCGTCCAAGACCTTTAAAGTCTGCCTCTTTGGAGGAGTATTCGCGCAAATCCGGACCGCCTTGAATCATGTCAGGGGTCAAGTGGTCATAGTGCTGGGTCTCTTTTATTATCTGCAGCCCTTTCGATCAGAATCGAAGATTCAAGCTATACCAGACTCGAAGCCTGAGTCCTGGTTGGGCTACCTTTCGGATGAAATGGACTGGTGGCTATGACAACCGTCGATCACCATCTGCACCTCTTTGGATATCGTTTGAAAGTCATCGAGGAGCTGTGGCAGCCCCGCCGTTGACTGCCTGCTCTGGGTTATGGTTGGTCTTTCGTGATATTCGCCTGGTTCGCAACTTCTAGATATCCACAAGCTGATACGAGACAGCTTGTCAGATCTAATATCGGAAGAAGAGGATCGGAAGAAGAGCAATCCACATAGATCGAGATCCAGGATTGGGGGAAGCATTAATTCTATGTGGAAGGTGGTAGAAATTTACCGCGCTACCAGCAGCGTGGTTTCCCGCAAAGTCAAATATAGAATCAAATATGTCTCCCGTCTCATGGCTTGAATCCTTCATGGCTCGGATCCTGTTGTCATTATTCATAAGGTAAGGTAGTAAGTAATATTCATGTGATAATCTATACAGAATGAGAAGCTAAGGACTTTAATAGGCCGAATGGACGAACTATCGCTTGAGTCTATCTGCAGCCCCAGCGCTTCTCGCGGTCTTTGCTCTATGAAGCACCCTTCTTGCGGCTTTGCAACGCGACTAAACGACGATTCTACGTACTCATGCAGGTGGTGCATAAGCGCTTCTATATATATGTCCCAGATCCTACGGAATCCTTCTTGCAGTGAGCACGAACTGCTCTGGCGCAGAAGAATACCCGAGTCGTATCAATATTCCGAGTAAGATTGTATAAAGTCAGCTCGAAGTACTTAAGCTATCTGAAGTACAGTGAGTACCACGCATCGTTCAGGCATCCTACAGGACAATAATGCTTTCAAAGTTGCTATTGTGCTTGGCATGGGCTTTGGCCGTCTTCGCAGCTTCGCTGCATGGCAGCAGACAATTGAACACTAACGAGACCTCGACGGCCGGGTACTCCTTCGGTGTGGCGGGAGTTGACTCTTCGTTCGACTATGTCATCGTAGGTGGAGGCACTGCTGGTTTGGTTCTTGCAACTCGACTCGCGGAGAATCCATCAATCAGTGTTGCTGTGGTTGAAGCTGGAGGATTCTACGAGGCCGATAATGGCAACATCAGTACCACGCCTGCATACGATATTTTCTACGTTGGAACCGACGCGAATGATACGCAACCTTTGGTCGATTGGGGCTTTGTCACGGAGCCTCAAGCTGTACGTATTTGCCATTTCTAGAGTCAACTTCCTGTTGATATTCTTCAGGGTGCAGATAACCGAAGACTGCATTATGCCCGCGGCAAGACATTAGGGGGCTCTTCAGCCCGCAATTTTCTTGCCTATCATAGGCAAGTCGATATGACGGAGTTGTTCCACAGCGTACTAACCGGTGCAGGCCGACAACTGGATCGATGCAGATGTGGGCGGACGAGGTTGGTGACTCAAGCTACACTCTCGCGAATCTACTGCCCTTCTACAAGAAGAGTGTGCAATATACGCCGCCAAGTATCGAATACAAGAACAGCTCGAACGATCAAGCAAGCGGTGCTTTTGAATCTTCAGGAGGGCCCTTACAAGTAAGCTTTGGCAAGTACGAGGACCCGTTCGGCACTTGGGCACAAGGAGCATTCCAAGCTGCTGGACAGGCCGCAATCAAAGGCTTCCAATTAGGCCAGCTGATCGGGTCTGCATACATAGCGTTCACCGAGAACCCTGTCAACGGCCACAGGTCTTCCTCGCAGTCAAGCTTCCTGGAATCGGCGCAAAGCCCGAACAACCTAAAAGTTTACAACAACACTCTGGCCCAAAAGATCATCTTCCACGGCCACAAAAACATCGCCCATGGAGTCGTAGTTTCCTCGGAGAGCACCTCCCAAGAAACAGGCGCCAGTTACACGCTCACTGCCAAAAAGGAAGTAATCCTATCCGCCGGAGCCTTCCAATCGCCCCAACTCCTGATGGTCTCCGGCATCGGCCCCCGCCAGACACTCCAAAACCTCAACATCACCGTCCTACACCACCTCCCCGGCGTCGGCCAAAACCTCCAGGACCAACCCTTCTTCGGCACCTCCTTCCGCGTCAACATCCCCACCGCCTCCGCCGCCCTCAATAACGCCACCCTCAACGCCGCTGCCATCGCCGCATACCTCTCCTCAGCAACCAGTCCCCTCACCAACCCCGCCGTCCCCGTCCTCGGCTGGGAAAACGTCCCCTCCCCCAACCGCACAGCCTGGCTCTCCCCGTCCACCCAAAAAGCCCTCGCAGCCTTCCCCCCCGACTGGCCCGAACTCGAATTCCTCCCCATAGCCACCGTCGTCGGCCACGCCGGCAACTTCCTAACCCTCGACCCCGTCGACGGTCACAACTACGCCACCATAGCCACAGCCCTCATAACGACCCTGAGCCGGGGCACCGTCTCTATTTCCAGCCCCAACATGACCGACCCGCCCCTCATAAACCCAAACTGGCTCACCAACCCCGCAGACGAAAACCTCGCCGTCGCGGCCTTCAAACGCCAGCGCGAAATATGGTCCAAGCTTGCCGCTATCACGATCGGAGAGGAATATTTCCCAGGCCCGGACGTGCAGAGCGATGCGGAGATTTTGGCGTTTGTGAGGAAGGCCGTGGCGCCAATATGGCACGCGGCGGCTACGTGTAAGATGGGGAGGAAGGGGGATGCCATGGCTGTTGTTGACGGCGCGATGCGGGTGTACGGGACGCGCAGATTGAGGGTGGTGGATGCGAGTAGTTTTCCGTTTTTGCCGCCGGGACATCCGCAAGCGACCGTTTATGCGTTGGCGGAGAAGATTGCGAGTGAGATTTTGGCGGGGTGGAGGTGAGGTGGGGGTTCTTTTGCTGTGAGGTTGGAGGGAGATGGGTTTGTGGTTTTGGATTAGAGCTTTCGGGAGCATTGTGTTGTTACTGTCTTGTTGTTTAGGTACATATATCTACGTATAGCCACGTATATGTTGGAATTTATTCCGGGTAAACCTCGGTAATTATCAATCACGGTCTTCATAGTAGGTAATAGAAGAGATATTCTTCCTATACCTCCTTTTCTATATAGCTATTATATTATCTATTAGTTATTAATAAAACTAGTATATATACCTAATTATAGTAGTAGTAATAAATAGGTTAAGGAATAATACTTTTAAGACTATCTTAAGACTTATTAAAAAGCTTACTATATAGATTATATAACTCTTAAAGTTATACTAAATCTAGGCTTATAACCTATTAAATATTATAATAAGTATAAGTTATATATATATAATTAGGTATATATACTAATAGTATTAATAACTAATAGATAATATTATAAATATATAAGAAAGATATAGAAAGGAAAACCTCTTCTAATATCTACTACTAAGACAGTGTTTATAATTACTAACTAGACTAAATTCCAACATAGATTATATTACTTACTAGTAGCTACTACGTAACGTGTGATTACGGGGGCTTATGGGTGCTCTTATCGCGTAATATTATTAGAGTCGTTAAATAGTCGTCGCACACCGCTCCACTGAGATCAGTGGCACCAAGTGAATTTCCAACACCCCTGGGGGACTCTGCGCAAGTCTAAAGCTGACTAGACTACTGTACTACAACAGTCTCTGCCATTGGGATGGCTTCTATCGGCACGGCCTCCTTTCCGAATGTGCCAAACTTGTAATCGGCAGCGTATTTCCCGTAATCTTCCAAGACCGGATTCGACACTTCAATGGCCCACTTCCCGCGCGCAAGCATATCATCCCGAAACTCGGCCATGAGAGCTTTGAACTCCGTCCCTGTGGCCTGCGAATCCCGAACCTGGACGAGGGTTTTCCCAAGCCTCACGGCGTCGGTGAAGGCGCAGACGCCCGCCTCACCACGGACTTCACGATGATCAGCTCAGATCTTGCGTACAGGGGACGTTGGAGACGAGACTTACAAGGTGTCATGGAATGCGCCGCATCGCCAACGACTAAGACCCTACCAGCCGGCAGCTGGTGAGCTTCCAACTGCACCCCTTGGAGTTGAAATCCAGGGCTTTTGTATCCCTTCACGGGGACCTTGTCGACAAGCCCCCGGAGGTGATCTGGGTACGACTTTGTCTTCTCGTGTGCAAAGGCAGCGAGCTGCTCCGATGTGGCTCCGACGGTCCAGCTGGGATTCTTGTCGTCGGTCAAGGGAGCTTGCTTGTCGACCCAAAGCAGGATGTAATAATAATAGCCGGTCTTCCCATCATCGCTGACCTTGTTCAAGGCGCCGAAGATGGCACTCTGGTCATCGCTGCCCAAGGTCGAGTTCATGACGATGTAGCCCGAGTGAGCAAGCTTAAGCTGGCTGGCAAAGTCATCTCCGCTGAGCGCGACCTCGCCGACGATGGAGCCTAGCGCCAGAGGCTTCATCACATCTTGGCCTTTCAGGATATGTTTCCGCACCACACTCCGCGTACCTTCCGCACCCACCAAGATGTCGCCGGTCGCCGAGGTGCCATCCTCAAAGTGCACGGTCACCTTCTCCGCGCTCTCATTCACCTCCACCAGGCGCTTCCCGAATTGCACATCAAGTCCCTGAAGCAGCCAGTCCCTCAGCCTTTGTCGATGAGCACGAATGATTTTGCCGGTCTCATCGCTCTTGACGCCGACTCGCATGCCGGGCCTCGTGACGTCATAAAACACGAACTGTGCCGGGAGGTCTAGCGGTAGAAGATGGCTTGTCTGGTCGATCGGGCCCAACTCCGCGGGCATCGTGGCTTCCAGGTCTGAGAGTGCCTGGCCGAACAATGAGAGGGCCCATCCTTGAGCGCGGGCGTTACCATCCGGGTCACGCTCGAAGATCTCGAAGGTGATGTTGTTTTGCTTGAGCTGGTGGGCGAGGGTCAGGCCGCTCATGCCCGCTCCAATGATGAGCACGTGAGGGGAGTGGTTTTCAGCCATGTTGCGCGGAGTGTGTTCTTCCTGCTGGATTTTGGGATTCAGGATGGATGCTAACAACATGTATTACTTTCAGCCAAGATGTGTAGATCCTTGTAGAGCCAGAAATCCGGATAAGATACAAACTCCGATTACCATCTACATCATCCTCTGCGCTTGTCATCGTCATAAGAATAAGCATAATAAGTAAGCCATTATTGCGAATCTTCCCCAAAAGAGATGTGGACCTTATTACGCAGGTAAGTAGCCGCCGTAAGGATCAGCTCCTGCAAGAGGACACAGGGTCGGTGACATTCAAGTAGCCGAGCCCTTATGCTTCGTTCTGAGCTTAGCGCTGACAGTGGCAAATGTGATCTTGATGATTGATGATTGAGGCTACGTTGATGAGCTATTTAATGACTGCAGATATGCCGTCAGGGGTCGGGAAGCCGTTGCAAGGAAATTGCCGACAAGGCTTAACGAATCTGATGATGGACACTTCCTTGTCCTCCGAAATCAGTGAGCCCTAACGCGCTGTCTTCACCTGCGATAAGGTATCTTGGCTTGCTCGAGCTAGCATATGGTCGGGATACTGTCGAGAACGCCTCAGTGTTCACAAAGTCGAGTCCTTGAGCCTTGAGCCTCGAGGCGACTTTCCGTTATCCCAACAGCGTGAATGTAGGCTGAGCAGTACCCCCTTCAGCCGACAGCCATCAATATCATCGATCCTCTGGATCAAATCTTTACGGGGGCTACGCAAAGTCATCCTTTTGCTTCTTGAGATGGCTAACGAGTGCCAGACGACCAGATCTTCACAAGACTGGTATGGGCTCGAGTATACTCCGGCCTCAAAAAGTCAATCGGTATGGTTTCTATGAAGATGATGGCATTTTTGCTAGGAAATGATTGCGTGATCAGAAGCAGAGTATTCTTTACCTTGAGAAATGGTAGCCCCCGATCGGGTGCACTAGGGTGGCTTGAATTGGGCATTGCCGCATCATAAAAGACACACTGTCCAACAGTTATCCTCCTGAGATTGCGAGGAGGGCTCATCTAGTCCGTTCGGTGTCCAGCCTGTTCCAGTCGGTCTCTCAACAGTGCAGTGGCAGCAACAAAAAAGATGCATTTAAGATGAAAGAAGACTGCTAATCCAGTGTCGCTGCATTGGGGAAGGTAGAGAATGACCACGTTCAGAACCCATCAGCCATCGGCATGGATGAAAGGTGGGCAGTGGCAGAGAAATCTGATTGTCTAAGTCGATGTACAGCCGCAGATGGTAATTCAGTTTCTCAAGCAACCCTCACGTCAACGTAGCACAGATGATACCGTGGCAGAGCTCGCGGTTGTAAATGATGCAGTCCTTGATAACCAAACCGACGTCGTCCAGTAGCTCCTGCCACTCCTTCATCCGACGCTCTCGACTGCCGCAGGCACCTAACATCACGAGGTCGAGTGAAGCTGAAAAGGCGGGTACTCCGGCTTCGGGCAGTACCAGGTCATTGATCAGAAGTGTGGACTGAGCAGTCATTGCGGACTTGATCTTATAGAGGATCTCCTTCGCCTTCTCATCGCTCCAATTATGGAGGATCCAACCAAGGTGATAATACTTGGCGCCTGGACGGAACCATCAGCATGCATGGATATCTGGTAGATTCACCCGCTCGAATGGTTCACTAACCTTTGATAGGTTGAGGCTCGAAGAAGTCGTGTCCAAGCGCTTCAACGCCCGGAGTCTGCACCGCATGAGCAAGGGTCGAGGGCAGATCTTGCAAGATGACACGGCCAGGAACGGCAGGAAAGCGGGTTTTGAACAACGTGCAATAGTGTCCAACGTTGCCACCGACGTCCACGAAAACAGGCTGGTTGGCATCCCAGCCCAGTGTTTCACGCTCGAACGGATACTCGTCCAACCAGCGGCCTCGGACCGTTTGCTCCATCGCCATGTACTTGATCAGAGCTCCCCTGTGCTCGGGATTCTTGGAGAACCACGTGTACGTGTCCAAGTCGGTCTTGTACGCAGGCTGGAAGACAGTGGCCTTCCCATCCGTGACGTCCTGGTATTCGCTCCTGCGTAAGAAAGCGGGCATTTCCTGGAATAGAGGACAGCAATTCTCAAAGCTACACGCACACAACGAATCATCATCATCATATTCTTTACATCAGCGGCTTTGGGGCGTCACTTACAAATGCGTCACTATTGTGACTGCCGCTGGGTTTGCAAGGTTCTGGCATTTCTTGTTGGCTTCGAACCGGTTGGCACTTGGCTCGCGAATCATGCCGACAGAGGCCATGTATCGAAGCAGGCGTCCTGGCGCGAGGATAAGCATAGGTTACCAGGAAGCGTGCGAGGCTTGATGAACTTGATCATGGGCCGTTTTCACCACTGCAACATAGCACCATTGCCGATTAGGCATCGATTTTCCGTGGCCACGATGGAAATTCATCAAGCCTCGAAGGGTTTGGCAGATTAGAACGCACCAAGAGTGATGGGATGAGCCTTCGTTTCCTGCTGGAGTTCCTCGAGAGTCTTCGGGCCCGAGTCGGCGAGAGTTTGGAAAATCTTCAGATCATGGCCGATTCGAGCCACTGAGGTTTGCAGTGGCTACGGAAGTGGTTAGTCATGGCGAGGAGATCGAGGTCCATTGATTGTTCTGACATAAAGCGAGCTACAAAGATGTGAGCGAGACGGTCTGAATAGAGTTCTCCAAAAGGAGATTTTACTTACATGCGTGTGGCAGTTTCTTCGGGCGTCTCTGCACCGACGATGATCTCGTGCAGATCACGCAGCAGGAGCTTCTTCGAAATTCCGTCCTTGGACGCCAAAAGCTGCCTCACATCTTCAAGAGAACTCGACATGATAGCTTAAGAGATGGTGCAGGGATGTTTTCGTAGAATGGAACAGCACAAAATTCGAACAGGATTGTTAAGAGCTTGAAATGGATTGCACTTCTGCTTCACTGTCTTCCCAACTACTTTCCTATATAGGGGCTTCTGGCGTTTTCCTGGCATAGTGGGCGTTCCAAATGGATGTCACATCATGTAATGAATCCTGCGGGTCTAATAAACCGTAAGCTAAGCATAAGAAAATTGGGGGCTGGCCGTAAGTATCCGACAGTAAGCTTACTTACTCGGCTACTATGGAGGTTGATTTAGTATTTGAAATCGATTGATTGATTGAAGAAGTGTTTATCGTACAGTTCAGCCGATTTACTCGCTTAGCCGAGATATCACGGCTTGTGCGTCTATTACCCCTGAGGTCTAAATGGCCTCCTAAAGGCTTGCAGATTGCACGTTCTAAACAGTAAGCATGTCGTCTTGAGAGGAATAAGACTGGCGGTGACAGAGATAAGACTGGCGGTGAATCCTGCGTCACAAATGTGACCAATAATGTGAAATTAGCATTCGACATGTTTTCGGGTTCGGCTCTGACAGCAGTGACAGACGGGAAACACGGATTTGCGAGGCCTTTCTTACGCATAATAGCACGCTTACTGCTGCACGTTGATGACAATCCGGCTCATCCCATCTATCAATATGATGCTGTTAATCAAGTGGCCGATAAGAGACTTATATGTAAGGCGGCTGAAGAATTCTTGCGCAAGTGATATATGTCTTCACTTGATATAGTCCCACGTAAACATTGGAGTAATGATTAAGTCTTCACGAATCTCTGGACTGTGTGTTTCCAAAGATGTCTGCAGGAAACAAACTCTCGTTGAACATGTCCCCGGCAAAGGTTCTCTACTTCTCCGGTGAAATTCCCCAGGGAGACCCGGAGGGCGACCAACGGGATCTTTTCAGGAAGTTGCACCTGCTCAGCAAGGAGAAAGACCACGCAATCCTTGCTTCGTTTCTCGACTCGGTTACCTCAGCTTTGAAAGAAGAATGCAGTCGACTGAACCGAGCTCAGAGAGATGTGGTACCTTCCTTTGAGAGCGTCTTAGACTTGACCGACCACGTCGTTCAGCTTCGGAAAACGTCCCTTGGCGGAGCTGTGGAGCGAGTGCTGGTTGTCGTATTCCAGTTGGGTAGCTTCATTGCGTATGTATCTCGATTCACAAGTGATGAAGAAGAAGCGTGCTGATGTCTCACAGATACCATGAAGCTCACCCACTCGAGTACAACTTTCGGGCGTCGAATACGTCTCTCATCGGAAGAGGTCCAGGCTTGCTCTCCGCGGCAGCTGTCGGGCTCTCTCCCAGCATATCAATGATCCCAAGCATCGCTGAACATATAACTCGGGTCGCATTTAGATTTGGACTTGTCGTTGACCAAGTTTGTCGGTCACTGGAGGTCTCATCGGACGAGATTAATGCCGAAGGCGCCTGGATATACTGTGCCCACGGAGCTGACGAGAAAGACGCCCACGAAGCAGTAGCTCGTTTCAACATTGACAAGGTGAGTCAATATTCCAGTGTACATCGCTTCAGGGCTGAAAAGCACACGAGGCATATCCCATGACGAGTATGGCATCGGTCTTCAACGTCGATGGAAAGTCTGTCAGCATCGGTGGTCCACCGTCAACTCTTAAAGCTCTCTTCTCAGAGTGTGAGTTCTTCAAGCATACGAAGAACGTGCCAATGAGGAAAGTTCAGGGCTTTTGGCACACGGCCAGAGCTTACGGCACGGAGCACGTTCAGCAAATCGTCCCCAAGATCGACGAAGGACACCAAATGCACCTTCCACTATTCTCTCCTGTGACGGGAACCGCGTTTGAGCTGACCGACGCCACGACGCTGCTCAAAGGCATCATGGAGGAGATGCTGACGCAGAGAATCCATTGGGATCTAACCGTCAAAGGCGTTACCGATTGGTTGAGGCAACATTCGCAAGACTCCATCGAGCTTATCAGCATTCAACCGTCACACTATCTTGAGAGTCTGCTTGAGCACTGGCGAAGCGAGCTTCCTAACTCAATTCCGTCGAGCCAGGATATGATGTCCGCAGTCGTGAGTCTTCCTCTAGGGATCAGCCGGCCCAGAGACCCGCAGTCGTCTAAGTTAGCCGTCGTGGGCATGGCATGCCGATTTCCTGGAGGAGCTGATACCACTGAAAAGTTTTGGGAGCTGTTGGCGCAAGCGAAAGATGCCCATACTCGCGTCCCTTCCGATAGATTCAATGCAGAGTCCCACGTTGATCCAACAGGAAAAAAGCACAACACGTCCAAGACACCCTACGGCTGCTTCGTGGACAATCCTGGCGCATTCGACGCAACTTTTTTTGGGATGAGCCCACGTGAGGCTGAGCAAACCGACCCGATGCATCGACTGGCCCTTGTGACCGCCTATGAGGCCCTCGAGCATGCAGGGTATGTGCGTGGTCGAGGCATACATGCTCGGCGGGTGGGCACATTCTACGGACAAGCCAGTGACGACTATCGCGAGGTCAACTCCGGGCAAGAAATCAGCACTTACTTCATCCCTGGGGGATGCAGAGCCTTTGCCCCTGGTCGCATCAACTACTTCTTCAAGTTCTGGGGCCCGAGTTTCAGCGTCGATACGGCATGCTCATCTAGCTTGGCCGCAATTCAGACTGCATGTTCGTCCCTGTGGAGCGGAGACGTCGATATGGCTATCACCGGGGGCCTGAATATTATCACCAACTCGGATGTCTACGCTGGGTTGAGCAATGGCCACTTCTTGTCGCCTACTGGAAATTGTAAAACGTGGGATGAGGGTGCCAATGGCTATTGCAGGTCTGATGGTAAGCCTGACCAATTGGTAAAAGGTAGGATGAGAGACTTGGCTGGGTGCGCTCATCCCGGACGTTTTTCGGGCTTTTGTGTTAGAACGGTCTCTAACAAGATCGTTTCTAGCATTCTTGCTTGAAATATGCCGGCCGACCGACCGACTCTAGCCATGTGTCTTATCCTACCCTAGCCTCCCAATATTCGTTCAAGACACCTGCTGACCCTTTAACCCATCATTTCAGGCGTTGGCAGCGTCGTATTGAAACGATTCGAAGACGCTGAGGCTGACAACGACAACATTCTTGCTGTTGTGTTGTCCGCAGCCACGGATCATTCGGCGGAAGCCGTGTCCATCACACATCCCCACGACGAGGCGCAGGCCCATCTTTACACGCAGGTAGTCAGACGGGCCGGAATCGACCCATTGGCGGTTGGCTATGTCGAGATGCACGGCACGGGAACCCAGGCAGGTGATAAGACAGAGATGAAATCGGTCACAAGCGTGTTCGCCCCTGAGAACGGCCGTGGCCGGGCCCACGATGTCCCTCTCCACATTGGAACAGTCAAGTCCAACCTGGGCCACGGAGAGGCGGCTGCTGGCATCATGGCCTTCATCAAGACCATGTTAGTCTTCCAGAAAGGTATCATACCCCCTCATATTGGGATCAAGACACGATTGAATCCGGCTCTGCCTGATTTGACGAACCGGAATGTGGTCATTCCTTACACGGCAACTTCCTGGGGACCAGGCAAGAAACCGCGGCTAGCCATGGTGAACAACTTTGGAGCTGCTGGTGGGAACACTTCCATCATCGTAGAAGAGGCGAAGCCACGGCCAAGGATCGGTGAGGACCCGCGGCAAGGACAGGTCATTACTGTCTCAGCGAAGACGGCCATTTCTCTCCACGAAAACCTCAAACGTCTTGTGGATTACATTCAAACAAACGAAAACGTCTCCATCACAGATTTGTCGTACACCCTGACGGCCAGGAGATCACACTACAACTACCAGGTCTCTATCCTTGCCACCTCCCGGACTGAAGCTGTTGATATGCTCCGACCTCACATCGAGACCTCTCTCGCCCAAAAGCCACACTCTGGGAAACAGCCTCCTGTGATCTTTGCTTTCACCGGACAAGGCACCTTCTATGTCGGCATCGGCAAACAGTTGTATCGAGACTCTTCTCTGTTCCGACAGCAGCTGGATCAGCTGGACAGTCTTGCACGTCGACAGAACTTCTCTTCCTTCTTGCCCATTGTTGCAGGGACCTGCGAGCCGGAAGATGTCTCGACGGCGTCTATGCATGTGGCCATAGTGTGCGTGGAGATTGCCTTGGCACGTCTCTGGACTTCATTCGGAGTCAAGCCAAGCGCCGTCATTGGTCACAGCTTGGGAGAGTATGCTGCCCTCGCTGTGGCAGGTGTTCTCTCTGACAGCGTTGCCATATTCCTGGTCGGCACCCGTGCCCTGTTGCTGGATTCGAAATGCACCTCTTACACTCATGGCATGTTATCCGTGCGCACTTCCGTGGCAAACATCGTAGAAGCGGCAGATGGCCTTCCGGTTGAGGTCGCGTGTATCAACAGTCCCAACGAAACAGTTGTTGGTGGCTCAATTGCAGACTTGGATGCTCTCTCAGCGGCTCTGGCTACAGCAGGCCACAGAACTTTCAAATTGCAAGTCGCACATGCCTATCATACTCGCCAAATGGACGCTCTCCTGGATGAGTTCGTCGAACAGACCCAGGCGGTCGTCTGCAAGAAGCCCAGTGTCCCCATCATTTCGCCTCGGCATGCCAAAGTACTGTCCTCGCTAGATAAGGTCGATATCTCATACTTGGCTGCTGCGACTCGAGAGAAAGTGAATTTTGCTGGTGCCCTCAATGTTGCGTGGGATACTGGCGTAGTCTCTGACTCAACCATTTGGCTTGAGATAGGTCATCATCCTACTTTGTGTGGATTCATCAGCCGGACGCTGCCTGCAACTCGTCTGGCATGTTCGAGTCTACACCGAGATGATGACAATTGGAAAACCATGGCCAAGGCCCTCTGTGCGTTGTGCAATGCCGGAATGGATCTCGATTGGGATGCGTATCATCGTCCGTTTGAGCAGTCGCTTCGACTAGTTGATGCACCAGCGTACGCATGGAATAACAAGAGCTACTGGATCCAGTATCGTGGGGAGTGGAACCTGACGAAAGGACGAGCCGAAGCCGAACTCAGGCCCACTGCTGCCGTTAAGGGCTTCTCCACATCTAGTATTCACCAACTTCTTTCAGAGCGATACGACGGGACCACGGCTCAGATCATGGCCGAATCCAGTATCACGGACCCCTCTCTACAAGGTGTGGTCGATGGCCATGCCATGAACGGGTACGGCGTTGCTTCGTCGGTAAATCATTACGGTCATCCTAACACATCAGGCATTGCGCTGACCCCATACAGTTTCTCCACGCCGAGATGGCATTCACTTTGGCAAAACGCATACGTGACCAGGCACTGCCGAGCTCGGCCTCCAGTGGGATCAATGTCCGAGATTTCGAGTATCACGAGCCAGTGGTCAAGCGGCAAAGCACTCATGATCCTCAGCCCATTAAAATTGCTGCAGAGGCTGACCTGAACAAGATGGAGGTCCACGTGAAATGGTTCAATCCCGCAAAGGAGCTATGGTATTGCCACGCCACGGTATCCTACGAAGATCCGTCGTCTTGGCTTTCAAACTGGTCTCGCTCTGCAAAACTCATCACATCTCGGATTGAAGCACTGAACGCCATGGCAGCCGCGGGATCAGCCAGCAAACTGACAACCGACCTCGCCTATAGTCTCTTCGGGAAACTGGTGGACTATTCAAAAATGTATCGGACCATGCAATCGGTGATTCTCAACGAAGACGAGGCCGTAGCTGAGGTGGTTTTCCCTCACGATACCAGCGGTACCTGGACTGTTCCACCGCATTTCATCGATGGTTGTATCTCCCTGTCCGGCTTCGTTCTGAATGGCGGTACCCACTTTGAGAACACGAAGAACTTCTTCATCACACCCTCATGGAAATCGATGCGTTTCGCAAAGCCACTGACTCCAGGCGGTCGATACTTGGCTTATGTCAGGATGGTGCCTGCGGAAAACCACTCCTTCGTCGGCGACGTGTACATCCTCCAAGGTTCTGAGATTGTCGGGGTCGTAGAGGCCATCCTGTTTCTGCAGTGGCCGAGGGTAATGCTCAATCGCTTCTTCAGTCCTCCGGATGCTGCAGCGAAGACGACTGCACGAATGCCCGCTCAAAGCAAGCCTGCCTCACTTCTTGCGCCCGCTGTTACACCAGCCCGCCCAACGCAACCCTCGGACAGTCTGACTTCCTCACCAGTGATTGTCCCTCAGCTCGATCAGGGCTCCTCGACTCGAGGCTTGACAACCCTAAGCCTGACCACAGGCATGACCCCAGGCACGACCCCAGGTTCATCGAGCGGTGCACGTGAGGGTACAGGCGTAGAGGATATTACTGCGCGCGCACTTGTCATGATCGCCGAGGAGCTCGCGGTCGACGTTGGCCAGCTTACGGATGAGGTTGAGCTTGGAGACCTTGGTCTTGACTCCCTTATGTCGCTTGTCCTGTCCCAGAAATTGCGTGATGGATTGGGGATCGAGATGCGCGATGCTTTCTTCCTCGAAGTTGACACCATTGGGGAGCTGAAAAGATTGCTTCGTTGAACACGAACAAAAGATAGATTCCTTACTTGATACGCGGAGGTTGTATGGGCAAGCTTTTAAAGTGGCTGGAGCCGGTAGATGTACATGACAGAGGTAGTGCAAGTTGTATTCTAAGAACACATTCACTATTCACAGGCAAAAGTATGCAGCAGGATCAACGTTGATAGCCCAGTTTGGTAGAGCAAGGTTTATAGACGAAGTAGGTGGATTGATGATATCCTTGTAGAATAGGTGTAGAAGCTAAGCACATATGGCTCTCTCGGAACCTCGGCCTTTTTCCAAGCCGGGCGCTAAGCTCCTTCGGGCTAACGATGCTGACTACCTTAGCGGCGGGCAATGGATCCTTCGGACGGTCTGTAGGCGGTAGCAAGTTGGGAACGGTAATTACTATAGTAAATCAAGATTTCACGTATGATATTATTAGCGCTAATTTTAATTTTAGTATCTAATTCCTAGCCGTCTACGTATAATAGTAAATATAGTACGTCGCTAGTTTTATTACGTTTTAAGGATAGTACTACACGTAATAGTAAACGCTTGTAATACTACTAAGGCTGCTAAGAGCCCTACTCGGAAGTACGGGGTTGAGTATTTTATCGACGTTGCTTGGAATCTAGTATTAGAATCAATCGATTCAGCCGTTTTTCACGCGGGGGTAATACGCTAGGTCCCTAGGCTATAGGGGTTAACATATAGGTAGTTAGTAATAGGCACCCCTAAAATACCCTTAACGTAGCGGCGTTTTTTATTATAACGCTAAGATTAAGGTTTTTAAGGTATTATTAGTTAAGAGAACCGTTATAAAAAGTTAATACTATTACTTAATTAGATATATTAAGAACGAGACTTATTTTTAGCGGTATAAATAATTTTTAATATTACCTACTATTAATAATAGTAACTGGACGGTTCTGTTACAGTCCTAGCAAACCACTTCGCGACGCTAAGGTACGTAGCTAGGCGGTAACACCTTGCGTAGTCGGCCTTACTAGCCCTAGACTAACCGTTTTTTCGGTACTTGGGGGTCATTTTTGGTATTGACTCGAATTACCAAACTACTTACGGCTAGCTTATACCCTGTATAGGTTTAGCGTTGCATAACTTTATTAATTCGATTCCAAATTCGATTCCTCGCGGTCAGTCTAGCTAGCCCGAAGGGCTTAGCGACCGGCTTGCCCGGCTTGGCACGTCTGAGGTAAAATGGCCCTAAGATTAGTCTAGTACTAAATTCAGGATGTATATATTATATCAAAAGCGCAATCTTAAATTATAGTATCTAATTTCTAGCTATCTATATATAGTATTAGATATAGCACGCTACTATTTATATTACGTTATTAAAAAAAATACATAAGGTAATACTCGTAATACAGTTGAGAAACGATAGGCTAGACGGCCTATAAAAAGGGGAGCTAGCTACTCCCAAATGGAAGCTTCGAATAGCTTCGAAATTTCCTTTCTAGGCTCAGGTTTCCAAAGGGGAGAGTTGGAATATACCTATGGAATATGGTGGAAACGGATGGAAACCCCCGCTTATATTAGCCCATCCGGCTATATTATTACTCCCTGCAGAGTTTTCCTACATACCTTCAACATCATAGCCAGCATGCAGGCCCTAGATTTGCATTTTCTACAAGCAAAGCACATCGAAACAACTTATGTCTATTAGGACGAGACCATAAAGAGCCATTGTGCCGCGAGCATTGCAAAAAGGTGAGAACATCAGATAAGTCACTAACTGAGTCCTGCTAGCTTCTCCTTGTGCCAACGAACAAAATGTTCAGAATGGTGACCAGAAATTAATCTATCCAGTCAGACGTCGAGTCTTCTATACATTCACTTTGAACCGTACTCTTACAAGATCAGCTTTCTATCACATAGAATGCCATGCCAAGAGGGACACCGCGTTTCCTTGTATTACTGAGCGCCTGTTTCATGCTTTGATTGTACTATTGACTGAACTGACTGCGATTTGGCTTGAATCCTCTTCATGAACTCCTGCGATTGTGCGGCGTACTTGCATCTCGAACGGATTGCTGCGCCGTACTTGTAGAACAGGAATGGGAAAGGAACGCATGCCAAAGCCAAGAGAGCCGGGACTGACGAAGCCCAGTGAATTCCCAATGAGTCGTACATCTGGGTTGTAAAAAGCGGAAAGGCGGCGCCAAAGAGGGAACGAAGGACTCCGTTTGCTGCGAGGACGGAGGAGGCAAAGAGCGTGTAGCTGTCAATCAGGTAGCTCACTACTCCCAGGAAGATCATGATCATACCGGCGCCCATTGGAATCCCTGCGGCGATTGACACCAGGTAGTGGATGTCAGGAGAGTTGGTCCCTGGGCACACAGTTCAGTTTCAAAGTTTGACTCGACGTCGAGGGATAAGATACTCACAGGCAAACCAAAAGAATCCAATGGGAACCAAGATACCACCGAGCATCGCACACGGAAGGCGTGCCTCTGGAGGTGCAAAGCCTTGGTATTTATCGCTGATTCTGCAATAGCGTTTATTGTCCCACAGACTGAAGGCGATGGCCGCGAAGCTACCAATTGCTATGCCCAGAAAGGACAGTCCACCAAGACCTGGCGACCAGCCGCGGTCCTGTTGATATACGATTGGGAATGCGTCGAGCAGCATGTAGAGTGTTCCATAGATGATCGCCATGTAGACGCTCAAGAGCAACACGATGGGCTCACGGAAGAGCAACACCCACGGGCGTAGAAGAGAAGTCCGGAACACCTGGCGGAAGGTCGGTTGGCCACGGTCGACATCACCACGGCTCTTGTAGACTTTGCCAGTCATCTTGCTGAGTTTCTGCGCACGACGACGTTGGAGAACGGGTGCATATGTCTCTGGGATGACTAGCATGCCAACCAACCACAGGACACCCGTGAATATCGCCATCACTCCTTCGATCCAACGCCAACCGACCGTCTCGCCGATAAAGCCTCCGATAACGGGGCCGAGCACCGGACCCAAAAAAGGCGCTGCGGCGAACAACGACATGGCCGGACCTCGCTCTCTTGCGGCAAACAGGTCTGCAATCACACCCACGGCCCCGGTCAGTGGGCTCGATCCAATGGCTCCAGCCAAGAATCGCAGGATGAGCAACGTCTGAATGTTCTTGCTTCCTGCCGCTCCCGCATTGAAGGCAGTGAGTGCTCCGTAGGTAATGGCGAACAGGATCTGGCGGCCGAAGAGCTCTGAAAGCGGTGCCCACAGCAGAGGACCAAGAGCGAAGCCCAGAACGAACAGCGATACGCCGAGCGTGAAGACTTCGCCTCCGATGCCAAACTCCCGCACAATCGGATCTCGACCTCCCGCATACACGCTGGATAACAGTGCGACGGCGAGCGTAGAGAGAGAGGCCAACGCAGTAATACTCCACTTCTTCCGCTGGCTGTATAACATGGGGTTTCGAGCATCGTCGTCAATCCACAGAACGATGTACGGGTCGTCTTCTGTGCCAGCACCATCGAATTTCCAAGCCTCGATCTCGGGTGTGATGCCTGCTTGGTCGATGATTTGACGGAGGTGGGAGATGCCATCAGTTCGGCCACTCACCTCCTTTCTCCCCATCGCTATGCACGATGGACCGTCGTTAAGTAATTTTGATCGGTGGTAATAGTGAGGGACGTAGATGTATCGGGGCGGCTGGACAAAGGATCTGGCAGGAAAATGTCCTCCAGAATGAGTGAATGTCCGGCCGACTGTAAGTGTCTATACATGGCCATTGTTTCAACGAAGGACTGCATGGATCCCGAACGGCCCGGAAGATCTCGTTCTGTACGCATGACCGATCAAACAGCTCACTCAGCGCTGTGTGGAGCATCTTGCCAATTTGCTTTTCGCCGTGTGGACAGCGCTGAAGCTCGATCAGTTTCTTTTGGGAAGCCGCGCGCGAATTCGCCAAGCCTAACGTTTGCCACTTCACACGGGACCTGTTTTACTTGAAGAGGGAATTAGGCAAACGAGCGGGTACCGAATTGGTCTAGAGTGTAGTAGACAATAAGTAAGACTCTCACACGGGGCCAAAACTACTGCATCACCTTGTCTAGTGCAACGCCTTTCGCTTACCCAGATACGCCTATGCTTGCTGAGTGGATTGCCACATGGGGTTATAACTGTACTTTACGTAGACTCGTTCACGCACCCGCGGACCTTTTGGCTTAGTGATACTCTGTATTATTCTTTGTATTTTCTATGCTTATGGCTTAGTGATACTCTGTATTACCCCTTGTATTTTCTACGCTTATGCTTACGCTTACATCTGATCTCCTCCGCGCCCCGCAACCCGTCTAGACGGGAAATCAAAGTCCCGAGTCTTCGGACTGGTAAAGCTCCGTCGTTTGATACGCCTTCCAATTGCTGCAAGTCTGGTTGAAAGTGTTTTCATCCGGCAACGTCGTATTGTCCGGTGCTTCGATGAATTGCATGCCAAATCCCTCGGCAATATGAAATGCAATGTGGCAGTGCATCAGCCACGTCCCAGGATTATCGGATCGATATGCGATCGCCAGCCAGCCGGCGGCAGGAAGCGAGGTAGTGTCGCGTCTCGTCGGATTCTGCCAGTTGAGGTTGGCTGTCGCCTCATCGAATAGTCCCGCGCCGTTGCCGATCACGAAGAAATCATGGCCGTGTAGATGGATTGGGTGCGGGATGGGAAATGCGGTCGGGTCGTTTACGATCAACCAGTAGTTCCATGATCCTTCACTGCTGGCGTCGATAGTGTTGAAAAGTTTGGGATAGTTGGTATCGCCGCGCATCACGTAGCCGAGGGTAGGGTCGGCGTAATCAGTCCAGATGGGATTGTTCAGAACCCATACCACCATGCTGTCTCCGTTTGGCATGGCAACTGCATTGGTGAGATTGGCGTCCAGGGTATTGGAAAAGGAGGCTCTTGGTCTGTAGGAGTAGAGTCTAGTGTAAGCAAGACGTTCAACGGGCAAAACCTCGTTGGGTATGCTTACACGGCTTCGTCCCAGTAAGGTCTCACCACAGGCTCGATACATTGTGAAGTTTCGTTGGGCCACGGAGAAGAAGTAGGAATCGTCTGGTTAGCTGGGCTTCCATAAGTCCAAATGGCACTGCCATTGCGGATGGTACCACTAAAGCACAGCTTAGGGACGTCTGCGCGGAACCAATAATTCCCCGAAGTCTGGTTCGCGTCAATGATCACGTCGTAACGCTGCCCAATGGCAATCAATAGGTAGTCCGTCGTAAAGGGGCTGATAGGGACGAAGTCGGCGGCAATCACTGTTAGGAGGTGGTTATCCAGGGATACTCGGATATATGTATTCACTGAAGTATTGATGAGACGTAGGCGATATTTCTTTCCGCTTTGGATGGTGACGTTGTTGTAAGTTCCCCCGCCGGCGGCGTTCGTGCTTGTGCCGTTAATGAGTAGACTTGTCCCCCGTGGTGGTCCTCCCCTCAGCTGGATGCTCGCATGCGCGAGTGCGCCGGCCTGCCAAGCCGTGGTTGTCCCAAAGATTTCGTTGAATGTGTAGGGACCTAGATCGATGTCATAATTCGCTGAAGCCGGCCCGTCGATCACTATAGGCCCGAAGACACCGTCGCCGTATTGGAGAGATGTGTGCGAATGATACCATGAGGTCCCATATTGAGTTGCTTGGAAACTGTATGTTGCCGAGTCACCTGGAGCAATGGCACATTGAGTGATGCCATTCACTCCATCACTTCCGGGGCTGTAATGTTGGCGAACGCCGTGCTTTAAAAGCGCAAGTAAGCTTCACAATCCCCAATGTTGATGAGATATATCGTCACGTACATAATGGATCGAGGTTCCGTTATTCTGCAGAGAATTCTTGACCGTGATGTCCAGGGTATCGCCCCATGAGGCCCGAAGCGTCGGACCAGGATACTGACCGTTGACAAGCATACAGATCCTGGATCCACTGCCGTCAGGGTTGCAAGTCGTGTTGGTAACTTCCAGGGTATAAGACACCGTTTTGCCGGTTGTTGGAAACTTTTGGTCAGAGTCGGTAGCGATACTGTATCCATTCGTCCAGCAAGCTCGCGTGGCCGGACCATTCACGCAAGCAGAGCCTCGCTCCACATTGCGGACTTGAGACTCTAGGAGGACAGCACATAGTGAAAGGGGTGAAACAGTCAGAGACCAGAGGAAGCTGCGCCAAAATGCCATGTTGAAGGAGACGTGAGAATTTTACGACGATGCCAGCGAGAGACAAGCAAGACTTTATAGCCTTGTATGCGGTCTCCTTCCATGCCAATCCTACAGAAGAGGCATCAGGTCGTTGAGGCATATTGCTGACTTCCAGGCCCCCCAAAGAAATCCGTATTCCAGCCTTTCCTGGGTGATTCGTTGATTGGCAACACGGCACATAACAAACGAAGGATGAGCCAGATTGTATCAAGTTGCTGACACTCCATACGGAGGTGGACATCGTAAGTTCTGGCTTGTCAAGAGCCGGCTTACACGGGTCGTCACGGGCGCCTCAGAATTGCCTGGGGGCGCACGGTGCCATCAAAGTAGTCTTTCAGCTGACGATTCCAGCTGGACGGGATTGATGCTTCGAGCGATCCTCAGTTGACTCTACTACGGTATCTGGGCAAGTCGGTGATAAAAACCAGTGTACACTATTCTAGCGACTTGGCAGAGAGCCCACCAAAGATCTCTAGAAATGATTTCATTTAGCCGTTACCACCAAGGAGAGCCTAGACTTGCAGAGACATACTTTTTTAAGAACGTGAGTAGTAGGAGACGACATACTAGTAGCTAATGAAGAGGTGGAGAAACGTGAACAATTTTGGCGGGCGGTCTCTGCCAAGTCGCTAGTGCACAATGGTCTTTATCACCGACCTGCTGGGGTAACATTTGTTAGTACTGATAACTGAAGCCACAGCTAGTGATCAGCTTCGCCCTGCTGACCAATGAACTCCCCCGTATCTGGAGACCGTCTTACTAAATAAATCCCCGGTTTTAGCCTGGGACTAAGGCTGTGCTCTCTGCCGCTCTACCACCAGGCAAAAAGTCGCACTTAGCAATGTACCTTACATATTGTGTGGCGCTATTAGCGTCTGTCAGAACTTTTGGTGTCTAAAGTACCTCTGTACGGAGATCGACATCGAAAGTCCTGGCAAGCCAAGAGCCGGCTTGCACGGGGAGTCACAGGTGGTACAGGTGTTATATAATGTTAGGCAATGTTAGATAAAGCAATAGACTGAGCATTGACTATGGTGGCTCTACGAAGGAAGAGTGTTCGGAGAGTAAAATCTCTGCAGCGGTAGGGCCAGCCCTATCCCATCGTGGCAAGTCTGGCATCTGTCATTTCTTGGCAAGAACCATCAAATTTCTGACTACGGGATCACCTCTTCCAACATCGCATTTCACGATAAAGATACATGTTACATAGCTTATAAGCGTACCTAGATTGTAGTATCCTTCATTATTAACGTTGATCCTCAAGGGAGTAGACAGAAAGATCCTAATATGAATGGTGAGCACATCGATTCTTTAGTGTTCAGGAACCCCGGGTGAGCCTCGGCATTACTGACGGATGCCATGCCGACATGGGCTAGTAAGGAAATTTTCAACATAGGGATGAACCCTTGGTGCACCACCCCAAATTCCAACACTCTCTTTTGGAAATTGAGCTCTACAGCTTCAATGTCTATGGTATTTAACCCTGATCCACCTCTTCATAACCACCTGGACTCAGCCCCATCATGGACCTAGAGGCCAGGAATCTGGTGAGTTCCAGTGGCTTGGTAAGACCATCGGCCACCATCTGGTCGGTGGGTATGTATTTCAATTTGATTGCCCCCTTTTCCACTTCGTCTTATACAAAATGATAAGCGACGTCAATATGCTTTGCCCGGGGCTGATTGACCGGATTGCTGGCCATTTTGATCGCCGTCTGATGATCGGCCAAAATGGTGGCCGGCCTAGTATCCTGACCTTCGTAGCCCACCTCTTTCAGTGCTTGGACTAGGAATTTGACTTCTTTGGAAGCCTGGCATTCGCCAACGTTTTCGGCCTCAGCAGTAAATGTACTGACAAGCTGGGCTGGCGTTTGGAACTCCAGCTGATTGGTCCATTCCACAAGAAATAGATATAGCCGGACGTGGAGCTTGGTAAGCAATCAGCATAGGCCGAATCGGTATAACCCACTAGACCTCCTTCGTCTGCTCCCTCTGTTCCTTCAACTTTGGTAGGACCGTATTTCAGTCCTAGATCACTGCTTCCAGCCGAATACCTCACAATCCGCTTGATTGCGGTATCATGGTCAGGCTAAGGAATAGCAGCATATCTACTGCACCGGCTCACTACATAGGCAATATCTGGCCGGGTCTGACAGGCGATCCAAAGCAGTGTACCGATTATGGATTGATATCCTGCTCGTTCTTCAGGGGTGGATTGATATTCTATTCAGTCGGAGTTCCGATGAACCCCCTTCTTCAGTTGACTCCTAGAGTCCATTGGACTCTTGGCGGGCTGGCAGTCGCTCATGCGCATTAGTTCGACGGCGCGCTTGATATAGGTGGATTGATTAATCCATAGAACTCGCTCGGATCGGTTGCGAGTAATATTCATGCCTAGCTACCAGCCGATTGGGCCTAGGTCTTTCGTTTGCTAGCACTCAGAAAGTTGACGCTTCAGGACTTTGATGTTCGATATATTCGGTCCCAAAATTAGTAAATCATCTACATAGATGGCGATAATGGTGCCATTTTCGTGGGTGAACACCGAATGATTTTTGTCTATGCGCTGATAGCCTATAGATATTAGATAAGTTTTGAGGGTGGAATATCATTCCCTCGGTGCTTGCTTCAGGCCATAGAGTGTCTTGGTCAATCGACAAGCTAGAATTTCCTTGGCTGACCCCGTTTGTTCAAATCCATGGGGTTGCTGCACCCACACCTCTTTTTGTAGATATTTGCTTCCAGAAAAGCAATAATGACGTCCATCTGCTCGATTTCGTAGTCATATTTAGCCGCCAGCGCAAGTAGCGTTTTGGCAATAGAGGATCTGACCACACATGCACCGAGCTTTATATTTGATGATTTCACCCGATGCACCTCTTTTGACGTTGAATACCCAGCGGGTTGGTAATACACGCTGGCCAGGTGAAGGTGCTAGTAGACTATAAGTATTATTCGTTTGGAGAGCGTCAATCTCGCTTTGAGCGGCAGCCTTCCAGAGGTCCCAGTCCGTCCTTTGCTTGGCCTGTTCAATAGAACTTGGGCATTCGGATTCTATCTGGACCTTTGTTTGCTCGGATTGCAAATTCTCGCTTGGAGCTTTTGCTCCATGGATCTTGTAGTGTTCTATAGTCGACACTGTCAGCAGCAGCTCGACGAAGCCCAGTGCTAGGAATTTCCTCGTCGGGTGAGGTTTCTGAGTTATCTGAATCAATACTAACATCAGAATCAACAGACTCAGCTTCTTGAGCACCGGCATTGATAACGGTTGGCTCGGCATCTTCGATGATGAAGCTTGATGGTGGTGTTTGATGAGGGTGACCATCGGAACTTTCGTTGAATTCCGACTTTTCGATAGATTCAGTACTGGTGTCATCGAAAATCAGTGCCGCAAGGTCTTCGCCCCCTACTTCGGTGAAGAGTAACTCATTCCATACTACATCACTGGATACGATCACTCGATCACCGGTCCATGGGCGGAATTGATTGGCTCCCTCATAGCCTAGAAAGCGATACTTTATGCTCTTGCCATCGAGCTTTCGACGCGCCTCTACTAGATGATGATAGACATCATACCTGAAGGTGTGTAAATTCGAAAGACCCGGTTTCTTCTTGTGCCAGGCTTCGTAGGGTGTTATTTTGTCAAGTCCTTTGGGAGGACTTCATTCTTAAGGTAGGTGACAGTGCTTATCGCCTCCCCCCAAATCGTTGAATTTGATTTGGCATTGGCCAATATCGAGTGAGTCCGCTCGAATAGAGTACGAAAGCAACGTTCGGCCACACCATTTTAACTAGGATCATAAGGGGCGGTCGGCTCCCATTTTAGTCCATATTCTTTCATCAATTCGATGGTATTATAACCGGCATACTCCCCTCCATTACCGGAGCGGATGCACTGTACTAAAGTCCCTCTAGTCTTCATGAAGGCTAGATAATTCCTGAGTACTCTTTGTGATTCCGATTTTTGACTCAGAAGGGATGTGACAGTGTAATCGGTCTTATTATCGGTCATGGTGGCGACGAAGCGCTTCACTCCGATTGTTTTCGGTATGTTAGATTATAGTAGCAAAGTTGAGGACTATAATTCAGAATTGAAAATAGTTGTAGAACCTCCCTTTTAAAGAAGAAGAATCCTTCTAGAGTAGTAATAGGATTTAGCCAATCTACTTACCTAGTTGAGATATTGGTTAAATCCACAGCTATGTGTCTATCATTCTTGAGGTCTAATTGGCCTGTCAATAGCTTGTAGATCACACTTTCTGGCACAATCGACAATCAGTCAATCTTCGCCCCATGTTCTAATAGTAATTCTACGGCTGGTTCGAAACCCATCTCAACAGCAATATGTAACGCCGTCCTTCCCTCTATGGTATAGCCGTTTACTAAAGCACAATTCCCTGCACAATGCTTCAGAAGCTTCTGTAGCAGACGCTCACGGCCGTGGATTACAGCCCAATGCAGAGCTGATCGATGGCAATCATCAACATGTTGATAACCGGCCCCGTACGACAACAGCAGATCCGTCACCTCTTCGTAGCCTCCAATCGTGGCATGGAGCAAAGGTGTGAAGCCAGCAGCGTCCTTGCTATTGCAGTCTGCCCCATGTTCGAGCAGGAGACGCACGATCCTGCCGTTGCCCTTCTGCACTGCCGTGTGGAGCGTACTCGCCCGAAAGCGACCTTCGTGATTGCTCTTAGGAGTGTAAGTCGCAGTTCCATCTCCGCCGAGGTTCTCCCAAAGAACATCGGAGTCAATGCAAGGGGAACACTCGAGAGGTTCCTCATTCTTTTTCGCTTGGGATGACTCGATTTGCGAGAAGTTAGGCGCAGGATCGAAGCCTGGGCCTGTCATCCAAAGCGTACCGATGTTGCCGAATTCCATGTTATCTGGGACCACAAGAGTATCGACTCCAGGAGCGATTGGATCGTGCAGGCTTGTCAAAGACCTCTTATCGTCCAGACCAGATGTATCTCGGGCTTCAGGCAGAACGGCATCTTCCGGGCTTTGAGCATCGGAATCCAGACTGCGAGTGCGTTGATGTTGATCTACGGACTTTCGTTTTCTGTGTTTCTCTAGATGTCGAGATCGCTCAAGATCAGTCGTCATCCATCGGTTTAGTTCATGGCCACTCAGCAGTGTGTACTTACGTCGAAATCTGCGTTGTGCAAGGCGGTTTTGCTCTCGACGACGTTCCTCTACCTCCGCAAGACCTGTGGAAGCGTCGCACGTCATGAGTTGAAGACGGCTAAACGATATATAGTAGTGCAAGGTTGAGCTGCCCACTACCACTAATCTCCCGACTCTGTGTAGTAAAGCGTATATAGACACTGCGACGCTACTGCTGCTTATCAAGACACTTGAATTGTACATGTTCTCATCTACCTCCTACGTCGGTGATCGACAAGGCAACCAGGGTCCTTCGTGCTGCACTGCTGGCAAAGCAGCATTTCTATCGTTGAAAATTGCTTATCGCAGAGCTGGCTGAACGACCCGCACGCTGTCAATGTAGGTGTGCATGCAGTCAGAAATTGTGTCCCGGGCAGCCGTTCAGGAACAAGCCGGCCAGCAGCAACGTGATATGCTAATCACCTTGTTCAGCTTGTAGAAGTGCTAGATGACAGCATCACGCCACTGCACGGCTCCCATACTCAAGGCTGAAGATCCACAAAGCCAAGTCTTCTAGATGCGCGCGCTCACCTGAGTGGGTTATCGGGTGATCCCCCACCAACAAAGCGGTGAGGCCTGCTCAAATAACTGAAAATCCTTCAGAAATCCCGTAGAAGGGTTCACCGTCTATTAGCATGTGTAGGCTCAATATGATTAGCGTGCTGTAATACCCCGACCCCGACCCCGCGTAATAGATGATGTTACGCCTCTATAACTATACAATTAAATCGGGTTATAACTATATTACTTATAATAATATCCTCTTAGTAATAATATATTTCTATATATTTAATTATTTTTAGTAATAAATATTATTAATAAATATTATTATAGTATATTATAAAGTATATAGATATTTTATAGTAAGCCTATCTTTTAAGAGTTAAAAGCTAATATTTTACTTACTAGTAGGCTAATAGCTAAGCTTCTTTAAGTTAGTACTATTAGCTACTTAGTATATAGAAGTACTTTATAGTACTAGGTATTATATTATCCTCTAATAAAAATTATATATAATTATAAATAGATAGACTTAATAGAAGGTATAAATAAGATAGTATAAGAGTTATATAATAGGGTAGTATATAATATCTAGAGATTAAGATATAGTAATAGAAGGGGAAGAAAGTAAGATTTTCCTTTCTAAGTTATAATTTCCTCTTAAATTAGCTACTTAGTAAGTATTAGATTACCTTTATTAACTCTAAGTAGCTAGATAGTAGAGTATAAAATATAAATTTATTATAAACTACTTTAACTATACTACTTAATTTTTAATACTTATAATATATATCTAAGTAAGTTAAATAAAGTATTTAAGTTTATTATATCTAAAATCTTTAAGATTAAGTAAATTAGTCTATTTATAATTAAGATATAACTAATTTTATAAGTTTAAAAAACCTATTAAACTTATATATCTTAGTACTACTTTATCTACTTATACTATTATTATTACGAGTCGACCCTAAAGTTATACTGGTTGTTATAGTTACGAGTATTACCTCCTAATAGGGTTAGCGTCTTGGCGGCGGCTATATATTCTCTTGCTTACTCTATAGATTTATCTCCTTAGATTTATTCTCTTAGTCACTAAATTACTATAACTCGCTCTAGTTACATCCTAATATTAGAATAAATCTCTTCACCATATCGCTCGTACGTATTAAACGAGCTTAAAGAAATTAATTAAGGAAATAGGAGTACTAACGCGTCCTTAAGTCCTTAGTATTAGAATACTAGTATCGGTTCCCTACCTATAATATCGGTCGACTACGAGTATACGACGATATAAGCTATTAAAGGAAGTAGGCTTATTACCTTATAAGAAAGTAGAAGGACTACCTAAGTATAGAGTTAATACCTGGAGTATACGGAGCTATTACTTACCTAATATATAAACGTTTATTAAATATACTTCTTAATTAAACGTAGTTAATTCACCTTATTTAAGCTCTATACCTATCTAACTAATTAAAATAGTTAATTAATAAATTAACCCTTATCCTCTTAATAATCTAGAAACTATATCGACCGGAGACGTAGAATACCCGGATTTAAAAGATCGTCTTAAGCGGTTAGGACGTAATACGAGATACTCTTAACTATCTATCCTAGGTAATAACCTACCTAGTAGTAATACCGACGCTAAGGACGCCTAGTAAATTAAGACTATCGGTTAATTATAATTCTAGGCGGAATAAGACCTTATAAACGTACTTAATATACTTAAGACGCTTAAGGAATAGCGAGACTTAGGTCTTTAGGTAAATAAGCTCTTCTACTAAACTATAGAAGATAATATTAATCTATAAGCCCGAATTAATTAAACCTAGTATAGCCCTCGTCTACCTACCTCCCTAATAGCGGCCCCTTTAAACCCTTTAACGACTAAATAACTTTTATAATAATAGATTTTAGAATTATAAGCCTCTAAAGTAGTAAGAGATCGAGTAATATAGAACCTACGCGAAATATTATATTCCTCGAGTTAAAACACCTTTAATAAACTAGAAAAGATTTTAATACCTCTTATACTAATAGACGGTAAGGAGCTTATATAAGAAACTTAGAAGCTTTATATTAGTAATAAATTAGCTACTAAGAACTTCTAAGATAAATTATATAAGGTCACCTACGTTTATAATAGGACGGGCGGTAAAGCCGCTATAATCCTTAAGCCTAGGCGTGATATTCTAGGAGGACATCCCTTCTTTATAGTTCTCGAGGTCCTGAGGGAGTTAGAACCGCACTTCTCCGACCCTAATAAAAAGAGGAAGGTTAAATAGTAGTATAACGACCTCACGTAAGGTAACTAGCGTGCCGTAGACCTTATTATAACGGCTCAACTCTATACTATTACCCTAGGTCTCGACTCCTCTCGACTACTTAAGGAGTTACTTAAGAAATTTAATTATTATATTAAGGACTTACTAGATTATCTCGGTTCTAAATTCTAGTCTTTTAAGGAAATAAAAGCGTATATTATTTAAATTAATAACGCTCGTCATTATTCTCGTAAAGAGAGAGACTATAAAAAGGAGACCGATCGTCCTAGACGTTCGCTGTTTAAGAAAACTTCCCTAGTTCCCGTTATCCTTATAAAGTACTCTACTCCTTTCCGCCGCGTGGAATATTCCCCTAAGGGTATACTTAGTATAACTAAAGGCCTTACCTATTATAACTATAGTACTAAGGGCTATACCTCTTATACCTGTCCTTAAAAGCCTACTCGTGATGGGAAAGTCAGCGCCTTTAAAGCTATATATAAATCTAAAGAGGAGGAAGGCTATATCCTCTATAAATCTAGTACTTCTAGAGGCGACTCGGAGTTAGAAAACGAGAGACCCCTTCTAAAGTCACGGTAGGGGGTAAGATCTTATTACTATATAATATAGACTCTTTTTATAAAGAAGCTATCTTCACGAATTATCTATTCCTAGTCCCTAGTACCCTTAGCTATTAGGAAGATAAATACCAGCTCGATTTCCTAGTAGATACGGGAGCGACAGGTTATACTTTTATTAATAAGGCCCTTATACCGGTTATTTATAACGCGCTTAGTCTCGACCCTTTACTATTAGTTAAACCTAAGCGGATTCAGGGATTTAACGGGGTAGTTAGGAAGAAGCCTATAATATACGCTATCTACCCGACCCTTTAGCTAGATAGTTATACCGAATCAACTTTACTAATACTTATAACCGACTTAGGTTCCTACTTAGCTATCCTAGGGAAGCCCTAGATGAAAAAGGCTGGCTACCTATTAGATATAAGAAATGATTCTATTATCTAGCCTGATAAGCTCGCTTCTACGCCTAAGTTAGAGGTAAGTAGACGCCTAACGGAAGTAGCTGTATATACTATTCCGTTTACCCTAAAGTCGACTCTAAGTCCTATTAAACCTAGTATAATATATATCCTAAAAGCTCTACTAAAGTTACTTTATTATCCTACGCCGGAAAAAGAGGATACTCCTTTTAATATATATAGTATTAGAGTATATACTTTTAGACTTTTAGCTAAGAGAGCGAAGTAAGATAGTACCTACGTTTTTACTACGTTTATAGAAGAGATAGATAATAAGCTAGCTCTCTACCGGAACTTATAGGTGGAGTTACTAGACCTATTATCCGTGGAAGCGTTTATAACTAATCTTGAGGACGTAAAGAAGACGTTATTAAAGGAATACTACGACTTCCTAGACGTGTTTAACCGATTAGAAGCTAATAAGCTACCCCCGTACTATCCTTCTAATTATAAGATTAAGATTATTAGAAACTAATCTCCTTTATAAAGTCGAGCTTATAAGATATCGCCATTTAAGTTAACTAAGGTTAAGGAATACCTAACTAAAAACTTGTCTAAGGGTTTTATTACTCCTAGTCAAGCTTTATACTCGTCCCCCGTCCTGTTTACTCTGAAAGTAAACGGGGACTTATATTTCTATATTAACTACCGTAAGCTAAACGCCTTAACTAAACGGAATTAGTACCCCCTACCCTTAATCGACGAAGTTATCGGTAAGATTAGGGGATACTCGTACCTTATATAATTAGACATTATCTCGGCCTTTAATAAAATTAGAATAGACCCTAATAGCGAGGATTATACGACGTTTACTACGGCTTTAAGCTAGTATAAGTACTAAGTCCTCCCTTTCAGATTAATAAATAGCCCTAGTACTTTCTAGTAATATATTAACGATGTGTTATAAGAGTTTCTAAATAAATTCTACTAGGCCTACCTAGATAATATCCTTATCTATAGTAAATCTCGTTCTACGTACTAAAAGCACGTTAGACAAGTATTAGAATGCCTTTATAAAGCCGGATTACAGGTAGATATTAAGAAGTATAAATTCGACGTTAAAGAGACGGTTTTCCTTAGTATTATAGTCTTAGGTGAAGGCCTTTATATAGACCCTAAGAAGATCGAAGTTATAATTAAATAGGCTGTCCTTATAAACCTTACTAAAACTCAGGCCTTTATAAGGTTCGCGAATTTCTATTAACGTTTTATTTAAGAGTTTTTAAAGTTAGCTAAACCTCTCGTTTATTTAATAAAAAAGGATATGCCGTTTATCTAGAGCGAGGCTTATTAAGCTACCTTCTAAGCCCTTAAAGATTATATAATATTAGCCCTAGTACTTTACTATTTTAACTTAAACCGCTAGTTAATCCTAGAGATAGACGTATTAGACTAGGTAACCGGCGGGATCCTATCCTAGTATAACGATAGAGGTATTTTATATCCCGTAGCCTTCTATAATAAGAATATAGTCCTAGCCGAATATAACTATTATATCTACGATAAGGAACTTCTAGCGATTATTTAATACTTTAAATACTAGCGCCCTAAGTTAGAATACACGGATCTCCCTATTTAAATCTTTATAGATTATTAAGCCCTAAAGACCTTTATAAAGAATAAGTAGTTAACTCGCTATTAGGCTCGATATCTAGATCTACTTACTAAATTTAACTTCTAGATTATCTTCTAATTAGGTAAGTAGAATACTAAAGTAGATACCTTGACTAGGAGGGCTAATTCCCGCCCCGTAGATAATTAGGATGAACGTTATAAATATTAATACTAGATAATCCTTACTCTTAACCGTGTTAAAATCCGCCTAAGCGACGCTAAGGAAATATTATTTAATCGGGTATTAACCGCTAATAAAGCTAGTAATAACTTTTAAGAATTTATCTAAGCTATCTCTAAGGGCGAGAAGCGTTATAAAGGTATAGGTTTAGAAGATTATTAAGTAGTAGACGGGACCCTATTTAAGAAGGGACTCCTCTAGGTTCTAGAAGATTAATATATTAAAGTAATTTAAGAAGTATATAATTAACTATCTACGGGTTACGCAGGCTTAGCCCGAACCCTAGATATACTTAAAAGACACTTCTACTAGCTAGGATACTCAAGCGACGTCCGCCGTTATATTCGTAATTATTACCCCTGTTAACGAAGTAAAGTACCTCGTAATAAAGCTAATAGTCTCTTATAGCCATTACCTATCCCTGATTAACGCTAGTAAGATATCGCTATAAACTTTATTACAGGCTTGCCGGACTTAGAAGGCTATAATACTATCTATACCGTTATTAACCGTTTAATAAAGGAACGTTACTATATTCCCTACTACTAGGGCGACGGATAACTATTAGTAGAGGAGCTTATTTAGATTATAATCTAGAATATCTTCTACCTTTATAAGCTTCCGAGCTCTATTATATTAGATTAAGACCCTAGGTTTATTTCCGATATATAGTAATTACTATATTAACGACTTCGTATTAGAGCTAATATCTCCACCGCTTACTACCCGGAAATAGATAGATAAATTAAAAGGGCTAATTAAGACGTTAAATAGGGGCTCTAGAAGTATATTATATATATACAGGACGACTAGGTAAAGTAGTTACCTATTATTAAATTCAGCGATAATAATAATACCTCTTCTACTAGCTTAATAACACCCTTCTATATAAATAAGGGATTCTACCCCCGTATATCTTTTAGCCCCGATACTTTTATATACTCGTTAACTAGGGCTCGTCTAGAGGCGTTTAAAGCCGAGGATATAAGCTAATATATATAAGAACTACTAGATTACAGTAGGTCTAACCTTAAAGTTACTTAGGAGCGAATAAAGGATTAAGTAGATAAATATCGGCGGGATATATCCTATAATATCGGCGATATAGTATAGGTTTTATTAAAGGATATAAAGACAAGCCGTCTATTTAAGTCCCTTAAGGACCGAATACTAGGCCCTTATAAAATCATTAAGAAGATTAGGACGTCCTACCGGCTAGAGCTTCCCCTAAGCATGAAATAAAGTAAAGGTTTCCACGTTTTAAAGCTACGACCTTTAGCGAACGATCCTTTACCTAGCTAAAAATACCCTCTATTAAATCTAGTAACTATCGACGACGAGAACGAATTTACTATTAACGATATCCTATCTTCACGGCGTAAGCCCCGTACTCGATACCTATAATTTAAGGTGAAATGGAAGGGCTACGACCGCGACGATAAATAGTACTACGTAGACGCTAGTAAGTTTAATAACGCTAAGGATATAGTAGAGGAATTCTATAAGCGTTACCTACGGATGGTCAAGTAATAGGTTTTATAGAAGTTTAATAGACGGGGCACGTTCTAATCGGCTCGGGACGAGCCTTTTCTAGAGGGGGGGGTAATATTACGAGTCGACCCTGAGGTTATACTAGTTATTATAATTACGAGTATTACCTCCTAATAGGGTTAGCGTCTTAGCGGCGGCTATATATTCTCTTGCTTACTCTATAGATTTGTCTCCTTAGATTTATTCTCTTAGTCACCAAATTACTATAACTCGCTCTAGTTACATCCTGATAATTATATTATATTAATACTAATATCTAGTATCTTATTAATAATTTAAATAGCTAGAATCTAAGTAGATATCTAAATTTAATCTATTATCTATAAGCTAAGCGCGTTAAGTTAGTACTTTAAATTAATACTTAGGCTTTTAATAACTTAATACTAAAATATTAACCTAAGTTTTTAAGTTAGAAATAATAGTTAGTATTAAGTATTTAAATTAATACTATAAAATAATACTAAGGATTCATAGTATAAATAAGAATAGTAAATATATTAAGTAAATAAGGTATCTAATTTAATTACGCTAAGGCGTAGGGCTGAGCTAATTGAGTATGTGACTTCTGCTTCTAGGATAATATTCAACCCAATCTTAAAAAGGACGATCCAGAGGCTGAGATGTTTGAGGAAGTCTATCCGCCGAATCCTTTTCTATATGTCAATAGGAATCGCGCATTCTACAGATCAAATGCGTGGAATCATGTTCATCAACTGGATCGAAGCCTTAGAGTGATGTAGAAAGAACCGTTTCATAGTTACATCAGCGCCCATCCGCTGCTGAAGGTCAATCCCACCTCACTTTCCGTCCTCTACGCCGCCGCAACAGCACCGAACCGGTACTGCGCCCAATTCAGACTCCCCTCAGGGAGAGCCCACAGACGTTCGCCCACATCCGAACCTGCAGCGCCGGCAGCGACATGCATCGGCAGGATATGCTCCAAGCTTGGATGTGCCGCTTTGGCATCACTGCGCTTCAGCAACGCCGTCATCGCCGCCTGGCGGCCCTCTGGCTCTACGGCGACAGCCTCTTTCACTCCCTCTTCGAAGCTGGAGGCGTAGCTGCACCAACGTTAGCGGGAACACACACACGGTCAACCCAACAGGACCAGCATGGTGAACTTACGGCATGAGTTTACTGTTTGACCTCGCCTTCCGGAAATCATGAAGATTGTGAACGGCCATACCCGCACCGATAATTAAAACACCTTCGTCTCGTAGTTTTTCCAGCGCTCGCCCGATGCGGTAATGTTGGTCCGGGTCCTCGTTGCTAAGCAGCGAAACCTGCACGATCGGTACGTTCAACGGGTTCTTCTTCGGATCGAAGGCTGTTCGGGCAGTGCATGAGCAATGCGATGCACACAAGATCCAAAGTCCAAGAAAGAGACTCATCACATACCAGCCAAGAATCCCACCCAGACGCCATGGTCAAGCCCTCGATGAACCCGATCCACTCCAATACCCGCAATGGAGAGCTCCTCGATGACCTTCTCGGCCACCTCGCGGCTTCCCTTGTTCGGGTACTCGTATTCGTAGTAGTGAGGTGGAAAACCGTAGAAATCGTAGATCAGATCCGTCTTCTCGGCGACATTGACTGCCACCGTGCTTGGGCCATGTTGCCAGTGAGCCGAGAAGACGACCACGGCCTTTGGCTTCACTTGGGTCGTGATCTCCCGCCCGGTTTCGCCCAATTTGAGAAAGGCAGGATGGGTTTTGTCTTCCATGAAGTTCGGCCCGCCAATACCGAGGAAGTAGACGGGCATCCTTGAGGGGGATTTGGAGTGAGAGAAGGCTTCAGACATGGTCCTTGCTGCTGGTGCGGTTGATGGTGCTATGGTGTCGGTTTGCCAGATGCGAGACTGCGCAGTGCGGTAGATGACCTGGATGGAGAAGATCCCAAGGAGAAGGAAACACCAGACGTATTTCGAGTGGAGGAAGGAACGGTCGTATGATGGCGCCGAGGGCATGACGAGCTGTATTCACACTTTCGTCCTAGGACATTTCGCGTCTTATCAAACTCGAGAAGCGCTAACCTGATAACAGGTTGCGTGCACATGACGCTGTCCGGATTTGTATTATCCCCGCGCGTGTGACACGTTACTGCAACAATGGTGTTCATTGTGCAAATGGATTATTGGGATCGCGCGCGGGTCCTTCATTGAGACTAGCAACATTCTTGAACCTTGAAGCTCGCGCGCGGCCTGCTGAGCTTACAGGGTTACAGCCCATGCAGACTAATCGCGCGCGCGAGGATTCATGCATGCGCGCGGGCTCTAGGGACGGAGGTTGAAAGTCCTGACATGCCAAGACTCGGCTTACAGGGGTAGCTTCAATAGGCTCTTGGTGGACTTTGGAGATGTCAGGTAAGTTTCAGATGTCGTCCCGATAATAGGAACATTCAGACTTCTTGAAATATGTTTATTGACGTCTGCCCGGACTTTTGCCGTTAATGTCCGTATGCATGCATGAAACCTCGCGCGCGCGGGATTGCCCTCGAGACGCACCTAATAACAGATAACGCTGTCACGAGTGACGGAAGGAAGGCGATGGCATTATTGATCTCTCGGACGTATTACTTGCAGCCGGTGTGAATTATGACCATGATGACGAAGCCTAAAGGAGAAGCGGGGTATGACCAACGAAGGCGTATATGAATGAGGCCGGTGTTTGGTATAAGTAGATCGAATCTCAACTGAAATATGGCTTTCCTTCACTCCATCTCTCAGCGTCTTCAAAATCGATTGTCATCAAAACCAACCCCCAACACCACCTCTGTCACCACCTCCAAGTCCACCTCCCAACCCATCAACAAACACAGCACTATGGCACCCACGCCCATCGTCCTCATCCTCGGATCCGGCCCCAGAGTCGGTGCTGCCGTCTCGGAGACATTCGCTGCCCACGGCTACAAGGTCGCCGTAGCTGCCAGGAAGGGGACCGATTCCAAGACCGACAAGGGTTTCCTCTCGATCAAGGCCGACTTCACCCAACCCGAGTCTGTCGCAGCCGTGTTCGATGCGGTCAAGGCCGAGTTCGGTGCCGCCCCCGGCATCGTCATCTACAACGCCGCGGCACTCACGCCTCCTCCCGACAAGGACTCGGCCTTCTCCATCCCCGCGGCCAAAGTCACGTCCGACTTGAACGTCAACGTCGTCAGCCCATATGTCGCAGCCCAGGAGGCGATCAAGGGCTGGGCGACGCTTCCTGCCCAGGCCAAGAAGACCTTCATCTACACGGGCAACATCCAGAACGAGGCCGTCCTGCCAGTGCCAATGATGTTGAATCTGGGCGTGGGCAAGGCGGCTTCCGCATACTGGGTTGGCCTTGCCGACGGCGCCTACTCGGCCCAAGGGTATCGGTGAGTGGTTTTTGATCCCTTGTGTGAAGAGACTAGTACTGATATGCATGGCTTGCTAGGTTCATCTACGCCGATGAGCGCCATCCAGATGGCAAGTTTAAGGGCATGGCCCTTGACGGACCAGCCCATGGCGACTTCTATGCGCAGTTGGCGAAGTCTACGGAAGGTGTGCCGTGGCACGCCACGTTCGTGAAGGACAAGGGCTATGTTTCGTTCAAGTGAACGAGTTCCAAGTCACAAGTTACAGACTGTGCGAGGAGGGAAGTGTCGAGTATTAGATAAACCAAATCTATGCCATTGATCGTGAGTGAATTGCGTATCTTGACCGCAGTGAAACCTTTTCCCCATGTCTCGCCCCTGTGCTGTTCTACACAAGTAGCACCAGATCACCTCGAATTCGAAAACAGGCAGCGAGGTCGCGGTTTGCCGCGGTTCCTGCGTCTCTGCTGCGCCATACATTCTCCATAATTTCAAGTGCCTCGTGTACAGTGCCAAACACGCTCAGCGGTTGCAACGTCTCCACCATGCCACGCAGGTGAGGTTCCTGAGCGGGCTCCGCGAGGCAGCCTGCCACACAGAATGGCCACACCATTGTGCGTAGCAATGCTGGCGGCGATATTTGATGCGTCAGCAGCTCGACGATTCGCCCAACGTGATATCGCACATCGACGCTAGCGGGCTGCCATCCAGACACAACGACGAATAGATAAACAATTGCGGCATGAGCCCAGACCTGGGTGACCAAGGAACCTTGACTGGCGGGTGTTTGAGATTGCTGGCAGTAACCCGCCGTGAAGACATCCAGTAGGCTGCCGCTGTTCTGTGGAGTTATCACTGGATTGGTCTCAAGCCGCGCGAGATCAGCTTCTAGAGAGTCTTTGACTGATGTGGCGCGGTGAACCAGCTGTATGATATCGAGATTCTCCGCTTTCTTACATCGCTGCTTCCAAGCGTCGAGTGCAGCAATTTCTCCGATCCGTAGCAATGCCCAGTTTTGACACCCTACTGAAGCCCCAAGATTGATGACGGGTTCGGTGCTGTCGAAGCTGCTGAGAAGACTGCGGTGATACTCATAGAGTCTCGGTGGCTCCTGGAGTACCGTACTGGCGATAATGTCATCCAACATCAGAAGGGCGGATGAGAAGCGAAAAGCGGCCTGTTCAGCGCTCGGGACTTGGACATTCTGGCCCAACAAAATCCACGACGACGGTCCTAGGCGGCTGATCACGGCATCAAAGCTTGAACTGGGGCAAGCAAGACCGACGGCATCGACGCCGCCGCTGTCGAGAAGCTGTCGAAAAAGAGCCAAGGCGGCACTGAGGTGTGCTTGGCAGTTGTTGAAACTCCTGACGGCAACCTCAAATTGCTGCAACTGCATGATGCTTACCATGATCCGAACGGCACCGTGCATGTGGTCGGTGATGGCTGGGCCGTCGATGACCTGCAGTGACTGTCTCAGCACAGCAAAGGCATCTCTGGTCTGCGCGAGCACCATCTCGCACGCCCCATCGTAGTTGGCCGTTCCGCGCGCAAGAGAAAGATAGTATGAGCTCTGACACAGCGTGGCTTGCCGTACCACCGGGCTGCTGATCATCATTTCTAAGATCCATGACCTACCGCCTTGTAGGAGAGAGGGTTGGTAGAATGGGAACAGGAAGGGAAGCACGCTTTCAAGGTAAAACATGATGAGGATGCTTTCATGACTGTCTTTGCGGGCGAGTGTGCAGTCAGCCTCGCGATGGATCAAGGGTGTAGAGGTCCCGGGGCAAGGATCCACCGTGGCTGCTTTGAGGAGGGCGCATTTCGGAGTAGTCAGATTCATAGGAGATGGTCTCTGGGGGAGCACGATCCATTCGCCAGTGGGCGCCTCAGCAGCTGAGATACGGTCGGAAGAGATATTAACTGACCGCTCACCACGACGGCGATGAGCATTTTCTTTGACCTTACACTTCAGCCACTCGGCCATCGCCTCCTGTCTCAAGGCGCCGTCCATCCATTCCGGTTTGGCCTGGTCATGATAGCAGGTTATTTGGAGTGCAGCGCAGGCGTCGCAGACCGGGGAGTTCCCATTACATTTCTTGCGCCGGAGTTTGCACGTCCAACAGCCACTGGACGGTTTTGGTGAGGTACCATGGCGTGAGCCGCGAGGCAATTCCACATCCATAGTCCGTACGGTACAGACAGATTTGAGAATTTCATGCAGCAGCAATCCACGTTTTTGCAGTTTAAGCAATGCGTCGTTTTAGAGATCGAAGTTGGCGAGCCAAAAGTAAAGCATAACAGACCTTTAGTTCAGTTCAAGTATTTCACTATAGTCATTTACAACGGGCGGACATACTCGTTTTAATTACTGTGATGTCAGGTGTTGAATGATATGATGAGCATGAGTCATATACACGTGATTGGGTGCATGTAATAGTATTCATAACTAATGCTTTATATGATAGCTACCTTATATAGGAAAGGAAATACTAAAGGAAAATCTCTTCTAGTATCTACTAAGACCGTAATTTATAATTACTAAGGTTTACCTAAGCTAATTTCTAATATTAGGTAATTTAAATACTAGCGTAATAGGGAATATATTAGTAAGGCCTTACAAGTAAATCCGCTTACTTATATTAGTAAACTATCAACTATTAAATAGTATAATATTAATAAGTTATTTATATATAATTTAGGTATAATATAATAGTATTATAATAACTAATAGATAGATATAGCTATATAGAATAGAATAACTATTATAAGAAATCTCTATTAGTCTACTAAGGCCCTCTAACTAGTCCTAGTTAGTAACTATTAAGGTTAACCTAGCCTAATTTCTAATACTCCCTCTTAGATTAGTAGTAATAAGGTAGTCTACTTATTACTAACTATTATATCTAGATACCCTTATACTTTACTTAGAGCTAGTCCTAATTATTATCTAGCTAGGTTAAAGTTAATAAGGCTAATAGGTTTTATTAATAGATTAGTATATTAGCCTTTAATATTAACTTATTAAAGATAGATTTCTTTAATTTTAAAAATAAGTTAATATATTAAATAATATCTTATTTAAATATATTTTATAATAGTATAATTAATTAAGTTAGTAGCTAAATTTATAACTACCTAGTTATTAATACTTAGGAGTACTAGTACTACTCCCTTATTATACCTTAGCTCTTTAAGTATAAGGCCTAAATATAAAGCTTCTTTATATACCTCTATTATAGTAATATATTTAGACTTATATATAAATATTACTACTAGCTTTTATAATTTAGATTACTAGGTAATAGGGCTATTAAATAGTTTATAAATATATGCCCTAGTAGAATAAGATATCTTATAATTATTATAGTATAACGCGTTAGTAAAACCTTCTAAGCTATTATTATTACCTAGTTAATAGATAAGACTATTATTAACTATTCCTAATAAATAATATAGTACCTTTTTTACTATATTTATATATTACAGAGTAGGGTTATTAAGTAAATAACTTAGGTTACTAATAGCGTATATAATATCTAGCCTAGTTATAATACTTAGCTAATTAAATACTCTTATAAGGGACTAATAAGCCTCCCTTTTAGATAAGAAGGCTATATAACTATTAAGAGTAATAGTAATATTAGCCTATTTTATAAGTAACTTAGCTAGCGAATATTTTTTTATACCTAGTTATTTTAATAATTAGTTAATATATTTTATTTAGTTAACTTAAATAGAATAGTTATCTAGATTTCTAATAATATTTATTCTTAAATAGTCTTTTAAGTCTCTTATATATTTAAAGTTAAACCTCTTATTAAGTTCCTTCTTTATATAAGTAATTAGGTCTTAATTATATATTATAAATAGTAAGTTATTAATATATACTATAATAATAACTTTTATAATAGTATTAATAAATACGTAATAATTATACTCTAGGCGCTTAAAACCTAGAGACTTAAGTACCTTATAAAGGGTTTTATACTATTTATAAGAAGCTTATTTAAGGCTATATAAAGCTTTATTTAGTTTATAGGCGTATCCTTATTTACTATTAATAAAGTAGTAGGGTTACTCTACCTAGATTTCTTCCTAAATAAGTAATTCTAAGAAGGCCGTAAATATTTAAATACTTAATAACTAGCCCATATTTAGCTATTAGGGCTAGGAGGAGTCGTTATAATAATACCTTTAAGGTTAATAAAAATATCTTATTAAAATTAATCCCCTTAATTTAATAGAAGCCTTTAACTACCTACTATACTTTATATTAGGTTATTTCACCTATTAACCTATATTTATAGGATAAGACTTACCTACCTAGTAAGATATATACTTTATAAGGTAGTTAATATAATTCTTACTATATTATCTACTTATTATAATTAGCTAGTTCTTCTTTAGTAGTAGTAAGCTATTTATTACTATTAGGCTTATTAAAGGCCTCGTCTATTAATATTAGGTAGGGACGCTCCTTAGTACTAGTAATAACGCGGGTAAGTATAGCTCTAAACTTATTAGGGTTATTAAAAGACTTTATACCCCTCTTATTTATTTAGTTATAGTTAATCTATAGTTTATCTTCTTACTATAATAGAATATAGCTAATTTAGGACCCTAAGCTTATCGCAGCTTATTAGTTAGTTAATAAGTCCCCTAGATTCCTTTCCTAGACTAGCGCGAATATTAAAAGTCTAATATTTCTTCCTATTCTACCTATATCTATACCTACGCTCTATAATATTGTCTATTCAAATAAAGTTATATAAGATATCTATAGCTATTTAAAACTTTAAAAATTATAAAAATTAATATAATAGCTTAAAAGATATATCGTTATAAATAAATTTACCTACTAAATTCTATACGCTAATAGCTAGAATATAGATTATAAATAATAAAAATCCTACTATTATTTATATTTTACCTATTCTACGATAATGCCTACTAATATATCTACTATTAGTTTAAATAGGGGGAAATATCTATCTTATTACTAGGTATATAACGCTATTAGAATAATCTAAATTAGTATATTACTATATTAGCTAATGCTATCGTATTTATAAGCTATCTACCTACTAAAACGTCTAATATACTTCCTACTATTAACCTTACCTACTAACGTATCTAATATCGGTCTGAATAGGAGGTAATATCTATCTCATTACTAGGTAGGCAACGCTGTTAGAATGATCTATATCGGTCTATTACTGTATTAGCTAATGCTGTCGCATTTATAGGCTAAAAACCCTACTATTCATGTCACCTACTAACATGTCTAATATCGGTCTAAATAGGGGTAGATATCTGTCTTATTACTAGGTAGGCAACGCTGTTAGAATGATCTATATCCGTCTATTACTGTATTAGCTAATGCTGTCGCATTTATAGGCTACCTACCTACTAAAACGTCTGATATGCCCCCTACTATTTACCTTACCTACTAACGTGTCTGATATCGGTCTGAATAGGGGTGGATATCTGTCTCATTGCCAGGTATGCAACGCTGTCAGAATGATCCATATCGGTCTATTGCTGCATTAGCTAATACTGTCGCATTTACAGGCCAAAAACCCTACTATTCTAATATGCTCCCTGCTATTCACCTCACCTACCAACGTGTCTGATATCGGCCTGAATAGGGGTGGATATCTGTCTTATTGCTAGGTAGGTAACGCTGTTAGAATGATCTATATCGGTCTATTACTGCATTAGCTAATGCTGTCGCATTTACAGGCTAAAAACCCTACTATTCACGTCACCTACCAACGTGTCTGATATCGGCCTGAATAGGGGTGGATATCTGTCTCATTGCCAGGTATGTAACGCTATCAGAATTATCCATATATATGATATAGCTAATACTGTCGCATGTACAGGCTACCTACCTACCAACGTGTCTAATATGCTCCCTACTATTCACCCCACCTACTAACGTGTCTGATATGCTCCCTGCTATTCACCCCACCTACTAACGTGTCTGATATCGGCCTGAATAGGGGGAAATATCCGTCTCATTACCAGGTATGGAACGCTGTCTGAATGGGTGTATATATATGATATAGCTAATGCTGTCGCATGTATAGGCTACCTACCTACCAACGTGTCTGATATACTCCCTGCTATTCACTCCACCTACTAACGTGTCTGATATCAGTCTGAATAGGGGGAAATATCCGTCTTATTAATAGGCCAATATGTCTGATATGCTCCCTACTACTCCCGTCACCTACTAACGTGTCTGATATACTCCCTGCTATTCACGTCACCTACTAAACGCCAGGTAGTAGGGGTGATTTTCCGACGTAAAAATCTTGAATTTTTACAGGCATTTTCTAGTTATAAATAGAATAATAAGATATGTTAGGAATAATTCTCTAAGATTTATTATTTTAAGTTAATTATTTATTAATAATAGCTAATAGTATTATAGTAGTAATTTAGTATATTAAACTATCCTAATTATTTTAATATTAATTAGTTAGTAATTCTAACTCTACTTAGCTATTTTTAGTAGTCTAATTATTTAACTTATTCTAATTTAATTTAGGTAGATTATCTTAATTACATCTATTTAGACTATTCAGCCTACTTATATTATTAGTTAGGCCTAATATTAATTAGCTAGATAGAAAAGTTATTACTAATCTATTACTAGTATTACTAATATTTTTAGTATTTTTAGTATTACTTAATACTCCCTTAATACCCTATTAATTAGGGGTAGTTACTCCTTTTAAGGCCTAATTACTACTATCTAATTAGTTAGTTTAGAGCTAGCCTAGGAGGTCTACTATATTATTATTATTATTAGAGTCTCCCTCTATTAGGAGCTTATTATTATTTATTAATAATATAGCGGCCCTCTTATTAAATACTATATATATTAATTAAGTAATATATTATCCCTTAATATCTTATATATAGTATATACTCTTACTATTATAGTTAAGAAAGCGGTATTTAATAGCTTTATTATCTAGTTTCTTCTTATTTAGTAATATATTAAATAAGTAGTACTAATATCTAAATAGCTTTAGGTATATTAATTAAGGTTTATAGCCGTACTATTTCTTAAAGGGGGACTTCCTATCCTTACTAGGTATAAGGTTCTTAATATAATTAATATAGTAAATAGCCTTACCCTAGAACTCTTATAATAGTCTAGCGTTAATAAGAACTATTCTAACTTTATTAAATAGTATCTAGTTCTTTTATTTAATAATCCTATTTTAATAAGGGTTATAAGGAGCTAATAGGATAATAAATATCCTATATTCCTAGAAGATTTATCAATATTTATAGCCCTAGACTAGTTTATTATTACTTTAAATAAAGGCCGTTTTATACCCCTAGTTATTCTAATATTTTATTTAGAACTCGAGCTTTTATAATAACTTAGCCCGACTAGTTATATAATCTATTTAAGTAAACCCTATTACTTTATATATAGATACTATTATATTAGTATACCCCCTAAGGGTAGTTATATAGCGTACTAACGCTAGATTAATATACTAGTATTAGCTAGGGATAGTAACTCTAGTTATTAGTAACTATAAGGGTATTTAGGTTATTTTCCCTAATATATAACTCTTATATAATTCCTATTTCTTATACTTTTATAAGTAATTAGTAGCCTTATAATTAATATTAGTAGTATATATTATAGCCTTTATAGCCTTTATAGCCTTTATACTAATATATTTATATCTCTTATACTATTAGGTCTAAGACGTATTATTCTTAGCTAGGACTATTAATTTAAGGTGGAATACTCTTATCTAGTTAATTTATATAGTATCTAGCTAGTATATATAGTTATATAGGAAAGCTTATAGTACCTCCTCGCCTTATTTATTATAGAATATATTCTTCCCTCTACTACTAGTATATATATAGCCTTATAGATCTAGTTATATAATAGATAGGAGGTTATATTTAATATTTAGTACGTAGCGAATATTAGTTAGTAAGAATTCGCTAACCTTATTATTAATAATTACTAGGATTTATACTATTCTAATCCCTTTAATTATTACTAGTTTACCCCTAGTTAATCCTAATATAATATAGTTCTAGACTAGTAAATAGTTAGTAAACTTAGATTAATCCTAGAAGATATACTCTTAGTCCCCTAAGTTAATAATAATTTTATAGGACTTATTATTTTATTATAAGCTATACTTAAAGCGAGTAGTATAAGATTTATCTTATTTTTATTTATCTAGGTTTTATCTACTTTATTAATAACTAGGACCTCTATTTTAATACTATTATTTATTCTATACCTCTAACTCTTTTTTTATTTTAGGAATAAATCCTTCTAGTCCTAGCTTTAAATTAATATACTAGTAGTCGTTTATATTATACTAGTAGTTATAGAATATATATTTATTATTATTATTACTCTAGCTTTTATTACTAGGCTTATTTTAATATTAGCCTTATTTTAGCTACTTATTAAAATTACTAGCGTATACCTTAGATTCTTTAGTCTTTATAAGTATAAACCTATTGACTAATAATATAGTAATATACTTAAAATCTTATAACTTACCTCTAGATTAAGTAATCTTAGTAAGAGTATAGACCGCTTCCTTTATCTTATCTAGTAGGCCCCTCTTAAAGACTACTATTTAGAAATCTATTTCTAGCGGACTATTTATTTATAGAAGCTTATTTATATACTCCTTAAATTTAGTAAGGTAGGCGTAAAGGTTTTTAAATTAATCTAAGTAAAGCCTATATAAGGCGAAGTATATTACTTTCTTAATAGCGTAGGAATCTATCTTATATAATAACTTTAATTTAGCTTATACTTCTTTTACTATTATTAGAGTTTTAATTATACTATAAGCTAATAGTAATATAGTAAGATAAATAGCGGCGAGTACTCGCTCCTTTAAATTAATATACTTTTCCTATTTATCTTTATCTACCTCTTTAATAGGTAGTTTTACTCCTCTAGTAGTAGGTAAGTTAGGGTTAGTTAGCGGTTTATATTTTAGTCTTATAACCCTAAATACGCTATTAACTATAAGTAATATATATATAATAATTTCCTATAATTTATAGTTCTTAGTACCTTTTAGCTTCTAAATTTTATAATAGTTAGATATAATAGTACCTATTATAAATAGTTCTAGGAATATTTCTTCTAGAGTAATACTTACTAACCGGAAAGATATAGGATATCCCACCGGATATCCCACGTGGGATATTATAGGACCGTGGGATAGGATAGGTAAATCAGGTCCTAATCCCATATCTTTAGAAAGATATAGGACGGGAATAGGATAGGATTTTTTAGTGGGATAGGATTTTCGTAGGACCTACTAGGATATCCTATTCCTACTAGGATATCCCATTATTAGTAAGCATATAACGTACTATTTTCTAAAAAAAATATTCTAGAAATCTTTACTATATAGAAAGTTATACCTAGAAAGATAGTACTTACCTTTCTAGTCAGCTTTCTAGTCATAGCTTTCTAGATAGTAAAGATTCCTAGCTATTTTTAAAATATCCTACTATTAGTAAGTATATAACGTAGTATTTTCTAGAAATCTTTACTATCTAGAAAGCTATGACTAGAAAGCTAACTAGAAAGGTAAATATTAACTTTCTAGTCAGCTTTCTAGTCATAACTTTCTATATAGTAAAGATTTCTAGAATATTTTTTTTAAAAATACTACGTCATATGCTTACTAATAATAGAATATCCCAAAAATATCCCATCCCAGAAAGTGGTCCCACGAATAACCCATCCCGTGGGATTATCCCACGAAAACCCATACCATCCCAGAACGGGATAGGACTAAAATCCCTAATCCCATACCATACCACGGGATGGCTGGCCAGACAAATATCCCATACCATCCCATATCTTTCCAGCTAGTAGTAATACTAAGTCTTAGTAAAAAGCCTACTATATAATTTATATAGTTTCTAGGTTATATAGAACCTAGGCTTATAACCTGTTAAATATTAATAGAATAGTCAATTATCTAGCTATAAATACGTTAGCTATTTATAGTTTATACTAAGTATATAGGGCTGATACTAATTTCCAACAGGAACTCGTATAGAAAATCCGAACTGTTAAATCTACTAAAAGCGATATTTTCAGGTGAAATACTAGTAATAAATAGAAAAATTTCAGGGTTTTTTTTATTCCAGCCTAAGAGTCCTAAATATAGAAAATCTGGATTTAAGGCCTTAAATCCGTGATTTTCCTCTAGTACTAGGAAGAAATAGGAAGCTCTCTAGAGTTATAGTAGTTATATTATTAATGCTAGCGTAATATAGTTTTTAAATACAGTTAATTTACGTAGTTTATATATATATATATAGAGTACTCTCCTCTAGCCTAGCCCTATATTCTATAACTATATTACACCTACTATTAATTCTTACTAAGTACTAGTACTAAACTAACCGCGTTAGTTCTATTTAGAACTGAATTCATAATTATTATATAACGCTAAACCTATACAGGTAATAAGCTAGCTATAAGTAGTTTAGCGAGTCGGGTTAATACTAAAATCTAGTACTAAGTACTAAAAAAACGGTTAGTCTAACTAGTACTATTAATTATTAATAAGACTTAATTACTTATTAGAATTACCTAGTTAGTACTAGCTCTATATAGTTGTATTATAGCTAATTAGTAGAACTTATCCTCTATTAGTCTTATTACCTAGTATTTCTAAAAGTTACTAAATATATTTAGTAACTTATAGTATTATTCTAAGCTCTAGGGCTAGTATATAAACGCGTCTATTATATATATAAAATACACCTATTTTATAATATATAAGCTCTTTAACTTACTAATATAATTTATATAATAACAATTTTACTTATATTTAAATATATTTTTAGATATAAATATACTATTTTAAAATATTTAAATAATATTTAAATTTATTTAAATTTATTTATATATTAAAAATATACTATTTTAATATACTTAATTAGATATTATAATAAAGTACTATTTTTAATACTTAGTAATCTAGACTAGCTTACTAAGTATAGAATTTATATAAAGTACTATTAATAGAAAGTATTTAAATATAATTATACTAGTATAATTTTTATATTTTTATATAAATATTATCCTAGTATATGTAAATATTAATAAATTTATTATACTATACTTAGTAGCTTTAAGAGAAGCTACTAATTACTTAATTCTAAACTAGTCCTCTTAACTTAAGGCTAAGACTTTAATTCTTAGCCTTAGAGGTTATATATAGTTACTTTAAGTAGGGAAATTTAGGAGATATTAGGCTTCAATTTTTTGGTTTTTTATTCCAGGTGAAAAGGTAGTCTCTTTCAGCCTACCTTGACGCTGTTTAAGTAGCCTTTATACCGGACCCCTATTTACATTTTACCTAGTAACGAGTCGGTAATTTATAATATTAATCGCATAGGTATTAGAATTTAGGCTAGGTCAACCTTAGTAGTTACTAATTAGGACTAGTTAGGGGGCCTTAGTAGACTAATAGAGATTTCTTATAATAGTTATTCCATTCTATATAGCTATATCTATCTATTAGTTATTATAATACTATTATACTATACCTAAATTATATATAAATAACTTATTAATTATTATATTATTTAATAGGTTATAAGCCTAGGTTTAGCGTAACCTAGGAATCGCGTAATTTATATAATAAGCTTTTTAATAAGTCTTAGGATAGTCTTCGAAGTATTATTCCCTAGGCTATTTATTATTAATAGTATAATAGCTAACTATTATAAAATTTAGAAGCTTAAAAGTAAGGAGAATTATAAGTAATAGGAAGTTATAATTTAAAACTATCGTATTATTAATAACCTAGATCTTATTATTAACCTTAAATACCTACCTCTAATTTAGATTAAGCTTATTAAAGGAGGCGTACTACTTATTAATAAACTATAAGATAAATATATTAAGAAGGAAAAGATAGTCCTTACTACTATTTAGATTACTTATACGCTAGCTATTTATACTATAATTAAGAAGATTATAGTAGCTAAGGATATATAAGTAAAATTAAAGTTATTATATAAGACGGAGTCTTATATAATAAGAAGAGTAGTCTTCTTTATCTTAATAGCCCTCTAATCTAATTAGTTTAAAGACCTTTATACCTACCTTACTAAGTTTAGTAAATATAGGAACTAGCTAGAGTAAATAGGGACTCCCTTATACTAAGATTTTCTAGCCTCTATCTTTAAGAAAGGTCTACTAAAGTATATAGAATAGATAGTTTATACCCTTACTAATATTTCTTATTCTAGGAAGGAAGATATTAACTTTAAATATATTATTATATTACTTACTAATAAAGACCTAGCTAATAAGGCTAAGGATACTAAGGCTTTTACTAGTAATTTTAGTAAATAACTAAAAGTAGGCTAATATTAAAGTAATAGATATTAAGGCGGTAATAGTAAGAAGTATACCTTCTATAATAATAACTATAATATTAATACCTATTTTTACGCTTATCTAGACCTGATACTAGCGGGATTTACCTCTAAAATAAAGAAAGAGCTAGAAATATAGAATAATTATTAGTAAAATAGGAAAGGTCCTAGTTACTAGTAGAGTAAGTAAAATCTTCTAGATAAATAAAAATAAGATAAATCCTATACTACTTACTTTAGGTATAATTTATAGTAAAATAAGTCCTATAAGATTATTATTAACTTAGGGGACTAGGAGTATACCTTCTAGGACCGCTCTAAGTTTATTAACTATTTACTAGTCTAGAATTATATAGTATTAAGACCTACTAGGGGTAGACTAATAAAAGTTAAGGGTATTAGGATAATATTAATCCTAGTAGTTATTAATAATAGAGTTAAATCTCTTATTAACTACCTAGCTAGACTTATAAGGCTATAAGTATATTAGTAGTAATAAAAAAGAGATATTCTATAATAAATAAAAGTAAGAGGTATTATAAGCCTTCCTATATAATAGGATATACTAGCTAGAAATAATATAGATATAATAAATAAGAGCCTTTCGCCTTAAATTATTTATACTAGCTAAGAATAACGCGTTATAGACTTAATAGTATAAGTAATATATTTATATTAGTATAAAAGCTATTAAAGTAATAGTATATACTATTAATATTAATTATAAGGCCGCTAATTACCTATAAAAATATAAGTTATAAGAATTATATAAAAGTTATATATTAGGGAAAATTACTTAAATACCCTTATAAATACCTATATATAGAGTTACTATCCCTAGATAATACTAGTATATTAACCTAGTATTAGCTAGCTATATAACTACTCTTAGGGGATATACTAATATAATAGTATTTATATATAAAATATTAGGATTTTCTCTTATAAACTATATATCTAGTAGGGGAGAATTACTAATAAAACTCGCCTTTAGAATAAAATACTAGAAGAATTAGGGGTATTAACTAGCCTTTATCCGGAGTAATAATAAACTCACCTAGGGCTATAAATATTAATAGATCTATAAAGAGAATAGGATATAATTAACCGCGTTAGTACTATATAACCTATATTAGAATAGGATTACTAAGCGAAAGAACTAGACGCTATTTAGTAAAGTTAGAATAGTCCTTATTAATATTAGACTACTTTAGGAGTTCTAGGGTAAGGCTATCTACTATATTAATTATATTAAGAACCTTATACCTAGTAAAGATAGGAAGTCCCCCTTTAAAAAATAGTACGGCTTTAAACCCCTATTAATATACCTAAAGCCTTTTAGATATTAATACTATTTATTTAATATATTACTAAATAAGAAGAAACTAGATAATAAGGCTATTAAATATTACTTCCTTAGTTATAATAATAAGAGTATCTACTACGTATAAGATATTAAGGGATAATATTTTATTAGGTTAATATATATTATATTTAATAAAAAGGCTATTATACTATTAATAGAAGATAATAAGCTTCTAGTAAATAAAGAAGATAGTAATAACTACGTTATAAACCTCCTAAGCTACCTCTATTTAAACTAATTAGATTATAATAGTAAGGTCTTAAAGGGAGTACCTCCTCCTAATTAATAGGATGTTAAGGGAGTATTAGATAGTACTAAAAATACTAAAAATACTAATAATACTAGTAACTCTAGTAATAGATTAGTAATAACTCTTCCTAATAGCTAATTAGTACTAGGCCTAACTAATAATATAAGTAGGCTAACTAGTCTAAATAGATATAATTAGGATAATCTACCTAAGTTAAATTAATATAAGTTAGATAATTAAACTATAAGAATTAGCTAAGTAGAGTTACAAATATTAACTATTTAGAATTAGAATAGTTATAATAGTTAGATACGCTAAATTACTACTAGAATACTATTAGCTATTATTAATAAGATATTAGCTAGGAATAGTAAATCCTAAAAAATTATTCCTTATTTATTATATTATTCTAGTTATAATAAACTATAAATTATCTATAGCTAGACTAATAAGCGAGGCCTAAAGTCTTCTAATAACTCTAATAGGTTTAGGGCTATACTTACTTATATCGTCGCTATTAATAAAGAGCGTCCCTATCTAATATTAATAGATAAGGCCCTCTAAGGGCCTAATAATAAGAAATAGCTCGCTACTACTAAAGAAGAATTAGCTAACTATACTAAGTAAGAGATATAGAAAATACTATATAAGCTACCCTAGAAGGTATATATCTTATTAGGAAGATAGGTCCTATCCTATAAATATAGGCTAATAGGCGAAATAAGTAGGTATAAGGCCTAGTAGGTAGTTAAGAGCTTCTATTAAATTAAGGGGATTAATTTTAATAAGACCTTTTTATTAACCTTAAAGGTATTATTATAATATCTTCTTCTTACCCTAATTACTAAGTATAGGCTAGTTATTAAGTATTTAGATATTATAGCGGCGTTCCTAGAATTACTTATTTAGGAAGAATTCTAGGTAGAGTAACTACATTACTTTACTAATAGCTAATAAGGATATATCTATTAACTAAATAAGGCTTTATATAACCTTAAGTAAGCGTCCTATAAATAATATAAGACCCTTTATAAGGTACTTAAATTACTAGGATTTAATTACCTTAAATATAATTATTATATATTTATTAACCCTATAATAAAAGTTATTATTATAGCGTATATAAATAACTTACTATTTATAATATATAATTAGGACCTAATTACTTATATAAAAAATAAACTTAATAAGAGGTTTAACTTTAAGTATATAAGAGATTTAAAAGACTATCTAGGTATAAATATTATTAGGAATCTAGATAAATAGTCTATTTAGGTTAATTAGATAAAATATATTATATAATTACTAAGATAGCTTAGTATAGAGAATTATTTACTAGTAAAGTTACTTATAAAATAGGTATATATTACTATTACCCCTAATAGCTATATAGCTCCCTTATCTAATAGAGAGGCTTATTAGTCTCTTATAAGAGTACTTAATTAGTTAAGTATTATAACTAGGCCTAATATTACTTATACTATTAGCACCCTAAGTTATTCTCTCTATAACCCTTCTTTATAATATATAAATACAGCGAAAAGGGTATTATATTACCTAGCTAGGATAATTAATAACGGCTTAATCTACTAACTAGGTAAGAATAACGGCCTAGTAGGTTTTACTAACGCGTCCTACTATAATAACTATAAGACGTCTTACTCTACTAGAGTATATATCTATAAACTATTTAATAGCCCTATTACCTAGTATTCTAAATTATAAAAGCTAGTAGTAATATCTATATAGAAGTCTAAATATATTACTATAATAAAGGTATATAAAGAAGCTCTATATCTAGGCCCTATACTTAAAGAGCTAAGGTATAATAAGGGAGTAGTACTAGTACTCCTAAGTATTAATAACTAGGTAGCTATAAAATTAGCTACTAACTTAATTAATTATACTATTATAAAATATATCTAAATAAGATACTATTTAGTTTATTAACTAGTTTCTAAAACTAAAGAAATCTATCTTAAATAGGTTAATACTAAAGCTTAATATATAGACCCCCTTATAAAACCTATTAGTCCTATTAACTTCAGCCTAGCTAGATAATAGTTAGGACTAGCTCTAGGTAAAGTATAAAGGTATTTAGATATAGTAGTTAATAATAGGGACCCTACCTTATTATTACTAGACTAACCGTCGAGTCGGGTTTCAGTACTATAAATTAGTACCGACCCGAAAAGCCCTTGGTACCTTAGCGAGTCAGGTTAGACCGACCCGACTCGCCAAGGTACCGCCAAGACGCCAAGCCCCTAATAAAATAGTAAGGGACACCAAAAATTTTCTAGAATTACCCTTATTCTAAATTTAGATTTTTTTTTAATTAGAATTTAAATACCCCCCTTAATTCCCTAGGGATATGCATTACCTTTTTACATTACCTTATTTACTATTCAGAATTACCTAGGTAATAATAATAATAATAATTAATAATATAGTAGTAAATCCTATATATAGTAAGAAATATTACTATAGCTAGAAAATATTACTAATATTATAGTCTTTATCTTTATAGGGATATATATTACTTTTTCATATTACCTTATTTACTTTTAAGAATTCCCTAGGTAATAATAATAATAATAAATAGAATAAAATATAGAAAATATAGTAAGAAATACTACTAAAAATAGAAAATATTATTAGGGAAAAAAGTCTTGGCGAGTCAGATTAATACTTCGGGTCGATACTCGGTACCACCCCTTGGTATTGACTCGAATACTCGGTACCAACTATTAGTACCGACCTGAATACTCGGGCCAGGAATTTGGTATTGACTCGCCAAGAGTCGAGTCGGGTACCCGACTCGAGTTCGAAGTACCGACCCGACGCGGTCAGTCTAATTATTACTAATCTAAGAGGGAGTATTAGAATTTAAGCTAGGTTAACCTTAGTAGTTACTAATTAGGACTAGTTAGGGGGCCTTAGTAGACTAATAGAGATTTCTTATAATAGTTATTCTATTCTATATAGCTATATCTATCTATTAGTTATTATAATACTATTATACTACACTTAAATCACGTATAGATAACTTATTAATTATTATATCATTTAATAATAGGTAAGCTATAAGAAAGTGTCTACGTATCACAAATATATCGAGCTTATAAAAAGGCGCTTTATTTATTACAAACAACTTGCATCGCGCTAATGCAGTGTTTGCTATCATAGGGCTGCAGAGCTGGCTTGTTTGCCTTATCAAGAAGAATGCCCGACGCGTCTGCTCCCTTTAAAGAGCGTGCCCGTGTATTGCTATACCTGTATCATCGGAAATCAGCATCTTCCCTAGTTTCCCTGTATTCGTCTGAATTCTAAGCATTGGTCTCTTCCTTTGATATGGATTCTAACATCTCAAGGACTGTATCTTTACAAGAAGATCAAGATCATACCAAAGTCAAGTTCTCGGACTATATCAAAATATCGATTGGCACGCTCTAAGATTTACCGTGAGCTCACAGAGACCAGACAAGAGGTAAGTAGACCTGGCGATATGATCCTCCAGACCCAGTCCATTCGGCAGAGCTAAGACTAGAAGAATCCAGAAGGAGACAAGTACTTCCAGAATCAGCGAAAAGTGCAGTAATAAAGCAGAAGGACCATGACATAAATAAACACAAGTGCTTTTCCGAGAGTGTTGTGACGCTGCAGCAGTAACAGAAATTGGGTGAAGAAGGTCTGGAAATTCAACACAAGACTTGTGGTCAAGCTTCTTGTTCTGACACAATACCGGTAAGTCAGTAATGAGGAAAATTAGCCTAGGATACTAAATGGTTTGTGCTTGAACGCAAATCGTAGTGTTTAGTGTGACAAGACTTGTTGAATTATATACTATATGAAGACAATCTAGCCCAGCCTAAATAGTTTGAAGTGCTTTTGTAGTCTTATGGCTACAATCACACTACTTCCTCGCAGGGCCCGGGCACATATTGGGCCAAGGGGTTATGATGGGAAATTTCGTATGAGCGAGACCTTTGATCGTGTTTGATTGTGTGAAACGGTTCAGCATCTTACCTTTCGATAAGGTGAGTTGCACTTCACCGGATGTTCTGTTGGCAAGATCTCTGGAATAACGTTGAGATCCCTGGGACAGATTTATGGCTCGACCAACATATTGTCAAGAATACAATAGTCAATGAGAAATTCGAGGTGAAATATATAGAAAGAATCCTTTCCCACATACATGATAAGAAGTCGTCTCGATTCCAAGGCCGTCCGGGCCTGCAACAGCGGCAGCAAAATGCTCCAGATCATCCAATGAATCAAGCCATGGTATCATACCTTATGTATGAATATGAATATAGGTCTTAATTTCCCGCCCGTAATTTATAGAGTCGATCCATGGCCGCTCAGTTCCAATTCGACCGCGCGAAGACCAATCTATGACCTAGGGTGGGACCTTAGGCGCTCTGGCAACAGGGACAAAGCTAAGGGAATCGTAAGTGAAGTGCCCATTTGGAATTTTCCTCTTTGTATCATCCTTGGGAAACCCTAGCGAGTTACGTCCTTGAAATCTCCAAAGCCGTTAGGGAATCGAGCCAAAAACTTGCGCATGTTTTCTTTCGACCTGGATGTCGTAAGTCTCAATTACCCTACTAAGCCGTCGAAAGATTCGGACACCCACGTTTCGATAAGTTTGAACCACTCGGGACTGATAGCAGCCACAACGATGTCAGTACGACTACAACAGGTCAGTCTTTGTTTCCACGTATTTACTAGCACGTGGACACTTACATTGCATATATATCATGACGGTCGTAAAAATCCTGCTGGGGCTCAGAAGCCCCGATTTCATTCTTATACATGTCGATGAAATCCATTCCGAAAATGTAGCGGGGGTCGCCCATGTTTTGAAGGTCCACTAGAGCGTATCCCTGTCAGTCAAATGCTCCTTGACCAATATTGTCCGACAGCATACTGACTTTCATTATGTCCATAAAAGGCGCATGAGTCGAACACTATAGGCTGCTCTGTATTCACATCAATCTGGACGTTGCCGTCCCATAGGTCGCCATGGCACAAAGTAGGCTTGATATCTCTGCCACCGGTCTGCAAAGGCCGCAGGAGCCGAGCGACAACCTTCTGTATAAATGCTTCTGTCAGATCAGCCAATTCAGCATCTTCTCCGTATACATTCTGCAGAAACGAGATGTCAGAACGAAATTGACGCGCAAAGTACTCCTCCCAGCTATCCGTCCAATCATTGACCATCTTAGGAGGTCCATTGTACGTCGTCACTTGGAATCCAAATTTACCAGTCGGCGATACGGAAGTCTGGTGAAGTTTCTTCAAAATGGCGAGAAATTGCACATTGGGTGGTGGACGATCGCACAGGTCGCGGAAGCGGGTCATAAAGAATGCCTTAGACTTGTCCTCTTCGAACATGCCCCATGCCATCGGAATAACGACGTTGTCGGGTATTATCGCTGCTAAGGCCTTCTGCGATTCATACTCCCCTTCCGCCATACCACTCCATTTACTTTGTTTAATGATCTAGAAAGCAGCCATCAGCAGAGTCTTGTAATAGGACTCAAAAATTGAAGAGCTTGCCTTGAGGATATATTCCTTTTCTTCGCCATCTACTTCAATATCGACTCGAAGCCCAATGGACCACTGATAGTCCGCCAATCAGTATCATATCAACAGAGGATACTAGTCTAGTATAGTATACCCTAGTCTTGCCATGTAGAACGACGGATAGCACTTTACTCCCGACCGGAAGGACTGTCACTATTGTCAGTGCCCAGCACCACTTTCTCCGGTGTATATTCATCTCGTCGACGCTGCTTTCCGGCAAAACATGAAGCAAGCAGGCCGCTTACCTGCCAAAATTGCTGGATCGAGGTTCTCAAAGCTCATTCTGGACAGATTACTTACGGGCAGATTTCTGAAGAGCCCCTTGAAATAGGTGCAAAAAGGTGTTCTCCATAATGGCGCGAGATCAAATATCTCTGTAGTCATAAATTATTACTATTGTAAAATTAATTAGTAATCATTAATTTACAATTAATTTACAATTTGAATTAAGTAAAGTTATAATTTAAATTATAATTCTATAGAATACTTTTTTATAGCGAATTTAGTAGAAATTCTTATAAGAGGGAAGAAATAGTAGTAGTATCTAGTAGACTAACCGTTTTTTCGGTACTTAGGGGTTATTTTTAGTATTAACTCGAATTATTAAACTACTTACAGCTAGCTTATACCCTGTATAGGTTTAGCGTTATATAACTTTATAAATTCGATTCTAAATTCAATTCCTCGCGGTTAGTCTAGTTAGGTTAGTACTTCGAACTCGAGTTAGGTATATAATTTAACTCTTAGCGAGTTATTACTAAATTCCTAGCCTTAGTATTTAGGTTAGTACTAATAGTTAGTACTAAGTATTTAAGTTAATACTATAAGGTAGTACTAAGTATTAGTACTAAAGTATTAACCTAACTTACTAAGATATTAGTTCTACCTATACTATTTTACTAAGACTATTATATTAGGAATATTTTTTATTTATAATAATTTTTGTATTATATATAAGAGTTACTAATATATTACTAAGTATTATTATTATTATTATTAACTAGGTAATTATTAATAGTAAATAAGGTAATATAAAAAAGTAATAGCTAATTTACTATTCTTATAGAAATAATAACTATAATATTATTAATATTTTCTATTTATAATAATATTTCTTACTATATATAGGACTTACTACTATATTACTAATTATTATTATTATTATTATTATTACCTAGGTAATACCCCTAAGTAATAAGGTAATTATTAGGAACTAGACTAGAAGGCTAGTTCCTAAGAGCTAGAATAGATAGTATAAACTACTAGTAGGTAGGTAGTATTATAAAGGTAGACTTAATACTCTAGTAACTTTATAGTTATAAAAGAACTAATCTCTACCTTTTAATAAGATAAAGGGAGGATTATCTAAATACCCTTTAAAGAAGCTACCTAGCCTCTTAGATATCTAGATAAAAGGATATCTATTAAGATAATAAGAAGCTAAACTAGTACTACTAGTATATTACTAGTAAGCCGTATTATATTAACTAGATATATTAAGATATCCTAATAATTACCTCCCCTTTAAGGGTATTTATCCTTAAATATTAACTACTACTATTTATAATAGAACTTATTAAAAACCTTTAAAACCCTAGTAGGGAAAATAAGGGAAAGAGTTTTAAAGATAATAATATTATAATAATAATATTATATTATTAATATTATATAATATTAATATATAATAACCTTTATAATTATAATATTATTAGTAGTAGAATATAATTATTAATTAAGTTTATTATTATAATACTTTATAAACGCGTAATATAAATAAGTAATTATAAAAGTTAGATAGTAATATTATACTATTAAATCGCGTAGTTAATATATATAATATAGTATATAATAAAGTTATAATTTATTTACTTTTAACTTCTTTTATAACTACTACTATTAATATTAACCTATTATAAGTTACCTTAAGCTATATCTTCTTACTATAATAGAATATAGCTAATTTAGGACCCTAAGCTTATCGCACCTTATCGATTAGTCTAAAGTCCCCTAAATTACCTCCTTAGGACTAGCGCTAACTGCGGTAAATATTAAAAGTCTAATATTTCTTCCTATTCTACCTACGTATATACCTACCCTTTATAATATTTTCTATTTAAATAAAGTTATATAACTTATATCTAGCTATTTAACGCTTTAAAAATTATAAAAATTAGTATAGTACTTTAAAAGATATATCTAAATAAATAGATATACCTACTAAATTCTATACGCTAACAGCTAGAATATAGATTACGAATAATAAAAATCCTAATATTATTTATATTTTACTTATTCTATAATAATGCCTACTAATATATCTATTATTAGTTTAAATAGTAGGAAATATCCGTCTTATTACTAGGTATATAATACTATTAGAACGATCTATATTAGTCTATTAATATATTAGCTAATACTATCGCATTTATAAGCTACATACCTACTAAAACATCTAATATACTTCCTACTATTCACGTTACCTACTAATATATCTAATATTAGTCTAAATAAGGGGTGATATCTATCTTATTACTAGGTATGTAATGCTATTAGAATAATTTATATCGGTCTATTAATATATTAGCTAATACTATCGCATTTAAAGGCTACCTACCTACTAAAACGTCTGATATACTCCCTACTATTCACCTCACCTACTAACGTGTCTAATATCGGTCTGAATAGGGGGAAATATCCGTCTCATTGCCAGGTATTCAACGCTGTCAGAATGATCCAAATCGGTGCATTAGTGCATATGATATAGCTATTGCTGTCGCATCCACAGGCCAAAACGTCCTTTAGTATAAGGGTAATTCTAGAAAAAATCTGGTGTCCCTTACTATTTTATTAGGGGCTTGGCGTCTTGGCGATACCTTGGCGAGTCGGGTCGGGTTAACCCGACTCGCCAAGGTACCGAGGGCTTTTCGGGTCGGTACCGGAAGTCGGTACCAATTCATGGTACCGAAACCCGACTCGACGGTCAGTCTACTATCTAGCTATTAAGGTATAGTTTAGACTTTATTCACTATCACTGTCGCCTCCCGACCGCACCTCCGTCCACAATAAAATGCTTTCCTTTGGGCCGAATGCAGGATCCGTCACTAAAGACTCATTTACCCTTTCCCCTAGCGACCTCCGGACGACCAGACCAAACAGCTCTGGAAGTGTCGTGTTCCCTAAATGAAAGTCTCCTTTATCTAGTAATCCATCTATTGCATCCTCGACCACGAGCATTTACGATCATCATGGCAGTGTCGATGACCATGACGACCGGAGGTACGAATGCCGTTACATTCCACGTATTGTCTACCACTTGAGTCTTACTTTGTTGTACTCTATCATCGAGTGTCATTATGATACCCACATTAAGACAATATAGACGGCGAGGCGTGTCGTACTTGTATATGGGCATCAATTCTGCATGATGGCATCGTCATTCTTGAAAGCAGTCACAGCTACAATCAACATCCGCTAGGATTGGTATCGCGATTAACGAACGCATGTATGAGGAAAGTCACCAGCTGTGCGGAGACCTTGCAGGAAAATGAGGCATGGACGATGGAATATATGGCTCTCCGTGGCTATGTCTTGGTGGAAACATATGTATACTAAAAGAAGAGTTCACCTCCGTCTTGTCCAAATATACTTCAGGTCTGCTCCAGGTAGTAGTAAGTATGGACTATGATGGGGTGACTAATCAATATCCAGCCCTATTCTATCAAACTCTATCGTACCTAACATCTTGAATTCCTTCCACGCTCCACCTTCTACCCAAATCCAACCCTCCAACTCCCCCCAACCTTCCACCCTCCCCCCAAACACCAGCTCCCTCAGTCCCATCACTCCCACCTCCCCAAACCCCAAAATGTTCGGCGGCCGTAAGCCCCTCCCATCCCCGATCCCAAACCACCACACACAGTACTAACAAACCCCCCAGCACAACAACCACCCAGCAAGGCAGAATTAAAGGTATGCCCCAACGATTCTTGAGCGCGATCAGGGCGCAGCAGCCCTTAGGCAACAGCCATAAAAAGCTCTAGAAACGAACGAACAATAAACTGACACCTTACCAATATCCAGACGCAAGAAGACGAGGCATATAGCACGTTGCAGCAGGTAGCTGCCGGTGCGGTACTGTTGTATTTGTGTACGTCGCGCGTCGTTTTTTTTGCGATTTGGATATTTGATCTGGGTTGTGTAAGAGGGGGGAAGGGGAGGGGAATAACGGCTAATATGCGTGCTACAGCGCCGTTCGTGATTGATTATGTGAGGAAACTTGTTTGAAACGTTGGGGAGGGGGAGGGAGGGATGTATAAAGGATTGAAGGAGAGCATGGAGATGGCGTTGGATGGGTGACATGTACGATATGTATGGATTGGTATGCAATGTGGTTTCGTTAGGGACGAGCGAGTGTATGGATGGATACATCGGTAATACAAAGGACAATAATACCACTTTTGCAACGCTACCGCTACTGCTATTTACGTGTACAACATCAAATACCCAAGATCACAGGTCTATAAACACAAGCGCTACCTCGCCCGATTGGAGATGGCGCTGGGGTTCGAAGACGTCCACTCCGCCCAATCCTTTTGTATCTGCGCCAATTCTTTTGTTAGGTGGGCGAGTTGCGAGCTGTAGTCTTCCAGAATCTGTTTCAATGTTAGTATGTGTCGCCTCTCCAAGAACGATCACGTCGACATACCTTTTTCGCTTTCGCCATAACCTCCTCGTCGATGCCTTTCCCGCCGTCTTGCGCGATCCCATCCCCTGCCCTTTCGAATTCCCTCTGCAACTGCCTTCCCCGTTCTCTTACACTCACCATTCGAGCCCATATCTCCTCTCCTCTCCCATTAAGCGCAGGATCCAACACTTTCCTCTCCAGCAGCAAAAGCTTCTTTCTCAGCTCCTCCTCGGCACTGTCCATCGCATACCCTCTATTCCTCAATATCTGCGTCTTGGCCGCCAATCCCAAGCACTTCTGGCTCAATCTCAAATGCTTCCTCCTACACTCGGCGGCGCGAATCGAGATCTCCAAGTCATGCTTCTGTAGTAAGCTATTCAAGCCTTCATTGATCTCGTGCAATCTCCCGCGTAATAGGCGGAGAGCCTCGTATTGCATCGCCATTCGTAGGCCCAGACTCTCGAAACCTTGGGCTAAGACTGGGACTGCGCCGGGACTGGGTTTCTTGGCAAGCGCTTCCTCCCATTTAGCTTCGTTATCTTCTGCTGTGGGGCCGTAGAAGGGCGCTTGCTCGATAGGGACGGTATTATAGAGATATGTTTGGAAGGCGCTATTGGGTGACTTGGGATCCCACTTTGAACAGGCTAGTTCCATCTGGTGAAGGACAGACTTGTGGGCTGCAAGTAAGAGAAGCATTAGTGTAGGACTTAATTCGATTGAAGACCAGAGTACCATGACTTACGTGGAACATTCTCAGACGCCATAAACTGCCGCGGCTGCCCAATGAAACTTCCTTGCTGCTGTTGACCCTGCTGCTGGTTTTGCGGTTGTTGCTGCGCATTCTGACCAAAGCCGCCGAATAAGCCACCACCCTGTTGGGACTGGTTCTGCTGCTGATTCGGCTGATTGTTCGTCGCTCCCAGATTCCCAAACATGCTATTTTGCTTTGGCTGTGCTCCAAAAAGGCTGCTACCAGCCTGTTGATTCTGCTGATTTGTAGTGGCTCCCAAGCTACCGAACATGCTTGAACCAGTCTGCTGAGGCTGGGTCGTTGAACCAAACAGTCCAGTCCCTGCTGGCGCCTGAGTCGTTGATCCGAAAAGCCCAGTCCCCGCAGGTGCCTGAGTATTAGAACCAAAAAGCCCAGTCCCTGCCGGCGCCTGAGTTGTCGATCCAAACAGTCCAGTCCCCGCAGGCGCCTGAGTCGTTGAACCAAAAAGGCCAGTTCCCGCAGGTGCCTGAGTAGGATTCGTCGATCCAAAAAGCCCAGTTCCTGCCGGCGCCTGCGTCGATGAACCAAAGAGCCCAGTCCCCGGCGGAGCCTGAGAAGACGAGGTATTCGTGTTTAAAGACGGGAAGAGGGTTGACTTGCTCTGCTGGGCAGGTGCGCCAGACAGGTTGGTGGTGTTCTGTTGCTGCTGATCGGTTTTTTGTCCAAAGAGGGAGCCGCCGGCTGGCTGGCCGAATAGCGAAGACATAGGGAATACTCCACGGATTGTCTGCGAGAATGAGCGGAAAGCTGGCGCTGGGGGAGATCGCGCTGGAAGTTCGAGTTGTAGGCGCGCTCAGCGAGTTGGAATTGGATGGCGCGAGGTCAGATCATTGCGCGTAAGAAGGATTGATGTCGTATAAGGTAGGGCGAATATCTCTTCACACAGATGCTACCTTAGAAAGCCGTCGCATTCTCACGGCGACATCTGAGATTGAAGCACGCATTACAACAAGTTGTAGATATTTCTAAGCGCGCTTTCCGCACCAGCCAATCACAGCCGCTCAAGCTCAAGCTCCCACCACCATCCTCCACCTCCACCACATTCCCCCAAACCCATTGAACCCTCCCACTCCCCCCAAGATGTCCGCAAGACAGCCTCGGTAATTCCCAACTCCTCCCCCCAGATCCAACATCACCACTAAACCTTCCCCCCTCAGATTCAACCAAGAGATCCTCATCGACACCACACCCCTCCCCGACTCCGTCCCCAAAGTCCCCGAGATCGGCGCCTCCTCCGCACCTTTGCTTTCGGCGTCATTCTTCATAGGCGATCGATGCAGAGCGTTCAATGACGATTATATGAAATGCAAAACGGATTCGCATGGTAAGGGCGAGATCGAGTGTATGAAGGAGGGGAGGAAGGTTACGCGGTGTGCGGCTAGTGTGTGAGTGTTGTTTTTGGAATTGTTGCGGGACTGGGGATGGGACTGTGGGTGCAAGAGGCGTTGTGTCGTCTCCGGACGGATTGGGGTACAGGAGGGCAGAACGCGGAGATTTAGACATAGGCACGATGCTCAGAGGGCGGTTGGCTGACATGGAGTTCTGGCAGCTTGGACGACGTCAACAAAAATTGTCTGGATCACTTTCGAAAACATTGGCAATGCTTGGAAAACAACAATCAATCGCTATGGCACTGTCGAAGACCGGAGCAGCTGCTCAACGCTTGCGTGTTTGAGAAACTGGTACGTCTACTCATTCATGTGGTCAGTCTACGATGAATGTGCTAAAAGATTACAATGCAGGGTCTTGAGAAAACGATCCCCGGTACCCCCGAGAACGAGACACCCGTTCATTTACGGACGAGGCAATTATTTTCGCACAATATCTCGAGTATACGGGATGTCACGACATCAGAGGATCGCGCCGGATGAGGCTTTTGTTTCTGTACATAGTAAATTGGCGTTGACTTTCGTTGCAATGAACAAGGAATACTTGAAGCTTGATATTTGAATCTTGGATTTTGGGCATTGATTTCGATGAACAGAACGCTAATTATGAACAGCGAGCTATGCTACAATATGTGACTTTGAAAATCCACCGAACGCCTCGGAACGATATGATTGATGCATCAGCATGAGTATCGATGGAGACAGTCTGCTTCGACCATGGAGTAGTCTGTGAACGTGTGACTTATCCTTTGAGGTAATCATCGCAGACAAGCATGGCACAGTCGAAAGAAATAACGGTAGCCGGTTCGACCATTGCGTTAAGGGGTATGCAAGCGGCGATCCAACAAGGCTATCGTCAAGAAAAGGATACGATCCGTATGTTGCGCTTCGGATATTGCCATCAACCCAATGCCAAATAGATGAAAGCTATTGTGCTACTATTGTAGTAGCAAAGGCGTCGACAAGCTATTCCAGTAGTCAGCCATCCCGATGCGGCAGATTTGAAACGCGATCCACCCACGTCTGACATGTACTTTGCGCACGTTGCAATTGTTGTATCGCGGTCCCCATTATGCGAAGGACTCATGGAGTGCGAGCTCTGAGCTCGCGTGCTTGCCTTGCTAGGCCAGGGATCTTGCGCAGAGCTGGGCTCTGAGGGTCAATCTCTGCGACGCGCATGTACTCGCCTTCAAGGCGCTGGTTCAGTACTTCCAGAATTCTTCCAGCGACCTCGCGAATCTCAGGATCCTAGCGAATTGTCAGTAACATTTACAATAGGTCTATAAGGAAAGGCCCAGACAGACCCTCGTATCAATTGAATAAAACACCGTCTCAAGCCAGGCCAAGCGCTCCATCACGTTCGTTTCAAGTGCCGACGTAACCGCCGCTCCAACAGAAAGAATGACCAGCGGCGAGGTCTGGCGGAGGTAGCTTGGATCGCAGCGGACGAAGAAGTTGTCGAACAATTCCACCTGCTGCGAAGAATGAAGCCACTAGCAGGTGTCAGCATTTAATTAGACAGTCGCATGAATAAGTCACTTACTAGCACGGTGGCTTCTTCGAATCGCCCTGTATTCATGGCTGCTGATATCGCGTCAAATTCACCTTGCTCAGGAGATGCAGCCATCGAGGCCGACTCGCTCGGTGTTGGTGAATGACGGACCAAGACATGACCGTCCTCGGCCGCTTTCTGTTGTTGCTTGAGAATCTCAACTTGAAAATCTGATTGGGCTGCTGCCATAGTATGAACTGTTTCAGAGAGTCCACGAACGAGATTGGTAAGTTGATCAATCTTCACACTATCCTCATGGTGCTGCATCTCTGCCTGCTGTAATTGCTCACGTACACGACGCTCTGTGTCTCCACTGATTTTCTGCGCAGTGTTGACAGCAAGGCTTGAGAAAGCTGGGACGATTGTCATTTGCAAAGCCGTCGTGAACTCTTGCTCTACATGGCCAGTGATTGCCTTTGTAACGTGCTCTGAGAGCACACGAAGGATTTGTTGGCTCTGCATAGTCCGATTGATAGCATCTGGTAAGAGTTTTTTCATGAGAGTAGTCATTTTCTCGTCGAGTTGCTGAGATATCGCCGTGGAGAGATTAGCCTTCAAGGTAACCGAGGTTGCATCTGCGACCGATGGAACGATGGAGTCTTGAATGTTCGTATGGATAATGCGAGACAGCGATCTCTCCACGTTATCACTCAAGGTGCTCGAAACGAGGCGAAGCATTGCATCCTGCTTGGCTGCTCCTGCTGCATCCTGGACGCGCTTGTCTTCAGAGAAACGCCGATACAAGGTTTCAAGCTCTCGGCCCAAGACCTTGTTGAACTCGTCTGAAACACCACGCTCGATCTTCTTAAGCTCCTTATCGAGGAAATCACCTGATATGCCAACGTTGATCGAGTCCCCATTCGCCACTGGGTAGTTTGATCGATCTTTGACTGAAGCCGTTGGCTCTGGTTCATCGCGTGAAGCATTCTTCAGCATGCTCGGCCGGTTCGTCTCTTTGTCTACCTTTTGGGTCGCTCGTGGTACCGGGCTTGGACTTGGTGCACGCTGGGCGGCGATAGCATTCGGCTCTGACATTACCGGTGCGGGGGTTGCGGCCGCTTGAGGGTTTGTTTCCGTGCCGACGGCACTACCGTCGTTACGTTTGTTCTTTCTCTTCTCTGATTTCTCGATAACGATCGGAGTAGCCTTCGCACTATCTGTACTTAGGCGGTCAGACTTCACAGGCTCTTTCACTGGGGTTTTGGATCTTGAACGAGCAGCGGGAGCTTGGTTGTCGCCATTAGTGGAGGACACACCTGGGGCTGATGATTGTTCACCAGCGGAGGAGGCTGATGATTCCCGAAGCTCTCTAACGACGACAAGTCCTTCTTTCTCAGCATCGATTGGGTGGAGGACCCTGCTCTCCTTTGACCAGCCCAAATCCTCTTTCTTGATGCCTAAGCATGTGACGCCTTTCGAATGCAAGACGTAAAGCTCGAACAGAGTCGGATCATCATCATCCTCTGCAGCTCTTGAAGGCTCCCCGGAGGAAGGGAACAACTCGACGCTTCGAATCTGGCCTTTGTCGGCGAATGAGTACTCTCTCATGCCACTCATGATAGCAGTAGCTTCTGCCTTGGGTAGCGTTGAATCCTTATTTGCAAGACGCTGCACGAACTTGGCCTGTGGCATAGCGGGTAGGTTGTACTTTGGTGCTGAGAGATGGATGAAGTAGATAGAGTTGCGTGTGGGGTGACCCACAGCGATTACACCAGACGCGGGATGATATGTGACGCTGCAGATAGCGTCGGTCTCCGACTCATGTGGAAAGCTCAACTCTTGTACAGCCTTGCCAAGACAGAGGTCCCAAAGCTGAAGTGTGTGGTTTTGCTTCATGCCAACAATGATATATCGAAGCGCTGTGCCTTTTGTGTAGGGACGCAACTTGTCCACAAACAAAACTGATGTTGGCCAAGATTTCTCAGCCGAGTTGGCTGTGCTAAATGTTAGAATAGGAGTCTTGATTTCTATTGGCGTCATCAATGATCTGCCTTCGTTTGCCTCATTTGTCAGGTCCCGGATGTCCCAAATCCTAAGTTTGCCAGCTTTATCAAGAGACGCTATGGTGCTATCATCCTCACTGAAAGCGAAATCTTTGCCGGCTTTGCCGGTGGTAACCTTGAGGTTACGGTCTGCAAAGTACTTTTCGGTATCCATCAATCCCTCCTTGGTAACTAATTCCGAGCTTTGAGCGTTCGACGCGAAGATGATCTGGATTGATTTGCCACGACCAATCGCAAAGAATTCAGGGTGTCGGTTGCTCTTCTTGGCACGGGTCTTCAGCTGACCACTTGAGGTGGGATCTGATTGAGAGGATACGGGAGGGATCGTAAGACCTTGCTTTTCCAGGTATTCTTCGGTAAGCTCTTCCCCTGGCTTCGCAATCGTGGTCCAGTAGACCGTCCCACTCACACCAGTAGCAATGACTGTCTGAGTACCCTTTGCAGAGCTGCTCCCCGATTGAGAACTTGAGATTGCAACGTTGAATATACGATCCTGAGACTCTGAAAATATCAGGCTATTCTTGCCATTATTCTGTTGAATAATCCGAATACCGCCATTCTTTGGCATGCCGTACACTATGAACTCGTTGGTCGCCGTGGCCAGAACTCGATCCGCTTGATCAAATTCTTTCTTGAAGCGGGCGACATGCATCACAGACTCCTCACGGATCTTGATATTGGCAGGTTCCTTCTGGACCAGATCGATATACACGAAAGGGCGCATTGGGAATTGGTATACCGGTATAGTTTGAGATTTCTCCTCGTTCGTTGCCTTCGCTTCACCCTCGACGCTCCCACATTCATCGCCCACATTTCCACGGGCAGCTTCATCAATCACAGCTTTGATCGCTTCAACGATCGGTGCTGGCACTGATTCCTCAAGCACACCTTGGTTCTCCGGCTTGTCTAGCTCCTTCTTCACATCGGCCGCCACCTCATGCGCAGCTTCCTCGATGTCTTTCAATGTTTGCTGGTCTACATCACCCAGCATTTCCTGCTTGATGTAGGCGTCTTGGCCTGTGACATCGGTTTTCTCTTCGGCCTTAGCCAAGGCGCTCTCGACTTGCCGATCGACGCTGTCCCCAACCTCATTTAGAGCCTCAGCAACCGTCTCAGCGTTTTGGGTTGGCACATCGATACCCATCAACGCCTCGATCTGACTCCGTTCGTTCGCCATCCTTCCTGTTGCAGGCGACTCGATACTTTGCATGATCTCGCTGCCAGATGGTGTAAGCTTCCTCCGAGACGACGCATGCATTGCCGCCGGAGATGGCGACTTCATCTTTCGCTTATCACCATTCGTAGGTATCTTTGGTTTAGCGTTACGAGGCGACGAAGCAGCAAGCTGCTCGAAAGGATTGACATAGGTGAAGATTGAGCCAGTCTTCTGGGCGGAATCAGCCGTTGGAGATACCACCGGCTCGAATGGTGTGGGCGCAGCGTTTTCTTTGTTACCAAAAAGACGTATCGGTGACTCATGGCGACTAGAAACATGATGCTTGACGTCTGAAGCGGATGGCTGTCGTTCTTCCACTGAAGACCGTGCGGGATCATCGGATAATTTGATTACAGTAGTGTCCGCCGATCTAGCAGTCTTATGCTTAGCGGCATCTGGTCGCGCTGCCGTCTGACTGAGCAGTCGCAACAACGCGTCTTGATGGGTTGTAGTAGGCGGTGCTTGAGACTTCTCGCGCGGTGTCGGGTTCGCAGACTTTCCTCCTGTGAACGAAGCTACTAAATCAGAAGCTTGTGATATACAAGTCAGCGCCGCATTTCCTGTAGCAAATGAGTTGGCGAACCTGAAATCCCACGCCCATGCACGCTGTGTGTATTGGGACTTCCATACTCTGGTCTGGACACAGGTGCTGTTTGTGGAGACGTTTGTGGAGCAGCTCCATTCGACCCGAACTTAAGGAGCTGTATGACGGTCAGTGCTTCGTGGTGAAGGCTTCATTTTGACCCCTCAGAATAGGTTATGCCTAGTGACTCAACCACCTCTCACAACTCTCGCTGATGTCGGAGTGGGAGCAATGGTACGGAATGGGACGTACATTAAGCAAGGGATTCGGCATTTGACCTGCAGGATTGTGGGCACCAGCTGAAGCTGAGTTCCGCGAAGGGGTGTTGCTTCGACTGGTTTGCGTATTTTGAGGTGGATTGAAGGTGGAAGAGAGGCTAGGCGATGTGACGCCTGGCTGAAATGAAGTAAAAGGAGGAATTTGAGGTGAACTTAACGAAGGCACGATAGCATCAAAGGGCTGCGATTGGCGGTCTCCCATAGCTGCGTATGTACGGAGTGAGCGCAGAATGCAGCAGGTTGCAGTCGATGAGCAATTTTGTAGATGAAGGTTTCCCACAAGAAAGCGGCCCGCGCGCTAAACCCTTTTGACATTTGACTCGATCTCGGCAATCTCACTTTCGGAAATTGTATGCCACTTTGGGAAGACGGGGTTTGGGGTCGAAGATTGGTCTGGTTTTGAGGTCAACACAGTGTTTTCAAGCAGTCATGGCAGTTGAGATTGTAGTAAGAGCATTGATCTAGAAGAATACATTGGCTTTAGTCACATCGGACGACAGCTAGGTAAAACAACGGGCACGTATAGTGATTGATGGACCATCTGTCTGCGAACTATGATGTACCTTGAAGTTGATACCAAGAGGATCCACGCCACAATGCCTCTACAGCAGAGCCTAAGTCTGAACTGTCGCTGCAACTCATCCGCGCGGTTCAAGGTGTCCGAGTGCACTGTGGCTACTCCCAATATGACCCTCTTTTGGCAAAGCAGCGAAACGGAGAAAGATGACAATCCTATAGAGGAAGTGTTCCAGGAAGCAGTGCACCGCTCTAATGTTGCGTTCCGACGGTTTGCTCGCCCTTCGTTGCGATCGCGTATTCTGTGGCAATCTGATTATCGATTTTTGCTCTGGCATGATAGACAAAGTCTTTGACTTGACCTTTCAGCACGTCCCTCTTTGGGTTTGGCAATTCTTCAACCACAAAGATGCGGTCGAAGTCAAGAAGGATCATCTCGAAGACCTCATGGACACTATCCACCAGTTCAGGCTCAAGCATTTTAAGGCCGGTCTCAATTGCCGTCTGGAGGCCTGGCATGATCTTTGCGAACGGCTCGCCGCGTACCATTGCATCTTTAAGCAATGTCTTGCGCTGTACCCCCTTACTAGGTCCTAGCCTAAAGTCAGCAAGGGAAGACCATATCCCAGAACGGAGCTAACCTTTGACTCTTCTCATTTTTTCATAGATTGGGCGCATCACCTGCGTCAGCAAGCCTCCTCTGTCTTCCATAATCGCATCAAGTTTAGCGTCCCTGTATTGCGTCAGAGTGAAGTTGTAGATTGTCATAAGATGCTTCACCTGCAGATTCTTAGGACATTTGCAGAGAACACCACCATACTCCGATGCAAGTGCTCCTTCTTTGATGGCAGTGACTCCAGGAATGGAAGCATTGGCAGCACGGAGACTCCCTCAATCGCTGTCGTAAAGTCAGTACCTTCGTACGGCGGTAGGACCACTGGTGGTGTCCATCCTCACCACTCAGATCGTTACGGATGTTATCCAAAAGCTTCACAATGCGAGCGAGGTAAGCGTCCGTGCAGTCAGCAAGCTTTCTCTCGAAGGAACCCCAGTATTTGTTGACATCCTTGATCACTAGCTCCAACAGCTGAGCATCCCACTCGCGGTAGCTGCCACCCTTGGGCTTATGACGACCATACTTGCGGACGAATGCGAAGAATGATGGTCCGTTCATCTACAACGAGGGCTCAGCACTTGAGCCAGCTTCCACATACTAGATTCAGCGTACCTTTGTCCATTGTTCGCATAACCCAACACTGTGTTGCACCCATGCTATCCATCAAGGTTCTACAAGAGAGTCAACCGCGACCCTCATCAGCCAAAGTTAGATAGCACACTTAGATAAGCCATCATGCTATCTTGCAAGACGTCTTGCAGAGCTGCGATCATGTCGCTGATATATTTCCTTGCTTCCTGTGTTTCAAAGTCAGTCCGTACAACGTGAAAGGACTGATGACCTACCTTGCCAGGTTTTCCAACAACTTCTCGAAGCTCTGCCCGTTTCTGGAGTGCTGACGGGCTGCTCCACGCATTCAGCGAATCAATCACAGACATCAAATTTCCTCTCCAATGGTGAAGAAGGACGTTCTGTCTCCTTTCGGCAGGAAGAATGGAGATCCAAGAGCGGATTTGCGTGATACCAGTCATGTCTAACGGCAGAGGTATCTGTTCCTCATCATAGCCTATTTTGTGTATCTCGTAGTCTGTATTAGAAACGTGGAATATAGGAAGCGAGCTGTGGTCATCTGTCATGGCTTGATATTTCTTTCGTATCGCTGTATCGACTTTTTTGTTTCTCATATTGACAAGGTTGTGACGTATCCTAGTAGAATCTCAGCGATCTCAGTCATTTTCAAATACGGTCGAGAGTCTCTAACATTGCAGTATAAATCTTCTTTTTTACCCTTCCTGGTATTAGTACAATATGTTTCGCGAATGCGGGAATACCAACATAAGTTCACCTATTTTTGATTCTGTCTTCGGTTGCTTCTTTCCTCTCTGTGTCTCGTTGAGTTTTAGCAACCTCCTCCTTTCTGCGACCATAAAGTCAACAGCTCGCAATAGTCGATTGTACGTTCCTGAATCTTCGGGTATTGCCCCAAGGTTTCGAGGTTTCTCAGTTGTGGGCATATCCTACTTGGTCAGTTGTCCTTGTCCGTGACCATAGTAAGGATACTCACGTCAATCTTGGTCGTGATTAGTGCTCTTTTTGAATTGAGGAGTTTGTGTGCTTGCTTGAGTCGCCGGTGGACTGCGTCGTCGGTCTGCACACGAGCTATAGGTGCGACCAAGAAGTAGTAATCGCACTCGCGAATGTATCGCTCTGATGCCATTGTACGTACTTCGTTTGTATCGCTTAGACCTAGAAAAGGTAATAATTATGCGCTGTCTCATAGAACCCAGCGGTCGGAAAGACGAAAACTAACCCGGGAGATCGCTAATGATAATACCGCGCCGTAAAAGTTTGGACTGCATACCAACCCTAACAATTCGTACCATAGGCCACAACGAGGGGGCTTGACCAAAGCCATCTCCATTAACAGCCGAGTTGGTGGTCACCCAAGGCTCGAGAAGAATGTTTAATTCCTCCGCTGTACTAGCTGTTAGATGGACTAAACCATCTTGAGGCTTGTGTTGTTCCATAAGTTCATCGATCCATGCTGAGAAGCACTGCAGGATTTTTTGGTCCTTATCAGACGTCGCTCGGTTCAGGAACTCTAATGCACAATTTTCGTCACGAAAACAGTCCTGTTCTGCAAAAATTGCGACCAAGACATCGAGAGCAGTACGCGCCTTGAGCTCTCGCTCGTTCAACTCTTCTTCGTCTAAATCCTCCTCTTTTTCGAGGTGGAATTGGTAGTAGGCCTCCAGATAATCCTGGAGCATTCCATGTATCTCTATTCGCCCGAAAAGCTCCACCGTAGCTAAGAATGGTGTTTCTTGACAGAGCGACGCTAGGTGAAATTCGGTAACGACACAAGTCATCGCACTTCCAGTGGATCCCTATAGTAATGGTAAAGTCAATTAAAGCAGATATGGATGACTTGGAGGAAAAGACACACCGCGGAAGCAAGGTTCGGAGCGTCCAGAATGGCGTTGATGAGTGAGCTTTTGCCTTTGTTTCATTAGTCAGGCATTTTTGGAAGGTTGCAGTTACCACTTGCCTACACCAGAATCTCCAATAATTCCGACTCGGCTAGGTGGGTCGTACTTGATGCTCCATTTGCGGTTGATCATGTCGAGGAGCTGGATAGTATATTTATCTTGATATTCAGATGACTGGAGCAAAGTGATAGCCTCTTCAAACACTTCACCGCACAGAGTTTCGACTTTAGCGAAGGATGGATGGTAAGCGGCATAGTTACTTGGCGGTGCTTCTTGCTGGGGATTGTATGGCTTTCGGAACCTTTCCAGTTCTTCTCTAACCTTGTCTTCAAACTCTCCGTCTACGCTATCTTCATCTGAACGCTCTAAGCCCTCTTCATCTTGGTCCACGTCGATTTCGGCCTCCCCATCTTCCTCCTGGTCGGGCTTACCAGCTCTTGATTGGGGTGAATATGGGGGTGGACACCCATCTGGCTCCTGGTTAGGGTACCGTCCGTCAGACTTGGTCCTAGTGGAGTCCATAGGAGCGAAGAGGGGCGTTTTGGAAGGCGTCCTGCTCTAAAGGTGGTCTCAATGGGATATCGACGGACGAGTCAGACTATAGCACGGCTAAATGCCAACTGAGGCTTTCGAGCTAGCTCAATGATTAAGGATGAGATGAATGTGAACCATACTGATGAAGCTCGTCGATTGCTGTCCATTAGCGAGGGACCTGATTTTAAGGTAAAAGATAATGTGAAAGGTTAGGTCGATCTTTGGAAGGATGGGCACATCGATGAATGAGAGAAATGGTAATTCGTAGCCGGAAACAAAGTAGCCGGAAACGACGAATCGCAGAGAAGGTTTGGTAGAGTTGAGGATAGACTACAATTAATATCAGCCTTCACCCGAGAGGGAGGAAGCGAAGGTCATGCAGGGTTGGTCACCGTCGTAGAGTAAGAAGCCAGAGTTCTACTAGAAGTCGTAGTTGTAAAAGAGAAGAAAAGGTGGAGAAGAGTAGATATTCAGTATAGATACTGGCACAGAGAAAGAAAGTGAAGCGCTGAAAGGATGGTCCTTCCGCGGAGTAGTGAATACTGTGTCAACTCCTGTGATTTCGACGTCAAGGATGATGAAGCAAAGTTTTCCGAGATGAAGAAAATGTGCGAAGTTGGGAACAACTCATTTTACGGTGCGAAAGAGTTTACTTACACCGTACCTTGGTCATCAACAATGACGTGAACTTCCCGAAAGAACCCCATGTTGACACAGATCCACGACTTTGTCGTCAGGCTTGATGACAATTCTCGAGCTCAAGCATCAGCACTAGGGGAAAGCATTCAACCACCACAGCTTCATTCAAGGACTTCATTGAAGCATTGCCTTGAAGCTCAGCTCAGCTCCTACAGAGAAACTGTAAGCTCATAGTGATGAGCCCACGATGCAGCCATAGCTTAAACACACTGAAAATGTCGGAGACCTCGACAGTTCGCTCCCCCCAAGACTTAACCCCAATATATAATGAAGTGCACAGGAACCTCTGATCCTGCTTCTCATTCCGATCATGGTGTACATGCTTCATCCAAGTCATTTGCTTCACACTTATCAATGTTATGTTGGAGAGTGGAGCCCAATCTCAAAAATGCCATACCCACATTTTAAAAATACCACATCCGGGTACGTAAGCACCCCTAAAGCTGGGCGCATTGCGGTGCGAGACACCCCGCAGCAGCCCCTGCACCTGCCCCCGTACGTCAGCTTCCCACGCTTCTGTCCCCGGCGCCTAGATAATCCCTATATCGACCTCCTAAGCATAGTCATCCATCATAAGGGATAAAAAATTTAGGGATAAAATAGAACTTTTTCAGGGACTTGTCCCTAGAGCTTAGGGTATACGCTGGGAGCCCTACCGCCGAGGGAGCTGGACTACGGTGGCTGCTGCGGGGGCTACTGCGGGGGCTGCTCCGCGGAGTCTCAGGCTTCAAGGGCGGCTGTGGGGCTGATGCGCCCAGCTTCTGGGGTGCTTACGTACCCGGATGTGGTATTTTTGAAATATGAGTATGGCATTTTTGAAAATGTTCCAGAAAAGTGTGGTGTTTTTGTAATTTGCCGTAGATTGAATGAAGATATTTTCATCTTGTGGGTAAAAGATAACAGGCAAAGGTTTTTGGGAAGGGTGTCTCTAAGGAGTATTGATGCTGTAGATGGTGGGAGCTAGATGTTCATGTATACCAATCTTCCAGCAGTACGGTACCGTCGTACAATTTTCATGTGGCGGTCTTGGCATTCCTAGAGAAAATCGCATAATTAGCCTAGTCCCTACACTAAAATATCCTACAAATCCCCACCCTTATATTCTGACCACATCAGTCTTAATTAGGTAATTTTGAAGCCTAGATACGTTCATTCTTTGGTGTTCTAGACTTCCTAATAACATCCAGCTATCACGTGATGGTTGCATATAAAAAGGCACCTAAGCGGCCTACCTCCAATAGTATGTCTGCAGCAGCAGAGCTTCCTAACCGACGACCCCATGTGCCTAGTCAACGTGCTATCGAGGCAGCGGAGGCTGAACTTCCTCTTCAAATGGCTGTTCTTACCTCATCGCCGCCGAGGGCTATCAGCCCGGACGTCTAGGAGCCACCGTAGCACCAGCAGCAGCAAGAGTCTTGATAAGCTGTTGGCCGACATGCTAGGAAGTCAAGAAGCTCCTTTATGTGGTATGCTGATAGTATAGGACGGCGACCACCTTGCCTAAGCACATCTCTCGGCCGTTAAACTGATCCGTACTTTGCCTAATTACTCCTCCATCGCTCGAGCGTCCTCCTCTTCACCAGGGTAGCTGACAGTATATCCTCATTGCTGTATCCAAGAAGCAGATAGCCCGCGACCTCCTCTTATAAACGAGAGCCATTAGCCCGGGGTATATTATGGGTGGAAGGAGGCAGCGGAGGCGGCGACAGCGATGAAGGTATCGGGCGACCGGTACGATTATGTAAACATATATAGCCTCGATTATAACACATTCGGACAGCTCAGGCATCTACTGAGTGCTTGTTGCAGGGTCCAGAGATATGTTGATAGCTACAGTACTATTTACATGAGGATTTTCTGATTTTCTCTAGGAATGCCAAGACCGCCACGTGAAAATTGTACGACGATAATAGAAACATACTCGAGCGGACAAATTGAAAATCTCAATCAATGGAGGTTCAAAAGGACCCGTCGCCGCCAACCGGCTATATTCCGGCACATGATGTCTTGGCAAAGCCGTCCGTATTAATTTGGCCCCTACTCTAAAAAATTAGACACTTCAAGCGCTCGAAGCGTCGAAAATGTTCTGCCTTCGTGCGTGGCTGCCGCTGTTGTTTGTATCTGTGAACGGCTCCCCGTTGTAAGTACCTCCACGTCCATAAGATATACGTTGAGCTGACCGTGAACGTGAACGTGACTAGATTTTTGGTCCTATTCTTCACCATCACATTTATCTTAAATCGACCATGTATCTACTGCTCGGCCCTCCTGTTCATCCTCTTCGTCTCTTCATGCGCCTGGTCGGATCGCTGTCTTCTTAATATACAAGGCAACTGGTTCTCTACTCGCCACTTTTCCTCCCTTATCCCCAATCCGTCATCGCCTGCTCAAGCGACAGTGATATCGGGACTTGCTGGTGAGAGCCATGGGGACAACGGCTCATTCTTGATAAGCGCGATCAATGAAACGGCGTCGGCACTGGCAGGGGCGGCGCTGGAAGAGGTCAAGCAGAGATTGACGGTTAAGACACCCGAATGGACTGGGATTGGCGGTGGTTGGATAAGAAGTTGGTTGGGCGTACGGCAGTGGAGGATCCCTTGTGTGGATGTCTACGTCCGACTATAGGGAGCACGCAATTTAGGCAATAAATGAGGTTAGGATATCGATTACGCATTGCAGGCGAAAAGGTTCGTCCCAGGACCTTGCATAGCTGATGGCGTTAAGCGCAGACCAGGCACTGGCATAGAGATCGATATAATACTCTCATTAGAGGGAGTAAAGCTCACGAGGATTACTGTGGCTGCTCACCCGGGCGCTGCCAAGGGAAATAGGCTCTCCACTTTGTTGACATTACCCGCTATACATGATTACTCTCCCTCGATGACCCGTGTGTTGTGATCATTGATGATGGTATGCTGCCTAACTGTAGTCCCTCGAAGCTATCGTACCAGCTGCTACTTCAAGCGATAAGACCGAGCGGGCTATACTTGAATTGGCGGGGTTCCGCTCCTCTTCTCACTCGGGCGCTGTCCGTAGCTAGCTGTTCTCCTGACCGGCGTAACCTTTCACATATTGGCATCAAGCTTGTAGGCTCTCCTATATATGTGGCGCAAAGCCCGTCTTTCCCCCCAGCCCGCTTTTGTTCATCTCTGCGAGCGACGTTTGCCACGATGTCTCCCCAAGACCGAGACGTCCTACCTGATACTGTCAAGCCCATCAATTACAACATCAAACTATTTGATCTTGAATTGGGAGCTGGGTTTGCGTTCCATGGCGCTGTTACAATTGAAATCGATATCAAGGCAGCTGTTGGTGAAATTACTCTGAATGCCCATGAATTAAATATCAGTAGCGCCACGATAGACGGCAAGGATGTCCAAGGTATGGTTCATTTGCTCAAGTGATACTCGTCCCATATGGCTAATCTCGTCCAGCGAGAGATATTTCGTATGATGAAAGGTCGCAGCGGGTCACTCTGGGCCTACCACAGAAGGTTGGGCCTTCCAAGGCGACTCTACACATCAAGTACAAAGGAACCATGAACAACACCATGAATGGATTTTACAGGTCCAAGTATCAGCCGACCGGTGAGCCCGCCAAGTCAGTACCAATGGACGGTGACAGCCATCTCATGTTTTCGACGCAGTTCGAGTCCAGCGATGCGAGACGAGCTTTCCCGTGTTTTGATGAGCCAAATTTGAAAGCCACCTTCGACGTCTCCATTGAAATACCTAATGATCAAGTCGCGTTGAGCAATATGCCGGAAAAGGCGAATGACGAATCGGGCAATGCCGGTAGGAAGATTGTCTCGTTTGAACGAACCCCTGTGATGAGTACCTATCTACTAGCTTGGGCTTTTGGAGATTTTGAATTCGTCGAAACGACAACTCGTCGAAAGTACAACGGCAAAAACCTTCCCGTCCGGGTTTATACTACGAGGGGCTTAAAAACGCAGGGACGATTCGCGTTAGAGAATTGTCATCAAGTCATCGATTACTTCTCTGAGATTTTCAAGATCGATTATCCATTACCGAAGATGGACCTACTTGCAGTCCACGAATTTTCGCACGGTGCCATGGAGAATTGGGGTCTCGTGACCTATCGGACTACGGCTGTACTATTTGACGAAAAAACATCAGACGCAAAGTACAAGAACCGGGTAGCATATGTCGTTGCACACGAGCTTGCCCATCAATGGTTTGGTAACCTCGTAACTATGGATTGGTGGAATGAACTCTGGCTCAATGAAGGATTTGCCACATGGGTTGGCTGGCTTGCTGTTGACCATCTATACCCGGATCATGAAGTCTGGTGTCAGTTTGTGCAAGAGGCCGTCCAGACTGCTCAAAATCTTGACTCTTTGAGATCGTCCCACCCGATCGAGGTCCCAGTCAGGGACGTGCTGGAAGTTGAGCAAATCTTTGACGCCATAAGCTATCTGAAAGGCTCGTCTGTAATCAGAATGCTGGGCGCTCATTTGGGGACGCAAACCTTCCTAGATGGTGTGGCCTCCTACCTAAAGACCCATGCTTACGGCAATGCAACGACCAACGATCTCTGGGCCGCTTTGAGTAAGGCGAGCGGGAAGAACGTCAATGAGTTTATGGATCCGTGGATCCGAAAGATTGGGTTTCCCGTGATCACTCTTGCTGAAGAGCCTGGACAGCTTGGTGTCCGCCAGTCCCGCTTTCTGCAAACAGGCGACGTAAAGGAATCAGAGGATGAGACATTGTGGTGGGTACCATTAGGTCTGAAAACAGATCCAAAGGCCGCCGGAGCCGCCACCGCAGCGCTTACAGTAAAGGAAGAAACGCTTCGCGACGTGGATGAGACTTTTTACAAATTGAACAGTGAGCAGGTCGGCTTCTATCGGACAAATTATCCGCCCGCAAGGTTAATAAAGCTCGGTGCTGAGAGAGCTAAACTCAGCGCTGAGGATAGGATTGGCTTGATTGCGGATGCTGCAGCACTGGCTGTCGCCGGACAGGGCACCACAGCAGGTCTTTTAGCACTGGTCGAGCAATTCCAGGATGAGACCAATAAGGCGTAAGTCATTCTACCAGGATGCGAGCGACGACTGCTGACGAGGCACAGAGTGTGGGCCCAGATGGGCTCCTCACTCGCACATATTCGATCCATTTTTGCAGACAATGAGACAGCTGCATCAGGACTGAAGGAATTTAGTCTACGGCTGGTAGCTCCAGCGACGGAAAAGATCGGGTGGGAATTCGCGCCCAATGAGAACTTCCTTACCGGCCAGCTACGTGCGCTTCTGATCAGTGTTGCAGGCACTGCAGGACATCAAAAGTATCCCCTCTGGTCGCTCTGTGTCAAGAGGTGAATGCTAACGTGGAATAGAACTATTACCGAGGCAAAGCGCCGCTTCGATGCATACATCAATGGCGATCGTCAGGCAATTCATCCCAGCTTGCGTTTAGCAGTCTTCCAAATTGCAATCCGCGAAGATGGCGAGCCAGCCTACAAAGCGGTGCAAGAGGAGTATCTGAGTACCAAATCCATCGATGGTAAGGAGACTTGTTTGTTAGCTCTTGGCAAGGTACAGACCACCGCTTTGGCTAGTCGCTTCCTTAATTTCCAATTCTCTGCCAAAGTCGCTATCCAAGATATGCATACTGGATCAGTCTCACTCGCGGCAAACTCCAAGGTCCGCAATACGCTCTGGCAATATATCAAACAAAACTGGGAGACAGTGCACAAGAAACTGTCGGGTAATCCTGTTGTGCTCGATCGCTATATCAAGACAACTCTATCAAAATTTGCGAGTCACGAAGTGGAGAGGGACATTGCCGCATTCTTCAAGGATAAAGATACGAAAGGGTACGACCGCGGTCTGGTACAAGTTTCCGACACAGTGAAAGCAAATGCGAGCTACAAGGAACGAGACGAAGCTATCGTGCTGGAGTGGCTCACGGCGCACAAGTATGTTTAAGCTGCCAGAGTCCTCAGACAGCAAATTAGGCGACAGTGTCAATGGTCCGAAGCAATAGCATAGTAAATACGCGACGTAGCAGCCGTATGATGAGCGCACCTGCTCATTATTGCCACCTTCCAAGCACTCTTTATATGGGAGAGGCTTCTTCAGATACGGTATGTTCGCTTCAATATCTGATCGCTTGTGATCGCTGTCTTCGCCACCAAATTCAGTGGAGTACAGGAGTGCCTCCCATACCAGATGACTGACATAGTCACCGAGAGCGTATCCATGACACGTATTGCGTACCACTTGGTCCCCGTGAAGAATGTAGCAGTGACATCTGTAAGGTACGAATGATACGCAGACCCCGTGCCCGATTGCGCCGTTGGTAGGGCTGAAAGCTATTCCCCTTCAAGACCGCCAGCGTAAACGCCTACAACGATCTTCATCGACTGTCTTCATCCTACAACGATACCCACTCATTGACAAAGTCTCCCGACTCTCTCCCTAAACCCGACTCCTCAAAACTCGCACACTCACAGCTACCGCGATGAATCCCGAGTAGTAAGCTCACTCCTTGCTCGACGCCTTTGTCCTTTACTGACGCCGTGAACTTACTAGAGTCTTCATGCCTTCTGTATCTCTTGATCTTCAGGTAACATGCATATTCGAGCTGATGACACATAACCCCGGGGGAAGAACTTGGGCACCGTTAATGACCAAACCACCGCAGATACGACTACCTCTTCAAACTCCTTCTCATTGGTGACTCTGGAGTCGGAAAATCTTGCTTGCTGTTGCGGTTCGCGGACGACACATACACAGAGAGCTACATATCGACTATCGGTGTTGACTTCGTACGCTGATACCCTCCTCCAGCGTGAATGAGACGTATACAGGACAGGCGGGCTAACGGCATGGCACAGAAAATCCGAACGATCGAACTCGATGGCAAAACCGTGAAACTCCAGATTGTATGATTGATAGATATATGAGCGATAGGTGTGGAAGCTGATACAGAGTACAGTGGGACACCGCAGGCCAAGAGCGATTCCGAACAATCACCTCCTCCTACTATCGAGGTGCCCACGGCATCTGCGTTGTCTACGATGTGACAGATATGGACTCGTTCAACAACGTGAAGCAATGGCTGCAGGAGATCGATCGCTACGCTACGGAGGGTGTCAACAAGCTCTTGGTCGGCAACAAGAGCGATATGTCAGACAAGAAGGTTGTGGACTACACAGTTGCAAAGGTGGGTAGCAGCATATGATGAAGTGAGATGTGTCCGAGGGAGGCAAGAGCTGACAGGATCTGACAAACAGGAATTCGCGGACAGCTTGGGCATCCCTTTCCTAGAAACCTCGGCCAAGAACGCATCAAACGTTGAACAAGCCTTCCTCACCATGGCACGACAAATCAAGGAGAGAATGGGAACCACAACCGTCAACAATAAGCCCACGGTTCAGGTTGGACAAGGCCAAGGCGTACCATCAGGCTCGGCGGGAGGTTGTTGCTAGACGGGTCAAGGCTCCGACACAGAGGAACAAGTATTGCATCACGAACAAGCGAAGAACCGTCGGTCATCTCCTCAAGGCTGATGGAATCCGTACACTATCTGCACAGGGCTGCAATCATGGTCTGAATTTGCAAGCGTTACGTTAGAGGGGGTACTAGCGATGCGAATCTGAGGAGCAAGGACCACTTGAAATTCTAATTTGGTGCAGTACGACGGAGATCGAAGTCGCTCTTTCCTTCGGATTCGGCACATGTTTCATAGGCGTTTTTGTCTTGTCATGCAGCAATTCTAGAGACTTTGACAGATTGTTCGTCTTCTTTGTTCCGTGTCGTATAGTGAATGCCATGACTCATCCGCGTGCGAGATGTTTCTCGCAGTGTGCGTTCCTTCATCCCTACTTCCGTCCAACATAGGTACAGTTGCAATTACTTCCAGAGCCACTCGCGGTATGAACAGTCCAGCAACAGATTCCTGATCTTGCGCTAGCCTGTCGCTAAAAGCGCAATACATAACCGGTGAGGTTCACACAGAACATCTTGCCGATCGCCTACGAGAGACTCATCTATAGATCCTATAGCTACCCTTCGCCCTCTCGGGAGGGGGGGGGGGGTAGAGAGATGGGAGGGGAGGGGAATTGGGGAAGCTGGGGCGGATTGGGACGTGGGAGGGGTAGGATGGCGAAGGGGAGGATGAGGAGAAGGGGAGGAAGGGGAGGAGGGCGGTGGCTAGGGATGGTGGGGCTGATGACGATGATGGTGTTGGAAGTTGAGGAATATGAGGGGTTTGTGTATGATGGGAATGGGGGAGAGGGAGGGGAGGATTAGTGATGAGGCGTTGGGAACTATTAATATAGTATAGTAGTAGTGGTGTTGGTAGCTGTCTAAAAGATTCATTTTCCACTCTTTTCCTAGGATTGGATTTTAGGATGGATGATGGCTACCTAGGTATCGTTGCTTGCGGATGAGATGGGATGGGATGGTGAAGTATCGGGTTCGTGGACTTGGTGGGTGATTTGGTGGGAGGAAGGGGATGGTGGGTGTGGTGCATGTAATGTAATATATACCGTTGTGGGAAAAGTGGAAGATGTAGGATCTGGCAGGATATGAACGAAAGTTTTGAGGAATAACTTCTGCTCAAAGTAAAGGAGCGTTGTGGATGACTTTCGATCGTTCAGTGTGCTCATGCTTGATATGTTGTGGAATCGCGTCAACGCTTCACCGACTGCCTCTCCTTGTCGAGTCCCAGCACGGGTCTTCAAGTAATTCTCATCGATGATCAAGCGAGTCGATAAATTCCTACGTCAACCATATTTCTCGCATCAGTACCAACGGCACGAAACGCCACACCAACCACATCGATAATTCCCATTGCAGGAACCCACAGTCTGAGCGCAGGACTGGTGAAGGTTATAGATAACGTGATTCAAGCGTTTTATATCAAGGTCCTGTGGAGGTTTCCATACAGTTGGTTAGGTTTGGCAGTGCTGGGATTGATAATGATGGGATCAGGTAAATTGGTGTGGAAGGCGATCTGTTTCTTTGTATGTGACACGTAGAGGGGTTGGGGGAAGTAGTGGATCTTTTACTGTGCGCTGCTGTCAACAGGTGTGGCGGGTGGGGAGACTTTTGGGGATGGTTTAGGGTGGTTCTGTAGGGGAGGGATAGGAGGGTGGTTTTGGCGGAGTGGGGGGAGGTATCGTGGCTGGGAGCTGTGGTTGCTTTTGAGGCTCATGGGAGTTTAGGAGGGGGAGTGGTGGGGGGAAAGGGGGAAGGGGGGAAGGTGGGTGAAGAGGGGGGAAAGGGGGTAAGGGGGGTGGGATGGGGGAAGGTATAGTGGCCGACTTGGTGAATTGGTAAGCGTCCGACTTGGTGGCACGTTGGGTGGTCGAGAGGTTCTGGAGGAGGGAAAAGAGATTTTGAGAGAATTGCGGAGAATCTTGGGACGGAAAGCATTCGGTGATGGGAATAAAGGGGAGCTATCATGGAGAGAAAGGCTTGAGGCTGGTAAGTACTGTAAAGGAGAGTTCAAGCTGTCAGGAGTAGCCGAAGCGGTGTTTGCTTAGCAAGTTACTCACCTCCGGTATTGCTCGTTCCTGATGTTGTACCAGCTGACGCAGGTATCGTCTGATAGGCTTTTGCCATGTCGACCGAATGTCGAAGCTCGTTACCCACGGTTTTCGATATTCCTTGGGCTTCTGATAAATTTTGCGCTGGAGTGCTGGCTTGGTACGTCTTGGTGAGGATCGATTATCCGGGATGTCTCATCATGTTATGTCGTCGACTATGTTGTACTCATGACAAAGCGGATGGCTGTCGATAGATAGAGGACAATATTGATGAGTGATTTAGTCCCAATCAGTTCATGTGGAAGATAACAAGAGAAATGTTTCTAAGATATGTGAGAAAGGGGAACCGGCTGAAGGAAGATCAAAGATTGCACTCATGCTGCGTTGCTATGCACGAAGTCATAAGTGTCTCCGACAGGATGTATAAAAGAGTCTCGACCCTCAGCTTACCATCGAGATTCGAAAAGCTCACTTGGTTATGACATGTGGAAAAGGCTCGCTCACTGTGCTAATGCATAGGTTGCCAACGGTACTGTCAGAGAGCTCTGTGGGGACCCAGCACTGTTGGCAAAGACTGAAGCACAGCAGTACACACAAGATCCGCACAGCTTAGCATAACAATAAAATTCATCCAGTGATATCACCACGGGGCGTTCCTCAAAGTACCCACAACCTCTTCTGTGGCCAGATCGACATCGAATGGATTGACGATCAAGGTATAGTAAGCGTGAAATAGTATTTTGACTGACTCAATAAGCCCAAAGATACTGATCAAGTCCAATCACATTGCCGGGACTAAGAACGCGTCATTTTCAGCGGACGTTATTGTTCGAATATCGGTTTCGAACGTGTAAGAAGCCTATGAGATCGAAGCAGAAGCAGTCCATCAGAAATCCTTGGGGTCTGAAGGCGTGATCTAGCCGGCTCACTGTTCATGACTGCTCATGCTTTTGTCAGACTATAAAGCTCGTGCAGACCAGCGGCCAAAGCTAGGACCTGATGATATCTGCGGGAGTGCTCCTTCTGCTGCGAGGTTCACCGGCTCCAGACGATGAATCCGTTGGCAGGCCACTCATTGCTGTCACTATCGCCCTGCATCTATATTCTTGGAGACCTGGCAACATATATCAATTAGTGGAGCTTCAAGAACTTTACCCCTTCCTTGCCTGTCGTCGAGCCCTTCATGAATGAGAATTACTGCTGGACTTTGGAGAAGAGGATCAGAGGTGCTTTTGACGACTTCTCCTCTTACATCAGGATCGCTACGCGTTCAATGACAAGTACAACGTCCAGAGCAACAGTCTTGTGGTCAGACCCAGGGGCAGCTTCTCAAGCTTCTCAACCACTTGATTCGCCATATGGCCAGGAATGCAGAAGCCAGTGCTACCATCGTCTGGGGTCCGGCCCAAATACAGCGCGTGTATGTGGGTTCCGATGTGCATTTCAAGGCTAGTGAATGATATGTGCTGGATCTGTGCGCAGCTGAAAACCTCTAAGGCTAGTGTTTTGAGGCTTGGTCCGGTCGCTCATAGTGTTCATTGTGGGTGCACCATAGTCCATCTTTCGGGAGCATATAGTGGAAGCACCAACGGAAGCAATGACAAGACCAGATCTTACTTAAGAATCGCCATTACACAGTACGCACTGTCCTCTCATAGCTCTTGGCACAAGCAGGTCAATTTCAGATGTTGTTCACTGATTTCATAATTTGACGTAACCCGTTCCCCTGGCTAACCTATGGGGGTTTAACGCCGATTTAGAGTTGCCCATGGCGGCCTGCCCGGCAAGCTATCTAGTCCTTGTAACGTTAGCCACGATCCCTTAAGGCTGTCCAACGCACGTTCCTTTGGCTGGGGCCGAAGTGGCCTAAGCGTCAGCAAAGATGCGCGCCAATGAAAGCGAATAGCCCTAACAACCAAGGTAGAAAGTAGCTTAGAGTAAGGAATCTTCCGATCCAAGCCAAGCTTTTCCAACCACGCTTCGGCGCAGTTCTACATCTAACGCTAAGCGCACTGACCAATCAAGCCCGATCTTCGTCTCATTATCTCCGGTCAAGCTTGAAAGCTAAGGCATACTACTACTACTTAAGGTAGGAAGGTATGTAATAGTAGTAGATGCGGGGAGGTGAGAAGTTGAAGGAATCGAAGGAATCACGAATTAAAAGAAGTCGACTACGTAAAATCATCCTGACTTGTCGAATGATCACGGCCGACTTCAGAGCTCAGGCCTCTTATGGTACTGCGATCGCCAACGACAGGATGATTCTCATGACAACACAAGGCGAGATGCCGCTCCCGCCATGGCACAGGATTCGACTACATATAGATCTATTCCTCCCCTGCCCTGTTCCTGAATTACAAAGGATTGGCTCTCTTCTACTTCAACCCAGCATCTTCCTCGTCGCTGCTTCTCTTGCCCACCTGCCCGCGCCAATCATTTCCTTTCGATTGAGCCTCCACTGTCCCTATTCTCCAAGATACTCATCTCGTCTCGCCTGCGAATCATGCCCGGCTCCGCCCTCTTCGGACACCCTCCCAATAACCAGGACGATTGGTACATCATCAGAGGCTTGGCAAGATTCTCTCACATACCCGACAAAGTCTTGGACCCGAAGAAAGGTTTTCCAATACATACTCATCGTCCTCCGAACTTTCATTATGCCTCTCGAGGACCTGGCATCATTGCCTCGGCGGCCGTTACCATAGTCCTCGTCATTGCGATCACTGGCACTCGCCTCGGTCTTCGATTCTTTCGGCGGGACCTGAAGTGGGGCTTGGACGACTATTTCATCATCCCGGCCGCCCTGCTTACGATTGTATTCCTGGCCGTTGTCATTAGCGAGGTCACAAATGGAGGATTGGGAAAGCACATCTATGATCTGACATACCAAGAAGTGAACTGGCTCTTTCAGGTAACGATGGCCGTCCTTACCATCCGTGTGATCAAGGCTGATCAACTCGATGTCTTCTAGGCGTTTTTATTGACTGTCCCGGTCTTTTGGATGATCGCTGGCATGATCAAGATATCCATCATTTTCTTCAATCGACGACTGACAGGCCTGACGTCCCATAGATGGATGATGGCCCATTATGCCTTCCTCGTGCTCGTCATCGGCTTCATGATCGCTGCACTATTCACCGAACTTTGCCAGTGCCGGGGCCCAGTCAATCTAAAATACAGCCTCCGGGATAGAGGCCGCTATCCCACTAATGTCAAATGTCTCGACGGGAACAAGCTCGGTTACGGCATAGCCATCGTCCATAGCTTCCTCGACTTCTGCCTCTTATGCGTCCCACTGATCGTCTTATATCAGATGAAGATGACGCTCTCGAAGAAAGTGCGGCTCGGTTTCCTTTTCTCTGTTGGCCTTGTATCTTGCGTCGGCAGCGTCATGAGACAGGTTGTTCAAAATCGAAACTACAAAAATCCCGACACCCCTTGGGTTTATAAAGACGACCTGTCCTGGGTCATCGTCGACCTCTTCTTTGGTATCACGGCCGCTTCTCTGCCCGTCTTGAATGCGGCGATTCCCAAACGGTGGAGGTCTTCCCCCAATCGTACCCCACAGCTCAATCATCTCTCGATCTTCGATAGTAACAGTACCCCAAAACGCTCGGTCACTACGGAAAGTAGCGACAGGACTCAACGACCGGATGGAACACAGTCAGCGGACGCTGGGAAAGACTCTTATCACCACAAGACAGAGAAAAGGTGGGATGATGCTTACGTGGGGGTGCAAAGACCAGATGCAGCGCGGACGACGAGTTTTGCTCCGAAGCGATCCGATGATACCCTAGTATGACCGCAATGTTTTCGTTGGGGCACGAACGGCAGAGACGGACTGGAACTATCGTTGTTGATTGTATATATGTGTTTCAAGGTTCATGTACATATGACTTTTTGGATGGGCTTTGCGCCCTGCGACTACCCATTTGTTTGCGCCAGCCCGTTGCGCTTGGCCGAGCCGAATGCCTAACAATGAGCTCTATCCTGAAAAGGGAAATACGAACTGTTGCATTGAGCTGGATCTGGGTTATTTCACAACTTGACCTTTCATGCTCGTTTACGAAAAGGGCCTTACAGGGTAGGTTTGCAGGATCTTTGTTATGGGATTCTGATGGACCTTCAATTTCGTATGGGTTTGGGAAGTCTGCGTGGCATCATGCTGTCTTTGACTTGGCATTCTCCTTGGTAAAAGCTATCGTCTCATCTGGCGACCTCAGTCGGACAGACTCCACAAAGCTGAAGCCGAACCCATGAAAGCCATCGCCATCTCCACCCACCTAAAGCCTTGATACAACCACATCCAAAGAACCCATCATTTGCATCAGGGCGAAAAGAAAATCCCTGTAATTATTTCCAGCATACCCATTTATACCCTTCGCTTTCACTCTTCACTTTCTCTCATAAAGCCTCATCATTCTCTTGTTTCGCGATACATAACATACGGATAGATCCTAGAGCTATCATCGAATATCCTTCCTAGGCGCATCATGGAACGGTATAGTATAATCTTCGCATCGCAAGATAAGGTGTAATAGATACCCCTTACGCAATTAATTTGGTTTCGATACCTTTTCCGCGAGAAGTGTGTCAACTGCGATTTTTGTATGAGATCCGCTGGAATAGGACTTGCCAATGGGGGAAGGATGATGTACACAACATATGTGATGATCACGCCTGGGTTTTAGTAGGTGTTGAATGGGGCGGAAGGGATGGGTGATGGTGGGTATCTATCGTATCCGTCCTTGCCGGTCAGTCATTTTCAGTGTCAAAGTTGGAAACGATGCTCTTGACGTTCATCTTTTGGGGCGATAACAAGTGGTAAGTGGTTTTGGAGTAGGGAGGGTTTAAGTCAACGGATAGCTTTATGGGGTTGAGATGGGTTTGAACAATTTTTGGTTGTGAAATCTTTCCTTTACAAAGTACAATTTGCCAAGTCCTGTATTCCCCAATCCAATCCGATCCAATCTAGTCTTTCCCCTCACAAAGCCCCCCTCCATTCTCCCCAAACATAGCCTCCCTCCCACCCATCATCACATCCTCCCTCCCATCAAGATACATAGTACATACCCATCCGCCGTGGCTTATTTGAGTGTTTATGGAGATGGGGTTGGGGTGCGGTGGGGGTTTGGGAATATTTGTATGGATGGGTAGAGTAGGAGGAGGTTTAAAATTGGGTGGGTTTGGGATGGTGGATGTGGTAGTGATAGAACAGGTATGGAAATTATGGAACTTGGAGCGATGAATAGGTTGATTGTCGTGGTAAGTCATCTTCTAAATGCTAGTTGCGCATCTTGTTTTGTACTCGGCTTTATCTGTTTTAGTGGCATTGATGGCTAGGCGTGATAGGAATGTTTGAGTTTCAGGGTAGGTGTCTTTAGAGTAAAGTGAATAGGTGAGATTTTGTTTGGAGGGTCGCCGGGTCACGGTATTCGTTGGGGATGAGTACTACCTGTAGGTTTGGCAAGGTGAGTCGTCGAATGCTCGGCAGATTACTTCACGATAAGCGGAAGGAAGGTTGGATCGTCGAGGTAGATGAGCTAAGACACAGGATCATCTTTGCCGAGATGAAGAAGAGAAAGCATAACATCATATCATATCATCATGTATATATACAAAACAAACAAACCCCCAATAAAACCAAACCCCTCAAGACCCAACCACCCCCCCAACCCCATCCCCATCCCCAACACTCGCACCCCCCACACCCCCAACCCACCTCCCAAACCCCACCCACCTCACCCTCCCCCGACTATCGCGATCAGCATCATCATACTCCCCCCCAACAGGCCGACTCCACCACCCCCCTCCCCCCTCTTCAACCTCGATTTCAGACGCCGTCCCGCGCGACGACACAGACACAGCCACATCCCCCCCAAAGCCTCTGAAAGTAGTAGGGCGACGGTACGACCTCCCTCCACCCCCCTCCGACGCAAAGCGATGAGGCTCGACGTAATCGCGCCATTCCAGGATAGGGTGTCGGACGCGACCCTGTTCCGGGACCTGCAGCACCGGCGGCGGCGTCCCTGTTGCATGTTGTGAGCGAGGTGGTTTATGTATGTAGTAAGAGATTTGAAGGGGAGGGGAGGGGAGCGTACGGATTTCATATTGGGCTTCGTTGATCCACCTCCGCTTCGACCTTTCGGCCTTGGACGTCTTGGTTCGTTGGCGACGAGTGCAGACGCAGATGGCGAGGAGGAGGGCGAGGGCGAAGGCGAGGACGATGGTGGTGATGAAGATGGCGTTGGCGAGAGAGCCTGGGACGTCGATGTCCATGTTTGGAGACATAGGCGGGTTGTTTTGGGGGATGGGTTGGTGGGTTTTGTGTTGGTTGGATAGGGTTTTTGAGTTGGGTGTGAGGATTGGAGGTGGAAATGTTGTATGATTGTATGGATGTGATGAATATAGATGGAGGGAGAGGGAGAAGAGGGGGGGATCTTTATAGGGTGCTTGTCCGAAAGACGGATCCACTTCATGACAATATATCGATTAAAAGTCTCCACCTAGCCTTGAGGACCCACCCAAATCTTGTCATGGTACCGACCGCGATGGTGGATATCCGGACACTGTGACTCGTAAACTTAAAAGCCAATGGTGAACCGGAAATTGTGAGAATAAATCGATCATAAGTCTCCACATGGCGTCGAGGATCCACTTAGACCTTTGCTTGGTATCCACCTCGTTAGCGGAAATCCGAAGACTGTGACCCATAAGCTTGAGTTTCGGTTGACGACGGGTATATCATGAGAATAATTCGTATATATATAAGTCTCACATAGCGTTGAAGATCCACTTGAACCTTCGTTCGATACCCACCATATTGGACGTGTTCCCGATAGTATCCCCTATTAGCGTGACAATAGTCGAGGACAGGGAGGTGAGGCTATTGTTGTTTGGTTGCAGTAAGGAATTTTCACATTCCTTGTAGATTTTTTCCCTTTTCGACAATGTTGTACGTAAATTCTTGGGTAGGTTAGAATTAGAGAATATACACATCTGCTGCGACACAGTAGGAAGTACTGCCTGCTTGGTGACAATTATTTTGGGTTGCCAAAACAAGTTAAGGTATATTAGACCCCGAGTGATTGCAACGCATTCATTCAAGATCGTAACTCCAGAAACCCTCAATCATGCCAATATAGACTCCGAACTGCCACGAGCTGGTCGATCTCCCTCGCTGTACGCGTCGCAAAGTATGCTGGTGGTGGCGGCACGACGGATTCGTATGCTGGCAGTCCCGCATTCACCAACGTCTCTTCGCCTGGTCCCAAGTTCATGTTATACAAAGGCGGTGGCAGCGTTCCAGCACCTTCTGGGCCTCTGAATATCTCTATTGGTCTTCGAGGTGTGTCGATCTCCTGCCCTGGTCTGCTGCGAGTGTGTAAGGCGGGTGGAGGTAGGCCCTCGAGATCATTATCCCCAATTCGCAGTGTCTTGAAGATTCCTTGAGTATCCTCAATTAGCCTCAGTACTGTGATTTTGGCGGAAATAGCATACCATCAGTCATGACTCGAAACCGTGCTAGGAGTCGACCCGTCTTTCCATGTCTTGAGGAAGCTCCTGCTCTATCGTAGAGACGCTTCAAAGAGAGCAGTAGGATCATTGCCGCAATGAATGCAGGTACAGCTAGTACCCACCCTTTTCCTGCGAGGAACCCCATCTCGTATAGTGATTAGGTGGTATGGGTTACGTAAATGGTTTAGGTACAGATGTTGACTGGTAGAGTTCGTTGAGGAATGATGTAGAAGTGAGTGACAGATGGTGATAGTACATGAATGCTGGCAGAAAGGGTTCAACAAGCCTTCGGGATTCTAATAAGCTTCATCCAAATAATGATCATTATTTGATGTACTCATCCCATACCGGGCTTTTTTGCCGATGGGAACCGGTCTTGGCAACATGTTCATGGTATCACATATTTTTCAGGAAGTTCCACGTACGAGAGACCACACGAAAGAACGACCAAACAGAAGACATTAGACGATAGATACCCACCCCAAATAAATCCAAAGCATAAGTCGCAGACGTCAGACAGAAAATGTCATGACAGACGACGGATCGCAAATCTCAATGTATAATCCAAGATCGCCTATATGTATAGATTTGGTCCCTTTCTAAGAGCATTATATGGTATAGAGGGACCAACAGACCGTTGCAGAATCCGAGGACAGCGATTTCTAATCACAGATGACAAGGGTGACCATCCCAGGTTTGTTTGCTGCCGGGTATGGGACGGAGGCGGCTGCGTTCAATCGTTCGCGGCGGTCGACCCATACGGGAGGGTGAATCCGAACGAATGGCGTAGAAAATCCTAATTTCGATATCGTCCGGCTTGTGCTCTGGGACTCAACAATTCTGTGACACGTCACGGTTTGAGATAACTCTTGAATATGTTCGTCAGCTTGATTTGAGACACAGGTCAATATCTCTTGTACCCATCGCTATATTTCGAGAGTTCCGCCTACGCTCACGGGCGATTCTTTGACACTTCTTCTCGTGCAAGAAAGCTACCCAGATAACCCCAAGTCCGAAATCAACACCTATCAGTCCGACGACAACACGTTGGTCGGTGGAGTTCACTAGAGAACTATGATTAGCTTGGTTCTTTCAAGATGTTGCACCGAGGTACGCGTCGTGTATATATTGAGCACTTTTGGCAGTCTTTGAAACCATAAGAATGATGAGGAGAATTGTACATACTGACCAAGTTGGCCATTTCCTCCAGCCATGAATGTTTACCATCCATGAAATGGAGGCAGCCAAGCCAGACGCAGTCGTTACTGTGATTATGGCACAGGGTAAAATGACTTGAGACATCATGTCTAGTTGAAAAGAGAAAGTAAAGTGCAAGAAGTGTGAGAGAAGTAGTTTGTGTTTGTACAGTAGACAGCAGAATGTGTTACCATGTAGTAGACAAGAAAGTGACCCAGTAATGAGGAGATGACGGAAAGCTGCAAATTGACCAGCTCCAATGTCATTTTGCTTTGTTGACGAAAATTCCCGTTGAGCAAAAATCTGAATGTTGCATTCTTGGCACGTAGAGCGGCCGCGGGAGTAGCTGCCATCAATCCGGAATCGGAATGCCTGCTACTGAGAGGAATAGCTTTCGCCTACGATACCAAGCTTCAGGAGTTTTATACCCGGAAGCCATGAAACTTTAGAGGAGATATTCTTGATATATGTATTGCTGGCAGCTTCACGGTCGTAGCTTCTCTCATCTAGGAGTGTATCGAGAGACAATAGTCAGAGAACAGCCATATTATGAATGAACGCCACAGGCTTCGAGCTCAAGGTGAGGTGCTGGGAGTCAGTGTTAGAGACAAGTCAGTCCTGCTGGGATTTCCAGTAGCTCGTGTGGTTTGAATTATTGCTTTTTTCCAAAGGGTGAGGGAAGTCACCTATGACATTTGTGTTGCTGTACAACGTATAGTGGAATATGGGGAAGCGATTGCAACCGGTGGCAACGCGCTCATGTCTCCGGAGGAAGCTGTTGTATGGTAACCGGAAAGGTTCAAGATGTAACCATCAGGCCATTTGCTCAGCGTAGGCGGCTGATATGAATGCAGCTGATGAGAAAGGTGTTCCCATGCAGCGATTCACAGCAAGTATATTGTAATGAAATGATGGATACCGACATCTGTAATCTAAGTTGCTTAGCATACGGAGCTCTGTGCATTCTCCTACGTTGATCTGGAGGCTTGCATCAAAGGCAGTGAGAAGCAAACACGCTAGATACTTTTAGCGTGTACAGGATCCTTAGGAAAGCTTGGCACTGTATGTACGATGTTGATATGGAGTAGCTTTTGATTTTAAACAATTCAAAATATGAATTCCAATGACCCAGATCACTTCTTCCAGACCTCGTACGTATTCACTGCCAACTCATCTTCAACTACTAAGAGCCTCTCAGTCATTCTCTCTCGGAAACCTCCCGCAAAAGGCTCAAATCCACCAACAACAATGGCACTCCAATCCGCCTACAAAGCAAAATCCTTGCCATCATTGCCGACCCTGCAGATTCTCGGGCCATATACATAGCCGAAAGTGCAGGAACAGCTCGAAGACTGGTACTTGACAATGTACGAACCCTCACACCTCCATAACCCACCCAATACTAACACCGTTCCACCAGTAGCCCGGCAAAACCACCCACATCTACCGCGGCCCCACCACGCCCCTCACATCTCTCGTCCTCTCACTCACACCCCAAGACTCCACTCTCTACTCCGGCAGCTGGGACAAAACCATCTGGTCCTGGTTCACCAGCACTCGCACCCCCCACCGACGCTACTTCGGACACATAGACTTCGTAACAGCCCTACAAGTCCTCCACAACGCCAACGGCCAAGCCCATCTCATCTCCGGCAGTGCAGACGCCAGCATCATAATCTGGCTCGCCTCCACCGGCGAAAAACTCCACACTTTACGCGGCCACACGCGCGGAATCCTAGATCTAGCAATCGACCCCCTCAGCTACGATACCTCCGCACCCATCACAATCTTCAGCGCCGGCAGCGACAGAGAAATAAGACGCTGGCGTATCGATGACAGGGAGAACCTTTCCAGCATGACACAAATCGAACCCGACAACCCAATCATCCAGCACGAAACCAGCGTCTACGCCCTCCAGTTCGACAGCGACGACGATCTCTGGACCGCTTCCGCCGACGGAACGTCCAAATGCCTCTCCCGCGACCGAGGCTGGGAAGCGGATACGACACTGCAACATGGCGACTACGTACGCGCTATCACCATCGATGAGCGCGGAGGCTGGGTCGTGACTGCTGGAAGGGATGAGGATGTGAAGGTGTGGGATAGGGCGAGTGGGAAGTTGCATCATGTGTACGAGGGGCATTTTGAGGAGGTTACGGGGTTGTTGGTTTTGGGGCGGGGGGTGGTTAGTGTGGGTATTGATGCTACGGTTCGGCAGTGGGATTTGTCGTCTGAGGGGTTGGGGAAGGCGGTGAGGGATGCGGAGGAGGGGAGAGATGGGGTGGAGAAGGAGATGGAGAAGGAGGTAGTGGTGAAGCCGGAGGTGGGTGGGTTGACGGAGGAAGAAGAGAGGGAGTTGGAGGATTTGATGGAGGATAGTGAATGACAATTGAATCTTGCATGGGATCATGTTTCAAACGTGAGAACGTATATGCATGCTTTATTTGTCGGCACAATATCCTAACCCAAATGACTAATACCACTACCACGAAACGCCATCCAACCCTCTGTGACCTATTCTACCCTTTCGGCGCCTGATACTTTTCCCCCACAGCTCTCACACCACCACTCCACACCTCAAACTCCACCCCCATCTCCCCATCCCCCGTCGCCTCCACCCACGGCGCAAACGCAACTCTCAGCCACCTCCTCCACCTCCTAGGATTCCACTCCGCTCCCCCCAAAACCCCAACATCGACTTCCCCCTCCCCAGTCCCAGCATGGCCATAGTCACGATCTTTAATCAGCGCAACACGACAGGCTATCTGATTCGTCCACACAAGACCTAAAGTGGGCGTCTTGAGGTTGTGGCTTTCGTGAACGGAAGATGGGTGGGCGCCCCAGCCGGTGAAGAAGCGCTGCTGGTGGTCGAGACTTAGTACCGAGGGCGTGGCAGTGAATTGGGCTTGGGTTGCTGTTGATGCTGGTGATGAAGATAGGATATTATTCGGTCCTGATGCAGATGCTCGTGATGTTGTTGTCGTGGTTGGGGCGAATCGATCAGCGACTTGATTTGCTACCACAATTGCGCAATCGTGCTCTCTCGCCAGGCCGCGGAGAAGAGCGCCTAAGCGAACAAGCTGCGCCGAGCGGGTCGCAAGTGCAGAAGGCGTGTTGGCTGAGCTGCGCTCGGCGCGGTAGTTTGCTGCAATGCTGTCTAGGATGACGAGGCCGACTTTGTGGCGGGCGAGGGCGACGGGTAATTGGTACGTGAGAATGTGGTCTTGCGATTCGAGGTCAGGCGTTTGGAGTGTCAGGATGCGGTTTAGAGATGGAGGGGATCGGTGGGTGGTGAGGAGTGGGTGCTGAGAGAGGATCTGCGTGACGCGAGTGGTGGGAAGGGGGTGTTCGGTGGATATGTAGAGGGTCGGGCGAGCGAGGCCGTGGGGCGCTGGGAGTTGGGCGCTGAGGAGCAGCGTCAAGAGGAATTGGGTCTTTCCTGCGCCGCTGGAGAAATTGGCATATAATTGTGAGACGCTCGGAGTATGATCCTACCTTTCTCCTGTGATCTCTGTTATATATCCTGTCGGGATTCCGCCGCCGAGCGCCCTGTCTAAAGCTGAATCAAGGGTACTGATAGTGCTCCATGACTCGATCACTTCTTTCCCGGTCGTCTTCAGCGCTCCATAATCACTTTGCCCTTCTCCCACACCTTCAAAATTTGGAGCATTATGGTTCACCAGGCCCAATTGGCCTTGCAAGATTGCAAGAACATGGTTCGCAAGTCGCCTTACATCGAGCAACGGCAACTGCGCTCGCTTCGCTACCTCCAAAGCATCGAGTGTGAGCAGGTCGACTGTAGTAATGACATGCTTCTCTAGCGATGGCAACAGATGTGTATATAGCTTCGTAGGAAAGTCTGGGATCGTATGCAGAAGGTCTGTCATGAGGAGTGGAGCATGCTCATTGTGGGGACGTCAATAGCGAGCGGGAAGAGCGATTGTCGCGGCACGCGTCGACTGCGCTTGTACTGATTGGGAGTAAAGTAAACAGAGCTCGATATCGATATGAAAGATGTTGGAAACTCCATAGACTCCCACACGATCAGACTTGCGAAGTCTCCATGCCTAATTTCACAAATCGAAGATGGCAAAAAACCCCTACCCACGCTCCACCCTCAGGCGAATCCTCAAGGCCCACACAAACCGCAGTCTGAGCAAGAACGTCGATATTCTAGTACTTCATCCCCACAATAACCACTCCACCACCACTATCAATGAAATATCTCGGAAGTCTCGCTAATCCAGCAAACCCACAGGTCTTCCTCGACTACACCTTATTCATCCAAGAGTAAGAAATTTCATCACCTGTCCCAAACACTAGAATACTAACAGGGCTGCCGTACGACCAGTCTACTTCGCGAAGCATCAGCAGACGCAAAGCGGAATAAACAACGCAAAATCACAGCGGATGGTATTAAGAGGGTGACGGAGGTAAGTGAGCTAGTTAGTACGAGAACTAAGGAATGTGGGAGCTGATCGCGCGTTGCAGAAGAGTCTCCGGAAGTTCAAAGCATGAGGGTGTATGAATGTGTATGATGGATATTATTATGTAGATTGTGTGGCATTGATTGCACATATCAGACTTTTCGGTGATGTGGAATGCTTGATGAAGGCGTTTTGATTCGCTTGGTAGAGCGTTTGGCAGGATATACCCTTGTTTGTCTTTTACTATATCCGGGGAATATCCTCCATGAACTGAAGACCCTTCAAAGCCAGTTGACGGAGGCCATTCCGACATTACTCCACCTCGATGCTGCTAACTGCACACACTTTATGCAAGTAGTCCGCATATGGTAATTGGAGTTTACCCTAAACACAGATATAGCACAGCGCCTATGTATCACGAATGCGCAGGAGTTGCGTCAGTATTTACATCCCTTCCATCTCCGCATGCCATTTCCTCCCGTGCATGCCACAAGCATCTATACATATCAGTTGAGCACCTTAGAATCGTAAAGAACGCCGGATGCATGACACTTAACCCTGACAAAACGAAAAGCATCCTCAAGGAATGTACAGTGAAGCAAACGTTGATGCATCTTCCATGAACTCTCTTTCGTAACATTCGTTCGAAGAGCAAGTAAACTCCCGGCATCAGAGAAGGATCCCGGATACCTAGTACCAAAGAGGACCCCCTTACTCAATAACGTGACCCCTCTCTCATCATCGGTAGCGTCTCTCCGCCTCCACCCATCTCATACTTAAGTGGACTGCCCTGTATATTGCCACCATTGCTATATCCGCTCCATCCAGTGTTTGCGCTTTGCCCATTCTGATAACCAGCAGCACTCTGCATACCTTGATAGAACTGATCAAAACTTCCATTGTGCGCCGAATGCTGCGATTCGCGCTGGATGTGATGTTGGAAGTCTTGTGGCGACTGATACTGCAGGCCGGGCGTTACCATGGGATTGCTATTGGAATGATGCGGTGGAGAATGGTCAGGAAAAGGTGAGAGTTGCGGCTGTTGGTATTGTTGTAATTGCTGGTATTGGGAGCTGGGTTGTGATTGTTGTTGGACCGGGTTGGTAGGGAAGGATGGTGAGTATTGGCCATATGGTTGATAGGAAGTCGAAGTGTTGAAAGCATTCTGGTATGTATGAGGCGAATGGGGCTGTTGGGAGGATTGAAGTTGATGGATTGCTGCCATGGGAACGTGCTGGGGTTGTTGGTAATGGGCAGTATGATAGCTGCCACTTCGACTGTGACATTGACCGTGATTCAAGCTTTGTCGCTTTTGAGCTTGTTGCTGAGCGACCTGCCTAGACATTGTCTCAGCTTCGCGCATTCTGAACTCGCAGATTTTCAGCTTTTCGTCATGAATTTTCCGGCTGACTTCCTCCTGTTGGCTTGTCGTACGCTTCATGAGGTAGTCCTCGCTGATGCTGGGACCTCGAGGGCGACTTTTGGGAACGGATGTAGGTATTGGTGAGTATGCAGCGGTGAAACCACCATCAAGTGCATATGGTGATTGATAGATACGAGGACGAGCCTTTTCAGCATCATGAAGATAAATGTATTTCTCTGGAATCTTGAGGTAAGAGACACATTTTGCTTCAAATACAGGTGCTTTCGGGGCAGTAGGCGTTGGTGGCACGCTTGGCATACATGGTCTTCGTGGAGCGGACGATGGTTCATTGAAGGGGTTGTGGTCCATCGTGGGTGTCGTAGCCTTGGGGGCAGACCCCATCATGTTGGCAACAGGTGCTTGTGGTCGCGAGTAGCTCGTCTGCGGTAGCGCTGGGCGGGCTTGCTGATTTGAGTAGTACGTTTGCTGCGGCTGCTTTTGTCGTTTCGGCTGCTGGTAAGGGGCAGGTCTTTGATAATTGTGCGTCGAATTGTGATAAGAGCTTTCCACGTTGACATTCCAAGGCCTATACTCGGGTGTGCCATGGAATGCTTGAGGAATTTTCGACGGTGCAGACGTCATGGGCGCCATAGGTGCAACAGAGGCCATTGGTGAAACATGGTAGCTTGGAAAATCCTGAACGGGATTGTAGTCGTTGTAGTTACGAGACTGATCTAGGCCAGCTTGTGTTATTTCGGTATTATGGTGGCTAACCGACTGGCTATCAATATGGTTGTTAAGTGGTCTAGGCTTGTACCTGTATTTTGGGTGTACGGGATCTGTGATGGCGTATTTACCATGGTACGGCCGATCCTTCAATGCTGCCGCGTCCGCTTGTGCGTTGGCGTACATATTAGCGTGCTGTGCCTGATAAATGGTACGTGGACCATTGGCTGCGTGTTGATTTTGCCAGACGGAGGGATATGAAGCCGAGAGAGATTTTCGTGGGACCGGTTGAGCTGCAGCAGCGGCTGCCACCGACGCGATGCGTACGGTCTCCAAGAAGTTGGCGCCGGGGTCATTGTATTGCACCGCCAAATCACCAGTATACTGAGCTTTGGCCTCCGTGGAATGCTTTCCGAGATAGAACCATAGCTTCTTGGGCTTCTCGATATCAACTGTTATCTGCGCTGGGTTACGGAACGCCTTGCGTGTTTCAAATTCTGACCAGCGGAACAGCTCGGAATCGCAGAACAATTCGTTGGGCTTGGGACCTTCATTGACTGCTGGATCCTCAGCGGTGGTACGAGACTTTCGAGCCAATTCTAATGGCAGGGGTTTGGCGTTCTCGGACGGACATGGTAGCTGAGAATTGACAGGGTCAAAAACCAGGAGCCACTTGTATTCCACCTCAAACTTTTCACCCTTAGGCAGGAGTTCGACGAGGAACGTCTGCTCGCTCTTCCGGTTTTCCAGGATGTTACCAGCAAAGATGTCACCCTGAAGAAATTGAAATTGAGCGATTTCTCCAACTGGTAGTTTTAACGCCATCTTCTTTATTAGTGGAGTATCCTCGAGTACGTTGCCATCAGTATGCTTTCCTCGTCTTCCACGATGGATTTTGCATCTGAAATCAATTCCAGTGTCGGAGTATTCGGTTCCATCTGCTCCAAAGACCGGGACTTGGCCAATGTCGACGAGTACCCCGGCTTGGGCTGCGCAGGTCGCGTGATACGCTTTGACGCATTTCTTCTGTGAGCACTGGAAAATGGATCCTTTCTTGCTTCGGCAGTAATAACATTTCATCTCTAAGCGAGCTTTATCAATGGACCCGATATCACAGATGGTCTCCCGCCCATTCTCCTCGGCTATGTATGTCTCGGGTGTATATAGCGCGCATCGACGATGAGCTTGCTTGCCGTTGTCGGTAGGGAGCAGGGTCTCGTGCTTGTTGTCATTTGGACATAGAATGCAGGGTTCGTATGATGGAGCCTTGATCTTGAGCCGGAGCTTCTTGGCCTTGGGCTTCGCATCCTTATGATTTATATCTTTCTTCTTCTTGTGGCTTCGCTTTGGCTTGCCTTTCACACTTCCAGGAGGAGTAGGTAGGTTTGTAGGCTCGTCGTCCTCGTCATCATCTTCGTCGTCATCGGTCTCTTCATAATACTCGGGAGTCGGCTCGCCCCTCAGCTTCCGCTCGATCTCTCGAACATCGACCCAGACACTATCAGCTTCACAGTTGCACTTTTTGGCAATTCTGCCGTAGTCCAGCCAAGAGTCTGTTGCAAAATTGACGGACTCTGCGCAGTTGTAGCCAAGATTATATCCAGAGTGGTAACCGTAGGGGAAGGTGATGACGAACTCGCCCTCGTTGTGAACTAAACGGTTGACACTGATCCGGTGCTGCTGCTGGAGCTTCTCTGGTGAGATTAGATAGGTCTTGTGGCGTAGAAATTGATCACAATTTTTCGAATCGGTTGGCCACACACCTTCTATATATCAGTACTGTTGGTACAGCAGGGGTAGATCGACTTACTTCGCATCGCAGCTTCAAATTTTCTCGCGTCTGCCTGTGAGATGCTATACCACTGCTTCGGTGCTCCAAAGTGGATGTAGTTGATGCTGTAGAGGTCGACATCTTCCAGATGCCAAGCAAAAGACGCTTTCCACATGCCAAGGTAGAGGTATGCAGTGTTGACTCCAGGCACGTTCTGACCAAGAACGTCCAACAAATTTTCCAGTTTCGCAACATTCCAATTCTTTGTACTGTCGTCGAATAGAGAACCTGGCATATCTGCTCCATACATGGGATTGCTGAAATTCAAACTCTTCCAATACAATTTCTCGAGCTCCTGCACGCGTTCAGTGGTCCATTCTTCTTGATTATGCACCCGATAGTCGAAATTCTTGAAAGCTTCTTCATCCACGACCTCAGCCTGATCCCTTCGATTATGTTGTCTTCTGGATGAAACGGACTTTGACTGGTCAGCTTTCGGTTGGCGCCCCTTAGGCTTCGGCTTTCCCTTGGGCTTCGACTTCTGTGGTAGACTCTCATCATCACTATATTCATCCTTGATCTTAACCGGCTTTAGGGGCGGAGATGTTGGTGTTAGAGGTGTTTCCACGAGCTTGTTATCATCCATGTCTTCATCTCCCTCGTCATCAGGTTTATGAACTGTAGCCGTCAAGTCGGGGACCTTTTGGCGGCCAGGTCTTTTCCGCTTTGAGCCACTGCCTGTACCCGGTGGATTTCTAATTCTGGTCGAAGCAGCTCGTGAAGGCTTTTCCTGGTTGCGTCGGCGCTCGCCTCGCTTCGCTGGGGGTTGATTGCTGCTTTCCTCGCATAAAGCCTTCCATTGTGGTAAATTATAGGATCTCTGCTTTTCTATGTTGGCTTGGGTATAAGTTCCCTGGGTGCCGTGGAATTCTTGTGTGATCGGGTTTTTGACTTTGATAGTCTTAACCTGTTCATCAAGCGGAGGTAAGGCATCGCGCCTGACAGATGAAATCAGTCGAGATCTGCGGATCAAGGTTCGCGATGAAGAACTTACCATTCCTTCGGTGGAACCACCTTGACGATACCAGATTTCATACCATAATGGTCAATCCTTTTGATGAATTCTTTGAAGCTTCGGAATTGGTTCATAGTCTGGACAGACATCAGCTAAGAGTTCCTCCCGCTGACCAGGCGACATTAAGGGAGCAAGTTTTATACTCACGGGCTTAAAGACAGGAACGTTGCCATTCTCATAATAGTGATCTGGAAAGATTTCTGCATCGTCATCGCCCTCGTCAATCTTTTCGCTAGGTGCCGGCTCCTCGATAGACTCCTCAGGTTCCAGGTCGGACAGCTCCGAACCAGAGTCATCATCATAGTCATCTTTCTTACCGGTGCTTTCACTCGTGGGAGGGGTGAGAGCCGGCTTGCTGTCGTGTTGATCGTTATCCATCTTCACTTCTCCGATGTCGGTCGGGAAGGCCATTGTCGCGACCGCCATTGGAATACAGGACTCCGTGTTAGAGATTAGACTTAGTAGAGACAGTGGCCACCAGTTATTTGGGAAATGTTGACGATGTTAGGTTGGCTGCTCGAGTCCACTGTCGTAGGCCGTAGAGGCTGGTAGTGACTCCCTGGCCTTCCAGCGCTTTAGAGATTCCCGCAGATCTCCTCCTCCGTACGTATCAGACTACAAGCTCTTGGCGCTTGCACTGCATTCCACTTAAGCAGCGAACAATCAGGAGAACATTAGTGAAGTCGATTGTGGAAGAGGTTGATGAAGTCGGGTTGCCGCCAAGGCCCTAGCCTCGGCTGTTCATGCGGGCAATCCACAAGCGCATTCGCTGTGGCAAGGAATAAATCCACATGTTTTCTTATCTGATTACATGGTAGATTTCAACAGGTGGGGGATCTAGGTAAGCTATGTTTTGCATAAAGGACCTGTTTGCCTGTCGATCCCAAATTTACCTATCTCCTCGTAAGGGTTCCAGGCAGCAAACCTTTCGCTTTATCTATTGATACAATGTCCTGGTTTTCATTAGGAAACTGCAATCAGTGAATGGTATCCAGAGTCCTTTGCAATATATGGTAGGCCTTGATGATAATTTCTTCACTCAATCATGATAATCTTGTGGATCTGCCATGAATAATGATATCTGAAGACGCTGCCTATTTTGTCATTGCTAAGCGGCTTGCTTTAGGGTTGACGCCCACTCTGCGGACTTCCGTTCATGTAGTGCTAGAAATCAAAGTCACGCCTTTCTGAATAGGTATGCGGGACACTGATGGTACCTTACAGGAATCGTGTTTGGGATGATTCAGCCCTAAGGAGTAGCTACGGCTGACATGCAACGCACGAACCAGCGGATTGCGGGAAATCGGTACGCCTTGTGGCATCCCTCGTGGACCCTTCTCTGCTCTTCCGTAAATTGAAAGACGAAAGGATGACAAATCAGAGTTGCATAGAGGGTGACCCAGGTGGGATTGTGCAGACGCAATGTATCCTTCGCTATGCTCGCTCAACGTGATAGGCTCAGTCTAAGCATACCTTAGACAGCCATGATGAAAGAAAACAAGCGCTTGACAACTTGGGTAGCTGTTGGGTAATCTCGGTAGATGCACAAAGAGCTTTTGCGCAGATGATGGTGGGATAAGACCTGTTGACAACAGGGTGCGGGGTTAACCTCAACTTACCCCGTCACCGCGTCCACGATTACCACGGAATCCACCGCGACCACGACCACGACGCTCACCGTCTCCTCCGACTCGATCACCACGATGGCCGCCGCGGCCACGACCTCCACCTTCTCCACGATCCCCCCTAAATCCGCGACCGCCTCGGTTACCACCACGATGCTCTCCTTGACCGCCTCGGCCACGCCCGCCGCGATTATGGTGTACCTCGTGGAATCCGTCGGCGGTCTCAGCCTGCGGAGGCTGAGCGTACGCAGGGGGTTGTTCTGATGGGACATCCTCAGCCCAGCTCTGAGTACCTGTCATTGCCGCTGGTGTGGCAGCATGACCGGTGTCAGTTTCGGCGGGGTCTCGAGGAACTTCGACCCAGTCATTTGGCTCGCTGGTTGCCGAAGCCTTGACGTCCCAACCAGTCTCTGCTGCTGCGTTCCCAGCCCCGACATCTATGCTGGCGGCATCTGGTACTTGGGGATTGTCAACGTGATTTGAGAGTCCGTTTGTTGTAGGCTCGACAGCGTCGATCTCTGTCAACCCAGCGTGAGCGATTGTGGGATCAGTGCCAATCGCTGTCGACGACGGGTCTTCAGCTGTGGGAGGAGCGGGCTCAGACTGGGCGACCTCCTCTGCCCAGGCTTCTTCCGCCGCATATGGAGCGTACTCAATAGCGAGGTCTCGGACTTGCTTGTCTATGGAGTTGATGCATCAGTCCCTGTATACGCATGTTGAAAGCACAGAAACATTTTTTAATTGGGAGAACTCACATGTGAACTCGGAGGGAGTTTGATCGACTGTGGATACTTTGTCTGAGCTGCCAGCGATCAAGCTTTCCATAGCCACGACTGCGCTGGCCTCACCTCCGTATATCAATAGCAGAGCGCCTTCAAAGGCTCGATTTTTAGCCGACGTCTCGTCGCCACCTTGACGTCTTGCCGCTGCGGCTCTCAAGAATTTGCTGAGAATGAGCAATTCATCCTTAGCATCCTTCTTGGCCTGATCGGCTGCCTCGGCCTTCACAGCATCTTTGACTTTCTGCAGCTCGTCCTTGTGTGCTGTCTCGAGAGCAGATTTTTCTATGGACAAACGCTTCTGGTAGTCCTCATCGAATTGCTTGTACTGTGATATTTGTTCTTCGAGTTGGGTCAGGGAAGCTTGTAATGATGGCTTCTTCTGGGCTTGAGCCTTTTGATCTGGGTTGATCTTGCGTGATGCAAGGAGGTCGTCAAGGGATGTATCGGGATTCTCGGCAATGATAGAGTCTACTTTTTGAGTAGCATTCTAAGTAGCGAATTGTCAGCGAGTATAGCAATGGCCGGTCAATCAAGAATCCTACTAGCTTCTTCTTGATGTTACGGATGTTCCTAATCAGATTTACAAGTCAGCAAATTCAGCAGAGCGGCTGTCATTCATGGCTAGCCTTACTTGTAAAGCTCTTTCAGGTAGGGACTCTCATATGCCCCTTCCACGCCATTGGTTGTACCGTCCGTAGCTGTTTGCCCAGCTGCTGCATCCGGTTCAGGAGGTGCTGTTGGTGGTTGAGCTGTGGCTTCGGCTTTGGCCTTCTTCTTCTTGGCACTCTTAGATTCCGAATGAGATGAAGGTTGAGGGTCTTGAGTAGTAGACATTGTGGATGATGTGGTAGGACGAATTAGGTCTGTTGATTTGTAGATGGCGAATCTGGATTGCTTGAGCTGGCTCGAGCACAGTTATCAGAAATGTGTTATGGAGATCGAGCTTGTACGAGCCGGAGATGGCAGTATCAATGATTATGTGGACGGATATAGCTGTTACAAAATAGGATGGTCGGTTTACATTGCCGAACTGAAAACACCAAGGACACTAAGGCTAGTACTAGGGGTGATCGCGGGACCAGCCGCACAGGCTAGTGGTTTCCTAGCTTCCCCTCGTTCAAGTAAAAACTGTCCTCAATTGCTTCATACTTTACATTGCCTCCAGCGTTTCATAATGGGGCAAAGACATAGCTCCTAATCTTGGTGAGGCTATTCGGGCTTGGGATCTAGGTATCTTTGGGATTTCCATTCAAGCCGCGAGCCTATATAACGCCGTATCTTATCGAGGCCCATGGAAGGTGCGCCTGAGGTCTTTTAGTTACTTGCAATTACTGCATGGGTAATGAGATGTACAAGTCTCCGGCATCTCGCTACCCTTAGTGCTCCAGACCATGGGTCAACGCCTCTGGCCTGACCCCCCAGTCCTCTCCACAGAGTCGGTAGCATAGGTAATTAACTTTTACGACAGAATAGGCATACAGTCTCCACTAAGTGGACTAAACTGCTCATACTACCATGTATGTATATGAGCAGTGATCGGGCAGCGGCAACTTCCTTGACTGGAATGTCTGAAGCCTTCATCCATGTATGGTCCTCTCTGTGTTTCATCTTATAGACGTTGCGTCTCGCAATAATGGTATGCTCACAACAAATGATGAACTCGCCCAAAAGCAGACGGATCTATTCCCAGTCACTCTGTAACTCTTCCTTTCTCAACCAGCACGATTAGTGAATAATCGTGAACACATGTTCCCGCCCTCAGTGTGCGAATCATTGGTCTTGGAGATGAGTTGTATCATCGGGGGTGGATAATTGGTTATTCAGCTACTTTACGTTACGAGGACTTTTGCCAACTCAAAGATATCTTTTAATTTAGCGCCCTTTCTCCACAGTCGGCTAGCCCCCACTAGAATATTATAGGCCTAGTAATGAATACGGAACGTGGGGGTGAAGGCCCGACCATCTGACGTCTGCCTTGGTTGTCTGCACTGCTTCTAGACGCGATGGCTGCGCGAGCTAAAGTACCTTTGTGGCATCCATCAGCAGAGAGAACCATGTTCCATGGTCTCTGCCCAATATCCCGTCGTCCGTATTTCAAGATCTCGGTACTCCTGAGCTCCGTGTCTCCAACGCTCTGATTGATCCCATTCGTCCGGCGACCACTATCTCTGCAGTAGTCGCTCGGGCAGTATTCCTTCTGTTTCAATGGATTGACCACGGGAACAAGGTGTTCATGGTTGAATAATTGGAGCGCAACAGTCGGCCTTGGTGGACTCCAACCCTCTCGCCTAGATGGTCATGAGGTACGTGCTCTTCCGTGGCTCTAATGATTGAGGTAGCAACCTACCCTTCCTTCAGTCCGCGAGTACATGTTTCCCTTCACTTATCTACAACCCGTGGGCCTCTCACAAAGATCAATCGCCCTTCAGTCGTTTTTCCTATCCTTGGTAATCGCCGTGTTATGCACCTAGGTCTCATCCAGTGTCTAGCGCCGCAAGACTGATGCCTTCATACTACCTTCAAGACTGCCACTACTTTAATCGCAGTGCCTTGAAACTTCTCTCAATACTAACTTTGATCTCTTTGATGTGTGTCTGACTGACCCTTGGCAATATGGCAGTCCGCATCTTTACCATGCCTAAGTCACTGAACGAGTCCCTGGCAAATTCGAAGGCTCCTGCCTCGGATGCCGACCATGGCTCACCTCGTACCACTCAGCACACCTATTCTCCGGAACAAAAGGAGCCTCTGGCCAACCATGGGGTGAAAGGGAAACCGGGCATTACTTTCGCCGCTCAAGACAAGCTGGCAAAGCTCCCTATACCTGATCTCGAGAGCACGCTCAGGAACTACCAAGACGTCCTCAAACCGCTGCAAAGCGTGCGAGAACAAGAAGCCACTGCCGCGGCAACAGATGATTTCTTGAAGGGAGAAGGCTTGGAGCTGCAGGCGAGACTCAAGAAGTATGCCACAGGGAAGACAAGCTATATTGAGCAATTCTGTATGACGGCCAGCGTTCAACACGCCTTGCTTACGTGACTTTCGACTGACGGGATATCAGGGTACGATTCGTACCTAAATTTCGATAATCCCGTCGTCTTGAACCTGAATCCTTTCTTCCTTCTCGAAGATGACCCCACCCCGGCTCGAAACAACCAAGTCACTCGCGCTGCGTCTCTCATCATATCGGCTCTCTGTTTCGTTCGCGCCGTCCGAAAGGAAGAGCTGCCGCCTGACACGCTTCGAGGTAGCCCGCTTGATATGTACCAATACTCGAGACTATTTGGCACAGCTCGAGTGCCAACTGAAAACGGATGCCAGATCGCACAAGATAGTGGAGCAAAGCATCTCGTCGTGTTATGCAAAGGACAATTCTATTGGTTCGATGTCTTGGATGATAACGCAGATCTGATCATGACTGAGAAGGACATGGCTCAGAATCTCCAAGTGGTCGTCGATGACGCCGAGGAGACACCAATACAAGAGGCTGCAAAAGGAGCGCTAGGTGTTCTCAGCACGGAAAACCGAAAAATATGGTCCGGGCTGAGAGACGTCCTCATGCGAGAAGAAGATTCCAACAACGCCGAATGTCTCAACATGGTCGACTCAGCCCTCTTCATCGTTTGCTTAGACTACACCGAGCCGCAATCGAGCTCCCAGCTCTGCACCAACATGCTCTGCGGTACCAACGAAGTCGTCAAAGGCGTCCAAGTCGGCACTTGTACAAATCGCTGGTATGACAAAATGCAAATCATAGTCTGCAAGAATGGCAGTGCAGGCATAAACTTCGAGCACACCGGTGTAGACGGCCACACCGTTCTTCGCTTCGCCAGCGATGTCTACACCGACACAATCCTCCGCTTCGCCAAAAGCATTAACGGTCAAGCCCCCAGCCTCTGGACATCCGAAAGTCCCGATCCCTCAAAGCGCGATCCTGATAGCTTTGGCGACGTCAGCACGATACCACATAAATTGGAATGGGACATGCTTCCCGAACTCAGCACTGCCCTTCGCTTCGCCGAAACCCGCCTTGCCGATCTAATCCAGCAAAATGAATTCCAGACACTCGAATTCTCCGGCTACGGCAAGAACTTCATGACCTCCGCCGGCTTCTCCCCAGATGCTTACGTGCAGATGGCTTTCCAAGCCGCCTACTACGGTCTCTACGGCCGCGTCGAGAACGTGTACGAGCCCGCAATGACCAAGGTCTTCTTACACGGGCGCACTGAATCCATCCGCGCCGTGTCACAGGAGTCGGTCGATTTCGTCAAGACATTCTGGGCCGAGAACCCCGCCCAGCAGAAAGTAGACGCGTTGAAAAAGGCCACCCAGAAGCATACGGCGCATACGAGAGAATGCTCCAAAGCTCTCGGCCAAGACCGGCATCTCTACGCCCTCTACTGCGTCTGGCAGCGCTCCGTGGACGAAGACGGCGCGGAAGCCGCCAGCAGCAACGGTATGAGCGATGGATGTTCCACCCCCGCCGACGCGAGCTCAGACATCGGGTCCCCCAAACGAGACACCTTTCCCGCAGACGAAGATCGCACCTCCCCATCGCCCACGCGCAAACAGCCAACGTCGCACATGCCTGCCCTCTTCTCCGACAGCGGCTGGGACAAGATCAACAACACCATCCTCTCGACCTCCAACTGCGGTAACCCGGCCTTGCGCCAGTTCGGCTTCGGCCCCACCTCCGGCGAAGGCTTCGGCATCGGCTACATCATCAAGGACGACTCCATCTCCATCTGCGCCAGCAGCAAGCATCGACAGACGAAGCGGTACGTCGAGAGCATCGAAGCGTACTTTCACGAAATGAGACGCCTGCTGCGTTCTACGCGGTCGAAATCGACGTCTCATAAGGCGAGTCGGGCGCGGGAGGTGGAGGAGCGGGCGGCGGCGCCGAAGAAGAAGAAGTCGGGGAGGGTGATTAAGGGGGAGGAGGAGATTGTGGATGAGACGAAGGAGGACAGTGAGGATGATGGGTTGGGCGGATGTAAGTTTCCTTTACTTTTTTTGCCCTTTCCCCCTTTCCCAAATCGTTCCCTGGGCTTTGCGCGTGTTGGTAGCGGTTCTGATTGCTGCTATTTCCAGACGGCTTCTTCGACGCCGGGATGCTGCTTCAGGCAATCAAAGCCAGTCAGGAGGAGGCCAACAAGCCGAGTGAGAAAGCTATTGGGAATGCGAGGAGGAATGTGGGGAAGAAGTTGAGGTTGAGTGATTACTAGGGCGGTTCCACATTGATGTAGGTATGGAGTGTATGGTTAATGATTAGCGCAATTGTGAGTTGAACTTTGGATTCGTGAGGTACTTAGCACCGGGTTCATGTTTTATAGCTTATGTAGTCGAGATTTACACATGACCTGCCATCAATCATTTACCATGACCTACAGACTTCACAAGCTCATAGCATACAACACAATTCGAAGAAAAATACAGATTCATCCAGTAAAGACAGTGTATTCTCATTCTCAAGCAAAGGTATCTCAGTAGCTACAAAATAATCGAACCTCGGAGCAAACGGACCCCATCCATCCATCCATCCATCTGAAGATGCGCTCAAGCAATGCACATCAAGACTGAAGATGCACGAATCGCTCCCTTCTGGCGAATGAAGAAAGAAACAACACACTCCGGTCATGACGCTGTTATACATTTTTGGTATCCAGACCGCCTCGCGCAAAAAAAAGGTGACTGCTCGCTGCCGCATGCTGTGTTTGGACGAAGAGGTAATCGCTTTGGTATCAGAGTCATCTCGTCCTCTGCTCCATATTCAACGCGAGGTGAGCGCATGACCTAATTCTCCGTAGCAACAGCTCCGCGTCCTCTCGGACCACCTCTTCCACGACGCTCCACACCATACGATCCAGCGCCCCGTCCGCCACGGAACCCGCGACCACGACCACGGCCTCGGAAGCCGCCACGATATCCATTGTCGACGCTCCCCTGGCCAAAGGTCTCGAGATTCTTATTCCGCTCTTCGTTACGGAACTCGCGACCACCCAGTTTCTTGTCATCGCGGTCCTTCATCTCGCTCGAGATGTTGTCGAAGAATGATGAAGCCTTGCTGTAGCCTCCGGTGGCGGTGATACTGCTGCTGGCCTCGCTCTCGCGACGAGTGCCGTTGGTAGGCGCTTCCGCAGACTCACCATCCACGGGGCTGCTGATCGGCGATCCACTGGCAATGGCTTCCTTGACCAAGTCTCGCTTGTTGAACTTTGCGTTTGCGGACGCGAAATCGTAGTCATCCTTGGGAAGCTCGATTCTCTTCCCTTGCTGCTCGTCACGTTGGCGCCCGCTACGGTGTCCACCTCGCCCGCCACGATGACCGGCTGCGTAGCCTCCAGTACCTGGCTGCCGTGACTGACGTATGTTATCGTTGGTTCGCATTTCATTGACTTTGTTAGTCAAATTATCGATCGCGCTAGCTTCTCCATTTGTTTGCTTCTTTGCAGCCTGCCCTGGTGCTGAAGGTAGCTTGGCCATGGCTGCTGCCACAGCAGCCCTCGCATCTCCGTTTGCATCTTCGAGTGACTTGGTCGGACCTGGGTTTAGACGAGGAGCTGCTAGCGTTTGTGGGGGAGGAGCGGCCACAGGAGCGTTGTTCGCGTTTGTTGGTGATGCCCCGTTGACAGGGACTTTGGGCTTGACAGCAGGGCTGAGCATCGGAATAGCAGGCATGATACGCCCACTCCTTGGCGCACTGGTTGTTTGCTTGGTTGCGATGGGTGCATCTGTAGCAAAAGTAGGGGCAGGAGGCGCTAGAGCAGCAGCAACGTCCGGCTTGGATTCCGTGGGAGGTGGTGGACCTTCCGTTGGCTTGGCAGTGGAGATCGGCGGTGTGGGCAGCTTCACCGTTGCAGCTGGCTTCTCGACTGCTTTCTGTGGAGCTTCTGGAGCTTCTTCTTTATTCGCGATTGATTCAGCCGCTATTGCTGGCTTAGATGGCGGACCTTGCTGCATTGGCGGTTGGCCTGGATGTCCAAACGGCGCGGGAGGAGGGAAGAACTGTCCTGGGGGTGGATGTGGAAAGCCTTGCCCTGGCGGGGGAAACCATCCAGGTGGAGGAGATCCATAGGGCATGGGATAACCATAAGGTGGAAACCCCTGGGAGCCCGGGGGACCAAATCGCTGATTCGGAGGTACTTGATATTGGTATGGAGGGAAATTCGGTTGCTGATTGAATCGCCCAGGAGTTTGTGACTGTTGCTGCTGGGAAGGGAAATGCTGATGGTTCTGGAATTGGGCACTTGGCCCGGGAAGAGGCTGGCGATGAGCTTGTGGAGCTGCGGACGAAGGAGTCCCTGTGGGACGCGCATTCTATGCAGCCATATATGATCAGCGTTGGGCTCGAACCAGTCTCTAGAGATAGAAAAACAAGTGGGTTTCTGTAGTCAGAAGGAAGGCAACGGAAATATCCACATGGTTTTGCGCTCTCGGTGTTACAATAAAATGATTTACATCCGAAATTCTTCATCATCCAACAGTTTCAGATGCCTATGCGATATAAAAATCATCAAAGCATAGACAACATAGCAGATCATTGGACTTACTCCGAGTATGGCAGGATCGTCTGGCACCTGCGGCTGCTGCACGGGTTTCTTCTCTGGCTCCTTCTCAATCCTCAGATCTTTGACATCGCTACCACGGAATACGATGTATTCATAAACATTGTCTGAAGGTGGTATCTCATTCTCCGGATCTCGCCCTTCTGTGCCATATGACTTGACTTGTTCAAGGGCGACTGTCGAGTTTTCGGAGCTGATCTCATGGAGAATGCCGACATAGCTAGGAGAAGTCAGAAGTTGTTGCTACTGTTATAACGGATGGCCGAGTAAGGGATAGAATAAACTGTAGTCATACCGAATGTCTCGTTTCGATATCAGGGAAATGCGTGAGCTGCATGATCACAGTCAATCCAAGCTTGCCCGTATACTCCGGAGGTAGCCTCACCCAATGTATTCGGCCATGGTTATGTGATGCGCTCAGTGCGCCGATCCGTGGTTGGATAATCTCAGGATATCAAGATGGCAATGGCAAACGAGAGGGTAGAGAGTATGGGGGCCATGTGAGGAGGCGACGAGGATAATAAGTGCGATTTGAATAGCGAAGTGAAGTTGGCTGCTCTTCACAATTGCTAGCGTTGCGCGAAGTACTTAAAGTATCCAGGTCCTGTCTTGGCATGGAGAAACCCTTAGCCGCGAGCTATACCATGTACGGATTAGCCTCTACGTACTCACTAGTCATTTCTTATGACAGTCATCCAAAGGTATAAAGACATGAATTGCATCAACGAAGTAAGGAGGTCTCAGGAATTTGTCTGGAGAATAGAAGCTAGAATGGAAGTGGCGGGGTAGAAACCTGTGGCCACACCAACCACATGTCCCAATCAAGAGTTTGGACAATTAGGCCAAGAAGCTATATCATGAGGGCTCGTGAACGATTTGGAAAGAAAGTCTAGCGTATTTGCTATCTGCAACATACGGTGATAGCGACTCATTCTATCCCCAACCACCTCTTCTATCTTTGGACTACTTCTTCGTTCTTTTGGTCCTCCGCTGCATTCATTTTCTCCCAACAAGCCATATGGAAGTTGCAAGTCTCGCGAGGAGAGTGAAAAGACACCTCTCATTGCGAACGACCTTTGTTTTCCTTTTGAGAGCGATGAAGCGCTTCATGGCGACGGTGTGAAGTCGGAATTGTGCTCATTCGCCGACCCGAGGACATGTTCAATCTTGAGAGCTGATATTGGAAACAGCTCGTATAGGAGCGGCAGTGCCGGTGCATTCGCCATGAGTAATGTCGTACGTCGTTAGGGTAGGTCTCATGAAGTGCGTCAAAGCATTTGGAAGAGCTGAATGGTAAGTAACAACATTATCCAATTCTTTCTCGGGTTCACGTGACCCATAATCTTGCGGATATGATACTCTATAATTCTTGTTATGGATCCTATTGTAGTGGACCCTCCAGTCGCCGATCTTTCCTTCATTATGGGTATGGTAGGCTGCCGATTTGAAGAGGTTGTTATTTTCTATGATGTGGGCAGTCCCAGTGTTTCCTTCTCAGGGAACAGCGCGGATCAAACGTGGTCTAACACTACGTCCAGTCCTTTCAAAGGTTTCTGTCAGTCTTGGATGACGTTATTGAGATTCTGTTCACGAATTGGGTAAGCTCATCATAGTACCTGCTGACCTTAAATGAAATATTCGATATGCTGTAGTACATTGAAGATGTAAGTCAATCTGCTCTGCCAAGACACAGCCTGCCATATCCGACCTGGGTACGTCGGAACACGCATCTCAAATACATCAACTCTTCTTGGTTGCGATATGGCTAATCATGAGCATGAACGGTTTGGCCCGGGAGTGCCATTCATCAATTCGAAAGAAGATGATATGTGTCTGCATTTCGGACACGATATCTGCCCAAGATGCCGGCCTTGGATAGAACTTAATATCGCGTGGTGAAGCTCTCACATGGCATTGTTATCCCCTCCCTTCATTATCAGCAATGCTTGTTCATGCTGATGGGCCACATGTATTGGATACCACTGGAGAAGCTAGCGAGTAACCAGTCTCAGTCTGGAAGAAATCCTTACTATCAAACAGAGTATACGGCACTATTGGAACGATCTAGAGATCGTGCACTATTTCGGTAATCGCAAGGTCCTGTAAATATCATCGATGTGTTGAGGTGGAACATCAAGTGATCGCCGCGCGGCCCCCCGACGGGGCGGCACGGGCGGGTACGTTGTGGCGTTGTTAGGGTGAAAAACGGTTAGTCAGCAGAAACCCCACTAGGTAGTCTACTAATAGTTCCTGCCTAGAAAAATCCTAGAATATATATCTTTTAACTAATTACTTATTTTAGCTTATTTTTACTTAGTATATATAAATTATTAATAATCTAGGGGCTTAGCTAGGATTATCTTAATTATTAATAATTTAAGTAACCCTATAAGTAAGTATTATAAGCTAGTACTAAAGGACTAGTACTAATTTATAAATTAACTTAAAAGGATACGAGTTATTAATAGGAAGTTAAAGGAGAACTTAGAAGGACTTAAGTATCTCTTTAATATTACTTACTTAATTATTTTTATTAAGTATAATACTATCTATATATTATAGTTTTATTCTATTATACTAGAGAGGTACTAAAGTAAGTAGAGTATAGTTAACCTCTCTAGAGAAGGGAACTCCTTTATTATTATTAAGTAAACTACCTCTTAGTAAGGATAAATTTAATACTAATTTACTAGATAAGGGATTATTATTAGAGTCCTCTTTAAATTACCTACTAAGAATTATTTCTTAAGTAAGTAAAAGAAAGTAATAAAAACTAGATACCCCTTTAATTCTTAAGGATATATCTACTTTAATAAGTAGTATATAACCTAGCCTACTAGATACTTTAATTTTAAGTAGTCCTCTTTAAGTAAGAATAGTTTAAGTAAAGATCTAAACCTTTTATAATCTTTAAGATAGCTAAGAGGATTTAGTTAAATTTCTTAAAGATATTAATTATACTTATAAGTGAGATAATTAAGATACTAATAAAGAAGGTATAAATTATAATAAGGAATATAAGCTAATCTTTAAGTAATACTTAAATAGTAATACTTATACCTAATATTAAGATTTAAGTAAAGATATTAAGTTTAATTAAATAAAGCTTAAAAAGGCCTTTTTAATTAAATTTAAAATTATAAAGAAAGATACTTAAGTAAAGTAATTTAAGCTTTAAATATAAATAGTATAACTCTAGTAAGATAGTAAGGAGTTAATTATTAACTACTTTAAGAGATTAACTAATCTAGTAAGAAAGATAATAAGTAATTCTATTAATATTAGAATAGCTACTTTAAAGGGGATATAAGATTAATATAAATATAAGTAAGTAAACTTTAAATATAATAAAGGAGTAGACTACTCCTTTAATAATATAAAGAGGTTAATTAAAGTAGCCTATTATAAGATAGGTAAACTAAATCTATTTAATATTACTTATAAACTATCTACTAAGATACTAGTTACTTTTAGTTATCTAGTTTAAATAAATAATAATCTAATAAGGTAGGCGTTAATCTTATTTAACTAAGTATCCCTAGTAATCTTATAAGGCTTAAGAAGCTTAAATATTATAATAAGTAATATTATAACTCTAAGAGGAAACCTAAATTAAGCCCTATTATAAGGAGAGTAGTATATACTAAAAAAGGATATCTTTTAAGTCTAATATTTTAAATATAATAAATATAGCTATTATATAATATTTTATAATAAACTACTATTCTAACCTTAGTATCTAATAGTTATTATAAGGGTAGTATTACCGGCGCTACTATATATTTTATAAAGGCCTATTAAAAAAGGAAGTAATTAAGTAGCTAATTATTATCTAAAGTAAGTTACTACTATTCTCCTTATTAGAGAATATAATATTAATCCTATAATATTAGTATAAAATATAATAGTAATATAATAACCTAGAATTAAGTAAGGTAAATTAAGTAAGTAAGTAAGTTAGAAACAAACTAGTATTTAAAAGAAGGGAAAGTAAAAGGAAGCTTAGAGTTTTAAGCTACCTTATCTTTCTTAAGGAATCCTTAACTAGATAAATAAGTATTAAATAGCTTACCCTACTTAAGGTCCTACTTTTAGTCTACTTATAAGTAAGGATAAAGATAAAGAGATAGATATAAGGTAAGTAAATCCTTAACTTACTCCTAATACTATTTAAGTAAATCCTTAACTTACTCTAAGTATATCTTTAAATTAATAGCTACGCCCTTAAGTATAAGTATTATAAGGAAGGGTTAGACTTATACCTTAGACTTAACTTAATAAGATAAGAAAGGTATAAGAGTTAGTATTAATAAAGGTATTAAGATAATTAAATACTATTTAAGGAATAATAAATTATAAGAGATTTACTATTAAATTAATACTTAAACTCCCTCTTATAATAGAGGTTAGTTAGTTCCTTAATAAGTTAGATATTACTAGATAGGAGCTTATATTATTTATATAATATTTTATACCTAAATATAAAGTAAAGAAAGTACCTAAGTAAGATACTTAAGTAGGTACCTAAGTAAATATACTAGGGCTAATACCCCTAGTAATAGTAGCTATTATTTAAAAATATCCCCTTATAATAATAGCTTATACCCTTAAGGATAATAGGTAATTATAACTACTTATAATAACTTCTTAGATTAAGTAAGTAAAGTTAATATAAACTTTAATTAATAGAGGGGTAATTATTAAGCTTATAAATTATTAAAAGTTATAAATAGTAGATCTACTACCTTAGGTCTAATAAGATAGTTACCTCTAGGTTAGCCTAGTAATAGATATAATTTATACCCTTATTAATTATATATTTTTACCTATTAATATAAAAGGTATCTAAGTAGTTATTAAGGCTTAAGTTATTAAGAATTAGGTATATAATCTTTTACTTAGAATCCCTTAGATAAAGTAAGTAGGCTTCTACCCTAATTATTATATAAGGGAAGTCTTAATTAGTAGAGATAATATAATATTTAAATGGTACTAGTTAAGATCTTTCTAATATAAGTAAATCTACCTATGATAGAAATTAAGGAAAATAAAGATAAAGAGGACGTAGCTAATACTACTTACTAGATCCTACTTAATAAAGCGGGAAATTAATAACCCTAATATATTAACTAGGGTAATATTAGGGGGCTAAGAGCCCTAGGTATTATAATATAATATATTTAACTCTTATATTATATAAAGTACTTAACTAAGTAGATAATTTTAAATATTTTATAGAATTACTAGTAGAGTTATCTATTAAACCTTAATTAATTTAAAAGGTTTAAGGAAATAAACTAGAAGATCCTAAAATTATTATAACTTTAATAATAAAATATTTACTAGGCTAGGGAGAGGGATTTTCTACCTAGCGCCGATCTAAATAAAGAGATATTAATAATAATAATAAGGAATTAATAAAAGAATAGTTTAAGTAAAGTAGAATTACTATTAGAATTATAATAGACTTAATAGAGTAATTAAAAGCGGTAAAGTAATTAGTATATACTTAGAAGGACTACTTTACTAAGAGTATTTAAGATATTAAAATAATAGACCTAATTAAATATAATATTAACCTTAAATTAAACGCCTAACCCTTCTAGGGTACCCTCCTTAAATATATCTAAGTAGAATAGGAATTTATTAACTAGATATTTCTAGAAATAGAAGACGTAGGAATTATAATAAGGTAAAGCTCCTTATAAGGAGTAAAGATAAAGTTCCCTTTAAAGAAAAAGGGATTTAAGTTATTTTAAATAGTTTATAACTTTATAACTCTTAATAAATATAGGGCCCTAAATATATTATAAAGTCCGCTTATCTAATATATTATCTAGAGGAAGTACTAAATACCTTAATTACGCCTAAGTTTAAGGTATTCTTTTACTTAGACGCTTTAAATAGCTACTAGGCTATTATAATAAAAGAAGAAGATTAAAATAAGATAGGATTCCTTACTTTAAATAGTTAATAAGTTTATATTTAAATAGGGTAAGGCTTAAAAGGTACTCCTTATATATATATATATATATAGTTTATAGATTCAATCTTTAAGCCCCTTCTAGCTAATAATAAAGGTTAAGTAAGAATACCTACCTTAATAGGAGAATATAATAGTTATATATTTTTAATATTTATAAATGATTATAATACTTTAGCTATTAATTTTAATATATTATATACCTTTCTTTATATAAGCTACTTCCTAAGGTATATATTTAGACTAGTTTATCTATTAGAAGCTAAGACCTACCTATTTATAAATAGAATTAAGGTATTAAGATTTTAGGGAAGTACTACTAGCTTAAAACTATTAGTTAAGTATTTACATTAAATTTAAAACTAGCTTATACCTAGTAGTTAGCTAGAGCTAGATATATTTCTTTAATTAACTCTATTCCTCTAAATCTTTATATTAGGTAGAGTTATATATATTCTTAAAATAAAGAAATCCTATTTTAAGTAAATATTTAATAAACTAAAGTTATATAAGATCTATAATAATAAAGTTAAAGTATATAATAAAGACTTAATAAAACCTATAAAAATAAGTAGGGTAAAGAAATAAATTATAAGAATAAAGTAGATTAAGAAAGATATATTTAATTAGAGGAAAAATTAATAGGAATTATTTAAAGTAGTTAAGAAGGCTATTAATAATAATATAATATCTAGAACTAACCCTAATTTATAGTACTACTTTATTATAGATATAAGTAAGACTACTTTAGGCGGTTACTTATTTTAACTTTATAACTTAATAGTAGGTATAAAAGCTACTCTAAGATAGCTATTAAATAAATATTTAAATATATTGATTTAATTTTAACTCTAAGATACTAAGACTAGGTACTTAAACTTAAAGAGAGAGTATTTTATAATAGTAAAATACCTAGCTAAAATTAGATAATTAGTTATTTATAATAAGTACCTAGTATTTATATATATTAATTATAAGGCTCTTAAACTAACATTTATTATAAGGTAAATAAAGAAGGGTAGGATATCTACCTAGCTTAATTAGTTAAGAGAATTTAACCCAAAACTCTTTTATAAGCCCTTAAGAAATTAGTATATTAATATTATTAATAGCTTAAGTTATATACCTACTTATCTTATAACTAGTAACTTAACTAACCTTTCTAAGAAACTTATAATACCCCTACTTAAGGTAAATTAAGTTAAGAGATATATATACCCTTTATAAATTATAAAGGGAGGAGGGTTAAAGAAGTACTAATAATCTCTTATATATACTTAGCTTATTAAATATATAAAGGGAGGGGAAGTAAGGTTAGATAAGCTTAAAATTTTAAAAGGGAGAAAGAAAGTACTAAGATATTAAGTAAAGAAATTCTATATACTATATTATATAGAAAGTAAGTACCTTAGATTTATTAAAGTAATTAAAGCTTAAAGTATTTATATTATAAAATTAGAAATACTAACCTTTTTAAGAAGTACTTATAAGGATTATAGATATTATATAATAGCCCTTATATTAGACTACCTAATTAGATAAGTATACTAGCTAATATAAATAAAGGATATTTATTTATAATATTAGAGCTATTATTTATACTAGCTTTAAATAAGGAAGCTAATTAAGATATTATTATTAACTATTTAATAGTTTATACCTATAATTATACTAGAGGCTAATTAGCTTAGACTAATTAATTTAGCTTATATAGTAACTAGAGCCTAATATATACTATTATTTATAGATTTCTTTAGTTAATTTATTTAAGTAAAGGTATATACTTATTATATAGCTTATAAGATAATTAATATACTCTAGGACTATATAACCCTAGTCTTTAATTAGCCTTAAGGCCTATATACTAATAATAGGTTATACTTTATAAATTATAATATATAATATTTACTTTATAATTATAAAGTAAGCTATTATATTAGACCTATTAGCTACTTAAGTAGTACTAGGCTTTTAGAATAGAATATATAAGAGATATTAATATTAATAAGTAAGAAGTATATTAAGTAGTAAATAACTAATTTATAATTACTTATAATAAGGGATAATATATTAATTATAAATATAAAAACTATAAAGATATATAAATATACCTTATTAGTTATTATACTTAAGTTTAAATTAAAGTAATATTATTTTAATATTAAACTAGTATAACTACTAGAGTTAAATAAAGTAGAGGAAGTAATACTAGGCTATTAATATTAGCTGTTTATAGCTCTATAAGATAAAAGTTAATTAATATTAAGTAAGGTAATATTATATACCTATTAATACTCTAAAAGGATATAAAGGAAATAATAGATCCCTAAAAAGGGGGACCTAGTACTAGTAAGGGACCTTTATTAGCAATCTGGGGGAGCCTGTATTTTATAAAAATATGCGTATTTAACGTATATTATATATAAATAACAGGCGCGCTTATATATTAGCCCTAGAGCTTATTATAATACCTCTAATTATAATAAGCTATTATTTATACCTCTATAATACTAAAAGCGCGCTTAGTTTTTTAATTATATATTAGGGCGTATAAATTAGATATTATAATTTATATAATATTTATATAAAAGGTTTATTAAACGTTATAGCTAATAATTATACTACCTACTTATACGTATTTAATAAATATACCTTTCTTAGATTTAGCGCTATTATTATTATAATTATATTAGGCGGCATTATTACTATATCTACCTATCTTATATATTTCTTAGATAGCGCCGTTTATACTATTATTATAAGCGGTATTATTATTAGGAATTACTACTTATCTCCCTATTTTAACTATAATAGTATATCCGCGCTACCCTAATTTATTATTAATATTAATACTAGTACTATTATTAATAATTTATAAAATTACGCTTATAACACTTAATACGTATTTATTATACTATTTACTTAGTATTTATAAACTACCTTCTAATAGAACTATTCCTACCTACTTAGCCTCCCTATATTATAGACTCTCTTCTTAGATCTTACTACTTTCTAGTTAAATTTCTATACGTAGCTTTTTTATAACCTACTTCTTAAACCCTATATATTTACCCTTATCGCCGTTGAATATAACTATATTACTACTCTTTACCGTCTTATACTATATCTAATCTAGTTATATTAGCCTAAATATACCCTAAAATTCCTCTATTATCTAGGATCTATAAGCGCTTTAATTTATAAGTAGATTTTCTCCTTCTATTATATATAACATATAGCGTCTTATAGGTTACTACTTACTATCTATCTTTAGTATACTTAGCGACTTATATCCGCTATCTAAGGTAGGATAAGGGAGGGGAGGGAGGTTATTATCCTATCTAATTTAAGAGATTAACTATATATAGATAGATAGAGTAAGTAAAATTATACTATTAGCCGTTTCCTCTTAAGCTTTACTAGTATATAAGGATAATAGTATTAAGGTTTAATACTTATACTCTAAAGAGCTATTTAGTAATATTTAATTAATACTAAGATTATTACCTTATATAATTTCTAAGTTAGCTATTATATCTCTCTTTATATTAGTTAGTTAAGAATACTTACCCTAAATACCTAAAGGACTAGAGTATTTATTATTATTTAAATTATCTACTAGTAGTAGGTTATCTAGTTAACTACTATTAATATCCCTTCTATTCGCCTTATTATTATTTTTATTTATAACCCTAATATTATAAAGTATATCCCTAACCCCTTTTAAATAAAGCTTATAGATACGGCTCTTATAAAGGTTATTATCTAGGTTATCCTATATATACTACGTCATTTACTAGCGCCTTATAATAGTATATAATTAGCTCTCTATTATATATCTATATATAATAGTAAGATAGCTAGTTATATACCCTAGGCCTTTTTACCCTTAAATTTCTTTATATAATAATTACTACGCGCGTATTTAAATATATAATATCCTACTATTATCGCGGTAAAAATTAATAGGATATTAAGTAGGGGGTTAAAAAACTTCCTTATACTTTCCTAATTAATAAAACTAGTCTTTATTAGTTTAAATACTATATTTATAAGTACTTTTATTAGGATAAGATTCGCCTATTTAGTCTTTCTAGTAAGGACCTAATATTTAATTAGAATTAATATTAGATAGAGAGGTAACTTATATTAAGATATATAAAAGTTAGGAGGTTTAATAATACCTTAGCTTACGCGGTTACCTCCTCTTATAAGCTATCCTATTTATATATAAACGTTACTATAACTTATATAAGGTTTAAAGAGTATAAATACTATTCTCTAAATAAGTTAATAAACTAGTACTTAGTTTAGTTAGGATAAGAGGTAATTATAAATATTATACTAACCTTTTAGGCTTTAACTTTAATAGGTATACTATCTACCTTATTTAACTTACTTCTAATCTTAAGCCCTAACCTTTTAATTACCTTATCTTATATAACTTTTATTTAACTACTTAATTATATAAGATTATCTTCTAACTATATCTCTCTTCCCTTCCTTAGGCTCTTAGCTACGCTAGAAAGAATTATTACCTTTAAATACTTTATATAATTAGGGATAATAATAGTATATATCTTATAGGAGACTACCTTAGTATAATATTTCTTATCTTACTAGAGATATAGTCCTATTCCGTTACTATTATAAAGATACTTATTAGTATTAGGGTTTAATAGGATATTAGGGATCTTACTACTCGCTCCCTCTACTAGACTTCTTATAAGAGGACTTATTAATAGTTAATTTCTCCTTAGACCGTATTAGTAGATAGTTATAATATAGTATAAGATGAATACCCCTATCTCTATATATCTATTATTAATAGAGGATATTATACGTTTTTACTTCTCTCTAACTAGAAGTTACTTATTCTCCTTATTACTTAATTACTTATAGTCGTCGCTATTATTAGATACTAATAACTTAGTAGACTACCTATTATTCTACCTACTATAATCGCGTCCTTTATTTATCCTATAGTTCTAGAGTTAGGTTATATTAGTAACTAAGTACTACGCGTCTTAGGATAGTAGTCTTACCCTCTTATATATTATATTAGTATTATATAGAGAATAGCTATTATATTCTTATAGGTAGATAGAAGGAAGAAGTAGTAGATTATATTATTAATAAATTTAAAAATACTACGTTTAGAGGAAGGGGAAAACCCCTAAATTATTAGGAAATTAACCTATTTTATATAATATTAGGGGGCTAAGCTAAGTTAATTAAACTAGATAGGGTTTAATAAACCGACTAATATTACTTTAGTCTATATTAAGTATATTAGTACTAATAACTTATACTACTTATTTATAAGGAAAACTGTTACTAGTAATATCTACTATTACTCTTAAATATAATATCTTTATTATCTTTAGGCGTAGGGCGCCTTATTATAAATACTATTTAGACTCTAGTTAGTTAAAACCGCTTATTAATATTATATATAGGACTTATTCTAATATATACTATATATTTTCTAGTAGCTACTAAGCCCTATATATTAAAAGTAAAGCGCTTAGTACCTTAAGTATATATTTCTATTAGCGCTACCCTCTATTCCCGTTTATTAGTAATAATAATACTTAGTAACCTAGGGTAGGTATAAATAATAGCGTCCTTTATCTTATTATAGCCTAGATTAGACCTAATTAGGGCTTTAAACTTTCTAAAGTTAAGGTTATTTATATCTAGTAGTTTTATATATATATTACTCTTCTAAATATCTTAAGTTATATATATTATACTTTATTTTATATTATTATTAATATATAATATAATATAGTAAATAGAAGCCGTATATTAATTAGATTCCCTAACTAAGTATATAGATTCTAGTCTCTTATCTAAATCCCTAGATAATTTAGTACTTAATATTTTATAATCTTCTCTACTATCCCTATAGCGTTATTTAGCCCTTATTTATCTCCTCTAATTATAATTATTTTATTAGGCGAGGAAGAGGAGGTATTAATCCTTCTACTATTTAGGGATATTATTAAATATATAAGTAAACTCTTTATATATATTAATAAACCTAGATTATAAGTAGTCTCTTACCTTCTTTATATTTAATCTTTAACCTAGTAGTCTTATAAACTCTAATTATTTTTATAATTAGGTAAGAAGAAGTATATAAGCGGTTTTATTAATTTCTAGTATATCCTTTATAATCTTAGCGGACTATCCTACGTTATTAAACTCCCTAGGGTTTATTCCTATTAAGTCTAGTCTAGGTAGCTATCTTATATACGCTAGATAAATAGTTATCTATATATTAATATTATAATATTATTTATTAGTAAACCTACGTAGTATACGCGATAATATATATATTATAAAAAGTCTATTACTTATATTTTATCCCTACCTCTAGGTAGCTTATAAATATAAATACTATATATAGTATTATTTAAGTATTATTATACTACTTCCCTATTATAATATTTAAAGTATCTACTATAATATTTTATAGCTAGGGCTATTCTAGTATTATAATATAAAGTACTATATTCTATATCCTTAATAAAGAAGAATAAAAGGTAGGATATTATTATATTATACTTATAATATTATATATTAAGCCTTCTTATATCTAGTAATTAAGAAAAGAAAAATACTTAGATTATAATTCTATCTATCTAGTAAATAATTCGCCGTCTTTTATTAGCTTAAAGAGAATAGCCTTCTATTTTATTACTCGTCTAGTCTATTAGAGAGATTTCTCGTTATATATTATATTATATAAGTCCTAGTTAGTATAATTATTAATATAAGCTATATTATTATTTCTTATACTCTTTCTTATATAAGCTAATATAATATATATACTCCTTATAGTTCCTATTAAAGGGATAAGTTAACGCGCTCTAAGTATCCTTAAATTAGTAGCTATACTAATTAATTATAATTCTACTTCTACTATTTTATAGATCTTATATAGAGCCCCCCCTTTATAAATTCTTAGGAAATTTATAAGGGCTCTACTATACTTTAATAGTTAACCCTTAGTAGTTAGACGCCCTATATCTAATACTATTATAAGAAGCTAAAGCTTAATAGGCCTTTAGTTATAAAGTAATATTATATAAGCCTAAGGCCTTAATTCCTATATTAGGATATAATCGCGTTTCTACTTTCTCTAATTCTACTAGTTTACTATATATATTATATTATTAATAATAAGATTCTTTATATCTTCTAGATCTTTCCTATTTAATTTCTAGTATCTTATTAATAAATATAAGTAGATAAAGTATATATCTACCTACTTAAAATTATATTCCCTTCTATCTATATTTCTATTAATTATAGTCCTCTTATCTATCTCTTTTTAGTATTAGTATATAAAGATGGCTAGTATCTTAATAAGGCCCTCTACTTATAAATACTATTATATTACAAATAGTATATACTAGACCCTATTATCTAGTCTAGTAGCTGAAACTATTTATATTTACTACTTATTAGGGTTATATTAAAAACGTGATAATTTAACTTCGCGACTAAGTATTAGCATCTTAGTTATAAGGTCTACCCTTTTTAGGGTAGATAGCCTTATTAGAAACTAAAATAGGTTATCCTTTATAGCTAGTATTTATAAGTAGCAGGTAGCGTAGTATATAAGTTATTCTTAAAAGTTTTCTTACTTATTAGTTAAATTAAAGAAAGCCTTAATTAGATAGTAATATACTACCTCTTTATATTTACTATTATAATTATCCGTAGTATTAAATCACTAAATCTACTCTATATAATATATTATTATATAGAGCTTTAGTATATTAAAATAGCTACCTAGGTTCGCCTTATTAACTAGCTTATACTAGTTAAAATAGGTCTTAAATTTATTAAATTAGTATAACGCGTCTTTAAGATATCCTAGTATTTTATTATTATATAACTAGTATTAAGTAATTAAGATAAAGTCTACTAGTACCTAGGTATATTTAATTTCTAAATTATATAAATTTATAAATAGTAGAGTAATTACTAATATAAGTTATTATATAATAACTTATTAATCCTTACCCGTCTATTATATAATAGTACTATAATACTTAAAAATCTTTAGGTTATAAAAGGGAGGAATATTATAGAATCTTTTATCTAATTATACCTTCCCTAATACCTCCTTTAATATCCCTTTAAACCCCTTTATTTTCTTAGTACTAGGTACGCTACCCTTAATAGTAAGATTAATCTATTTAAGTAAATAGTTAACCGCGCCCTTTAGGAGTTAATATAATATATTAATAAGTATTCCTATATATATATCTACTATTACGTATAATTAAGCGAAGTTTTATATTAGATATACCTATATATCGTTATTTTCTAGTATATCCTTAGCCTTCTAGTACTAGATTTAGGAATAGGTAGAGGAGTAGGTTTAGGGGGGCTACTTAACGCTAAGGTTCTATTATTAATTTAGTAGTACTATATAAATTATATACTATTAGCCCTTCTTAATACTAGTAATTAATATTTATTCTTTATAATCTATTATAAAGCTTATAATAACTAGATAGTAGTATTATATTATCTAATCTATATATAAAATCTTAAGACCTATAATAGTAATATCTTAAATTACTAAGAAGGTATTAATATTATAGGCTTATACTAGATATACTACTTATATACTTATATTTTAAGATAATTAATATAATTACTATTATTAGGTATAATAGATAGAAATACTAGGAGTATTAATCCTAGTTACTTTTAAGCTTAGTATACTTATACCTTTAAATTTCTTATAATAATATAGACTAGCTATATAACTAGATCACTCTTATACTATATAAGTACTATTTTATCTAAGGAAATTAATAGTAGTATTATAGTAGCTCTAATAGGAAGCTTCTCTTATATCTCCTACTATTAGTTACTAGTATATATCTTAATATATATACGCCTTTTATTACTATTAAACTAGCGTGTAAGTTTAAATATTATATCCTCCTTAAATAGGTAATAGCCTAATAGGAATCTAAGGGTCTTAATAATACCTTAATAGATAATATTATATTCTCTTAGTTTTATACTATTAATATTAGATATAACTTTAAAGGTTTATTTATTCTATTTATCCCTATTAATACCTAGTATAATCTTATCTTATAACTCTATTATAATATTAATATTCTTATAACTTAAGAGGTTATATATATATTTAAATTAATTATTATAAAAAAACCTATTAATACTACCTTTAATTACCTTTTCCTTATATAATTATACGTACTTAAGAATAGGTAATATACTCCTCTATCTTTATTAGTATAATCTAAATCTTTATTAAGCCCTAAAGGATCTTTATCCTCTTTTATAAGCTTATAACCTATACTTATATAATAATTAGTAGCCTTTATAAATATTTTAACTTAAATATATAAGGATATTAACTACTAGCCTAAACGCGTAAGGTTAGGTAACGGGTATATTAACTCCTCTTCCTCCCCGCTTCTAGTAATATTAATATTAGGCGGGCTTTATAATAAGGTCCTTATATAAATATTAGTATCTCTTAAAATAGGAGTAAATAAGTCTTTATTAGTTTCTATTATAATATTAATATCTATATCCTTAATATCCTCTTAACTCTTTATAACTAGTTATAATAGTCGCTATTATTAGAAGGAAGGAGGGGGTAAGGGTAAGCTTTATAGAATTTTCCGTAGGTAGTTATAAATATAAACCTTATAATATAAGATATATCTATTAAATTTACTACTATTCTAAAATCCTTCCCTATAATATTTATACGTACGTAGCCCTATTACCCCTTTTTATTATAATAAATTAATTATAATTTAGCTTTAATATATATTATATTAATAGGGAGATATAAATAGATATCCTATTTTAAGCTCGCTATTTATAACTATCTACTTAGGGAATAAAGGTTAAGTATAATAGGGTTTAATAAATATTAAAAGTATTTATTAAACGCTAATACGTAGTTAGATTATAAATTATATTAGGTATATTTAGTTTAATTAAATAAGCTAGCCTCTCTAAAGTAGGATAATCTAAGTATTAAGCCTTAATAGGTTAGCTTCTACGTAGGATTAGAACTACTAATATAAAACTTACCTACTCCCCTAGTAAAAAACCGCCTTAAGTAGATATAAAACTTATATTACTCTAAGAGACTATATTCCTATCTTATACCTAACTTAAATAGGTAATTATAAGGCTATAAATTAGTACGCCTAGAGCTAATTTAGGAGTATATATATATAGAATTAGTACTTAAATATTAAATTCCCTCCCTAGTAATACCCTACTAATATAGAAGAACCTCTCGCCCCCCCTAGGGCCTACCCTAAAACCTACTCTAAAGATAAGTAGAAAGACACCTACCTATTATAAAAATCCTACTAGGAATATAACTTTAAAGACGACGGCCCCTAATAGAAGTATTAAGCGAGCTTCTTTAAAGGGTAAAACACCTATTATTAATATAGGGGGGACTTTTTCTAAGGGCACGCCGGTTATTAATATAAAGGAATAGGAAGAGCTACTATTTATTAAGGCTTAGAAATACCTATAGCCTTACTATTTAAATCCTACTAGCTAGTATCTTATAATTTATAGTTACTATTATAAGCTAGATAGTAAAGATATTACTTTATAAAATTAAGTTATAAAGGTAGGCGTAGCTACGCCTTTATAACTACCTATTAATTTTAAGAAGATAATAAGGTTAAGGCCTATAAAATACCTAGTAGGAAAGAAAAATTACTTAATAGAAGTATTAATATTACCTCCGCTTATAACGCTATTATAAGGGGGTAATAATATAGAATATATTAGTAAGTTATAAGTAGAGACCTAATATAATACTATATAATATCTTCTCTCCCCCTCCTCTTAAATCTATTATAATATTTATATAGTATTATACTTATATCTATAAGCCGGCGACGAGATCCACCTGTACGTAGTACCGGCTACGAACCTTCTAGTATCTCGGTACTAGGAGAGCTAAGAGATCTTACGGTATTTTAGAAGTACCGTCTAGGGTTACCTAGTTATTACGGAATTAATACGCAGGTAGAGTATAGTAATAACGAGAATAGGAACGCTAACGCGATAGAAAAATAGAGAAGATAGAAGGAGAACTCTTAGAAGATTATAGTAAAAGATATAACGCGATAAAATATATAGATATAGATAAAAAATATATACTATATAAATACCCTTCTACCTCTCCCTAATATAGCCTCCGCTTCCCTACGCGTGTTATAAACGCGATATACTAGTAATACTAGTAATACTAGTATAAGACGATAGAAATACTACCGATATAAAACCTTTATAATATTACAGGATATATATAATACTTCTATACCTATACCCGCTACAGGGTCTCTTACGAGGCTACGTCCTTATACTCCAGCCGATTCCGCTCCGCGCGGTCTAGGTAGCTTAAGTCTACCTACCTTAGGGTAGTTATAATATATATAGATAATAATAGTATAATAAAAAGATAGTAATACTATAAAGCTAGCCCTTCCTTCCTCTTAATAATCGAGCGTAAGCTAGATAGTATACCGGGTATATACTACCGCTATTACTACCGTACGGCGGCGAGGATACTCTAGTCCCCTTCCTAGGTAGTCCTTACGGTACGGCTATAGGTAGTAGGTACTTAACCTGAAACAGGACGTAGGTATTAGACTCCTTACCTAATAGCTTATAAGCGCGATAGGGCCGCCGGTCTAGTTAGTTAATAGTACCTATTATCTTCTACACGTATATACCTTAATAGTAGCGGCCGATATAACCGCGGTAAATATACTAGGTATCTACTACCTTACTATTATATAACGGGGGGATGCTTAGCCGTACCTAGGTAGTCCCTATAGTATAATAGTAGGTAGTAGAGGCCTAACCCGTATAAAGATACGTGGATATTAGCCTTCCTACCTAATAGTCTATAAGCACGCTAGGGCCGCTAGCCTCCTTACCTAGTAGTACCTAGCACCGATAGACTAGTAGGTAAGTACTAGTTCTATCACCTCCCTTTACGTATATACCCTCCCCGTTACGGACGTTATAACCGGGATTATAAGGAATTATCCGTTATAAGGATTTATCTATTACGCTAAACGGATTAAATTAAAAATAGCCGGTAGAAATAAAAAAGAGAAAGGGGCTAGGCCCTAGATAAAGAAAAGAAGTTTTACTTATAAACGAAACTTTAGTATAATAGGTAGTAAACCCGACCCCTCTACTACCTCCCTAGTAGTAGGCCTACTAGGGGGGGGAGGGAAGGAGCTATAAATGGTTAAGAGAACCGTAATTATTAGGTGGAGTTTTTATCCTTATAACAGGGTTTCTCGCCGAATAATATATACGTAATATATACCCCTAAATAGCCTACCCTTATTAGCTTTTTAGCTAGTATAGGAGTATAATTAATTAATTAAATCAATTAAATCTATATTTATAAGCGAGGAATATTTAATATTATTAAGTAGTAGGGAGTTTAAACTATTCTATTCTTAAAAAGAAATATTAAACTTCTTTAAAAGGATTAACCTTAATACCTACTAACTATAATATCTATACTTTTAAGATTTTATAAAGAGGATATAATAGTATTCTTATAATAATAAGGGGGTTTAATTCTTAAATTAATTAAATATTACTCTTATAATAAGTTACTATTAATATCTACTATTTAATATCCCTTCTAAATTTATTACTCCTAAACTCCTAATTACTTATATAAGTAGATATTAAGGCTTTAAAATATTAAAAATAAGTAAGAGAAACTCCTATCCTAGTATTATATTAATAGATAACTAGGCCTTTATATTATATATATTTAATTTAATATATTTATATATAAATTAGATATTTTCTCTTAAGTATATAATTATTATTAGTATAAGTATATATATAAGATATATATATACTACTCTAAAGCTTATTACCTTATATAATATTATCCTCTTATATAATAAAATTTAGAATTAAATAGGAATTAAACTTATATACCTAGATTAATTATAGTAGGATAAGTACTTAATAGTAGAGCTAGCGTTCCTTTTATATAATTTAAAGTACTATTCTTTTATATATATCGCGTTATTATTAGGAAGATATTTTCCTCTTATTATAATATTATTTTATATAACTTAGAGATAGAGGTATATAAGATATAGGGATAAATACTATTAATCGCGTTAATATAATAGTTAATATAATTTAATTATTATCTTATAATATATACACGCGTCGTTAATATAATATTTATATATTTAAGCCCGCGCTAAGTCCTAGATATATATACCTAATAGTAGTAGATATCTATATTACTATTATTAGTTACTTAAATCCTCTTTTATAAGTATTCTAATAGAGACCTAGAGAATATTTATAGATATATTCTATATTCTATATAATATTATAGTTTATTCTACTTAATAGTTATAATAATTAGGTACTTATAATAGTATTAATATTATTTTATACCTAGTATATAAGAGTTAATTATATAATCCTAGCTATCTTCTCTTATAAAGCTACTTTCTATTTATCTAGTACTAAAATTAGTATATATACTTTATAATAATATATTCCTATTATTTTATTATATAAACCTTTATTTATTAATATCTTCTATCCCTTCTATTTCTTTTATCCCTTCTACTACTCTAGTTCCTCTTAATCCTTTATCTACGCCTCCCGCTTATTCTATCCCTTTCTTATCTTCTTATTCTCTATTATCCCTCCCCTTATTCCTTTCCTTACCGTAGAAAAGTCTAAAACCCCCTAGTAAGATAATACTAATAAAGATAGACTTAACGTGTTAAGCTAAGGACTAGCACTTACTAGTAAAATTACTAGATATCTTATTATTACCTAGAGCGTAGAGGATAGAGATATAAAGCTTATTATCTAAGTAGATATTTAGATAGTAGACTAAGTACTTAACCTAAAAAGTAGATAGTAAGTAGGAGTAATTATTAGGGAATATTATTTTAGCTCTAAAGTAGCTATTATAAAATATTAATAAATATAGACTTAGCGCGTTAAGCTAAGGACTAGTACTTACTAATAAATTTATTAGATATCTTATTATTACCTAGAATATAAAGGATAGAGATATAAAGCTTACTATCTAAGTAGATATTTAGATAGTAGACTAGGTAGTTAAACTAGAAAGTTAGTAGTAAGTAAGGGTAATTATTAGGGAAGGTTATTTTAGCTCTAAAGTAGCTATTATAATATATTAAATTAGGGTTAATAATAATAAGGGCTATATTCTAGTTAAAGATATCTTTATTATTTAGCGGCGAGGTTATTAAATATTATTAATCTTAGGGTAAATTATAAGGCTAACCTTAACTTCTACCTACTTCTCTTATAAAAGGAATCTAAACTTATTAAGTAGTATATACTTAGCTATTATTACTAATTAGTAAGGTTAATTAATATATCTTAGGTAGAGTAGTTTTAGAAAATAATTTCTTAAGAAGCTAGAGGTATTAGTCTTCTGTTATTAAGAATAGATAGATAGGTAGTAAGAGGAAGGAGAGACCTTAAAACTAAGCTAAAAGGCTTTACTACTAAGAAATTAAGCCTATTAATTAAGTATATTATCTCTTATTATTTAATTAGAGTTAATTAAGTAATTAATAGTCCTTAGTTCCGCCTTTATTTCTTAAATTAATTTAAAGGCGCTAGAATTAGTTATATTATAGGTTATAATAAATATAAGAAGATTAATATAATCTAGAGCTTTAATATACTTCTTAATTAAGTTCTAGATAAGATTTATAAGATAGGCTTTATTTAGGACTTTAAATATATTAATAACACCTAATAGATTAAAAAAAGATAAGTTTAAGAGGTTAAGATTATAAATTTTTTTTTAGATAGATAATATTTAGTAAAAATTTAACTTAATATATATAATTTATAAGAGGGTTTCCTAGCTTATACTTTTTATAAGAGCTACTTAGATTAAATATTACTAGTTAAGTACACTCTAGAGCGTCTATTATATTATCCTTTAAGGTAATATATATAAAAGGATAATCCTCGCCGTCTATATCTACTTAAGGACCTAAAGGCTAAGCCTTTATTATATACTCTTTTAGGCTACTCTAATAGATATACTTAATATAAAGGAAGACTTTATAGCTTTATTAGCCTTCTAGATTAATATCCTCTATTAGATTAATCTCTAATAGATCTTAAGTATATATACCCGTACTTCGCGGAGCTTTAATTCTACTTATTCCCTTAATAAGAGAACTCTTTCTTATACTTTAATTACTAATTATAACTATCTTTAAGAGTAGTAGATCTAAATCTTTTATACCTAGGTAATGTAATACTTAGATAGCTTAAATAAGCTCCTTTACTCCTTAACCTAGTATAAATAATAGTAAATCTATATACTTTAAGCTAAGGATAGTATATATAATAGTATTAATATAGGTAGGGGGTATATATTTATAAAAGTAATCTAGCTAAGTAGTAGTATATAATAGGTAGTAGAAGGGCTAAGTAATTTATCTTTAATATCTAAGAGTATTACTAGCTCTTTTTTATTACCTTTTATCCGCGTACTAGTATCCTAATACTTTATATTAGCTTCTCTTATATTCCTAGTAAGCGGTTCAACCTTTAAGGCTTACTTTATAATTATATAATAGTAGGGATTTTTAAGTATAATATTAAGGAAGATAAGAAATCTATTAATATTAATAGAGAGTTACTTTATAGTAAATATAACTATTAAGTCTCAAGTCTACTATATAAATAGGGCTAGGATAGGATAGATATACTAATAAATTTATAGCCTTATATCTACCTAAGTAGGTTTAGTAGTTTACGTAAGTATAATATCTAGTACTATTATAATTATTATATAATAAATATATTAATATAGTATAATCTTTAATTAGGGAGCGGGTATCTCTTATTTATTAAGGTCTAATCTAAAGCGCGTAGTAGAATATAAGCGCTAGGCTATACTTCCTAATTTCTAGAATTATATTATAATTAGTAGTAAGTTAAATACTTTAGTAGTTCTATTATTATAAAGTAGGTTCTTTTATTAATTAATTATATAGTATACCTAAGTAGTTATTATTATCTATCCCTTATTAGACCTACTACTATTATACTTACTATAAACCCCTAGAAAACTTGAAAGCCTCTAATAATAGTAATATAAATAGTAAACTTTAAAAGAGATTTATATATCTATTATCCTAGTAGTAGAAGTTAGTTAGTTATATATATAATAGTCGCTATTAGAGCTTAAACTTAGGCTTAAGTTATATTAGGGTAGGGTTTATTAAACTTATTCTAGTTAGATAGTTCTAGAAGTATAACCTTAATATATAATAGCTAGGTAAATATAATTATTCTACTTATATACTTATACCTATTTTATAATATATATAAGGAAAGACTAATTAATAAAAGATTATAAAAGTAAAACCTATTTAAGGCCTTTAGATATAATAGATTAAATAAGCGCCGGTTTAATATTATTAATACTTTACTCCTAATACTATATTAATATAGCTAGTATCTACCTTATATTTACTTATATTAAGGATTATAAATTAATTACTACTTATAAAAATTTAATAATCTATCCTTTATATTAGAATTTCTACTAATTACCTACCCTTACCTAGTAAGAGCTTATCTAATACTAATACTTAAACTTAATAATAAAAGATAGCCTTTATACCTTTAAAATATCCTTAAGTAAATTTACTATTATTTAGAACTTAGTAATAAAAGCCTTAGTAAAATAAGTTACGCTAATAATAAATAGTCTTATTATTTTACTTTACTTAACTAGCGTATAACGCGGTTATATAGATATTACCTAGAATTAACTTATATAATACTAACCTCTTATTAATAATATATCACATATTATTTCTCTTTAACCTTTAAGAACTAGAGTAGTAGTAAGTAAGTATTTATAACTTATATATATAAATACTCCTTATTATAAAATAATATTACTTACTAATAAATAGACTTATAGTCTTATTATAAACCTCTCGCTTTAAATATTTAGCCTTAGGGTATCTACTTCTAGTTATTCTAATATTAAGATAATACTAGGTTTTAAGTTATAAATAGTAGCGGGTAAACTTATTTTATTTATAAGTTTACCCTTACTTATATAATATACCTCATTTAATATTCTTATAGGCTTTTACTCTAGACCTAAGATACCTTCTTCTAGAAATACTATAACCGCTCGTATATAGGATAAGGACCTAGGTTTAGCTAGCGGCGAGGTTTATATAAATCCTAATACTTATTAGCGCTATAAGGACGACTACTCTAAGGGCGATTATAAGCCTATTAAAGATACGGTAGGTAATAAGGCTATAGTAAAAATTAAAAAGTTACTTATATATAAAGTAAAGCTCCTCTTTCTAGGCTAGAAGTCCCCTATTAGCTAATTTAAAGATAATAGTAATTAGGTAATATCTAGGATCTTTATAATTAAATATAAAAATTAGTTATTAAGTATAAAGATTAAAATTAAGGCCTTAGTAAGTAAGGATATACCTACTCTAAAATATACTCGCGTAGAGGAATTACTTTATACTTAGATAAATTACATTAATACTATATATAATATCTTAGACTAGCTAGTTATTTATATATATCCTATAACTTATATAGGATTTATAACGGGTAATATAAATAGAAACTATATTAAGAAAGTATTTAAAGACTTTTATATTATAATACGTAATTAAAAAGTAATTACCTATTATTAAAAGGGTAGGTTAGGTTTTCTATCCTTAATATTCTACTCTATAAAGGTATATATTAAAGGAATCCTCTAAGAAGCTAAAACTCTAGGTAATTACTAATATATTTAAGACTAACTACTTAAGATATTTAATATATTTAATAATATAAGAGTTAAGCTATCCACGTTATTTATTACTTTAGAGCCTAATTTATTTTTTATATCCTATAATAGAATTATAAGGGTAGTAGTACTTAAGAAAGCCTTTCCGCCTTATACTTACTAGTTTAATAGACTAGCTAATATAAAATATAAAGTCTAAAAGGGTTAGACTACGCTACGTATAAAGCGTCCGCCTATTTAAATACTAATATCTTATATATATATAGATAGTAATAAGTACTAGATTATAAAAGGTATATTAATTATCTATTAAGAAGAAAATAATATTAAAGATATTATTAAATATTAGACCTAGGAATATTAATTATATATCTTAAAAGTTATACTTAAGAGTAATTATATCTATATAAGCCTTCTCTAATTACCCTCTAAGTTTAAATATTAGTTCTTAGTTAAAGACTCCTTCCTTATTAGATTTAAAAATAAGGAGTAGTTAGCGTATATTCTCTTATAACCGTTCCCTTATACTAGTTCTATTAATTATACTATTATACTTTATTATCCCGTTAAAGAAGGGGTCTAGAGTAACTTATATTTAGGGTTAGTCTTTAATCTAATAAATACTACTAAGATATAATTAGTTATAATTTAATACTACTATTTTTATAAACGAGCGATTATAATTAATATTAGACTAGTCCTATCTAATATATTATATAAGTTCTAGTTAACGGCTATTAAGACCCTAAATCCTATATATAAAGGGGATAGAAAGTATATCTATAACCCTAGATAGTAATAACTTATCCTTAGATAAGATATCTAGGTATATATTATAAGTAACCTCTTCTATAAAATTAATTATAAGGAGAAGCTTATAACCTAGGGTATTAAGTTAAATTATTCCTAGATAGGTATATTAAAGTACTTAGTATACTCGCTTAATAACCTTAAACTTATTAAGGGATTATAAGGAATAGGAAAAATAAAAGTTAATATAATTATTATATTACTACTTATATTAGCTAGTAAAAAGGTAAAGGTATTAAGCCCTATAAATAGAGTAATAGACTCTTTTATTATAAAACTAAATATTAAGCTTACTTAGCTTAAGGAGGCTAGAATTATAATTATTAATAAGAACGTAGTCTGCTTTTATTTACCTATAATAGAATAAGTAGTTATTTAAGTAGATAGCTAGCGTAATATAACTTATAATATTAATAACTCGCGATAAGACCCTATCTCTTTAATCCCTATTTCTATTTATAATATAATTATAATAGATATTATTAAGAAATCTCGTAAGCGCTTATATAGTATCTTAGATTATTAATATTAACTTTATAATATAAGTTTTAGTATACTACTACTCCGAATTATAGGTATTATTAATTAGCCTAAGCTAAGCGCTAATCTAACTCTAATATAAAACGTCGCTAATACTAGTAAAGTACTAAATACTAGTAAAGTACTAAACCCTAATACTATACTAAACCCTAACGCTATTAATATTAATAGACCGGAAAACTATAATATTTAGATAGTACTAAATAAGAATAAAACTACTTAAGATTATAAATCTATATAAGTTATACCCTTTAAAGATAGTAATAAAGATTATAAATATGAGGTTAGGCCTAAGTAGAATAATATAGATACTCTAGTAGCTATAAAGTTATAAAAGGTGGTATAAGAGATAATTAATTATAAATTAAGTGAAGTTAATAGTATATCCCGACGTAAGAGGCTTTATATATACTTTTATAAGTTATTCCTCTAGGCTTTACTTAATATCCCCTTTAAAATAAAGGAAGAGTATAAGGTATTTAGATTATTTAAATATTTACTATCTAAGGATATCCTTTAAAATAACGTCGCCGTACTTACTATAACCCTTATAAATACGGGTTATATAATTATTAAAACTTCCTTTAAAGGGGACTATATAATTATTTAGGAAGCTAGTAAGGTAGAGAATAGGGATCTTTTTATTACCCTAGTAGAATATAAGAATAGTATATATCTTTCTAGTAATAATTAGTAGCTACTACCCTAGAAATAGGATATATAATATAACCTATTTACCTAATTAATAAATAAGAGTATATATAAGTGCTAGGTAACCTTAAGCTACCCTAAATATAAACTTACTAAGTAATACTAAACTATTCTAGTTATTAGTAATACTATTTTAAAAATCTAGTATAAGGGTTCTATTATCTCAATAATAGATCTAGTAAACTACCCTAATTATAATAAAGCTATATAGATATACTAGGATATATTTAAATAGAATATTATACTTATATAAATTAAGACTAATAGTAAAGTAACTAAGATAGGATTCTCTTGATCTAGTTAAAATAAATATAAGTTATAAGTTATTATAAAGCTCTATTAAGATTATATTAGATAAAGAATTAAAACTAAGGATATTATCATCCTTACGGGGTACCTTATATAAGTTAACCTTACTAAATAAATATTAAAACTAGAAGATAGATTATATAATATAGAGTCTACTACTATTAATAGCTATTAAGGAGATAAGAAGTTTATAATAATCCTTTATATAATAGTATTATATACGCTAGGCTTTATAGCCCTCCCTTCCCGCCTCCTTTCTAGGGTCTCTTATATAAGTAATATCTTAATAATTATTATAAACTATATAGGAATTTAAATAGGTAATTAGCCTTACGCGCGAGCCTAATATAAAATACTTTAATATTTAATTAGAGTAGGTAACTATATTATATATAACGCTAAACTACTATTACTAAAACTTAGCTTATATAACCGCGATATAGAGTTAAATAATAAAGGAGTAGATTTAAACAAGGATTAATAGGAAGAGGTAGGGGACTAGGGCGAAGCTAGGGCTAATAAAATAATCCTAATTAAGCTAGTAAAGGGAGAGGGATATAATAAAACCGTAGCTGCTAGTACTAATAACTTAACCCTAGCTAAAGTACCTACTAATAGGTAGTAGGGGCCTAGAGGGTATTAAAATTAATTATAAGTAGTAGAATAGGTTAAATAAACCTAGTATAATATAATAAACTAATAAGTACGCGGTTATATAAAACTAGGTTATAAGTTAATATTTTATATAATAAGCTTTAATTATAAGTTAGTAGATTATATACTAAATTAAATCCTTTTTTTAGGCCCCCTTTTATAGGAGTAAGTATAACTTATAAACTAACTATTATATTACCTACCCTTACCTAGTATAAGCTATTTACTTAAAAAGAAATATATACCCCTATCTAAATTAAAGTAAGTAGCCTAAGTAATTACTAAGGTATATTTAGTTATAAAAAGTAATATATTATATTCTACTTTACTTAATATCTAAATAAGTTTTTATCTTATTATCTTTACCTAAATAAGTTTTTATCTTATTACCTTTATATACTTTATTAACTATAAGAAATATTCCTAGATATTAGACTTAGGATATATTAAGTAGTAGCTCCTTATAATAATATATAAATAATTATTTATTATATTAATAATTATCTATATATATAGAGTATAGTAGCTATTAATCTAAACTAGTAAGGTTAGACTTAGTAAGGCTATACTTAGTAAGGTAAGTAAAGATATATAACCCTACTAATAAACCTTATTTATAGTAAGTATTATTAACTAATTATAAATAGAACTTATATTTAGGATTACTACCTCTATATAAGCTATAATTACTATTAAGCTAAAGAAAATATTACCTTAATAATAAGGGACGAGATTTATATTACCTATTTAAATTTAATAATATAATATTATAAATAAAATATAATAAGTCTTATAATAAGATAGAGGACCCTTCTTATATAAATATAACTAAAGTATATAATAAGACTACTATAATAGATGTAGATTAGGAGCTAGTAAGAGAGGATATTAAAGAATAGTATAGAAAGGTAGGTATTAAAGACTTTAAAGGTAAAGAAGCTAAGGTAAAGGAGTAGGATTTTATTATATAGCTAGGCTAAAAGTATAAGTATAATAAATTATACCTATTAAGTAGTCTAAATAGAGAAGGTAAACTTAGTACGCTCTTTAAGGTAGTATAACGGGTTTACTTAAATATTAGATAATAGGACCTTAAGACTAAATAAAAAATTAAGAGGGAGAAGGAAGGATATAAAGAATAATAACTATTACCCCTCTAAGATATAAGTTTAGACTACTTAATAATAGAAGATAGTATAGTAGTATTACTAGCCCTAAAATAATAAATAAAATAAGAGGCCGCGTAGGATTAAGATATAAGGGATATTAATCTAAAAGTAATATATAATAGGAAAATTACTAGGCTTCTTCTATTAGATATTATTTAGTTACCTAACCCTTTATTAGATATAAGAAGCCTACTAATATACTTAACCTTAGACTAGTTTATTTAATATTATAATAAAGACCTAGAGTTAAAGCTATTAGAAGTAATATTATAATTTAAGTATAAAGGAGCTCAATTTCTAACTAAATTAATTAATAATTACTAACTTCGTAGGGTTATAAGGGAGGTTATTAACGGCGTAGGTACTAACCCTATATTTAAGTTTATAATAGGATAGGATAATTCCGCTTAGTAGGCCTCTATTCTATTAATTACTCTATTAGAGACTCTAGGTAAGTAACTACCTTCTCTATCTACTATAGTAATAAATATTATATAATTAACGTCCGCTATTATAACTAGGACCTAAATTTAAATAGGATATCCTTAGCCTAATAATAAGACGCGTGAAATAGAGATAAAGTATAATAAAAGGATATAATAATAGTAGGCTAAAGGGATAGTAGAGGCTATAATAATAGCTAATTAAATATTAAGGATTTGAATAAGATATAATATATTACCTACTTAGAAGTAATTAAAAATTATTATTGTAGGTTAACTATACTTTAGCTAATTATCTAAGAATAAGAGTATTAAGTTATATAATAAAGATAAAGATAATATAATACTAAATATCATAATATTAATAGATTATAACTAAGAGGTAGAGCTAGATTAAAAGGGGGAGGTACCTAATAGAACGTTAGTAAAGGATAGAAGTATTTATCTAATATAAATAGGGTTATTAATTATCCTCTTATTATATAAATCTTCTAACCTAATCGCCCTTACTAAATTAACTAAAGAAGTTAAAGCCTATACTCCAGCTAATAACCTAGTTATATCTACTAAATTAGCTAAAGCCTATACTCCGGCTAATAATATAGTTATATCTATTAAATTAATTAAAGAAGCTAAAGCTTATACTCTAGCTAATAACCTAGTTACGTCTATTAAACTATTTAAAGCCTATACTCCGGCTAATAATATAGTTATATCTATTAAACTAATTAAAGAAGTTAAAGCTTATACTCTAGCTAATATTATAGTTATATCTACTAAACTAACTAAAGAAGTTAAAGCCTATACTCCGGCTAATAATATAGTTATATCTACTAAACTAATTAGAAAGGCTAAAGTTAATACTCCTAATATTATAATACTATTTATTAAACTAATTAAAAAGGCCGAAGTCTATACTTAGCCTAGTACCTTACTAGAGAAGGATAATTCTCTAGATTCTATTAAATTAAATAAAGTAATTAATCTAATATAGGAATCTAAATCTAAAGGCTAAGTTATAGCGGATAACTAGTAATTATTAGAAAGCGCTAGAGTATTAAATAGATAGGAGTTATAATCTATAATAAAGTAGGGATTTAATAATACTTAGGTAGTATATAAATAAAAAGTTACTAAGTAAGGCGTAGATATTAGTCCTATTATAAAGCTAGATATTAAGGACGTAGAATTATATAAGATAATAGATATTATAGAAGAAGGAGAGGAAGATATAATAATAAAATTAGCTAATAACTATCTAATTATAATAACTAAATAGCTTTATTAATAAGATAAGAGGTAGGAGGATTATACTTATCTATTTTACTTTAATTCTAATATATATTATTAACCTAATAAGACTATTAAGTTATTTAAGTTATTATTAGATCTTAAGCTATTTTAAGTATTTAGGGTATTTATCTACTTTAAGATAGAGGTATTTTAGAACGGCGGATACCTTATAGATATAATAGGACTTAGAAAGGTAATAAACTAAGGTACCCCGCTTAAAACTATTAGCTAATAAGGGCTATAGACTATTAAGGCTATTAGGGTAATTATCTTAAACCGGACCCTTATATTAATTATTAATAGTATTAAAGAAGCTAGGACTAAAGGGAGATATAACTTATACCTCCTAAAGGGAATATTAAAGGACCTTTAGCTACCCGACGCTAAATACCTATCTAATAATCCCTTTAATATTTAATATATATATATTAACGCTAGAATATCCTAAAAACTAAAGCTAAGTTATAACCTAACCCTTATACTTATACCTCTAGCTTTATTATCCTATTAATTAAGACAGATAAAGTATTTCCTAAATATAAAGGCCTAGAAGTATAAGTAGACTTTATAATATATATATAATAATATTAAATTAAAAGTATATATACTAAAACTAGATAAAGAGGACTACTAATCTATAATACCCTCTAGGGATATCCCCTACTTTAATAACTTAAATAATAAGTTATATATACTTTACTTAACTACTAGAGTATTATATAATAGATAGGTAAAGAAGAAGCTAGTAGATTATACTTTAAAGGTCTTAAAGATAAGTAGGAAGCCTAGTATTACGGCTTAATAGTAATAGTAGATAATAGGATAGGGTTATATTATAGTTAATAAAGTATATATTAAATCTAATAAGTCTACTAAGATAATTAGTAAAGTTCGGGTACTTAATATAATTATAAAGGGTTAGATACCTTAGAAGCTCTTCCTTACTAGAACTCTATTTAAAGCGTTACCCGTATATATAATAGGCTAAGTAGGTATACTTAAGGATAGTAATAGAGGGTAGGCGCTATATCTTATAATACTAAACTACCCTTAAATAAATAATTATTACTAAAACTTATAATATTATATAAAGTTAGAGCTTAATAAATTTAATAAGACTTATAATATCCTTATTAAGTAATATAAGGCTAGAAATATAATAGTAGAGGCGTATTACGTGTATAGGGATATAATAACTATTATTATCTAAATATTATAACTATATTATACTAGTAACTTAAAGTTTCTAGGGTATCTATTAATAGACCTCTAACCTAACTACTATTATAAATACTACTTAATATACCTAGAATAATATAAGGACGTATTAGACTAGGGGTTTAAAGGGGTAATTAAGGAAGTTAGGAAGATATATTTAAACTAAGTTAAACTTTATAAATAGGGTAAGAAGGTTATTATACTAGTTATAAAAGTAGAAATATAGCTAATAGCCGCGCGTCGCGCTAGGATTATATTATTATTCCCTAAATTATTATTCTATAAAGATACTAAGAAGCTAGCTTTTATATTAATAGAACTAATAACTAATATATAGCTTAAAACTATACCTAGGAAACTATATAAATTAGAATAATAAAACTTACCTTATAAGTAGTTAATATATTAGATTACTAGGGTTTTAAATTACCTAAAGATATTAGTACTAAGGGTTACCTTAAATAGTATATAAGGAAAGAATAAAAAGTTCCTTATCTTAATAATAGGGCCTATATTAGCCCTTATTATTTACTAGGTATATATTTCTAATAGGCTATTACTTTATATTAATAATTACCTTAGGATTAAAGTATTAATTAGTATATAAGTAATCCGCGATATATTAAAGAAACCCGTTACCCTAATCTATTTAGGCCTAATTAAATATAAGATTACTAAAATTATTAAACTCTTCTAAGAAGGTAAAGATAGTAAGAAGAGTTTATATACTAATAATATCTTATAGATCCTTATTAGGTCTAATATACTTCTATTTATAAGATATATATATATAATAGCGAGATTTATTACTATCTTTAACCCTAAGTAATTATAAAAGAATAAAACGTAGGGTATTACGTAGGTTAATTAAATTAGGTAAGATAAGATAATAAATTTACTTAAACTTATAAATAACTCCTTAGAACTTAAAAAGGCTATATCTAATATAAAAACTACTCGACCTAAGATATATAAATTAATAGAAGCTATAATAGATCTAATAGATAGTAGTTATAAGGTATTAAAGGAGGATATAATTATAAATAAGAATATTAATAATAAAGGTAATCTACTTAATAAGGAAGGTAATATTATTAGCTAATAATATAGAGATAGTATACGCGTATAGAATCCTTCTAGGGTAATAAGTAATAGCGAGCTAAGTAGGAATAAATTAAATAGAAATAGAATATAATAATATTATAATACGGTAAGATTATTCTAAGATATCTTTATATATTATAAGTTAATACTACGTATATTAAACGCGATAAGTTTATAATAGCTATATAGAGTATATATTTTATAAAATAATTTAATTATATAACTAAATAAAATAGGATAAACTAATAGGAAGGGTTTACTACCTAATATTCTCGCCTAGGCACGTATAGTAACCTATATACGAGTATTAGCTAGATAATTTATAAAGGTTAAAGGTTCTTTAAACGTACTAAATATATAATGACTGCTTTATCTATATATAAATATTTAATAAACCTACCTAGGGCCTACTAAATACGCTAAAAGCGTATTTAGTAGTTCGGATTTTCTATATAAGTTCCTACTTTACTAATATTACTAGTAATAAGTAATATAGCTAGAAGCTTAATAGGAAGTAGTTAGGTCTAAGACTACTAGTAGAATAAATATACTATTAATAGAGTACTTAAATTATAGAATTATATAAATACGCGTAAGTAAAATAATATTATATTAATAATATCCTATTATACTATTAAAGGGACCTAGTAATTATAGGATCTATCCTATTACCCCTCTTAAGTAAGGGAATTATATTAGTATATTAATTAATATTTAGAATATAAAGAGGTTAAGTAGGGTAATAAGCTCTATTCTTACCTTATTATTAACTTAACTATATTAGTAAGTATAATTATTACTTACTCTTACTACTTATATAATTTATATCTAATATTAGTTTATAAGAAGTAAAGTAGTAGTATTAATAAAAGTTAAATAAATAGCTAATTAATAACTCTTATTTTTTACCTTACTTTTACTATCCTTCTTATATAATACTATTATTATATAAATATATTTTTTATATATATTCTTATTACTTTTTACTTAAGGCTTTTATTTATAAATAACTTATATTTTAATATTAATAAATAAGACTTAGGAAGAGCTTATAATTATAACGCGTTATTAGAGGGCTAGATATAAGGGGGGGAAGAGAAGTATAAAGTTATAAGTATAAAAGATAGCTTTAAACCTTATAACCCCTCTTACTTTAAAGAAGAAATTAAAGAATAGAGGTAATACCTAATTAATACTAGTATTAAGATTAAAGTAAGTAAACCCTAGCCCTTTAAATTAAGTATAAACTCTTAGTAATAATAAAAATAATAATAATAATAATAATAATAAAATTCTACTTCCTCTACCCTTATCTTAGAAAAAGCAGAAATTAAATATTTAAAATAAAGAAGCTATATTAATAAAATTAGAAGGAAGGGGATTAATAAAGTTAAAAGATAAGGTAGCTTACCTCTTTACTTAAGTAGAAGTAAAGTAATTAGGCTTAAGTAAGGGGATAAATATACCTAATTACCTTTTAAATCTTTTAAATATACTCTAGGAAAGAGTAGGAATCCCTATTAAGATTAATTAATTAATTGAATTTATACTCGTGTCTACTAAACTATAGAGGTAATTACGGGCTTCTATAGACGATACTTTACGTAAGGGAAACTATATATACCGGATAAAAACCCTTACGGTTTTTTAACTTAGTATCCTTTATCTTTATTTACCTACGTACTATATTTATAATAAGTATAAATAGAGTAACGTGTATATATAAAGCTGCGACGTATTATAATACCTAGCCTAATAGCTAAGTAGTAAGGGAGGGAGGAAGAAGGAGGGGGGTAAGAGCGCTAAATATGCTTGATACGCGAGATATACTAGACCCGAGGGGTATATAACTATACTACTGCTAGTAAGAACTAGGGTAGTAAGCCTATCCGTATTAGCTATTATGATATAGCTTAGGGGCTCTTACCGACCGACGTTAATATAGCTCGGAGGTCGCTCGTACCCGCCCTATTAATAAGGAGTTGCCGTTAACTAGTATAGTCTAAGTAACTTATAACGATATATCTTATATCCTGTCTCCTATACCCGTATCCGTAGCTAAGTAACGAGAAGCCTAGAACCCTAGCTTTATATAGGAAATCTATAAGTCTAATTCTCGTTATACGGGCTTAGGTAAGTACCGAGCTCTTAGCTTTCAGGAGCTTACTATAGAGGCTAAGGCGGTTATCCTATAGACCTTTAACCTAGGAGATACTAGGGGGGTTATATTTATTAAACCTCGCCTTATAATTATCCTATATTTTAACCCGCCGCCCGGTTAACTAGCGGCGTATCTTATCCTTAATCTTCTCCTTATAACGGCTACTATCGCTTCGCTCAAGTTCCTTCCAGTTATTAAGGCCGAGGGACCGGAGTACCTACTCCCCTTTCTCCTTAGCGGCTATATTAGTAGCTACTAGCCTTCTACCTCTCTTCGGTCGTAGTTTCCTCCTAATACGGGCGTTTCTAATCCTTATTACTAGGTATATTCCTTATTAGGTATAGTGCCGGAGGACCGCGCTATTAAGGGTTATTTATATAAGCGTAATATATACTTCTACCTCGAGGACTCGTATTAGCGTGGCTTTATAGGCCCTTAGAATCCTTTATAAATAGTTATTCTAGATAACCTTAAGCTTTTATATATATGTTTTCTTCGCGTCGCGAAGACCTCCTAGTATATACTACGTAGATACGGCGTATATTATCACCGGCCTAATAACCGTGTTATATACCTACCTAGCTCGGCTTAGTATAGTACCCTACGTCGAAGCCGCGGTTATTAATAGCGCTAACCCTTAGTTAGTTATCTTTACCTAAACTCTTTTAATATAAGGGCCCTAGCGGAGCTTCCTATTAATATAGAGGCCTAGGACCTGAATTTCCGCCTTAGGTCTAGTAACTACCGAGCCTAAGTTAACTACTACCTATATATTAAATCGGCGTAGTCGCCGCGAAAGATAGATTAGCTTATACTTCTACGGGGTAAAGTTAGCCCTATATATATTCGCCTATTCTAGGTATAGCTAGTAAGCGCGTTCTAAGGTCCTGTAGTTTAACTTTATAGTATTACCGTACGCTAGGAGGTAGATATCGTCGATAAACCTACCTACTTAAAGCTGAAGGTTAGTCCTAGAATAAGCCTTAATAAGGGAGGTATTAAAGAATAGAAATAGTATAAGCGAGATTAGTAATCCCTGCGGTATACCTATCTCTACCTGCTTTACTACGCTCGTCCTAGTACTTAATATTAAGGATATAAACCTGTTTATAAGGAAGCTCCCCGTCTAGTTAATAATTCGCGTGGGTACTCCCTTCTTCCTAAGGTTATAAAGGAGCCTCTAATACGAGACGTTATTAAAGGCTCCCGCGATATCTAATAATAGTAGGCTAGTTATATTATTCTTCCCGTAGTCCTAGACTATATAAATAGCGTCGATAATAGTCTTAAGCGCTATCTCGTAAGACCGTTTTCTTCTAGCCCCTATTTACTCTAGGGGTAAAAGGCTATAGTCTTTAGTATAGTAGCTTAGTCTCCCCGTAACTACTATCTTAAGGGCCTTTCCGAGCGTATTTAATAGCGCTATTAGTTAATACGACTTCGGTTTCACGTAATTCTCCTTCTTTAGCTTCTAAAGGATTATCGTATTAGCCCTTTTAAACTCTTTTAGGTGGTATCCTAACTAGAAACACGCATTAAACAGGTAGGTAATCTTGCCTAAGAGTCCCCTAGAGATTATATAAATAAACCTATTTAGTATACTATCTAGGCCTAGCGCCTTATCCTAGGCTAGGTAATAGATAGCCTTATATACCTTATACTCTATAATCTCGTTATTATTATAGATTAGATCTAGGTAGACTACCTTTATAATATCTTCTAGATCCGCTTAAGGGGGTAGAGGGAAGAAGGTCTTACGGAGCGTAGATACCTTCTTATTAAATATTCTAGCCTGTCTACTATCCCTTATACTTAATAGGGGGAACCTAGGTAGCGGCCGTAGCCGTATACTATCGTTTTATACCTACTTAGCTAGACTCTATATACCCTTTAATAACTCCGCCGCCTTATATACTCCCTCTCGGAAGTACAGGGTCTTTACTCTAGTAATAGCCTTGTCCCTCTCCTTCCTTATTTATCGCCAGGCCTCTTCTATTAGCGCGCTACGGTTCTTCCGAAAGCTTCTTATAATAGTTAGTACCCGGCGGGTAGTCCGCGCGTATTCTAGGTTCTAGAATAATTTAGCCCGCCCGCCTGGTTTCGCCTATAGGATAGCCTGTTCGATAATCTCTTTAAACCCCTAGAGTATTTATTCCAGGTAGCTATTAACCTCCGCTACTATTCGTAGGGGTCTTATATAGAGAGCTACGTCTAGGGCTTAGGCACCCTTTTCTATTTCCTTAGGGTCAGCCGTCTTCTATAACCGCCGTTTTACTTCTAGCTAGTCTAGCGCCTATATATCTAATATTATAAGGATTAGTAGATAGTTAGACCTATATTATAATTCCGGGGCGACCTTATATTCTATAGTCGCGTTTAATAGGAGCGGTGTCGCGAATATTAGGTTAATAGCGCTCTCCTAACCGCGCGCCCGCTATATAACCGATCCCTCCGGTAGGAGAAGCTTTATTCCCCGTCCTAATATAAGCTTAGCTAGTTTATCTACCTTTAAGTAGTATAAGAACCTCCTAGGGTTATTCTAACTTAGGTAGTAGAGGTTAAAATCCCTAAGAAGGATAAGCTCCCTAGTATTACTAAGCTCCTTTATATTAGGGATATATAAAGGATTATTATTTATAACTAATAATAGGCTTAAGTTATAAGTACTATAAACCCGAATAGCCCCTCTACCTATTTATAGAGTTAAGACCGTTATATCGCGTAATATATAGCTAACCTCCTATATTTCTATATCGAGTCTCTTATTAATATAGAAGTATATACGTATATCCCTCCCAGCCTTATACCCTAGATAGAAGGTACTAGAGCTCGGGTTATAAGAGGACTTATTCCTATTATTATAACACGGTTCCTAGATTACTAGGATATTAATATCCTATACCTACTTATCCGCTAATAGGGCGGTTATTATACTAAGTTTATTTCGGATATTATATTATAAGATCTTCAGGCTTAGTATCTTAGATATCTACTTAGATTTATATATTTAAGTCTACTTCCATTTCTATTATACTATTATTCTAGTATCTTAGCGCGTTTAATATACTAGATATATTTAGCACGTCTAGTAGGCTCGACGTGCCTAAGGATACGTTTAATATACTAGATATATTTAATTTACTAGGTATACTTAATATCCTAGATATACTTAATATATTTAATATACTAGATATACTTAGCTTACTAAGACTCTTAAGCGGGTTCTTATTATTTAAACCATTTATAAGTATATTAATATCCCTTACTATAATCAAGCGGGTTATAATCTCTAGAGTAGTCTACCCTAGCTTAGTCGCGGCGAACCTCGGCGAAGCGAATATCGGCGGCCTCCCTACCCTTAACTTAAGGGTAACCCTAGGTCCCTAACTTCCGCTTAAGGTCCTACTACTTAATAATAAGCCGGTTACTACCTTCCTCTTCCTAGGCCCGATTATAATAAAGCCTTCGGCGTCTACTATTACCTACTTTATTATTTCTCGTTATATACCGTATAATAGTGCTTTTATAATAATCTTTTATAAAGCCTAATACTTCTCCTTTATCTATATCTAATATCCTTTCTCTTAAGCGGAGTATCTAGGCTTCTTATACGCTATATAATACCTCTACGTGCTATATTCCTTATCGTTATAACTCCTTATATCGTGCTCCTTCCTATAGTCTATACAGGACGTCCTATTAGAGTATCCACGCGCTATATAGCCATACCCCTAGCAGTTAAAGCATTAGAGTATACGAGCCTTCGGCTCGTACCTCTTAACCGTCTTCAGCTCCTTGGCTTCTACTAGCCCCTACCTTACCAAGGCATCTATCTACCGACTTAGGTGTAGTTATAAAGACTATAAGAGACGAATATAGTTTTATTAGCTAATAGGACCTAATTAGCTAGCGGGTTAAAACTACCTTAAGGTTATTATATAGGACCTCGTTATCCCGCTCGATCCTCTCCTTTATAACGCCCTAGTCCTTAGTATTAAAGACCGAGGCTTTTATGCCGTATACTATTACCCTAAATAACTTCCTTATTATTATAACTAAGTACTATATCTTTTTAACCTACCTTAGGTTCTTTTTAAGGTATTCCCTATCCTTTATACGGGCTATCTCTAGCTATATATCCCCGCTTTTTAACCTCTTTAAAGTAATAATCTTCGAAGTATCTAGGTATTTAAGCGATTAGAAAGCTATAATAATCCTCTCGCTCGTTATATCCTTTATAAAGTCTCTCTTTATACTATCTATTAGCGTGATAAGAAGCTGCGTCGTGCGGCGTATATCTACCTAGCTTTATAAGTAGGGGTTCTAGCTACTTATAGTTCGCGTTATTAATATTAACGCTACCTAGCTTTATAACCTAGTATAAGAGGGGGATCCTAATTATATATACGCGTTAGGCACGTAAGATATACTCGATATATTTAATATACTAGAGAGGCTATATAAGCCTCACGCGTTATATTTCTACTCTTCCTTAAGGTATTTATTATCCTACTAGATCCCTCTTAATATAGCCTTGATTTAATTAAGGCTAGCCTTTATTATCGCCTATTATAACGCGTTAATATCCTTATATAATATATCTTATATCGCCGTAATTATTTTAAACGCGACTACTAACTATCCGCCCGCTATTATAAAAGGATAGGTATCCTTCTTCCTATCTCTTCCCCGTGTATTACCTCTATTATAGTATGCTTGAAATGCTTATTCCTGCGTTACTAGTTATTATCGAATTACTAGGAAACTACTACGCGTTCCCTTACGTCCTCCTCTAATACTACTACTACCACCCCTATTACTAGTACTACTACCGCTATAGTAGCTATTATTAGGGTCCCTAGGACCGTCGTTTATCTATCCGCGTTTCTTAAACGCTTCGTCGCTTTATAAGCTCGCCGCCGTTAATTTCCGTCTTAAATCTATTATTTTCCCCTATTAAGATATTATTAGAGGATAGATCTATATATTAATTTAAAAAATACTAAGAATCTTAATAAATCTTAATAAGAATTTTAGTTAGATATAATTAAATAGGTAAAGATATTATAAGACTTAAATATAAATTATATATATAAAATTAATAAGCTTCTAACTAAGGAATTAAGTATATTAAACCTTAAGTTATAAGCTAGTCTATTCCTAAGTATAAGCTTTACTAGAAATATAAGTTAGCTTAATTATAAGACTACCTAGGAGAAAGTTATAATAAAATAATAGTTTAAATTATATATTAAATAGATTAGAGATAATAGTACTATTCTCTTTAATAAGTTAAGTAAAGATATAATTCTTAATAACCTTAAAGAGTAACTCCCTAGCTAGATCCTTTAATATTTACTTAAGCTTAGTCTAATCCTAACTATTATAATAAAAGAGTATATTATATAAATATAAGCCTAAATTTAAGTAATAATAATAGCTATTAAAAATATCTAATAGGAGCTTACTCTTTATAAAATAATAGTAATTAAGGTTATAAATAAGGTAATAGATAATACTTATATTATAAAAGTACTAGTTATATAGATTTAAACTTAAATTAAGGTTAATAAAATAGCTATAATAGTCTAAGTAATAGGAGTAGCTAAAGTAGTCTAAGTAATTATATTATATTATTTAAGTAGAATCTTAAGTTTAATTAGTAATAAAGAAATTAAAGTTAAAATTAACCTTAGTAAAGCCCTTCCCTCTAATAATAATATCCTACCTTATACTCTAAGTATATTATAACTCTTTATTATATTCTTTTAACTCTTATATAATAAATAAGTATATACCTATAAATATATAAGATATAATCCTAATATTAATAAGATTATAAAGTAGGAGGTATTAAAGGAGCTTAAGAAGGAAGAGATAGTAGTACTAGAAAAGTAGGTATAAGAAGAAATTAAAGTAGATTATCTAATTAAGAATTAATAGGTAATTATAATATATACTAAAAGAGACCTAGTAAAGGTAATATAAATTAAAGCTTATTAATAAGAAGTATAAGTATTAAGGAAGATATTAAGATAGGAGATCTATAATAAGGTTATAATAATAGTATAAGTAGATATTAAAGTATAAATTAAAGAAGAATAAAAGTAAAAACTTAATTAAAGTATAAGTTAGTTAAAGTATAAGTTAAAGTATAAGTCGGTTAGAGTATAAAAGTATTTAAAGTATAATAGTCCTCTAGTAGAGCCTTAGGGATAAGGCTTAAACTAATTAGGGGTAGGCTATTAGGGTAAAAAACGGTTAGTTAGTAGAAACCCTACTAGGTAGTCTACTAATAGTTCCTGCCTAGAAAAATCCTAGAATATATATCTTTTAACCGATTACTCATTTTAGCTTATTTTTACTTGGTGCACATGAATCATTAACAGCGTCTTGAAAGCACAGCGGCTTGGCACTGTCTCCGCCATGCAATCCAACAACCACAACAAAAGAAACCCCCAATGGCTACACAAGACTCTCCCAACACCAGAAGACCTCAAAGCCAAGAAAACACAACATTCCAGCAACTAGAAAACTACCCCTGGGACACAGATGCCGAATTCCAAAGCGGTCTACACGCCATCCTGGGATCAAACCCCACTCCAGATCAAGCAGAACACTTGACGCTACGAGCGCGATCCTTCTACTTCTCGCGGTACACGGCCAGCAAAACATTCAAGTGGGCAAATTTACAAATACTGACACTTTAGTCCTGCAGCAAGAACAACGTCTCAATCGATTTCGATGCCTACCAAACGTGGCGGGTTCAACATGCTTCGTCCCCCTATGCTCACACAAACGGTAACAATGCCACAATCGAACAGTCTCTACCGTCCAATACGGAGCAGGGCATATCCACGAGTCTATCAAATGATCACCATGAGCCGGGTACAGCGCCAAATAGCACCCAGCAATCGGCACCATACCCTACTTCCTTTAGTGAGATAGTCACACTGATAACCGAGGGGCGACCCATACCTGGGATCAAAGAAGTGCCAGACACCGTACTTGACGGACAGGCTTCTCAACAAAATACTTCCAAGCGGAAAAAGCCCTGGGAGGAAAATGATGCACGAGTTGGAGAAGAGGCTGGTGTAATGATAAATGTATCATAGAGCAGCTATGTGAATGTCGCACGGTGCCAAACAAGACTTCCATGAGAAATATTATTACGATACGAGCAGTGATAGAGCTATGATGTGTCTATGGTACACTGATAATCTGCAAGCGGCCGCAATGGCCGAGTATTGGTACAGTAGGAAGAATAGACTGCCATGGATTCCCTCACGAAGTATCGACACCTTCATAAAGCTGTTGTTTGATCAGACAGCACCGGTAGAGAAATCGAGATACGGACAGGTGTAATCGTTAAAGAACTGTAAGCTCTCACACACCAGAGCGTCATCATTAGAACCTCTTACTCTCGAGTTTGCATTATGGTATTGTCCCTTGTTGACTTTCCAAACGACTCAGGGGAGATCCGAGATCCGTTGTTGCCGACCTTAGTCAAAGAGTCGCGCCTGTCTAGAATGTAATATGACAAAGTAGAATGCCGTAAATTGGAAGGAAAGTATCGTCGAACCAAAGAAAAGTATGTTGTCACAAGGGCGAAGGAACCAGGACACGATGGCGTTAGACGTTCCTGGAACAGTTGTAGCAATGAAGCTATCCAAGATTGTGCCGAGGAGTCTGGCTCAAGAGCATTGAAGCGAAGGTTCCCTTAGCGGTAAGCGCCACCAAATCGAGGAGCGCTGGGCTGAGCGCTGTACGAGCGAGTGTTGGGAAGGCCTACGCCTGGGCCGGGATGAGTTGCGTACGCAGGATTACAGCAGAGCATTCCAACTCGCGAGCCAAACTTGGAACCACGCAGGGACACCATGTGCTTGCTACGCATTGCATGAGCATTCAAATCTGACGAAATGGATTCCAGTGCCCGCTTACCGGATATGTGAAGCCACAATGTCACGATTGTTGGGGTTGGCATGAGTAAGGATGTACTGGATGAGGTAGTTGCCGTATTGGTCGCTCGCAACTAGTGACAAGAGTTAGTGATGGCTTGGCGCTACCAGAGAGTTAACCCACTATCGATCAATGGGATGCGTGGACGGTCAGCACGCCCTTCACAAACACGATCAAGATAGCGCTCGAGGAACTCCGAGCCACCAATCTTGAGACACTTCTCAACAACCTTGGACGCAAATTGGTCCATACTATATTCCGTAGCGTAGCGAAGGACATGGTCGATAGCGCGACTACGGTCGGCCGGAGCGCCGTGCTCGCAGATATGCTGGATGCACCAGTTGCCGAATTGCCCGTGGGCGACGATGTCGATGCTATTAAGGACCTCGGTGATGCAAGGACGCTAAGTAGAAGTGCATGTCAGCATCTGGTCATCTGAACATTGGTGATGGTGAGGGATGGCCCTCTCTGGGTAGTCGAAGGATCCTTGACATACCTTGTCTTCCTCCAAGCAATTCTCAAAGATGTTCTGCACAACCAGGCTGCCAGTCTCCCCAAGGGCAACTTCATGCCACATTCCACAGAGAGCTTCATTGACATACTTCATGATCTGTGGTGGAGAGTCACTCCAACGCAGCTCAAACAATTTTTGCCAGACGTGACAAGCATAGCGATGAATGACAGTTTCCGGGATACGACGCAGAAGCTCGTGGACCATGATGGCTTTGTAGTCTTCAGGCACAGCATCAAACGCCTTTTGGACCACGTGGCAACCGAAGGCGTCCATACTAAGGCTCAGAGTGTTGCCACGGATGGCATTTGCAATAGCAACGACCTGCTCTGGGGTGCCGTGCTCGAAGCAGCGCTGTACGAGAAAATTGCCGAAGCGATTAACCATCAGTGGGTAAGCTTGAGCAACAATAGCCTCAATAATCTCGTACTTCTGCTCAACAGTTCCGACTTTCAGCTTTTGCTGCAAGAAAATGGACGCTTGCTGGTCGTTGTTACAAACAATCTTATCGACGATGTACTTCCAGTTGCACGTAACGCTTCGATCCAGAAGACGACGATAATTAAGAGGCTCCATGGGCGAGACGTAGGTTTGTCCAGGCGATGCTGGAGGCTGAGAGAGCGTCAGTGACTCCATTAGGGATAATGGCAAGTCAGGCGAGCCACGGCTTACAGCATTGTTCCATGGGTTTGCTGAAGCCTGGCCACCAGCTCTAAACTCGGCGGCCGTGGGGGAGAGAGGGGTCCCAATGGGTTGAGGTTGATAAGCTGGCGGGTAGAGACTTAGCGAAGGGTAGACAGAACTAGTAGTCATCCCACTAAGATTCATGTCATCCATGGGGCCCGGTCCACCTGCGTATACGTCCCAGCCGTTGCCACGCTGGAAGATGGAGGAATTGCGGCTATTTTGGGTATGGCTTTGGCCAAAAGCGCGACCTTGGGTGAATTGATTGAAGTCGTTCATCCCGCGTCCGTTTCCGCGTACAGGAGACACTGGCATCGAATAGTTGCGTGACTGCACTGTTTGCTGTGGAGGAGGCATCATAACTGGAGGCAATGTATTGCCCGTCCCTCTCTGAGACCAAGGACGAGGTCCTGGGTGACCCCAGGTCGACTCTGGCTGCAGACCAGCATTGAAGCCTGGTCTATTTCCACTGGACCAGACATTTTGAACTGACGGGAAGGAGCCTGTTGGCTCAGAGCCATCTGAACGGGCATCTTCGAAATGTGCTTGAACAGATGCGAATGGACGCGTAGCAGTCGTGAAGGCTTTGGTAGCGTCAGTGGCATTGATCCCTGGGCTGTGGCTCTTCTCAGAGTAGGGTCCGATTGCTTGATCGAATGTATGCTTGATCACGCGGGACTGATCAAGCTCTTGCTTTTGACGAGCGATCTGATTTTTGGCAGCATCAAGCTCTTTCTTCAGACGAGCAAACTCCGCTGCTTCAACTTTGACTGTGTCCTCTGCATCACTCGTGGGGCTAAAGCGACCGAAGGATCCCGAGGCTGGGGTCAGGAGTGTTGAGCTGGCGGAGGATTCTTCCTTGGTCTTCTTTTCAATATCTGGGGCAGGGAAGAGCGCGGACTTCTGCTTCTTGAGAATGGCTTGTTGCTCTGAGAGCTTGGCAAGCAAGGTATCCATAGAGCCCGCCTGAATCTCGTCTTGAGGAGCGGCAGTAGTATATTCCTTTTTCACCTATAAAAGCTATGAGCAACATACGAGAGTGTGGAGTTGTCAATACATGACGAACCTTGGATCCACTAACTGGACCTGGCGAGGGCTGCACGTTTCCAAGCTTTGAGGTTGACAAAGGCGAGGGGCCTTCATAAGATGAAATGCTATGTTTAGAGTTGGGTTTGGATGCCTACATTGCAAACGTCTGAGCATCAAATGTGAACGAGAGGGGGGACGTGACGTACGGAACTCTCCTGACGCGTTGCAACGGTGATAGTCTTTCTATCATCCACTTCATCGTGGATAGCAAAGGGCACGGAAGCACGCCCACGTAGCTCAGGTGAGCCGGTGGACGGAAGAGCAGACATATTAGCTAATAGACGAGGTGATTGTTGAAGCTGCTGTGTATGCTGGGGTAGAGTGGCCTGTAGATAGATTGTGCAAGGCGAGCTGTTTGTGTTGACACTTCGAAGTAGCTTCTCAGTGTCAAAATCTTCGCGAGGGTGTTGGACTAGATGAATGCGGTAGCTGAAAGACGAAGCTCTGAAGACAAGTTTACAAAAAAGGATGAGTAAATGTGAGCGACCTTGCTAAGATTGCAATTTTGTTGTGAGGAAGGAGCGTGTTGACCTCGAGATCAAGTAGATTGCAACTATATGTTCCTAGTTGAGGGGATAAGAGAAGTTGCTGTCGGTGAGACGTGCTCATGTAAGTTGGTACAATTTCAAGGGAATGTGGGAAGTTGTCGAGAGGAGGAAGAGGAAGGTACGGGAAGGTGCGTGATCTTCTGTAAAGGTAGGGGCATGAATGCCGCTAATTTGGCGCTACTGCTGATTTCAGCCAGTCAATATGACGCCAATCTATACTCGTCCTGACATCGCACCATGAACACTTGTCTTGCTTCGTGCAATCGTTTCCTGCTTCTTATGTTCTTATATGCAATTTCCTCACCTTAGCTGACAAAGGATTCGTCTGATATGTTCCAATAGCGATCAAAAGAGCCCATCGCAAGCACGCCTCCAGCTCCTTCCCAGGCACATCTTTTGCTGACAATAACAAATTCTGGTTGGCCCACACCCGTCAGCATTGGCAAAAGACGAGCTGCTAGACGAAGTCCCAGGCTGTCGAACCCCCAAACAACAAGCTCAAGCCTTTCATCAGGGAGGGGCCTCAGGAAGATCGCTCCCAGCCCTTCTTGAAATCCAAAGACCGTCCTTCTGCCGCTGGACTGGCGAATGCCAAGTCCCTGATTTTGGATGAAGTCGATGGCGAATTGAGGATGCACAGATGGAGGGAAATCCCCACCCAAAGCTACACTAATGACATTTCCGCGAGCTGAACTACGATCATCAGTTTCATCAACAATCTCGGTGTCAGCAGAGAAGTATAGGAAGAGGTTGCGCGAGACCTGCAGTGCGATTTCAGATGCTTCGATCGACAGTTGGCGTATTAGAAAAGGCCCGCGACTCCTCAAAACCGCGTTAAGTGGTCCTAGCTGGGCTCCATGGCGCTCCTCCAAGAGCCAACTCTCGTCATGAGATGTCTGAAAAGTCAGCTCGTTGGGTGGCCGTGGCAGAAGCATGACTCTTACCTGCCAGTGACCGCTTAGCGACCGAACCACCCAGCAATGAGCGATCTCCTCTTTAGGCGGCATTTCAAGGTAATTCTGGTCGATCACGACCTTCAGCGGCATGGCAAACAATCTGCAAGACTCAAAGTGAAAGCGGCAGATGTTGGATGTTTTCATCGTCCACGTCGAAGCACTTCTGCTTATGTCGATGGTTCCGAGCTGGTCTGAGATACTAAGCTGATCTACTACAAGACCGCCACGAGAGCCCATGTCCGCAGGATTAGCAACCACAATGCTGAAGCTTTGTGGTAATGCTGGCAATTCCGCTCGAGGGTTCAGAATATCAGCGTAAAACTTACTAAGGGCCACCGTGCTCATAACACCATCAAACCAGTGGCCCTTGTCTTTCAGCTCCACGTAAGCTGTGGCAGCTGTACTAGTCGACTGAGTAACCAATTCTTTCATGCGCCGAGAATGGTAGGCTGGCACATTGTCATCTCCCCCTCCATGTTGCGAAAGCATTGGGATGCCGTTGAAGTTACGCACAAGCAGCTCGTGACGGAAGCTTTTCAAAGCACTTTGAAGCAAAAAATTCACTCTTGGATCTATCTCTTTCCACATCTGGTATGACACGTAATCTTGGTGACGCAAGAAAGACTTAGCGGCTTGAAGGATGAGGAGCATTCGAACAACTGACTTTGTATTGACGAGTAGCCCGAAACTGGAGCTGCCCCAATGACCCTGTCAGGTCGATGGGTTAGGGCATACCACGTGCCCTGGCCTTCAGAGTGTCAGTAGTTCCGACCAACGTATCTGGACTTTCTGTCTACCTCCGTTCGAGTGTCCGCTGACTAGCCACCTCTTCGTGCTCACAGAAGGACCCGTCCACCCAACGACCTTGATCCAGTCTACAATAGCTGCAGCACCTGCTTCCACATCGGCAAACCCCCATTGGTCTATTTGACAGTCAGCACAACGGCTAGGTAATCCAGATTAAGGTATTCACGCCAGTCGTCGGCACTCCATGGAGTTACACCAGTCGAAAACAACACCCACGAGGGAAGGTCGGGGACAGCATCGAGGGTATGCCTGACTTGGTGGCTGTCTGCTTCTAGACCGGCTCCATGTAGGTGGAGTAGGATTGGGAGATCTTCACTGTGGCCCGCTTCATGACATACTTTGCGTGATGGCGCTCTTAGAACGGCATACGAGACAATGCCACTAGGATGAAGGAACGTGAACTTATGTAGGCTGTGACTGTCCCTCCTTACGAAGACGTGGTTTACTGTGATGCGAAGGAGAGATCCCGAAAATTTAGCCGAGGTATACGTAACTTCCAATGCCATTGCAACGGGCAATATGCCCCTTGCAGATATATGGAAAGTCAGCGGTCTCGATTGGCCTGGTAGCAACCTCAACGGCGACTCTTGAAGCATGGTGGTGGCAACATCTTCCTACGAAGATCATTAGTGTTGGCTCAAAGCCTGAACTGGCACGAAGGACATACAGACGTGGAAGCAACACCCAGGATTTGTACAGCATCCATTCCGTCATTCCGGATGGTCATCGAGGCAAAGGGACTTCCTAGTATTCCATTGACCGCATCAGACACGAGGATCCTCTCGGCCATTGTCGCCAGCCTGGCATCGCTGCCTTCAGCCTTCAATGTGATTGATACTTTAGGGTCGCCATTGACACCCATTAAGCGAGCATCCCGAAGCAGTCGAATATCCAGCTTGTGGGCACCTGGGACAAGATGGAGTACTAATGGCGCATTCCGATACGCGTAGAAGTCACCGCCGAAGAAATGCTGTTCATTCACCCAGAATTCGAGTACGTTATCGGTATACAGCAAGATCGATTGGGGAGAGCCTGGTCTAATGGTCATAGATCCTCGAGCCCATGCTTGATATTGAAGGGCGGACCAGCCATATACGGATTGCAAGAAGGGCCAGTCAACGCCAGGAAAGCCAATGGTCAGAGTAGCTTCCGTCATACTCCTTCCACTCGATGAGTTTTCCAGCCGCTGAGATGACCAAGATACTTGACCATCTGACGCCAGAGAACTGGCATACTTTGTTTCAGCATCATACTGAAGGCTGCGAAATCCTCCGAGGGACTCCAGAGGGTCGGCTCCCCAGCTAGCCTCTACCCACGATTTAGGAAAAGAGTTGGCAGTAAATCTAGGTACTCACCTCTTGTGCCAACTTGAAAGGGTCCAAGAATATCCCATGTAGTGGAGAAGCTTATCAAGGGGCGCTTGTCGTTCCCATGCATATTGATGGCACTCCGCAGCCTACTTCAGCTTCAACTCATCGCTCTTTGGCTATTGAAATATTTGTTATGGGAATGCTTATGAGTATAAGCCACGTAAGCTTCTGACAATAGGACCGTGATTTTGAGAGGTTGTCTCTATCTCTGGACTACAGCAGTTTGCAAAGCCATTGATTTGACGCTAGTGGCCCGCAAATCGTCGAAGCTCCCCCACCCAAAATGGGTGGTAAGGCCTCAACGACGTGCGGTCTCAATTGTAGCCTGTAGATACTAAATAAACGTTGAAATGAAGCCGTGAATTGTCCCGTATGCATGATCCATGGTGTTTTAGCCCCTGGCCGCCCCCATAGTCACCCCCGCTGTGGCCTCATCATGGCCCCTGTAGCCGCCGCTGCTGTCATGTTGTAGGCCCTGCTGTTGTCATGCTGTAGGCCCTGTGGCCGCTGCTGCTGTCATGCTGTAGGCCCTGCTGTTATTATGCTGTAGGCCCTGTGGCCGCTGCTACTGTCATGCTGTAGACCCTGCTGTTGTCATGCTGTAGGCCCTGTGGCCGCTGCTACTGTCATGTTGTAGACCCTGCTGTTGTCATGCTGTAGGCCCTATGGCCGCTGCTACTGTCATATTGTAGGCCCTGCTGTTGTCATGTTGTAGACCCTGCTGTTACTATGCTGTAGGCCCTGTGGCCGCTGCTACTGTCATGTTATAGACCCTGCTGTTGTCATGCTGTAGGCCCTGTGGCCGCTGCTACTGTCATGTTGTAGACCCTGCTGTTATCATGCTGTAGGCCCTATGGCCGCTGCTACTGTTATGTTGTAGGCCCTGCTATTATTATGCTGTAGGCCCTGTGGCCGCTTCTGCTGTTATGCTCATCGGCAAACTGGGAAGCCTGTATACTGTAGAAAAATGCGTATTTTCCGCACATAATAGGCGCGCTTATATATTAGCCCTAGGGCTCGTTTTAACACCTCTAATTACTATAAGCTGCTATTTATACCTCTATAATATTAAAAGCGCGCTTAGTTTTCTAATTATTTATTACTACGTATAAACTAGATATCACGATTTATATAATATTCCTAGAAAAGGTTTATTAAATATTATAACTAATATTTCCGCTACCTACTTATATATATTTAATAAATATATCTTTCTTAGAATTTATACTATTATTATTATAATCTTATTAGATAGTATTATTATTATATCTACCTATCTTATATATTCCTTAGAGAGCGCCGTTTATACTATTATTATAAGTAGTATTATTATTAGGAATTACTACTTATCTACCTATTCTAATTATAATAGTCTATCCGCGCTACCTTAATTTATTACCTATATTAATACCAGTACTATTATTAATAATATATAAAATTATACTTATAGTACTTAATATATATTTATTAGGCTATTTACTTAGTATTTATAAACTACCTTCTAATAAAACTATTCCTACCTACTTAACCTCCTTATATTATAAATTCTCTTCTTAGATCTTACTACTTTTTAGTTAAATTTCTACGCGTAGCTTTTTTTTAACTTACTTTTTAAACCTTATATATTCTACCTTATTACTATTTATTATAATTATATTATTACCCTTTAGTATCTTATATTATATCTATTCTAGTTATACTAGCTTAAATATACCCTAGAAATCCTCTATTAACTAGGATCTATAAGCGCTTTAATTTATAGGTAGATCTTCTCCTTTTATTATATATAATATATAGTATCTTATAAGTTACTACCTATTATCTATCTTTAATATACTTAGCGATATACGTCCGCGTATAAAGGTAGAATAAGGGTTAGAAGGGAGGTTATTATCCTACCTAATTTAAGAGGTTAGCTATATATAGATAAATAGAGTAAGTAGAATTATATTATTAGCTATTTCCTCTTAAGCCTTACTAGTATATAAGGATAGTATTATTAAGGTTTAATACTTATACCTTAAAGAGCTATTCTATAATATTTAATTAATACTAGAATTATTACCTTAATTAGGTTTTAAGTTAGCTATTATTATATCTCTCTTTATATTAGTTAGATAAGAATATCTACCTTAAATACTTAAAGGACTAAAGTATTTATTATTATTTAAATTATCTAATAGTAGTAGGTCATCTAGTTAACTAGTATTAATATCTATTTTATTTACCTTATTTTTATTTTTATTTATAATTATAATATTACGGAGTATATCCCTTACCCCTTTTAGATAAAGCTTATAAATACGCCTCTTATAAAGGTTAGACTCTAAGTTATCTTATATATACTATATTATTTACTAGCGCCTTATAATAATATATAATTAGCTCTTAGTTATATATTTATATATAATAGTAAGATAGTTAGCTATATATCCTAGGCCTTTTTACCCTTAAATTTCTTAATATAGTAAATACTATACTTATATTTAAATATATAATATCCTACTATTATCGCGGTATAAATTAATAGGATATTAGGTAGAGAGTTAAAAAACTTCTTTATACTTTCCTTATTAGTAAAACTAGTCTTTATTAATTTAAAGACTATATTTATAAGTACTTTTATTAGGATAGGATTTAACTATTTAGCCTTCCTCTTATAAACCTAATATTTAATTAGAAGTAATATTAGATAGAGAGGTAACTTATATTATTATATATAAAAGTTAGGTAGTTTAATAATATATTAGCTTATACTATTATATCCGCTTATAAGCTATCCTATTTATATATAAATAATACTATAACTTATATAATAATTAAAGAGTATAAGCGCTATTCTTTAAATAAGCTAAATAACTAGCACTTAGTTTAGTTAGGATAGGAGGTAATTATAAATATTATACTAATCTTTTAAGCTTTAAGCGTAGTAGGTATACTATTAACCCTATTTAATTTACTTCTAATTTTAAGCCCTAACCTTTTAATTACCTTATCTTATATAACTTTTATTTAACTATTTAATTATATAAGGTTATCTTCTAGCTATATCTCTCTTCCCTTCCCTAGGGTCTTAGTAGTACTAGAAAGAATTATTACCTTTAAATACTTTATATAATTAGGGATAATAATAGTATATATCTTATAGGAGAGTACTTTAAAATAGTAATAGATACTATCTTAAAGATATAGTCCTATTTTATTACTATTATAATAATCCTTATTAATATTAGAGCTTAATAGGATATTACTTATCTTACTACTTACTCCCCCTATTAAATTTCTTATAAGAGGACTTATTAATAGTTAATTTCTCCTTAGATTATATTAGTAGATAGTTATAATATAGTATAAAATAAATACCCCTATCTTTATATATTTATTATTAATAGAGGATATTACGCGTTTTTACTTCTCTCTAATTAAAGGTTACTTATTCTCTTTTTATTACTTAATTACTTATAGTCGTCGTCCTTAGTAGATACTAATAACTTAGTAGACTACCTATTATTCCGCCTATTATAATCGTGTCTTTTATCTATTTATATTTCTAGAGTTAAGTTATATTAGTAACTAAGTACTACGCGTCTAAGGGTAGTAGTCTTACTATCTTATATATTATATTAGTATTATATAAAGAATAGGTATTATATTCCTATAAGTATATAGAAGGAAGAAGTAATAGATTATATTATTAATAAATTTAAAAATAATAGGAGAAGGGGAAATCCCCTAAATTATTAGGAAATTAACCTATTCTATATAATATTAGGGGACTAAGCTAAGTTAATTAAACTAGATAGGGTTTAATAAATTAACTAATATTACTTTAATCTATATTAAGTAAATTAATACTAGTAACCTATACTACTTATTTATAAGGAAAACTATTACTAGTAATATCTACTATTACTCTTAAATATAATATCTTTATTATATTTAAGCGTAGGGCGCCTTATTATAAATACTATCTAGACTCTAGTTAGTTAAAACTACTTATTAATACTAGGTATAAGACTTATTCTAATATATATTATATATTTTCTAGTAGCTATTAAACCCTATATATTAGAAGTAAAGCGCTTAATACCTTAAGTATATATTTCTACTAGCGCTACCCTCTATTCCTATTTATTAATAATAACAATACTTAGTAACCTAGGGTAAGTATAAATAATAGCGTTCTTTATCTTATTATAACCTAGGTTAGACCTAATTAGGGCTTTAAACTTTCTAAAGTTAAGGTTATTTATATCTAGTAGTTTTATATATATATTACTCTTCTAAATATCCTAAGTTATATATATTATACTTTAATTTATATTATTATTAATATATAATAAGGTATAATAAATAAAAGCTATATACTAATTAAGTTCCTTAATTAAGTATATAAATTTTAGTCTCTTATTTAAATCCCTAGATAATTTAGTACTTAATATTTTATAATCTTCTCTATTATCCCTACGGCGTTATTTAGCCCTTATATATCTCCTCTAATTATAATTATTTTATTAGGTAAGGAAGAGGAGGTATTAATCCTTCTACTATTTAGGGATATTATTAAATATATAGGTAAAATCTTTATATATATTAGTAAACCTAGATTATAAGTAGTCTCTTACCTTCTTTATATTTAATCTTTAACCTAATAGTCTTATAGATTCTAATTACTTTTATAATTAGGTAAGAAGAAGTATATAAGTAGTTTTATTAATTTCTAGTATATCCTTTATAATCTTAGTAGACTATCCTATATTATTAAACTCCCTAGGGTATATTCCTACTAAGTTTAGTCTAGGTAGCTATCTTATATACGCTAGATAAATAGTTATATATATATTAATATTATAATATTATTTATTAGTAAACTTATATAATATACGCGGTAATATATATATTATAAAAAGTCTATTACTTATATTTTATCCCTACCTCTAAGTAGCTTATAAATATAAATATTAAATATATTATTATTTAAGTATTATTATACTACTTCCCTATTATAATATTTAAAGTATCTACTATATTATTTTATAGCTAGGGTTATTCTAGTATTATAATATAGAGTACTATATTCTATATCCTTAATAAAGAAGAATAAAAGGTAGGATGTTATTATATTATAATTATAGTATTATATATTAAGCCTTCTTATATCTAGTAGTTAAGAAAAGAAAAATACTTAGATTATAGTTTTATTTATCTAGTAAATAATTCACCGTCTTTTACTAGCTTAAAGAGAATAGCCTTTTATATTATTATTTATCTAGTCTATTAGAGAGATTTCTTATTATATATTATATTATATAAGTCCTAGTTAGTATAATTATTAATATAGAGCTTTATAATAGCGGTAATAACGGGCGAATAAGCGTACGCGTAAAGACTACAGGTAACGTACTAGGCGTTATATACGAACTTACAGGAAGGAGACGAGAGGGGGGAAGGGGACGGAGGAGGTAGTAGAAGTAGTAGTAAGAGGGAAGTAAGAGGGGAGGCTCTTAGGGTCGCGACGACAGGACCCCTAACACCACTAAAGTCCCCGGAAATTAGGGAGAAAGAGTAAGGGAGATAAGGCTAGGAAGGTTAAGATATTATAGAGTCTATTATAAAAGTAAGGGATATAATCTAGGTAATCTAGAGTCTCCGGTTTAGGGAGATAATAGAGGCGATATAGGGCGTTACTTAAGTCGCCCTTTATACTATAATAGGAGGCTTTAAGGCTGCGGAGGTACGTATTACTAAGCTAGAAACGCGTCTAGAAAGAACGGGGAGGGATAGAAACGCGTTAGTAGGGTATAATAGGGGGTTATAGGCCTAGGTAGCTGGGGCTAGTATAGGGACTAGGTCCTAGTAAAACCCGGGCCTGAGGATAGGACTAGGCCTAGGGGGGACGCGAGGTAGCTAGCTACTTAAGTAATTAGACGTTTAGAGGATAAGGGAAGTAGTAGTATAATTTAAAGATAAAGAAGGCTATAAGAAAGTGAGTTAGATAGAAAAGGAGGAGCTTATTAAAAGCTTTATTAACCTAGTAAATATAGTTATAAAGAATATTATTAGTACTTATACTAGGGGTATAATAGACGTAGTACTATAGACGGCGACGGTTAAAGGGCGTAAGGCCCTTAAGAGAATATAGGAGTAGGCGAGCGTAGCCTACCCCTTAGTAAAGGTAGTAAGGAAGACCTTCTACGTAGCGGTTAAAGGGGCGTGTATAAACCTCCTTAATAAAAAGGAAAAGGAGAAGGGGCTAGCGAGAATTAGGGAGGATAATATTATTACCTACCTAAATACTAACTTTACTAGTTTTAAGTAGGTAAAATATATAGTAAGACTAAGGTAGGATAGGAGTAAAAAGACCTACTTAACCCTAATTATCGGGGTAGTAATACCGGAGGCGGTAAACCGCCTAGTTTAAGGAGGGATAGCTCTTAATAGTAGTCTCTTAGTCTATAAGAGATAGGAGTAAGGAGTAGAGATAAGATAATACTTTAACTACTATAAATACGGATACTTTACGCGAGAGTATTAAAGGGAGAAGAGGTACGGCTACTATATAGGCAGCTATAACTTAGCGGACTATATTACGGGTGAAGGAGTAATAATATACGCTGCTTATAGAGGAGGCTATAAGGCCTAGAGTAAGGACTACCTAGTCAGGTAAAGGGAGTACTAGAGAGTAGTATAAAGACGCTAGACTAGGCCGGCGTTCTATAATATATAGGGCTTACGGGGAACTAATACCCGCAGCGAAGAGGAGATAGACGCAGATAGTTTCAGGGTAGTCTAGGGTATATTAAGGAAGAGGAAGTCACCGGTATAAGTGGAAAGGGAACTACTAGACCTAGCCCCTCCCTGATAAAGAGGGCGGCTAACCACGATAGTCTAAATAGCCCGTAAGGAGGTAGGATAACAGGTCCTCCCGCTACCCTAGGGGGTACCTAGGGTCCAGGTTACTCTTAGGGGCGCTTAGGCTATAGACGACTAAATGGTAGTAGACTCTAGCCTTATACCGACTATATAGTAGGATAACCGCTTAAGATCCTGCAGTATAATATATAAAAAGAAAAGGACGGCGTATAAACGCCACTCCTAGAAGATACTAAAGTCTAGTAAATAGATATCTTAGTAATATAAGAGCTATAGATTAACCTAAGGACTAAGTTAATGTATAACCTATCTTATAATAGGTTCTATCTAGTTTATAAAGCTAAGGAAGATACTTAGGTATACTTTTATATTAATAAAAGGGTTAATATAAAGAGCTAGGAGGCGGACTTCTCGAGCGGCGACTACTACTCGCTAAAAGTTAGCCTTAAAGGAGGGTAATAAAGAATCTAAGCGGATAATATCTAGATATATAATATTTATAGCCCCTCTCTAACGACGTATAAGTTAATAGATAGCGTAATAATAATCCCTCTAATAGCGGAGGCCTTAAAGAGGCTAGGGGAATATATTCTCCTCAGGGACTTTAATCTCTACTATCCCCGGTGGAATAATAAAGGGAGAAGTATATACTACGTTATAGTAGATATATTACTAGGCGAAACAAGTAAATATAGTATAGAAGTCGCCCTACTAGAGGGTATAGTAATATAGCGGGGGAGAGGTCTAAAGTCGGTAATCGACCTAGTCTTTACTACCGAGGGTACTACTAACGTACTCCGAAACTGCGGCCTAAGGGCAGACCTCTAGTATAGATCTAACTACCTCCCGGTATACACGGAATTTAAATGGAGCTAGGAGAGCTAAACCCTAGTCTAGAGGAGGGCGTAGAAGATACTTAAAAATAAGGGGGTCGCTATAAACGTAAGTAATAGGGCCTAGTAGCTTAGACTTTCTCTAGGGCTCCCCTAGATTAGATCCGCCGGCGAGGCGGACGAGTACCTAAGGTAGATACTAGATAGGTTCCAGGCTATCGTATAGGAATATATTCCGTAGGCGAAGCCGTCTAATAAGGTAAGGTCCTTTTAAAACTTAGCTTATAAGGATATAATATAAAGGGCTAAATAGAAACTAAAGGCCTACTACTAGTACTATAATACTAAAACGAGGGAGACTCTAAGAGAAGCGGAAAGGGCGAAGGTAGCCACGATCTAAAGAGAGAAAACCCTCTACTTCCGGGGGGCTATATACTAGGCCTTAGAAGACCCTTAAGGGGTATAAGTACTAACCTAGTAGGGGAAGACCAAGAGTATATCGCTAAGAGCCCTGCCTAAGTTCCCCTCCCTAAGTAGATAAGACGGGACGCTGGCGGCTACCTTTAAGGAGAAGGTAGAGCGCCTTTAAGAAACCTATTTCCTAGCCCCTTTAAGGGCAGATTTAGAAGATATTACCGAGGTAGAATACCTAAGCCCGATACTAGGGGAAGGGGATCTAATAGAGGCGGAAGTCTATAGCTTTATAAAGAGACCGTCGTAGGATAAGGCTCCTAAGATAAATAGGATTCTAAATAGGTTCCTACGGGCCGTATATAATAAACTAGAGTAGGAGATCTACTATCTCTTCTAGGGGTGCTTCGAGATTAGATACTACCCCTAGAAATTTAAGGAGGCTAATATAGTAATCTTAAAGAAACCGTAGAAGGAGAATTATATTAACCCTAAGTCCTATAAGCCGATCGCCCTCTTAGATACCTTAAGAAAGATATTTAAGACGGTAATAGCGGCTAGGCTTAGAGATTACGCGGAAGCTAATAACCTCCTTCTAGAGGAATAGATAGGAGTAAGGTAAGGGAGATTAGTAGAAACCGCGCTAGAAATAATTATTAACGTAGTCTATATAATATAAGGAATAGGGAAGAGGAACGTAGTAAGCCTCCTCTCCCTAGATATCGCCGGAGCCTTTAATTACGTCTCCTACTCCAGGCTACTCTACACGATAAAGATAAAGAGGGTCTTAAAAAAGATAGTATATTAGACGGCAAGCTTCCTTACGGAGAAGGCGACTTTAATTACCCTCGGTAGGAGGACGAGTTAGATAGAGTTAGTAGAGATAGGGATCCCCTAGGGTTTACCTATCTCTCTAATATTATTCCTGTTTTTTAATACTCCCCTAATCGAGGAGTATAAAAAGCTAAAGCTACTAATTTAAGTCGGCGGATTTATAGATAATATCTATCTACTAGCCTATAATAGGAGTATTAAACGGAACTACGAGGTTCTAGATAAAGCCTACGAGGTATACCTGCGGTAGGTAAAGACTTATAAAGCCTTATTTATACCGAAGAAGTACGAGCTTATTTATATAACCCGTAGAATAAAGGGTATAAAGATAGACGTAATAATTAAACTCGAGGGAATTAAAGTTAAACTAAAGATATTAATTAAGGTCCTAGAACTTATACTTAATAGTAAGCTAAATTAGAATATATACCTAAGGAAGGTATAAGCTAAGATAGATAACTAGATTCAGGCGTTCTACTACGTCGCCGGCTTTATATAAGGCGCGATTCTACCGGTTAGTAGGCTTATATACGCGGTAGTAGTAAGGCTTATAATAACGTTCGCGGCGCTAATATAATATAACTTAAAGAATACCCCCGGGGTAGTAAGGAAGTATATAAAGACCCTGATAATAATCTAGAATAAAGGACTATATAAAGTACTAGGGGCGTATAAGGCTACCCTAATTCCGGTCTTTAAAGTAGAGGCGGGAATCCCGTTAATAAGAGACTTCCTTAATAAGGCCCTACTACGGAGTAAGATCCTTTAAGGGATATATAAGATAGTCCTAAGAGGGAACGCGAAGATTAAGTCTCGGTTATAACTAAAAAGGGGTAGGAGGCTACGCCCTCCGCTACCCCCGTTAGCTAAGAAGGAGTCTTAGGCGAAGCGGTCGCTAAACGGGGTACTTAATAACCTAATACTATAGAAAAGGATACTAACCTAGTAGGAAGGCCGGTAGTAGGGCCGGTAGCGCTACTACTAGCGGGGATTAGAGGGCCGAAACACGAGCCTAGTATAGAAGGGTGACCTAGTAGGGGGGAGATAGGACCTTTATAAGGGCTTAAAGAAGCCGGAGAGCTCTATAATAGTCCAGTTATATACGGATAAGATTAGGTTTAACTACTTCTTATTTATTAGGAAGGTTCCTAGGATCCTAAGTCCTAGCTACTTATATAGTACGGCGAGGTAGACCGGTAGACACGTCCTACTATTCTATCTTAACTATTATACTAGTAGGAGTTAGATATTACTAGAGGCTAGGTCGGAAGATTATAGTACTATTCTCTTATTACTAATAGGGATAAGGGCGGCGGTAAGGTAGTTAACTAGGTTAGGTACCCTCTACTAGTTTATACTAGTAAAAGAGATATTAGCGAGAACTAATAGAGAGGACGGGCTCCGCCCTAATTAAAGAGAAGAGAATATAATTAATAAAACCTTAGTATTATAAATAGTAGACTCGACCCCTTAATATACCGCCCCGATGGTAGGCCTATTAGGGGGGGGAGGGAAGGAGCCGAATAATAGTATAGCCTACGGATAGTAGGTGGAGTTTTTATCCCTTAGCTAGGTTTCTCCCCGAATAATAGGTACGCTAGGCGTACCCCTTAAAGAGTCTACCCTTATTAGCTTTAGCTAGTATAAGAGTATAATTAATTAATTAATTAATTAATACCTAATATAATCTTATCTTATAACTTTATTATAATATTAGTATTCTTATAACTTAAGAGGTTATATATATATTTAAGTTAAGTATTATAAAAAAACCTATTAAGACCACCTTTAGTTACTTTCTCCTTATATAACTATTATATAAATATATAGTTATATATACTTAAGAATAGATAATACTTTCCTCTATCTTTATTAGTATAATCTAAATCTTTACTAAGCCTTATAAGATCTTTATCTATTTTTATAAGCTTATAACCTATACTTATATAATAACTAGTAGCCTTTATAAATATTTTAACTTAGATATATAAGGATTTTAACTACTAGCTTAACTGCGTAGAGTTAGGTAATAGGTATATTAAGTCCTTTTCCTCCCTACTCCTAGTAATATTAATATTAGGCGGGCTTTATAATAAGGTCCTCGTATTAATATTAATATCTCTTAGAATAGGAGTAAATAGGTCTTTATTAGTTTCTACTATAATATTAATATTTATATCCTTAATATCCTTCTAACCCTTTATAACTAGTTATAATAGTTACTATCTTTAGGTAGGAGGAGGGGGTAAGGGTAAGCTTTATAGAATTTTCCGTAGATAGTTATAAATAAAAACTTTATAATATAAAATATATCTATTAAATCTACTACTATTCTTAAACCCTTCCCTATAATATTTATATATATATAGCCCTATTACCCCTTTTTATTATAATAAATTAATTATAATTTAGCTTTAAGGTATATTATATTAGTAGGGAGATTTAAATAGATATTCTATTTTAAGCTTACTATTTATAACTATCTACTTAGGGAATAAAGATTAAGTATAATAAGGTTTAATAAATATAAAAAGCGTTTATTAAACGCTAGTATATAATATTAAGTATATTTATTTTAGTTAGATAAGCTAGCCTTTATAAAGTAGGATAATCTAAGTATTAAGCCTTAATAGGTTAGCTTTTATATAGGATTAGAACTACTTATATAAAAGTTACCCGCTCCCCTAGTAAAAAACTACCCTAAGTAGATATAAAACCTATATTACTTTAAAAGGCTATATTCCTATCTTATACCTAGCTTAAAGAAGTAATTATAAGGCTATAAATTAATACGCCTAGAGCTAACTTAGGAGTATATATACATAGAGTTAGTACTTAAATATTAAATTCCCTCCCTAATAATACCCTACTAGTATAGAAGAACCTCTCGCCTCCCTCAAAGCCTACCCCGAAGTCTACTTTAAAGATAGGTAGAAAGAGGCCTACTTATTATAGAAATCCTACTAGGAATATAGCCCTAAAGGTAATAGCCTTTAATAAAATTATTAAGCGAGCTTCTTTTAAGGGTAAAATACCTATTATTAATATAGGGGAGACTTTCTCTAAGGGTACGCCGGTTATTAATATAAAGGAATAGGAAGAGCTACTACTTATTAAGGCTTAGAAATACCTATAGCCTTATTATCTAAATCCTACTAGCTAGTATTTTATAATTTATAGTTACTATTATAAGCTAAATAGTAAAGATATTACTTTATAAAATTAAATTATAAAGGTAGGCGTAGCTACGCCTTTATAACTACCTATTAATTTAGGAAGATAATAAGGTTAAAGCCTATAAAATACCTAGTAGGAAAGAAAAATTATTTAATAAAAGTATTAATATTACCTCTACTTATAATACTATTATAAGGTAGTAATAATATAGAATATATTAGTAAGTTATAAGTAGAGACTTAATATAATATTATATAATATCTTCTCTCCCTCTCCTCTTAAATCTATTATAATATTTATATAGTATTACGCCTATATCTATATTTATAGGTAAGGAATATTTAATATTATTAAGTAGTAAGGAGTTTAAACTATTCTATTCTTAAAAAGAAATATTAAACTTCTTTAGAAGGATTAACCTTAGTACCTATTAATTATAATATCTATACTTTTAAGCTTTTATAAGGAGGATATAATAGTATTCTTATAATAATAAGGGGGTTTAATTCTTAAATTAGTTAAATATTACTCTTATAATAGGTTACTATTAATATCTACTATTTAATATCCCTTCTAAATTTATTACTCTTAAACTCCTAATTACCTGTATAAGTAGATATTAAGGCTTTAAAATATTAAAAATAAGTAAGAGAAACTCCTATACTAGTATTATATTAGTAGATAACTAGGCCTCTATATTATATATATTTAATTTAATATATTTATATATAAATTAAATATTTTATCTTAAATATATAATTATTATTAATATAGGTATATACGTAGGATATATATATATACTACTTTAGAGCTAAGTACCTTATATAATATTATCCTCTTATATAGTAAAATTAGGAATTAAATAGGAATTAAACTTATATACCTAGGTTAATTATAATAGGATAAGTACTTAATAGTAGAGCTAGTATTCCTTTTATATAATTTAAAGTACTATTCTTTTATATATATTATATTACTATTAGGAAGATATTTTCCTCTTATTATAATATTATTTTATATAACTTAGAGATAGAGGTATATAAGATATAGGGATAAATACTATTAATCGCGTTAATATAATAGTTATTATAATTTAATTATTATCTTATAATATATATACGCGTCGTTAATATAATATTTATATATTTAAGCCCGTACTAAGTCCTAGATATATATACCTAATAATAGTAGATATTTATATTATTATTATTAGTCGCTTAAATCCTCTTTTATAAGTATCTTAATAGAGAATTAAAGAATATTTATAAATATATTTTATATTCTATATAGTATTATAATTTATTCTACTTAATAGTTATAATAATTAGGTACTTATAATAGTATTAATATTATTTTATACCTAGTATATAGGAGTTAATTATATAATCCTAGCTATCTTCTCTTATAAAGCTACTTTCTATTTATCTAGTATTAAAATTAGTATATATACTTTATAATAATATATTCCTATTATTTTATTATATAAACCTTTATTTATTAATATCTTCTATCCCTTTTATCCCTTCTATCCCTTTTATTACTTCTATTCCTCCTAATCCTTCTACGCCTCCTACTTATTCTATCTGTAAGGACTAGTTAGGAATATAGTACTACTATTAACGTAGCGTCTATAGTATATAGTAGTACTACGCTACCCCTTTACCTATAATATATAGAGGAGGGAATTCCCCCTAAGGGAAAGGGTAGTAATTAGTTTTACTATTAATAAGAATAAAGAGTTCTATATATATATATATATATATATACTATTTATAGTACTTAATAGTTATATTATTATATAGTACCCTTATATTCTAATTACTTATCTCTACTTAGGGGTAATAGCCTAACTATTAATAAGATAATTAGAGAAGTATTATTACGGGTATAAGGAAAAAAGGTTAATTAATTATTATAAGTAACCCGCCCTAATATAAGAGACTAAGCTTAATAAGTCTTAAGAATTAACTAATAAATTAATAATAGATATATCGCGATTATAATTAACTATCTAGGGGTAGCTACTAGGCGTATAAACCTAGTCCCTATTACCTAAAACCTAAGAAGTACTATTATAAAGGATATAAGAACTTAAAGAAGAAGCCCTTAAAAGGTAGTAGATATAAGATTTATAATAATATTTATAAGAATTAAAGTAGGAAATATATATTAATAATACTACTTAAGCGAGTTATTAATATTACTTATTATTAATAGAAGAATTAGAACTAAAGCGTCTTTAATATAAAACCTATATTCTTAGGTTATAAGACCTATATATATATAATAAGAAATTAGTATAAAAATATTAAGAATAATTTAATAATATAATTAAAATAATTAAAATAAGTATAACTTATTTTCTTAATAACTTTATAAAAATCTAATATATATTATAATATATAGCCCTAGACCCTAAGGCTACGTAGTATAAGTATATAAAGGATATATTAAAGGATAAATAGTCCTAGGAATACTTTAATAATTTCCTAATAAATTAAATAAAAGATCTTTAAAATTAATATCTAATAATTAATAAATACTACTTAAAAGTTAAGTAAAAGGAATATTAAAAGATTATAAACTTTATAAATTACTTTATTAAGTTAAAAAGATAACTTAAGCTATTAATAAAGTATATACTTTATAATAACCTTTTAAATAAATTATATAAAGATCTTTATAATTAACTTATAATATAATCTAATATCCTAGAAATAAGGGATACTCTTATTATATTAGTAACTTAATTAGAGCCTTATATAACTCTATTTATATATAAAGATTAAAGGGATAATACTCCTACTAGGGGTTAATATCCTTAAAGAGGAAGAGGAAATTTTTAAGGGCGAAGAGATAATAGCCTATATATAAAGTAAAAAGGATAGAGTAGTATTAAAGTATTATTATACCTTCCTTAAAGGCCTAAGCCTAACCTCTCTATTATTAAGTATTATAATTATTAAAAGAAGGGATATATAACTAAAGATTATTAGAATATAAAATTAATAGTTATAAATATTATAACTAATAAGTTTATAATTAATAAGATATTTAATAATAAATAGGCTAAGAGAGGCTTAAATTTAAAAAACCCCTAAGTATTATAATTATATCTACTATTATAGTATAAGGGAAGAAGTAGATATAATAACTTATTATTATAATATAAGTAGAGCTTAAGAGCTTATAAAGAGAATTTATTATATTAATTAACTTTAAAGTAGATATTAATTATATTAATATATACTTAATAAAGGAGTAGGATTAAGAAATAGACTTAAACTCTAATAATATCTTATATAATAGAGTTAAGAACCTAATATTATTACTAAGTTCTTATATAAGAGAAATTAAATTTATTAGTTTTAATAGTATTATATAATATTATAAGGGCGCCTTTTATATAATAGTAAACCTTAATTATAACTTCTACTTTAAGTATCTATAATTAAAAGATTAAAATCCCTAAGTAGATTAATCTATATAAAATTAGTAATTCCCTATTAAGAAAAGTAATATTAAAGAGTACTTTAATATTATTAAAGCTTTAGATAAGTAGCTTAATAGTATTATATTTATTATAATATACTTAGAAATAGATAATAAAAGCCTACTACCTAAAATTAAGCTCCCTTTAGTAAATTTAAAATTCTAAGATATCTTCTTAATTAAGAATATTAAGGTACTATTAAATTATATATATTATAATTACGCGATTAATATAAAAGAGAATAAAGAACCTCCCTTTAATTTACTTTATAACTTATTAGAGAAAGAGTTAAGCGTATTAAGGGAGTACTTTAAATAAACTTTAAAAAAGGGATAGATTTATTATTTTATAAGTTTAATAAATATACTAATTCTTTTTACATTAAAAAAGGATAGAATATTATACTTATATATTAATTATAAGACGCTTGATAAGATTATAATTAAGAATTACTATCTACTTCTATTAATTAATAGAATATTAATAAGATTAATTAATACTAAGTACTTAATCAAGTTAAATTTTAAGGATATATATTATTACTTATAAATAAGAAAGGGTAAATAATAGAAGATGATATTTTATATAAAGTATAACTATTTTAAATATATAATTATATCTTTTAGATTTATTAATATATCTACCTTATTCTAAGTATATATTAATAAGGCCCTAGTAGGACTACTTAATATTATATATATTATTTATCTAGATAATATTTTTATCTACTCCTAAGATAAAAAGTCTTATATTAGAGTTATAAAGGTAGTATTATAATATCTTTATAAATTTAAACTTTATATTAACTTAAAGAAATATAAATTTATAATTATAAAAGTAGAATTCCTTAATTTTATTATTAATTATAATAGTATATATATAAATCTATATAAAGTAGATATTATAATAGGATAGCTAGAACCTAGGAGTATTAAAGATATTTAGATCTTTTTAAGGTTTATTAATTTCTATTATTATTTTATTAAATACAATTCCTTTATAACCGCGGCGTTAATAGACTATCTAAAAAATAATTATCTATATATTAAAAATAGAAAGTTAATATTAAGTAATATTATAAGAGTAGTATTTAAGTAATTAAAGTAACTCTTTTAAGAGGTATTATTACTTATATATTTTAACCTTATAAGAGAAATCTAACTAAAGATTAATACTATAATTCTAGTTATTATAACTATTTTATTATAAAAGTTCCTAATTAATATTAAAGAGGTAGAAGTAGAATAGTATCTTATTACCTTTTATTTTTATAAGTTATATTTAGTAGAAACTAAATATAAGACTTATAACTAGGAACTATTTATAATTATTAAGGTATTTTAGATATAAAAGTACTTCTTAGAAGGTAGCTTATACCTAATTATAATAATTACTAATTATAATAACTTAAGGTATTTCTAGATAATATTATTATTAATAAGGAGATAAGTATATTAAGTAATAAAGCTTATAATATATAACTTTAAAATATACTATTATATAAGTATTAAAAACCTAGTTAATACCCTATTAAGGTAACTAGATTATATACTAGTAATAAATAAAGAAGATATTTATTTATTAATATTATAGAATAAGTTAAAGAATATTAAGTATATTCCTTTTAATAAGTATTATATATATAATATTTATAAAGGTTTATAAGATAATAAGGCTTATAATTATAAATAATATAAAAGGTTAGAGATAGGGCTTAGAAAGCCTTATACCCTAAAAATAGAGGAGAGTAATATACTCTTAGGGCTATAAAGTAATATAAGTAATAGTTTAAACCCTATTATAAGATAGTTTAATATTAATTAGATAGTATTTAGAAGGTATATTATAACTATATTAATAATAGAGTATATATAGAATAAATATAATAACTTAATATTAAAGATACTCTAATATCTCTAAAAGGGAGATAAGGATATCTATAATAAGAAATAATTATTAAAGTCTTAAGGTTATAAAGAGGCTACTAATATATCTTTATTAATAGATAAGATAAGGGTCTTTTATAAGGGTAGTATAGTTTTTATATTTAATAATAAAGTAATTAGATAAAAAATCTTAAAGCTTTATTATAATAACCCTTATACTAGCTACTACTTATAAAAGTATATATAAGAGCTTATTAAATAGAAGTTCTATTAGAAATTAATAGGATAAGATATTTATAATTATATATAAGAATACTTAACCTATTAATTAATAAAGTTATATAGATATACTATTTATAATATACTATTATTATTATTAATACTTATAAGACCTTTTTAGGAGATTATAATAGATTTTATTTTAAATTTCCCTTTAAGTAAATAAAAGGGTAGCGTTTATAATATAATCTTAGTAATTATAAATTATTATATTAAAGTAGCTAGATACTTACCTATTATAAAAATAGTTAATACTATTAATATTATTAACCTATTATATTATAAAATCTTTTTAAGGTTTAATTAATTAAAAGGTATTATTAATAATTAAAGGATAATATTTATAAATAGCTTCTAGGTAGCTATATATTATTATATTAATATAAAAAGAAAGCTTAATACTACTTCTTACCCTTAAATAGATAATTAAATAAAGAGATAGAATAGTACGCTTAAGTAGTATTTATACTACTATTTTAGTTAGAGATAAGATAACTAGGTAGAGTTACTTTATTTAGTAAAGTTTATATATAATTATATAAAGTATATTAATACTAGGTTACCTTTATTTAAGGCGCTTTATAATTATTTACTTAAGCTAGATATAAAGCTTTTAAAGCTACTATTAGGAGAAGTCCTATTAATATAAAAAAGGGTTAAATTACTTTAGAAATAAAGGGAAGGTTTAAAGTAATACTTATATTAAATATAAGTTATATAAGTAGAGTATATAAATAAATAGTAAAAATAAAGATAATATAATATAAATAATTATATCTTATTAAATATAAAGTATATTAAATTAATATAAGTAACTAAGAAATTATTATAATATTATCTAAGGCCTTTTAAAGTCTTTAATTATATTAGTAGTTAGGTATATAAGTTATAATTACTTAATACCTTTTATATATATAATATCTTTTATATCTTACTTATAAAGTTATATTAAGGTAATAGTAAGAGTATTATAAAAGCTATATAAATAATAAAAATAAATAATAAAGATAAATAGGAAGTTAAAATTATTCTTAATTATAAAATCTCTTATAATAAACCTTAATATTTAGTAAAGTAGAAGGGTTAGTCTTATAATTATAATTAATAATTATATAAGTAGGACTTAATTAATATACTAGATATATTAAAAAGATTTAAGTAGAATTACCTTAAAGTATAAAGTTTATATTATATAAGAGGGGAAATAATTTCTATTATTATAAATAAAAAAGAAAAGATATTTAATATAACTAGACTATTAAAAGTATTATAAAAGAGGGCTATTATATTATACTAATAGTAGTACTAGGCCTATTACTATTACTATTACTAATAATAGAAGTATCCTCTTTATTATCCTCTTCTTTATCCTTTATAATAGGAGGGAGGTACTCTTATAATATATTAGTAAGGCTTTAAAAGTACTTTAAAAGGGGAGATAAAGTAATATATATATACTAATAAAGAATATTAAGAATACCCTCTAGGGTATTTATAATATAAATAGTAATAGCTAGGTTAACCCTAATAGGAGTTATAATAGTAGCGGGGGTAGAGGAAGTATAATAAAGGTAGTAATAATATTATTAAATAAGCCTATTAAAGGTTTATTAGAATCTAGTAAGTTAAGAGAGGTTAGAGCTAGTATTTAAAGTAGTTATAATATCTAAAGACTAAAAAAGGCGCGTATAAATATAATAAATATAAGTAGGAATCTCTTATTAATATTTAATACTAAGATCTTTAAAATATTTATATTTTATTAACTTAGAGGAGGTATATATATAAGTTATCTAATTAAAAAAGTAAATAAAGCTTTAATTAAAAATATTAGACTTATAAGTCTTTAAATTAGAATATAATATAATAAAGGTATATTATATAAGATAATATAAGAATAGGCTAGGAGTAGCTTAATAGGGGAGGTTATATACTATTATAAATAGAGGGGGTAGTAGTAGTCTTCTTTTAATTAGTAGTAAGGGTAAGTTTATTATTAAGGATTACTTATAAACTAATAACTAGAAGTAGCCGGCGACGAGATCTACTTATACGTGGTACCGGCTACGAACCTTCTAGTATCTCGGTACTAGGAGAGCTAAGAGATCTTACGGTATTTTAGAAGTACCGTCTAGGGTTACCTAGTTATTACGGAATTAATATATAGGTAGAGTATAGTAATAATAAGAATAGGAACGCTAACGCGATAGAAAAATAGAGAAGATAGAAGGAGAACTCTTAAAAGATTATAGTAAAAGATATAACGCGATAGAATATATAGATATAAACGAAAAATATATACTATATAAATACCCTTCTACCTCTCTCTAATATAGCCTCCGCTTCCCTACGCGTATTATAAACGCGATATACTAGTAATACTAGTAATACTAGTATAAGATAATAGAAATACTATTAATATAAAACCTTTATAATATTACAGGATATATATAGTACTTCTATACCTATACCCGTTATAAGGTCTCTTATAAGGCCACGTCTTTATACTCTAGCCGATTCCGCTCCGCGCGGTCTAGGTAGCTTAAGTCTACCTACCTTAGGGTAGTTATAATATATATAGATAATAATAGTATAATAAAAAGATAGTAATACTATAGAGCTAGCCCTTCCTTCCTCTTAATAGTCGAGCGTATACTAGATAGTATACCGGGTATATACTACCGCTATTACTACCGTACGGCGGCGAGGATACTCTAGTCCCCTTCCTAGGTAGTCCTTATAGTACGGCTATAGGTAGTAGGTACCTAACCTGAAACAGGATATAGGTATTAGACTCCTTACCTAATAGCCTATAAGCGCGATAGGGCCGCCGGTCTAGTTAGCTAATAGTACCTATTATCTTTTATATATATATACCTTAATAGTAGTAGCTAATATAACCGCGGTAAATATACTAGGTATCCGCTACCTTACTATTATACGGCGGGGGGATACTTAGCCGTACCTAGGTAGTCCTTATAATATAATAGTAGGTAGTAGAAGCCTAACCCGTATAAAGATACGTGGATATTAGCCTTCCTACCTAATAGTCTATAAGCACGCTAGGGCCGCTGGCCTCCTTACCTAGTAGTACCTAGCACCGATAGACTAGTAGGTAAGTACTAGTTCTATTACCTCCCTTTACGTATATACCCTCCCCGTTATAAACGTTATAACTGGGATTATAAGGATTTATCCGTTATACTAAACGGATTAGATTAAAAATAGCCGGTAGAGATAGAAAAGAGAAAGGGGCTAGGCCCTAGATAAGGAAAAGAAGTTTTACCTGTAAACGAAACTTTAGTATAATAGGTAGTAAACCCGACCCCTCTACTACCTCCCTAGTAGTAGGCCTACTAGGGGGGGGAGGGAAGGAGTTATAAATGGTTAAGAGAACCGTAATTATTAGGTAGAGTTTTTATCCTTATAATAGGGTTTCTCCCCGAATAATATATACGTAATACGTACCCTTAAATAGCCTACCCTTATTAGCTTTTTAGCTAGTATAGAAGTATAATTAATAACTAGAAGTATAAAGAGATATAATAAGGCGTAGAGGGGGTAATAATATAAATAAGACCTAAAAAAGACTTAATATAATTAATAAAAAATAAAGATATTATAATTAAAAGAATAATATTAAAATTATATAAAAAAGATATACTTTAAGTACTTAATAAACCTTTAATAGTAATAACTTCCTATTCACTTTAAAATATTAAGACTTTTAACTACTTTTATAATAAATTAATAAAGGATAATAGGAAGTATAATAGGAATATATTATAATATAAAGATTATATATAAGAGTAATATCCGCGACTATTATAATTTAATAAAACTATAAATTCCTTAAGGCTTAACTTAGAGGGCCTTATAATTAATTATATTATTATACTCTTATTAGAGGTATATTTTATTATTAAGGGAGTATCTTTTATAAATTATAACCTTTTATACTCTTAAAGCCTAAGAGCCTAGATAGGGAGATAATTATAAAGACTAATTAGGAATATAATATTACTATTAATATAATATTTATAATATATAGTAGTACTATACTACCCCTTTACCTATAATATATAAAGGAGGGAATTCCTCTTAAAGGGAAGGGTAGTAATTAGTTTTACTATTAATAAGAATAGAGAGTTCTATATATATATATATATATATACGTACTATTTATAGTACTTAATAGCTATATTATTACGTAGTACTCTTATACTATCCCTTTCTTATCTTTTTATTCTTTATTATCCCTCCCCTCCTTCCTTTCCTTACTATAGAAAAGTCTAAAACCCCCTAGTAAGATAATACTAATAAGGACGGACTTAGTATATTAAGCTAAGGACTAGCGCTTATTAATAGATTTACTAGATATCTTATTATTACCTAGAGTATAAAGGATAGAGATATAGAGCTTACTATCTAAGTAGATATTTAGATAGTAGACTAGGTAATTAACCTAAAAAGTAGATAGTAAGTAGGGGTAATTACTAGGTAGTATTATTTTAGCTTTAAAGTAGCTATTATAGTATACTAATAAGTATAAACTTATCGCGTTAAGCTAAGGACTAGCGCTTACTAGTAGATTTACTAGATATCTTATTATTACCTAGAATATAAAGGATAGAGATATAAAGTTTACTATCTAAGTAGATATTTAAATAGTAGACTAAGTAGTTAAATTAGAAAGTTAATAGTAAGTAAGGGTAATTAATAAGGAAGGTTATTTTAGCTTTAAAGTAGCTATTATAATATATTAAATTAGGGTTAATAATAAGGAGGGCTATATTCTAGTTAAAAATATCTTTATTATTTAGTAGTAAGGTTATTAGATATTATTAATCTTAGGGTAAATTATAAGGCTAACCTTAACTTCTACCTACTTCTCTTATAAAAGGAACTTAAACTTATTAAGTAGTATATACTTAACTATTATTACTAATTAGTAAGGTTAATTAATATATCTTAAGTAGAGTAGTTTTAGAAAATAATTTCTTAAGAAGCTAGAGGTATTAGTCTTCTCTTATTAAAAATAGATAGATAGGTAATAAGAGGAAGGAGAGACCCTAAAATTAAGTTAAAAGGCTTTACTACTAAGAAATTAAGTTTATTAATTAAATATATTATCTCCTACTATCTAATTAGGGTTAGTTAAGTAATTAATAGCCCTTAGTTCCGCCTTTATTTCTTAGATTAATCTAAAGGTACTAGAATTAGCTATATTATAAGTTATTAATTAATTAATTAATTAATTATACTCCTATACTAGTTAAAAAGCTAATAAGGGTAGGCTATTTAAGGGTACGTATTACGTATATATTATTCGGGGAGAAACCCTATTATAAGGATAAAAACTCCACCTAATAATTACGGTTCTCTTAACTATTTATAACTCCTTCCCTCCCCCCCCTAGTAGGCCTACTACTAGGGAGGTAGTAGAGGGGTCGGGTTTACTACCTATTACACTAAAGTTTCGTTTATAAGTAAAACTTCTTTTCTTTATCTAGGGCCTAGCCCCTTTCTCTTTTCTATCTCTACCGGCTATTTTTAATTTAATCCGTTTAGCGTAATAGATAAATCCTTATAATAGATAATTCCTTATAATCCCAGTTATAATATCCGTAACGGGGAGGGTATATACGTAAAGGGAGGTAATAGAACTAGTACTTACCTACTAGTCTATCGGTGCTAGGTACTACTAGGTAAGAAGGCTAGCGGCCCTAGCGTGCTTATAGACTATTAGGTAGGAAGGCTAATATCCACGTATCTTTATACGGGTTAGGCCTCTACTACCTACTATTATATTATAGGGACTACCTAGGTACGGCTAAGCATCCCCCCGTTATATAATAGTAAGGTAGTAGATACCTAGTATATTTACCGCGGTTATATCGGCCGCTACTATTAAGGTATATACGTGTAGAAGATAATAGGTACTATTAACTAACTAGACCGGCGGCCCTATCGCGCTTATAAGCTATTAGGTGAGGAGTTTAATACCTACGTCCTATTTCAGGTTAAGTACCTACTACCTATAGCCGTACTATAAGGACTACCTAGGAAGGGGACTAGAGTATCCTCGCCGCCGTACGGTAGTAATAGCGGTAGTATATACCTCGTATACTATCTAGCTTACGCTTGATTATTAAGAGGAAGGAAAGGCTAGCTTTATAGTATTACTATCTTTTTATTATACTATTATTATTTATATATACTATAACTACCTTAAGGTAGGTAGACTTAAGCTACCTAGACCGCGCGGAGCGGAATCGGCTGGAGTATAAAGACGTGGCCTCGTAAGAGACCTTATAGCGGGTATAAGTATAGAAGTACTATATATATCCTGTAATATTATAGAGGTTTTATATCGGTAGTATTTCTATTATCTTATACTAGTATTACTAGTATATCGCGTTTATAATACACGTAGGGAAGCGGAGGCTATATTAGAGAGAGGTAGAAGGGTATTTATATAGTATATATTTTTCGTCTATATCTATATATTCTATCGCGTTATATCTTTTACCGTAATCTTCTAAGAGTTCTCCTTCTATCTTCTCTATTTTTCTATCGCGTTAGTATTCCTATTCTCGTTATTATTATATTCTACCTGCGTATTAATTCTATAATAACTAGGTAACCCTAGACGGTACTTCTAAAATACTATAAGATCTCTTAGCTCTCCTAGTACTAAGATACTAGAAGGTTCGTAGCCGGTACCACGTATAAGTGGATCTCGTCGCCGGCTATTATAAGTTATAATAAATATAAAAAGATTAATATAATCTAGAGCTTTAATATACTCCTTAATTAAGTTCTAGATAAGATTTATAAGATAGGCTTTATTTAAGACTTTAGATATATTAATAATACTTAATAAATTAAAAAAGGATAAGTTTAAGAGGCTAGGACTAGAGATATTAAAATAGATAATATTTAATAAGAATTTAACCTAATATATATAATTTATAAGAGGGTTTCCTAGCTTATACTTTTTATAAGAGCTACTTAGATTAAGTATTACTAGTTAAGTATACTCTAAGACGTTTATTATATTATCCTTTAAGGTAATATATATAAAAGGATAATCCTTACTATTTATATCTACTTAAGGACTTAAAGGCTAAGTCTTTATTATATACTCTTTTAGGCTACTCTAATAGATATACTTAATATAAAGGAAGACTTTATAACTCTATTAACCTTTTAGATTAATATCCTCTATTAGATTAATCTCTAGTAAGTACTAAGTATATATACCCGTACTTCGCGGAGCTTTAATTCTACTTATTCCCTTAATAAGAGAACTCTTTCTTATACTTTAATTACTAATTATAACTATCTTTAAGAGTAGTAGATTTAAATCTTTTATACCTAAGTAATATAATACTTAAATAGCTTAATTAAGCTCCTTTACTCCTTAACTTAAAATAAATAATAGTAAATTTATATATTTTAAGTTAAGGAAAGTATATATAGTAGTATTAATATAAGTAGGAGGTATATATTTATAAAAGTAATCTAGCTAAGTAGTAGTATATAATAGGTAGTAGAAGGGCTAAGTATTTTATCTTTAATATTTAAGAGCGTTACTAGCTCTTTTTTATTACCTCTTATCCGCGTACTAATATCCTAATACTTTATATTAGCCTCTCTTATATTCCTAATAAATAATTTAACCTTTAAGGCTCGCTTTATAATTATATAATAGTAGGAATTTTTAAGTATAATATTAAAGAAGATAAGAAATCTATTAGTATTAATAAAGAGTTACTTTATAGTAAATATAACTATTAAGTCTTAAGTCTACTATATAAATAGGGCTAAGATAGGATAGATATACTAATAAATTTATAGCCTTATATCTACCTAAGTAGGTTTAATACTTTATATAAGTATAGTATCTAGTACTATTATAATTACTATATAATAAATATATTAACGTAGTATAATTTTTAGTTAGGAAGTAGGTATCTCTTAAAAGCGTATAATAGAATATAAGTACTAGGTTATACTTCCTAATTTCTAGAAATATATTATAACTAGTAGTAAGTTAAATACTTTAATAATTCTATTATTATAAAGCGCGTTCTTTTATTAATTAATTATATAATATAACTAAGTAGTTATTATTATCTATCCCTTACTAGACCTACTACTATTATACTTATTATAGACCCCTAGAAAATTTAAAAGCCTCTAATAATAATAATATAAATAGTAAACTTTAAAAGAGATTTATATATCTATTATCCTAGTAGTAGAAGTTAGTTAGTTATATATATAGTAGTTACTATTAGAGCTTAAACTTAGGCTTAAGTTATATTAGGGTAAGGTTTATTAAACTTATTCTAGTTAAATATTTCTAGAAGTATAGCCTTAATATATAATAGCTAAGTAAATATAATTATTCTACTTATATACTTATACCTATTCTATAATATATATAAGGAAAGATTAACTAATAAAAGATTATAAAAGTAAAACCTATTTAAGGCCTTTAAATATAATAAATTAAATAAGTACTAGTTTAGTATTATTAATACTTTACTCCTAATACTATATTAATATAGCTAGTATCTATCTTATATTTACTTATATTAGGAATTATAAACTAATTACTACTTATAAAAACTTAATAATCTATCCTCTATATTAGAATTTCTACTAATTACCTACCCTTACCTAGTAAGAGCTTATCTAATAATAATACTTAAACTTAATAATAAAAGATAGCCTCTATACCTTTAAAATGTCCTTAAGTAAACTTACTATTATTTAGAACTTAGTAATAAAAGCCTTAGTAAAATAAGTTATACTAATAATAAATAGTCTTATTATTTTACTTTACTTAACTAGCGTATAACGCGGTTATATAAATATTACTTAAAATTAACTTATATAATACTAACCTCTTATTAATAATATATTACTTATTATTTCTCCTTAACCCCTAGAAACTAAAGTAGTAATAAGTAAGTATTTATAGTTTATATATATAAATACTCCTTATTATAAAATAATATTACTTACTAATAAATAGACTTATAGCCTTATTATAGACCTCTTACTTTAAATATTTAGCCTTAGGGTATCTACTTCTAGTTATTCTAATATTAAGATAATACTAGGTTTTAAGTTATAAATAGTAGTAGGTAAACTTACTTTATTTATAAGTTTATATAAGGGTACTACGTAATAACATAGCTATTAAGTACTATAAACGGTGTATATACGTATATATATAAAACTCTCTATTCTTATTAATAGTAAGACTAATTACTACCCTTCCCTTTAAGGGGAATTCCCTCCTTTATATATTATAAGTAAAGGGGTAGCGTAGTATTATTATATACTATAAACGCCACGTTAATAGTAGTATTATATTCCTAACTAATCCTTATAATTATCTCCCTATCTAGGCTCTTAGGCTTTAAGAGTATAAAAGGTTATAATTTATAAAAGATACTCCCTTAATAATAGAATATACCTCTAATAAGAGCGTAATAATATAATTAATTATAAGACCCTCTAAGTTAAGCTTTAAGGAATTTATAGTTTTATTAAATTATAATAATTATAAATACTACTCTTATATATAATCCTCTATTATAATATATTCCTATTAATCTTCTTATTATCCTTTATTAATTTATTATAAAAGTAGTTAGAAGTCTTAGTATTTTAAAGTAAATAGGAAGTTATTACTATTAAGGGTTTACTAAGTACTTAAGGTATACCTTCTTTATATAACTTTAATATTATTTTTCTAATTATAATATCTTTATTTTTTATTAATTATATTAAATCCTTTTTAAGTCTTATTTATATTATTACCCCCTTTATACCTTATTATACCTCCTTATACTTCTAGTAGTTATTTTATAAGTAATCCTTAATAATAAACTTACCCTTACTATTAATTAAAAGAAGACTACTACTACCCCCTCTATTTATAATAGTATATAACCTCCCCTATTAAGCCGCTCTTAGCCTATTCTTATATTATCTTATATAGTATACTCTTATTATATTATATTCTAATCTAAAGAATTATAAGTCTAATATTTTTAATTAAGGCTTTATTTATCCCTTTAATAATATAACTTATATACGCGCCTCTCCTAGCTCTATTAGATATAATTATTATAAAGATCTTAATATTAAATATTAATAGGAGATCTTTATTTATATTTATTATACTTATACGCGCCTTCTTTAGTCTTTAAATATTATAACTACTTTAAATACTAGCTTTAACCTCCCTTAGCTTACTAGATTCTAGTAAACCTTTAATAGGCTTATTTAATAGTATTATTACTACCTTTACTACGCCTCCTCTACCCCCGCTATTATTATAGCTCTTATTAGGGTTAACCTAGCTATTATTATTTATATTATAAATACCTTAGAGGGTATTCTTAATATCCTTTATTAATATATATATATTACTTTATCTCCCCTTTTAAAGTACTTTTAAAGCCTTACTAATATATTATAAGAGCGCCTCCCTCCTATTATAAAAAATAAAGAAGAGGATAATAAGGAGGATACTCCTATTACTAGTAGTAGTAATAGTAATAGGCCTAATACTACTACTAGTATAATATAGTAGCCCTCTCTTATAACGCCCTTAATAGTCTAGTTATATTAGGTATCTTTTCTTTTTTATTTATAATAATAGAAATTATTTCCCCTCTTATATAATATAATCTTTATATCTTAAGGTAATTCTACTTAAATCTTTCTAATATATCTAGTATATTAATTAAGTCCTACTTATATAACTATTAATTATAATTATAAGATTAACCCTTTTACTTTATTAAATATTAAGGTTTATTATAAGAGATTTTATAGTTAAGAATAGCTTTAACTTCCTATTTATCTTTATTATTTATAAGCTCTACTTATATAGCTTTTATAATACTCTTATTATTACCTTAATATAACTTTATAAGTAAGATATAAAAGATATTATATATATAAAAGGTATTAGGTAGTTATAACTTATATACCTAACTATTAATATAATTAAAGACTTTAAAAGGCTTTAAATAATATTATAATAGTTTTTTAATTATTTATATTAATTTAATATACTTTATATTTAATAAGATATAATTACTTATATTATATTATCTTTACTTTTACTATTTATTTATATACTCTACTTATATAACTTATATTTAATATAAGTATTACTTTAAACCTTCCCTTTATTTCTAAAGTAATTTAACCCTTTTTTATATTAATAGGACTTCTTTTAATAATAGCTTTAAAAGCTTTATATTTAACTTAAGTAAATAATTATAAAGTATTTTATATAAAGGTAACCTAATACTAGTATACTTTATATAATTATATATAAACTCTATTAAATAAAGTAACTCTACCTAGTTATTTTATCTCTAGGTAGAATAGTAGTATAAATACTACTTAAGTATATTATTCTATCTCTCTATTTAACTATCTATTTAAAGGTAAAACGTAGTATTAAGCTTTCTTTTTATATTAGTATAATAATATATAACTACCTAGAAGCTACTTATAAATACTATCCCTTAATTACTAATAATACCTTCTAGCTAATTAAACCTTAGAAAGATTTTATAGTATAATAGGTTAATAATATTAATAGTATTAACTATCTTTATAATAAGTAAATACCTAGCTACCTTAATATAATAGTTTATAACTATTAAGATTATATTATAAATACTACCCTTCTATTTACTTAAAGGGAGATTTATAATAAAATTTATTATAATTTCTTAAAAAGGTCTTATAAGTATTAATAATAATAATAGTATCTTATAAATAGTATATCTACGTGGCTTTATTAATTAATAGGTTGTATATTCTTATATATAATTATAAATATCTTATCCTATTAATTCCTAATAGAACTTCTACTTAATAAGCTCTTATATATACTTTTATAAGTAGTAGCTAATATAAGGGTTATTATAATAAAGCTTTAAGATTTCTTATCTAATTACTTTATTACTAGGTATAAAAACTACGCCGCCCTTATAAAGGACCCCTATTTTATCTATTAATAGAGATATATTAATAGCCTTTTTACGGCCCTAAGACTTTAATAATTAATTTTTATTATAAATATCCTTATCTCCCTTTTAAAGATATTAGAGTATCTTTAATATTAAGTTATTATATTTATTTTATACGCGCTCTATTATTAACGCGGTTATAATATACCTTCTAAGTACTATTTAATTAATATTAAACTATCCTATAATAGGGTTTAAGCTATTACTTATATTACTTTATATCCTTAAGAGCGCGTTACTCTCCCTTATTTTTAGGGTATAAGGCTTTTTAAGCCCTATTTCTAACCTTTTACGCTATTTATAATTATAAGCCTTATTATCTTATAAACCTTTATAAATATTATATATATAATACTTATTAAAAGGAATATACCTAATATTCTTTAACTTATTTTATAATATTAATAGATAAGTATCTTCTTTATCTATTATTAATATATAATCTAGTTACCTTAATAAGGTATTAGCTAGGTTCTTAGTATTTATATAATAGTATATCTTAAAGTTATATATTATAAGCTTTATTACTTAATATACTTATCTCTTTATTAATAATAATATTATCTAGAAATACCTTAAGTTATTATAATTAATAATTATTATAATTAGGTATAAGCTACCTTCTAAGAAGTACTATTATACCTAGAATACCTTAATAATTATAAGTAGTTCTTAATTATAAGTTTTATATCTAGTTTCTACTAAATATAACTTATAAGAGTAGAAGGTAATAGGATATTATTCTACTTCTACCCCTTTAATATTAATTAAGAACTTTTATAATAAAATAGTTATAATAGCTAGAATTAAAGTATTAATCTCTAATTAGATTTCTCTTATAAGGTTGAAATATATAAGTAATAGTACCTCTTAAAAGAGTTACTTTAACTACTTAAATATTACTCTTATAATATTACTTAATATTAACTTTCTATTTTTAATATATAAATAATTATTTTTTAGATAGTCTATTAACGCCGTAGTAATAGAGGAATAGTACTTAATAAAATAATAGTAGAAATTAGTAAACCTTAAAAAGATTTAAATATCCTTAATACTCTTAGGTTCTAGCTAATTTATTATAATATCTACTTTATATAGATTTATATATATACTATTATAACTAATAATAAAGCTAAGGAATTCTACCTCTACTATTATAAATTTATATTTCTTTAAGTTAATATAAAGTTTATATTTATAAAGATATTATAATACTACCTTTATAACTCTAATATAAGACTATTTATCCTAGGAGTAGATAAGAATATTATCTAGATAAATAATATATATAATATTAAGTAGTCCCGCTAGAGCCTTATTAATATATACTCAGAATAAGGTAGGTATATTAATAAGTTTAAAAGGTATAATTATATATTTAAAATAGTTATACCTTATATAAAATATAGTCTTTTATTTATTACCCTTTCTTATTTATAAATAATAATATATATCCTTAAGATCTAACTTAATTAAGTACTTACTACTAATTAATCTTATTAATATTTTATTAATTAATAGAAGTAGATAGTAGTTTTTAATTATAATCTTATTAAGCGCCTTATAATTAATATATAAGTATAATATTCTATCCTTTTTTAATATAAAAAGAATTAGTATACTTATTAAACTTATAAAATAATAAATCTACCCCTTTTTTAAAGTCTACTTAAGGACTCCTTTATTACGCATAACTCTTTCTCTAATAAGTTATAAAATAGGTTAAAGGGAAGTTCTTTATTCTCCTTTATATTAATCGCGTAATTATAATATATATAATCTAATAGTACCCTAATATTCTTAATTAAAAAGATATCTTAGAATTCCTAAAATTTTAAAGGGAGCTTAACTTTAAGTAGTAGGCTTTTATTACCTACTTCTAAGTATATTATAATAAATATAATATTATTAAGCTACTCCTCTAAGGCTTTAATAGTATTAAAGTACTCCTTAATATTACTTTTCTTAATAGGGAATTACTAGTTTTATATAAGCTAATCTACTTAGGGATTTTATTCTTCTAATTATAAATACTTAAAGTAGAAGTTATAATTAAGAATTATTATTATATAAAAGGCGCCCTTATAATATTATATAATACTATTAAAATTAATAAGCTTAATTTTTCTTATATAAGAACTTAATAATAATATTAAGTTCCTAACTTTATTATATAGGGTATTATTAGAGCTAGGGTTTATTTCTTAATCCTACTCCTTTATTAAGTATATATTAATATAATTAGTATCTACTCTAAAGTTAATTAGTATAATAAATTCTCTTTATAAGCTTTTAAGCTCTACTTATATTATAATAATAAGTCGCTATATCTACTTCTTCCCTTATATTATAATAGTAGATATAATTATAATACTTAGGGGTTTTTTAAATTTAAGCCTTTCTCTAGCTTATTACTAGATATCTTATTAGCCGTAGGCTTATTAGCTATAATACTTATAACTATTAATTTCACGCTCTAGTAATCCTTAGTTATATATCCCTTCTTTTAATAATTATAATACTTAATAATAGAAAGGTTAGGCTTAGGCCTTTAAGGAAGGTATAATAATACCTTAATAGCGCCCTACCCTTTTTACTTTATATATAGGCTATTATCTCTTTACCCTTAGAAATTTCTTCTTCCTCTTTAAGGATATTAACCTCTAGTAGGAGTATTATCCCTTTAATCTTTATATATAAGTAGTATTATATAAGGCTCTAGTTAGGTTACTAATATAATAAGAGTATCCCTTATCTTTAAGATATTAGATTATATTATAAGTTAATTATAAAGATCTTTATATAATTTATTTAGAAGGTTATTATAAAGTATATACTATATTAATAACTTAAGTTATCTTTCTAACCTAGTAAGGTAATTTATAAAGTCTATAATCTTTTAATATTCCTTTTACTTAACTTCTAAGTAGTACTTACTAGTTATTAGATATTAATTTTAAGGATCTTTTATTTAATTCATTAAGAAGCTATTAAAGTATTCCTAGGACTATTTATCCTTTAATATATCCTTTATATACTTATATTATATAGCTTTAGAGTCTAAGGCTATATATTATAACGCGTATTAGATTTTTATAAAGTTATTAAGAAAATAGGTTATACTTATTTTTATTATATTAATTATATTATTAAACTATTCTTAATATTCTTATACTAACTTCCCGTTATATATACGTAGGTCTTATAACCTAAGAATATAAGTTCTATATTAAGGACGCTTTAGTTTTAATTCTTCTATTAATAATAGGTAATATTAATAACCCGTTTAAGTAGTATTATTAATATATATTTCCTACTCTAACTCTTATAAATATTATTATAGATCTTATATCTACTACCTCTTAGAGACTTCTTCTTTAAGTTCTTATATCCTTTATAATAGTACTTCTTAGGTTTTAAGTAGCGGGGACTAGGTTTATATACCTAGTAGCTACCCCTAGATAGTTAATTATAATCGCGATATATCTATTATTAATTTATTAACTAATTCTTAAGACTTACTTTCTTTATAAGCTTAATTCCTTATATTTAAGTAGGTTATCTACGCTAGTTAACTAACCTTTTTCCCTTACACTTATAATAACCCTTCTCTATTTATCTTCCTAATAATCGGGCTACTACCCCTAAATAGGGTAGAGTAATTAGAATATAAGGGTATTATATAATAATATAGCTATTAAGTACTATAAACGGTATATATACGTATATATATAAAACTCTCTATTCTTATTAATAGTAAGACTAATCGCTACCCTTCTATTTAGGGGGAATCCCCTCCTCTATATATTATAGGTAAAGGGGTAGCGTAGTACTATTACGTACTATAGACGCCACGTCGATAGTAGTACCGTATTCCTAACTAGTCCTTACAGTTTACCCTTACCTATATAATATACTTTGTCTAATATTCTTATAGGCTTTTACTCTAGACCTAAGATACCTTCTTACTAAAATACTATAGCCGCTTATATATAGGATAAAGACCTAGGTTTAGCTAGTAGTAAGGTTTATATAAATCTTGATACTTACTAGTATTATAAGGATAACTACTCTAAGGGTAATTATAAGCCTATTAAAGATACGGTAGGTAATAAGGCTATAATAAAAATTAAAAAGTTACTTATATATAAAGTAAAGCTCCTCTTTCTAGGCTAGAAGTCCCCTATTAGCTAATTTAAAGATAATAGTAATTAGGTAATATCTAGGATCTTTATAATTAAATATAAAAATTAGTTATTAAGTATAAAGATTAAAATTAAGGCCTTAATAAGTAAAGATATACCTACTCTAGAATATACTCGCGTAGAGGAATTACTTTATACTTAAGTAATCTAACTTAATATTATATATAATATCTTAGACTAGCTAGTTATTTATATATATCTTATAACTTATATAGGATTTATAGTAGGTAATATAAATAGAAATTATATTAAGAAAGTATTTAAAGACTTCTATATTATAATACGCGATTAAGAAGTAATTACCTATTATTAAAAAGGTAGGTTAAGTTTCCTATCCCTAATATTCTACCCTATAAAGGTATATATTAAAGGAATCCTCTAAGAAGCTAGAACTCTAGGTAATTACTAATATATTTAATAATATAAGAGTTAAGCTATCTATATTATTTATTACTTTAGAGCCTAATTTATTTTTTATATCCTATAATAGAATTATAAGGGTAGTAGTACTTAAGAAAGCCTTTCCGCCTTATATTTACTAATTTAATAGACTAGTTAATATAAAATATAAAGTCTAAAAGGGTTAGACTATATTATATATAAACTATCCGCCTATTAAAATATTAATATCTTATATATATAAGAATAGTAATAAGTACTAAACTATAAAAGATATACTAATTATCTACTAAGAAGAAAATAATATTAAAGAAATTATATAATATTAGATCTAGGAATATTAATTATATATCTTAAAAGTTATACCTAAGAGTAATTATATCTATATAAGCCTTCTCTAATTACCCTTTAGATTTAAATATTAGTTCTTAGCTAAAGACTCCTTCCTTATTAAATTTAAAGATAAGGAGTAGTTAGCATATATTCTCCTAGAGCCGTTTCCTTTTACTAGTTCTATTAATTATACTATTATACTTTATTATCCTATTAATAAAGGGGTCTAGAGTAACTTATAATTAGGGTTAGTCTTTAATCTAATAAATACTACTAAGATACTATTAGCTATAATTTAATACTACTATTTCTATAAACGGGTAATTATAATTAATATTAGACTAGTCCTATCTAATATACTATATAAGTTCTAGTTAGTAGCTATTAAGACCTTAAATCCTATATATAAAGGGGATAGAAAGTATATTTATAACCCTAGATAATAATAACTTATCCTTAGATAAGATATCTAGATATATATTATAAGCGACCTCTTCTATAAAATTAAGTATAAGGAGAAGCTTATAACCTAGGGTATTAAGCTAGATTATTCCTAGATAGGTATATTAGAGTACTTAGTATACTTACTTAATAACCTTAGACTTATTAAGGGATTATAAGGAATAGGAAAAATAAAAGTTAATATAATTATTATATTACTACTTATATTAGCTAGTAAAAAGGTAAAGGTACTAAGCCTTATAAATAGAGTAATAGACTCTTTTATTATAAAACTAAATACTAAGCTTACTTAGCTTAAGGAGGCTAGAATTATAATTACTAATAAGAATATAGTCCGCTTTTATTTACTTATAATAAAATAAGTAGTTATTTAAGTAGATACCTAGTATAATATAACTTATAATACCGGTAACTTATAATAGGACTCTATCTCTTTAATTCCTATTTCTATTTATAATAAACTTATAGTAGATATTATTAAGAAATCTTATAAGTACTTATATAATATCTTAGATTACTAATATTAACTTTATAATATAAGTTTTAGTATACTACTACTCTAAATTATAAGTGTTATTAATCGGCCTAACTTAAGCGCTAATCTAACTCTAATATAGAATACTATTAATACTAGTAAAGTATTAAACCCTAACGCTATTAATATTAATAGACCGGAAGACTATAATATTTAAATAGTATTAAATAAGAATAAAACTACCTAAGATTATAAATCTATATAAGCCGTACCCTTTAAAGATAATAATAAAGACTATAAATATAAGGTTAGGCCTAAGTAAAATAATATAAATACTCTAGTAGCTATAAAGCTATATATGGTAGTATAAGAGATAATTAATTATAAACTAAGTAAAGCTAATAGTATATCCTATTATAAGAGGCTTTATATATACTTTTATAAGATATTCCTCTAGGCCTTACTTAATATCCCCTTTAAAATAAAGGAAGAGTAGGGGGTATTTAGATTATTTAAATATTTACTATCTAAGGATATTCTTTAGAATAATATTATTATACTTACTATAACCCTTATAAATACGGGCTATATAATTATTAAAACTTCCTTTAAAGAGGATTATATAATTATTTAGGAAGCTAGTAAGGTAGAGAATAGGGATCTTTTTATTACTCTAGTAGAATATAAGAATAGTATATATCTTTCTAGTAATAATTAGTAGCTACCGCCCTAGAAAGAGGATATATAATATAATCTATTTACTTAACTAATAAATAAGAGTATATATAAGCGCTAGGTAACCTTAGGCTACCCTAAATATAAACTTACTAAGTAATACTAAACTATTCTAGTTATTAGTAATATTATTTTAAAAATCTAGTATAAGAGTTCTATTATCTCTATAATAGATCTAGTAAACTACCCTAATTATAGTAAAGCTATATAATTATATTAGGATATATTTAATTAGAATACCGTACTTATATAGATTAAGACTAACGGCGAAGTAACTAAGATAGGATTCTCCTAATCTAGTTAAAATAAATATAAGTTATAAGTTACTATAAAGCTCTATTAATATTATATTAGATAAGGAATTAAAAGTAAGAATATTATTATCCTTATAAAGTACCTTATATAAGTTAACCTTACTAAATAAATATTAAAACTAGAGGATAGATTATATAATATAGAGTCTACGACTATTAATAGCTATTAAAGAGATAAGAAGTTTATAATAATCCTTTATATAATAGTATTATATACGCTAGGCTTTATAACCCTCCCTTCCCGCCTCCTTTCTAGGGTCTCTTATATAGGTGACGTCTTAGCGATTATTATAAACTATATAAGAATTTAAATAGGTAATTAGCCTTACGCATAAGCCTAATATAAAATACTCTAATATTTAATTAGAGTAGGTAACTATATTATATATAACGCTAAACTACTATTACTAAATCTTAGTATATATAACTATAATATAGAGTTAGATAATAAAGGAGTAGATTTAAATATAGGTAAATAAGAAGAGGTAGGGGACTAGGGTAAAGCTAGGGCTAATAATATAATCCTAATTAAACTAGTAAAAGGAGAGGGATATAATAAAAACTTAGCTACTAGCGCTAATAACTTAACCCTAGCTAAAGTACCTACTAATAGGTAGTAGGGGCCTAGAGGGTATTAAAATTAATTATAAGTAGTAGAGTAAGTTAAATAAACCTAGTATAATCTAATAAACTAATAAGTACGCGGTTATATAAGATTAGATTATAAGTTAATATTTTATATAATAAGCTTTAATTACGAGTTAATAGATTATATATTAAATTAAATCCTTTTCTTAGGCCTCCTTTTATAGGAGTAAGTATAACTTATAGACTAACTATTATATTACCTACCCTTACCTAGTATAAGCTATTTACTTAAAAAGAAATATATACCCCTATCTAAATTAAGGTAAGTAGCCTAAGTAATTACTAAGGTATATTTAATAGTAGAAAGTAATATATTAAATTCTACTTTACTTAATATCTAAATAAGTTTTTATCTTATTATCTTTACTTAAATAAGTTTTTATCTTCTTACCTTTATATACTTTATTAATTATAGGAAATATTCCTATATATTAGACTTAGGATATACTAAGTAGTAACTCCTTATAATAATATATAAATAATTATTTATTATATTAATAATTATTTATATATACTAAGTATAGTAGCTATTAGTTTAAACTAGTAAGGTTAGACTTAATAAGGTTATACTTAGTAAGGTAAGTAAAGGTATATAGCCCTATTAATAAACCTTATTTATAATAAGTATTATTAATTAATTATAAATAGAACTTATATTTAAGATTACTACCTTTATATAAGTTATAATTATTATTAAGTTAAAGAAAATATTACCTTAATAGTAAGGGATAAGATCTATATTACCTATTTAAATTTAATAATATAATACTATTAATAAAATATAATAAGTCCTATAATAAGATAGAGGATCCTCCTTATATAAATATAACTAAAGTATATAATAAGACTACTATAATAGATGTAGATTAGGAGCTAGTAAGAGAGGATATTAAAGAATAGTATAGAAAGGTAGGTATTAAAGACTTTAAAGGTAAAGAATCCTAGGTAAAAAAGTAGGATTTTATTATATAGCTAGGCTGAAAGTATAAGTATAATAAATTATACCTACTAGGTAGTCTAAATAAAGAGGGTAAACTTAGTATACTCTTTAAGGTAGTATAACGGGTTTACTTAAATATTAGATAATAGGATTATAAGACTAAATAAAAAATTAAGAGGGAGAAGGAAGGATATAAAGAATAATAATAATTACCCCTTTAAGATATAAGTTTAAATAACTTAATAATAGAAGATAGTACGGCTATATTACTAGCCTTAAAATAATAAATAAAATAAGAGGCCGCGTAGGATTAAGATATAAGGGATATTAATTTAAAGGTAATATATAATAAGAAAATTACTAGGCTTCTTCTATTAGATATTATCTAGTTACCCGATCTTTTATTAGATATAAGAAGCCTGTTAATATACTTAACCTTAGACTAGTTTATTTAGTATTATAGTAAAGACCTAGAGTTAAAGCCCTTAGAAGTAATATTATAATTTAAGTATAAAGGAGCTTAGTTTCTAACTAAATTAACTAATAATTACTAACTTTATAGGGTTATAAGGGAGGTTATTAATAGTATAGGTACTAACCCTATATTTAAGTTTATAGTAGGATAGGATAATTTCGCTTAGTAGGCCTCTATTTTATTAACTACTCTATTAGAGACTTTAAGTAAGTAACTACCTTCTCTATCTACTATAATAATAAAAATTATATAATTAATATCTACTATTATAACTAGGGCCTAAATTTAAATAGGATATTTATAACCTAATACTAAGAAGCGCGAAATAGAGATAAAGTATAATAAAAGGATATAATTATAATAGGCTAAAGGTATAATAAAGGCTATAATAATAGTTATTTAAATATTAGGGTTTTAAATAGGATATAATATATTACCTACTTAAAAGTAATTAAAAACTACTATTATAAGTTAACTATACTTTAACTAATTATTTAAGAATAAGAGTATTAAGTTATATAGTAAAGATAAAGATAATATAATACTAAATATTATAATACTAATAAATTATAGCTAAGAGGTAGAGCTAAATTAAAAGGGGGAGGTACTTAATAGAATACTAGTAAAGAACGGAAGTATTTATCTAATATAAATAGGGTTATTAATTATCCTCTTATTATATAAATCTTCTAACCTAATTACCCTTACTAAACTAACTAAAGAAGTTAAAGCTTATACTCTAGCTAATAACCTAGTTATATCTATTAAACTAGCTAAAGCCTATACTCTAGCCGATAATATAGTTATATCTATTAAACTAACTAAAGAAGTTAAAGCCTATACTCTAGCTAATAACCTAGTTATATCTACTAAATTAGTTAAAGCCTATACTCTAGCTAATAATATAATTACGTCTATTAAATTAATTAAAGAAGTTAAAGCTTATATTCTAGCTAATAACCTAGTTACGTCTACTAAACTAGTTAAAGCCTATACTCTAGCTAATAATATAGTTATATCTACTAAATTAATTAAAGAAGTTAAAGCTTATACTCTAGCTAATAACCTAATTATATCTACTAAATTAATTAAAGAAGTTAAAGCCTATACTCTAGCTAATAATATAGTTATATTTATTAAACTAGCTAAAGCTTATAGTCCGGCTAATAACCTAGTTATATCTATTAAACTAGCTAAAGCCTATACTCTAGCTAATAATATAGTTATATCTACTAAACTAATTAGAAAGGCTAAAGTTAATACTCCTAATATTATAATACTATTCAATAGACTAATTAAAAAGGCCGAAGTCTATACTTAGCCTAGTACCTTACTAAAGAAGAATAATTCTCTACCTACTATTAAATTAAATAAAGTAATTAATTTAACGTAGGAATCTAAATCTAAAGGCTAAGTTATAGTAGATAACTAGTAATTATTAGAAAGCGCTAGAGTATTAAGTAGATAGGAGTTATAAGCTATATTAAGGTGGGGATTTAATAATACTAAGGTAGTATATAAATAAAAAGTTACTAAGTAAGGCGTAGCTATTAGTCTTATTATAGAGCTAGATATTAAGGACATAGAATTATATAAGATAATAGATATTATAGAAGAAGGAGAGGGGGATATAATAATAAAATTAGTTAAAAACTATCTAACTATAATAATTAAATAGCTTTATTAATAGGATAAGAGGTAGGAGGACTACGCTTATCTATTTTACTTTAATCCTAATATATATTATTAACTTAATAAGATTATTAAGTTACTTAAGTTATTATTAGATCTTAAGCTATTTTAGATATTTAAGGTATTTATCTACTTTAAGATAGAGGTATTCTAGAATGGCGGATACCTTATAAATATAATAGGACTTAGGAAGGTAATAAACTAAGGTACTTTACTTAAGATTATTAGCTAATAAGGGCTATAGACTATTAAGGCTATTAGGGTAATTATCTTAAACTAGACCCTTATATTAATTATTAATAGTATTAAAGAAGCTAGGTTTAAAGGGAGATATAACTTATACCTCTTAAAGGGAACATAAAAGGACCCTTAGCTACTTAATATTAAATACCTATCTAATAACCCCTTTAATATTTAATATACGTATATTAATACTAGAATATCCTAAAAGCTAAAGCTAAGTTATAGCCTAACCCTTATACTTATACCTCCGGCTTTATTATCCTATTAATTAAGATAGATAAAGTATTTCCTAAATATAAAGGATTAAAAGTATAAGTAGACTTTATAATATATATATAATAATACTAAATTAAAAGTATATATACTAAAACTAGATAAAGAGGACTACTAATCTATAATACCCTCCAGGGATATCCCCTACTTTAATAACTTAAATAATAAGTTATATATACTTTACTTTACTACTAGAGTATTATATAATAGATAGGTAAAGAAGAAGCTATTAGATTATATTCTAAAGGTTATAAAGCTAGGTAGGTAGCCTAATATTACGCCTTAATAGTAATAGTAGATAATAGGATAGGGCTATATTATACTTAATAAAGTATATACTAAATCTAATAAGTATACTAAGATAATTAATAGAGTTTAAGTACTTAATATAATTATAAAGGGTTAGATACCTTAGAAGCTCTTCCTTACTAGAACTCTATTTAAAGCGTTACCCGTATATATAATAGGCTAGGTAGGTACGCTTTAAAATAGTAATATAAGGTAGGTATTATATCTTATAATACTAAATTACCCTTAAATAAATAACTATTATTAAAACTTAAAGTACTATATAAAGTTAGAGCTTAATAAATTTAGTAAGATATATAATATTCTTATTAAGTAATATAAGGCTAGAAATATAACGGCGGAGGTATATTATAAGTATAAAGATATAATAACTATTATTATCTAAATATTATAACTATATTATACTAATAACTTAAAGTTTCTAAGGTATCTATTAATAGACCTCTAACTTAACTACTATTATAAATACCGCGTAATATACCTAGAATAATATAAGGACGTGCTAGACTAGGGGTTTAAAGGGGTAATTAAGGAAGTTAGGAAGATATATTTAAACTAACTTAAACTCTATAAATAGTATAAGATAGTTATTATATTAGTAGTAAAAGTAAAAATATAGTTAATAGCTACGCGTTACCCTAGGATTATATTATTATTCCTTAAATTATTATTTTAAAAAGAGACTAAGGCGCTAGCTTTTATATTAGGGGAATTAATAACTAATAAGTAGCTTAAAATTATACCTAGGAAACTATATAAACTAGAATAATAAGGCTTACCTTATAAGTAGTTAATATATTAGATTACTAGGGTTTTAAATTACTTAAAGATACTAGTATTAAAGGTTACCTTAAATAGTATATAAGGAAATAAAGAAAAGTTCTTTATCTTAATAATAGGGCCTATATTAGCCCTTATCATTTACTAGGTATATATTCCTAATAGGCTATTACTTTATATTAATAATTACCTTAGGATTAAAGCGCTAATTAGTATATAAGTAATCTACGATATATAGAAGAAACCCGTTACTTTAATCTATTTAGGCCTAATTAAATATAAGGTTACTAAAATTATTAAACTCTTCTAGGAAGGTAAAGATAATAAGAAGAGTTTATATCTTAATAATATCTTATAAATCCTTATTAGATTTAATATACTTCTATTTATAAGATATATATATATAATAGTAAAATTCGCTACTATCTTTAACTCTAAGTAGTTATAAAGGAATAAAATATAGGGTATTATATAAGTTAATTAAATTAGCTAAGATAAGGAAATAATATTACTTAAACTTATAAATAACTCCTTAAAACTTAAAAAGGTTATATCTAATATAAAAACTACTTAACCTAAGATATATAAATTAGTAGAAGCTATAATAGATCTAATAGATAGTAGTTATAAGGTATTAGAGGAGGATATAACTATAAATAAGAATATTAATAATAAAGGTAATCTACTTAATAAGGAAGGTTAGATTATTAGCTAATAATATAGAGATAATATACGCGTATAAAACCCTTCTAGGGAGATAGGTAATAGCGAGCTAAGTAGGAATAAATTAAATAGAAATATAATATAATAATATTATAATATAATAAGATTATTCTAAGATATCTTTATATATTATAAGTTAATACTATATATATTAAACGCGATAAGTCTATAATAGTTATATAAAATATATACTTTATAAAATAATTTAATTATATAACTAAATAAAATAGGATAAATTAATAGGAAGGGTTTACTACCTAATATTCTCGCCTAGGTATATATAGTAACTTATACGCGAGTATTAGCTAGATAATTTATAAAGGTTAAGAGTTCTTTAAATATATTAAATGCGTAATAATCGCTCTAGCTATATATAAAGGTTTAATAAACCTATATAAGGTATAGAAAAGGCGGAAAATACGGGTAGTATAGATCCTAATATTCTATTCTACTTCCTAGTTTACTAATACTATTATCTTACTATAAGGGTACTATATAATAATATAGCTACTAAGTATTATAAACGGTACGTATATATATATATATAGAACTCTCTATTTTAATTAATAGTAAGACTAAGTACTACCCTTCCCCTTAAGGGGAATTCCCTCCTTTATATATTATAAGTAAAGGGGTAGCGTAGTATTATTATATATTATAAATACTATATTAATAATAATATTATATTCTTAACTAGTCCTTATAATTATCTCTCTATCTAGGCTCTTAGGCTTTAAGAGTATAAAAGGTTATAATTTATAAAAGATACTCCCTTAATAATAGAATATACCTTTAATAAGAGTATAATAATATAATTAATTATAAGGCCCTCTAAGTTAAACCTTAAAGAATTTATAGTTTTATTAAATTATAATAATTATAAATACTACTCTTATATATAATCTTTATATTATAATATATTCCTATTATCCTTCCTATTATCCTTTATTAATTTATTATAAAAGTAGCTAGAAGTCTTAATATTTTAAAGTAAATAAGAAGTTATTATTATTAAAGGTTTATTAAGTACTTAAAGTATACCTTCTTTATATAACTTTAATATTATTCTTTTAATTATAATATCTTTATTTTTTATTAATTATATTAAGTCCTTTTTAAGTCTTATTTATATTATTACCCCCTCTACACCTTATTATACCTCCTTATACTTCTAATAATTATTTTATAAGTAATCCTTAATAATAAACTTACCCTTATTATTAATTAAAAGAAGATTATTATTACCCCCTCTATTTATAATAGTATATAACCTCCCCTATTAAGCTACTTCTAGCCTATTCTTATATTATCTTATATAATATACCTTTATTATACTATATTTTAATTTAAAGAGTTATAAGTCTAATATTTTTAATTAAAGCTTTACTTATTTTTTTAATAAAATAATTTATACGCGCGCCTCCCCTAGGTTAATAAAGTATAAATATTATAAAGATCTTAATATTAAATATTAATAAGAGATCTCTACTTATATTTATTATACTTATACGCGCCTTCTTTAATCTTTAAATATTATAACTACTTTAAATACTAGCTTTAACCTCCCTTAACTTATTAAATTCTAATAAACCTTTAATAGGCTTATTTAATAGTATTATTACTACCTTTATTATACCTCCTCTACCCCTATTATTATTATAACTCTTATTAAGGTTAACTTAGCTATTACTATTTATATTATATATATCTTAAAGGGTATTCTTAATATTCTTTATCAATATATATATATTACTCTATCTCCCCTTTTAAAGTACTTTTAAAGCCTTATTAATATATTATAAGAGTACCTCCCTCCTATTATAAAGGATAAAGAAGAGGATAATAAGGAGGATACTTTTATTACTAATAATAGTAATAGTAATAAGCCTAGTACTACTATTAATATAATATAATAGCCCTCTCTTATAATACCTTTAATAGTTTAGTTATATTAGGTATCTTTTCTTTTTTATTTATAATAATAGAAATTATTTCCCCTCTTATATAATATAAACTTTATATCTTAAAGTAATCCTACTTAAATCTTTCTAATATATCTAGTATATTAATTAAGCCCTACTTATATAACTATTAATTATAATTATAAGATTAACCCTTTTACTTTATTAAATATTAAGGTTTATTATAAGAGATTTTATAGTTAAGAATAGCTTTAAGTTCTTATTTATCTTTATTATTTATAAGCTCTACTTATATAACTTTTATAATACTCTTACTATTACCTTAATATAACTTTATAAGTAAGATATAAAAGATATTATATATATAAAAGGTATTAAGTAATTATAACTTATATACCTAACTACTAATATAATTAAAGACTTTAAAAGGCCTTAAATAATATTATAATAGTTTCTTAATTACTAATATTAATCTAATATACTTTATATTTAATAAGATATAATTACTTATATTATATTATCTTTACTTTTATTATTTATATACTCTACTTATATAACTTATACTTAATATAAGTACTACTTTAAACCTTCCCTTTATTTCTAAAGTAATTTAACCCTTTTTTATATTAATAGGACTTCTTTTAATAATAGCTTTAAAAGCTTTATATTTAACTTAAGTAAATAATTATAAAGTATTTTATATAAAGGTAACCTAATACTAGTATACTTTATATAATTATATATAAACTCTATTAAATAAAGTAACTCTACCTAGTTATCTTATTTCTAGCTAAAATAGTAGTATAAATACTACTTAAGTATACTATTCTATCTCTCTATTTAACTATCTATTTAAGGGTAGAAAGTAGTATTAAGCTTTCTTTTTATATTAGTATAATAATATATAATTACCTAGAAGCTACTTATAAATACTATCCCTTAATTATTAATAATACCTTTTAATTAATTAAACCTTAAAAAGATTTTATAATATAATAGATTAATAATATTAATAGTATTAACTATCTTTATAATAAGTAAGTACCTAGCTACCTTAATATAATAATTTATAATTATTAAGATTATATTATAAACGCCGCCTTTTTATTTACTTAAAGGGAGATTTATAATAAAATCTATTATAATCTCTTAAAAAGGTCTTATAAGTATTAATAATAATAATAGTATATTATAAATAATATATCTACGCGGCTTTATTAATTAATAGGTTAAGTATTCTTATATATAATTATAAATATCTTATCCTATTAATTTCTAATAGAACTTCTACTTAATAAGCTCTTATATATACTTTTATAAGTAGTAGCTAATATAAGGGTTATTATAATAAAACTTTAAGATTTCTTATCTAATTACTTTATTATTAGGTATAAAAACTATACTACCCTTATAAAGGACTCCTATCTTATTTATTAATAAAGATATATTAGTAGCCTTTTTATAGCCCTAAGACTTTAATAATTATTTCTTATTATAAATATCCTTATCTCCCTTTTAGAGATATTAAAGTATCTTTAATATTAAGTTATTATATTTATTTTATACGCGCTTTATTATTAATATAATTATAATATACCTTCTAAGTATTATTTAATTAATATTAAACTATCTTATAATAGGGTTTAAGCTATTACTTATATTACTCCATATCCCTAAGAGTATATTACTCTCCTCTATTTTTAAGGTATAAGGCTTTTTAAGCCCTATCTCTAACTTTTTATACTATTTATAATTATAAGCCTTATTATCTTATAAACCTTTATAAATATTATATATATAATATTTATTAAAAGGAATATACTTAATATTCTTTAACTTATTTTATAATATTAATAGATAAGTATCTTCTTTATCTATTACTAGTATATAATCTAGTTACCTTAATAAGGTATTAGCTAGGTTCTTAATACTTATATAATAGTATATTTTAAAGTTATATATTATAAGCTTTATTACTTAATATATTTATCTCCTTATTAATAATAATATTATTTAGAAATACCTTAAGTTATTATAATTAAGTATAAGCTACCTTTTAAGAAGTACCTTTATACTTAGAATACCTTAACTATTATAAGTAGTTCCTAGTTATAAATCTTATATCTAGTTTCCGCTAAATATAACTTATAAGAGTAGAAGGTAATAAGATACTATTCTACTTTTACCCCTTTAATACTAATTAGGAACTTTTATAATAAAATAGTTATAATAGCTAGAATTAAAGTATTAGTCTCTAGTTAAATTTCTCTTATAAGGTTAAATATATAAGTAATAATACCTCTTAAAAGAGTTACTTTAACTACTTAAACGCCACTCTTATAATATTACTTAATATTAACTTTCTATTTTTAATATATAGATAATTAATCTTTAGATAGTCTATTAATATTATACTTATAAAGGAATAGTACTTAATAAAATAATAATAAAAATTAATAAACCTTAAAAAGATCTAATTATCTTTAATACTTTTAGGTTCTAGCTATTCTATTATAATATCTATTTTATATAAATTTATATATACGCCATTATAACTAATAATAAAGTTAAGGAATTCTACTTTTATAATTATAAATTTATATTTTTTTTAAGTTAATATAAAGTTTAAATTTATAAAAATATTATAATACTACCTTTATAACTCTAATATAAGACTTTTTATCTTAGGAGTAGATAAGAATATTATCTAGATAAATAATATATATAATATTAAATAGTCCCGCTAAGGCCTTATTAATATATACTTAAAATAAGGTAGGTATATTAATAAGTCTAAAAGGTATAATTATATATTTAAAATAGTTATATCTTATATAAAATATAATCTTTTATTTATTATTCTTTTTTATTTATAAGTAATAATATATATCTTTAAGATCTAACTTAGTTAAATACTTAATATTAATTAATAGAAGTAGATAGTAGTTTTTAATTATAATTTTATTAAGCGCCTTATAATTAATATATAAATATAATATTCTATCCTTTTTCAATATAAAAAGAATTAATATACCTATTAAACTTATAAAATAATAAATCTATCCCTTTTTTAAAGCCTACTTAAGGTACTCCTTTAATACGCGTAACTCTTTCTCTAATAGGTTATAAAGTAGGTTAAAGGGAGGTTTTTTATTCTCCTTTATATTAATTATATAATTATAATATATATAATTTAGTAGCGCCCTAGTATTCTTAATTAAAAAGATATCTTAGAATTCCTAAAATTTTAAAGGGAGCTTAATTTTAAGTAGTAGGCTTTTATTACCTACTCTTAAGTACGCTGTAATAAATATAATATTATTAAGCTACTTCTTTAAGGCTTTAATAGTATTAAAGTACTCCTTAATATTACTTTTTTAATAGGGAATTACTAGTTTTATATAAATTAATCTACTTAGGGATTTTATTCTTCTAATTATAAATACCTAAGATAGAAGTTATAATTAAGGTTTATTATTATATAAAAGGCGCCCTTATAATATTATATAATACTATTAAAATTAATAAGTTTAATTTCTTTTATATAAAAACCTAGTAATAATATTAGGTTTTTAACTCTATTATATAAGATATTATTAGAGCTTAAGTTTATTTCCTAATCCTACTCTTTTATTAAGTATATATTAATATAATTAATATCTACTCTAAAGTTAATTAATATAATAAATTCTCTTTATAAGCTTTTAAGCTCTATTTATATTATAATAATAAGTTATTATATCTACTTCTTCCCTTATATTATAATAGTAGATATAATTATAATACTTAAAAGTTTTTTAAATTTAAGCTTCTCTTAGCCTACTTATTATTAGATATCTTATTAGTTATAAGCTTATTAATTATAATACTTATAATTATTAATTTTATACTCTAGTAATCCCTAGTTATATATCCCTTCTTTTAATAATTATAATACTTAATAGTAGAGAGGTTAAGCTTAGGCCTTTAAGGAAGGTATAATAATACCTTAATACTACCCTATCCTTTTTACTTTATATATAAGCTATTATCTCTTTACCCTTAGAAATTTCCTCTTCCTCTTTAAGGATATTAACCCCTAGTAGGAGTATTATCCCTTTAGTCTTTATATATAAATAGAGTTATATAAGGCTTTAATTAGGTTACTAATATAATAAGAGTATCCCTTATCTCTAGGATATTAGATTATATTATAAGTTAATTATAAAGATCTTTATATAACTTATTTAAAAGGTTATTATAAAGTATATACTCTATTAATAGTTTAAATTATCTTTTAAATTTAGTAAGGTAATTTATAAAGTTTATAATCTTTTAATATTCCTTTTACTTAGCTTCTAAGTAGTACTTACTAGTTATTAAATATTAATTTTAAGGATTTTTTATTTAATCTATTAGGAAATTATTGAAGTATTCCTAGGACTATTTATCCTTTAATATATCCTTTATATATTTATATTATATAGCCTTAAAGTCTAGGGCTATATATTATAACGCGTATTAGATTTTTATAAAGTTATTAAGAAAATAAACTATATTTATTTTTATTATATTAATTATATTATTAAACTATTTTTAATATTCTTATATTAACTTCCTATTATATATATATAGGTCTTATAGCCTAAGAATATAAATTCTATATTAAAGACGCTTTAATTTTAATTCTTCTATTAATAATAGGTAATATTAATAACCTATTTAAGTAATATTATTAGTATATATTTCCTACTCTAACTCTTATAAATATTATTATAAATCTTATATTTACTACCTCTTAGAGACTTCTTCTTTAAGTTCTTATATCCTTTATAATAGTACTTCTTAGATTTTAAGTAGTAGGGACTAGGTTTATACGCCTAGTAGCTACCCCTAGATAGTTAATTATAATCGTAATATATCTATTATTAATTTATTACCTAATTCTTGAGACTTACTTTCTCTATAAGCTTAGTCTCTTATATTAGGGTAGGTTACTTATAGTAGTTAACTAACCTTTTTTCCTTACGCTTATAATAATACTTCTCTACTTATCTTATTAATAGTCGGGCTACTACCCCTAAGTAGGAATAAGTAATTAGAATATAAGGGTATTATATAATAATATAGCTATTAAGTATTATAAATAGTATATATATATATATAAAACTCTCTATTCTTATTAATAGTAAGATTAATTACTACCCTTCCCCTTAGGGGGAATTCCCTCCTCTATATATTATAGGTAAAGGGGTAGCGTAGTACTACTATATACTATAGACGCCACGTTAATAGTAGTACTATATTCCTAACTAGTCCTTATACTTACTATAGACCCTACTATTATTATATTATAAGCCCTGCTATTATTATACTATAGGCCTTATAGCCGCTACTACTATTATATTATAGGCCCTACTATTACTATACTATAGACCCTGTAACCGCTACTACTATCATGCTATAGGCCCTGTAACCGCTACTACTATCTTCTTATAACCCATGCTATTGTCTTATAGCCCCCGTAGACGTCCTATTATAGCCCCCGCAGACGTCCTATTATAGGCTATGCTATCGTCTTATTATAGCCTGTAGCCGCCGTAGACGTCTTATTAATAAGACAACAGTAGTAGTTATGACAGGACGTCTACGGGGGCTACAAGACGACAGCATGGCCTACGACAGGACGTCTGCGGGGGCTACAAGACGACAGCATGGCCAACGACAGGACGTCTGCGGGGGCTATAAGATGATAGCATAGGCTATAAGACGTTAACGGGGGCTATAATAAGACGTCTACTATCATTTATAGGCTATATCTACCACCGCAAGTCGCTAAGGCCTTGCCACCCATTTTGAGTGGGGGAGCTTCGACGATTTGCGGGCGACTAGCGTTAAATCAATGGCTTTGCAAACTGCTGTACTGCAAGTACTGGTAGAACTAGCCTTCTCGTTACATAATCAACCCGTCGCTCAGTCCACCAATCACAAGCTGGTTCATGATCCGGCTTCTTCTCCTCCGTAGTGCTGTAAGGTGTGTGGAGGAAGAGGCACGTTTGACACACTTGAGCACACGAAGGAGCCTATCTGATTCTCACATTCGTTAAGATTGCGCTGTTCAAGATAGATTGAAGGGTAGCTGTCTGCCACTGGATTCTCCGGGCACCTGCAGCCAGCTCATAATCAGAACCCTTCGTTCTACACAGAATCTACAACATGTGCTTGCTTCCTCTGATCTCCACGATCCTGCCAACGTTTCGAGCTTGAGATGTCGTAAACTCCGCTTGCACAGCAGCCGACGCTGACCACTAGTTCCATGGATTACTAGCTACCGCCTCACCCGCAAAACCGTATGAGCTTCACGAGGACTATGGTGTCTGCCAGTGCAGAGCATCGCCGTCGATCCTCCTCGTCAAACCCGAAAGAAAAGTTTCCGGATTTCGACCGCTCCCAATTCGGCGACTACCTGGCAACGTACGATGAGAAGGACGAGGGTGCAGCCTTATCAAGAATACCAAGTCCAGCGAAAGCGAACGGCAGTATTCACAATGAAAGGTGGCCGGACCAAAGAGATAACCATCTTGTATGGGGCAATGGACATCTTAATGTCTCGGGCCCGAGGGAACATGGTCATGCTCGGCAGAAAAGTCTGAGTGATGCGTTTAGGACGATAAGGAACAGGAGGGCCAGTGTTAGCGAGAATGCACACGAGATTGCCGAGGCATTGAAGGCCCCCATATCTGTTAGAACTATTGTGAGTATATCAGTAGACGTTAGTTGTCATTCATAGCTGATCGACGTCCCAGATCCTGTGCCTCGTCTGGTACTTGAGCTCCGCCTTAACCAATACTTCGTCAAAATCCATACTGAACGCATTTCCCAAGCCAATCACCCTCACTATAATACAATTCGCATTTGTCTCTGGCTGGTGCCTCTTTTTCGCTTACCTTGCACGCCTATTCCCCCGTCTGAAGAGCACTATACCGTCTCTGAGGAATGGCATCAGATACCCCAGCCGCGATGTCATCGCTACAACCATCCCTCTTGCACTTTTCCAGATCGGCGGTCACATACTCTCCTCTACAGCTACCGAGAAGATCCCTGTATCTCTCGTCCACACTATCAAAGGTCTCTCGCCGCTCTTCACCGTTCTAGCTTACCGCTTCATATACAACATTCGCTACCCAACAGCTACGTACCTCTCGCTTATACCACTTACCCTCGGCGTTGTCCTAGCTTGCAGCGTTGAGTTTTCAGGGAACCTCTTTGGTGTCCTATGCGCCTTTGGCGGCGCTATCGTCTTTGTAACTCAGAACATATTCTCGAAACAACTTTTCAACGAGTCCGCACGTGCAGAAGCCGATGGAGCAGTCACCACTACCGCATCGCGCAAACTTGACAAGTTGAATCTTCTATGTTACTGTTCCGGCCTAGCCTTTGTCCTCACCTTCCCTATCTGGCTCTGGACAGACGCCCTTCCGCTATACTCTGCGCCATTAGGTCTCACACCTCACATCACCCCTTCGCCCTCGCCAACTTCTTCCCTGTACCTGCCTCTCGAATTCTTTTTCAACGGCATCTTCCATTTTGCCCAGAACATGCTGGCTTTTGTCCTGCTCTCTCTCGTCTCACCCGTCACCTACTCTGTGGCCTCGCTCATCAAGCGTGTCTTTGTCATCATCATGGCTATAGTCTGGTTTGGCAACAGCACGACCCCACTCCAAGGGGGTGGCATTGCCCTTACCTTCCTCGGACTCTACCTCTATGACCGTACCAGCGATTCAGCCAAAGCAGATCGTAGGGCGAAATTAGAAACTTTGAGGATCGACACGCCATTGCTGCCAATCAGCTCCAAAGATGCCGTCATTGAAGAATCACCACTCAACATGGCAATGGGCAACATACCTCTCCCTACACACGCAGGGAATATGTTCAAAAACACCAACGGCGATGCCTTTCGTGACGCCAAGAAAGCAGACGCTTCAGGGCCCGGGCGACCTAGAACGAGAAGTCATAATGAGACTCCGTGGCTGCCGCCTGGTACAAAGCAGGAAGAAACGTGGAATTCGAGAGACCTCAGCCGGAATTTGAGCGGAGCGAAGGACTCCTGATGTATGTTATGACATGATATGGATTTGGGATAATGTTGGCTAGATAGCCCTCCGATGTTTCAAACCTCGTGATGAGCCATGTAGAACAACTATAGAGTATGGACTAGACAGCGAACGGATGTTTCACAGCTCGTGATGAGCTATGTAAAACAACTATAGATAGCGGACTAGACCAGCCTGCCCTGAAGCAAAATGAACAATGCCATCTGTGAACAAGATTTTATCGAAGCCGCACAGCGCATTCCAAGCACAGCCAAAGCCCTCTGACTACCCGTATTCCTCCCTTTAGGCGTTCATCAACGATAGCCTCCACCACGCCCTTTCCCATCACCCTCACATACGCGAAAAGAAGATGTAGCGACCGTCGGTAAGGAACAAAAACATCATCGGCCAACAGACCTCGTTTGCTCCAGCTACGGCGCTGTCTGAACAGATCATTCTGGGATCACCTAGCAGAGGAAGGGATGGTGGGGTTTGTGTTGTCGCCACTTCTTCCTACAATAAAAAGTGTCCGGTGAGTATATATTTGGGGAAGGAAAACACAAGAGATTTTTTGGACGAATAAGGGTGTGGGGCGGCAGGCGCGGTAGGCGGGTGTGATGGCGGTTAGGGCGCTTATTCTAGGTTTGTACTTTAAGTGCGATCGATTAATACATGTTATGTCCTGTATATGTGATGGTTGTCCGTGGATAATAATTATACATTTAATCTGCTAATAATGAGAGTCTACGTACCTAGAAGTCCGAAAGGTATCTTCTGCTTTATTCAACATTCTACTATTGCGAGGCATCATTCGCGCTCACTTACAATACCTCCGGCCCATTTTGCCATCACCTATGCTGTTCACGAACAATCATACTTAAGCCTAGACATCACACCTACTTTGCTGGTTAGTGTCTAAGATTGAACAGCCTTAGCAAAGAATTCCGGGCTTGAGCGCTGCTGGAGGTTCCCAAGTGGTCTCAACTACAAATATGGTTCATTGTCAATCAAGATTGATGCAGGCTACAGTCTTTGCCATCGGAAGGTGTCGCAGCTGTTATCTGTACGAACCTACGACTCCAGGGCCTGGGAAGTCATGACCTACGAACTTTCCCTGAAAGCCGCTTGTGGAATTGTAATCAGTGTTTGCAAGGTTCAATGTCGATTAAGTCGAGGACATGGTGGCGTTGTACTGGGCACGACAAAACGCTGGCACACGCGATACCTTTAACAAGGAGCATTATCTCGACAATGGAGTCCTAACAACATCTTGATTTTAACAAACCTTTTTCCACAATCCACAGTATCGTTACAAGGAATCCAAGACCTTACTAAGCATTGGCACGAGAATGCCCTTTGATGGGGCCATCATCCGTTGACCTTGCCATAAAGGCGGTTTCTTTACTTCAATAAATTGAAAAGCTTTCAGCTAATATTACTTCTTTGTCATAATGTAGAGACCCAACCCCATTGTCTCATACCTCGTCATGTCTATATATACACCTCGCCGCTCTCTTCACTTCTCTCTCCTGCAGTCATCTCCCACACTTCAGATCTCTTACCAACTTCAAGACTTAAACAACAAGAGCTACCAAGTTTCAAATTCACGAAGAAGCCTCATTCTCTCACAACATATCAACATGTCTCTTTCACGAGCTCTCAGTCGCCAATCCGCAAGCTCTCGCTCTGACGATAGAAGCCATCAAGCTTCCCGAACGATCCGTGACCAGCTCCCCATGCTAAGCATTCACGAAGACGAGCCTAGCCGTTACGATTCGCGAGCTCCCACAGAGACTAAATATACTCAGACCGGTGACCGTGGGCAATCGAGGGCCTCAGCATCCAGCCGCTTTGATTCTCAACCTCCTTCACAGTCTAGAATCACCAGCATGGGCGACTATCCGCAATCGAAGGCCTCAACAGCCAGCCGTTATGAATCCCGAGCTCCCCAGGATTCTAGAGCCAGTACCACGAGCGATCGTACGCAAACGCGGACCCCGACCTATATGGATCCCTCGAAGCCGATGGTCATTGATTGCGCTCCCAAGTCCCGTCAACCATCCCGTACCTCTTCATCATCACAGATGACTGTTACGGACCCCTCGCAGACTGTTGTGGGGCGCTCCCGGGATAGTGACCGCCGCGACGCCAGCTATGCCTACGAGGAGGAGATTACGATTCGCATGACGCGCAAGGTTTATCAGCGATCATCACACCGATCATGAGATCTCCGATATTCGTATTCATTACCTAGTCCAGATTGGGAGTCGTGACTTGTCCAGCTGTAATCAGCCCTCGGGGAATGAATCCTACTCGGTATAGAAGGTAAAGGCGTTGTTTGGAGTATGTTTGGAATATGGCTCAATTAATACATTAATACCCCAGTGCTTTCGATAGGAATGTGAATACAATTACACTTCATCCCGATTACACTTGAAGCTCACACTCTCATATTTTTATGAACGTTCATGAAAGAATCACACTGATCAGTAGATATTGAAGAAAAATGTCCAAACCTAATAATTCACATATTAGTCCAGACATGGTCTTGTTATAGTACGGTCGGCGAAGCTAGTTTTTATTGACTGTAAACCCTTTCGGACGGCTATGGTGCAACGCGTAGAAAACCTACGTCATGCTGCTTCCACTCGCGGCTGATCTAGGATAGGGTGACGGGGAAGCCGGTGGCAGAAGGGGTATAATGATGGTAAGGCGCCAAATGTTTCCTGGTGGCAATTGACCTACCGCTTATGGATTTGGCCAACAGCACTATGGAACACAAATCTGTAAAATGAAGGAAGGCCTTGAACAATGAGAATTCAGTCAAGAAAAAGGGTGAGACATGACTTGACAATGCCATTATTTCAAGCACACAACAAAGATGGTTAGTCAACAATCGAACCTCAACAAAGAATCATGTTAAGACTGCCTCAGTGTTGCATCATGAAAGAACATTATCATTGTTTAACACACTTCATGACGGGGCTATATAATCCACTGCTTACCTTCTTCTTTTCCTCTCTCTATCCTCCACACACAGTCCTTCACCTTTGCAATTCACTCGAGATCCACAGCCAAAATCTTTTCGATACATCAGAACATCAAGCCTCTCTAGCATTTGGACAAGACAAGAAGGGAAATATCATGCCTAATGTTCGCAAAATGTCTAACCGCGAGCATGAGCAGGAGCATAGACAAAACAACGAAAATGGCTCCACCACTGCGAACTCCAGCTCTGCTCGTGTAAACGCAGAGCACGACCTCCAACATGGTTCTGGACACAACGGTGTTCGTCAAGCTGCAGTAAACTCCGGTCGTGAGTCGCATGGCGATCGTCCTCGTCGTGGTGCCATAGACTTCGGTCGTGGTCCTCATGAAGGTCTCTTCAGCTCTGGGAATGGAGCAAACGAAGACTCTGAGGGCTCGAATACTATGCGTCGAGGCAGCGCTGCTGACCACGACGAATTTCGCGGGATTGTGGCAGGACGCGGATCAGAGCGTCGTCCGGTGAACTCCAGACACCAGATGGATCTCGAACACGACCGTTCAGTACGCGGACAATCCTATCGTCCAGCAAGTGAAGAAGAAACTCGGCGTTCGCAACAGCCGAGAAGCCGTGTGGAGCGTCCTCGTCACACCGAAGGCGTCTCTCATGAGGCACGAAATGACGGTGAAGCCGACTTCGAGCCTCGTGGTCTCCGTCGTGCGGTTCCCCTTACTGAGGCTAGAGTGGAAAAAGGTGAAGACGACTTCGAGCCTCGTGGTCTGCGTCGTGCGGTTCCCCTTACCCAACAGAGAGTGGACGAGCGTGCAGAGTATGTCTACTATAGGCCTCATGGACCTCGTCGTGATGCTAAGCCCAACTCAGCACGCCACTAGAGACCAGTTTTCTAATCAAGGCTCTAATTCGGGTTGTGGTGAAGCATGGACGCGAAGTGCATGTTTATTGGATCCGAAGCTGTTTTCTTTGCTACGCAAGCGGCCTGTTGTAGAATATCTTGGTAGAATATCAATGATCTGAATGAATTGGTGCCCCCCAGTATTTGCTTCCGCATTGATTGAGACCAATTCTGACGCTGCTAAAACCACGGATATAAATTCCCCGTGCCAATTCAAATTGTGAATTCAGCTAATCTGCGAGCCCTTAGCAAGTCCAACGAGTGTTGGCTATACTGCATTTACCTTCCCCGTCTACCAACAATTCGACAACAATAATGAAAGGGGAAGTGTTCATTGTATAGTCTAACGTCCCGGAACATAATCCTAATAGACTTAATGCTCCACCACCTATGAAAACAGCCGCAATATTTGTCCTTAGCAATCTTCAATAGCAATCTACTTCGATTTGAACCTATTCCGTGTCATATCAGATTTACACAATACAGAGGATGTCTTGCTCCACGGAACATCTGTCCTTTCAAACAGGGTACAAGCCATATACACTGAATCAACAATTATCATGCTCGATCTCCGCTTCCGCTTTTTGGTGGAATGAGACGATTGCTGAGATAGTTTATTAGGGGCCTGTACGAGAAGAAGCGGAGATCGTATGATTTGGAAAGAATATCTTGCGCGTCCTTGACCTGCAAGGAAGTACTCTTTGATACGTACTCCGGTGTTAGCAACGTTGTCCTCCACTGAAGTACTCCACTCCGCGCTTGTTTACCGAGTCAGACGACGATCATTCTTAAGCGCCGAAGCCGATAAAGTAAAGGCAGAGAAGCGATCATCGCTTTACCTGCGGGCTTTCGCCATTGCCTATTACCTCGAGCTTTTCCTTTGTCATATCACGCAGCCCTCAAGATGCTACGGACACCACTGTCGAGGTCCGCAGCGAGGCTAGCGAGGCAGGCAGGATGGCAAGCTAGATCAAGATGCTTCAGCGCCACGACGGGGCGAAAGGCGGAGGTGCAGCTAACCATTGACGGCAAACAGGTGTCAATAGAAGGTACAGTCCTCCTGTAGTAAATACTGAAATAATAGTACTCACTGATCTACAGCTGGCTCCGCTCTAATACAAGCTTGTGAGAAGGCCGGCGTTACGATACCGCGATATTGCTACCACGAGAAGCTCATGATCGCTGGCAATTGCCGTATGTGCCTGGTCGAAGTCGAGCGAGCGCCGAAGCCTGTTGCATCATGCGCGTGGCCTGTACAGCCTGGAATGGTAGTCAAGACAGACTCGCCACTTACACACAAAGCAAGGGAGGGTGTTATGGAATTTCTACTAGCGAATCATCCACTGGATTGCCCAATTTGCGATCAAGGAGGCGAGTGCGACTTACAGGACCAGTCAATGCGGTATGGGGCCGATCGAGGGCGGTTCCACGAGATGGGTGGCAAGCGAGCTGTGGAGGATAAGAACATGGGACCTTTGATAAAAACTTCGATGAACAGATGTATACATTGTACAAGATGTATACGATTCGCAAACGACGTGGCTGGGGCACCGGAGCTAGGCTCGACCGGAAGAGGCAACGACATGCAGATTGGCACCTATCTAGAGACAGCATTGGACACTGAAATGTCAGGAAACGTTATCGATCTGTGTCCCGTTGGCGCTTTGGTTTCGAAACCTTACGCGTTCCGAGCACGACCATGGGAGCTGCAGCATACAGAATCCGTAGACGTACTTGACGCCTTAGGTTCGAACATCCGAATTGATGCTCGAGGAATGGAAGTTATGCGCATTATACCTCGTCTCAACGACGATGTGAACGAAGAATGGATCAATGATAAAACCCGCTTTGCCTGCGACGGTCTGAAAACTCAACGCCTTACTACTCCACTTGTCCGCCGCGATAACAAATTCCTGCCCGCATCATGGGAGCAAGTCCTCACAGAAATCGGTAACGCCTACCAGAAACTCGCCCCTAAAGAAAACGAATTCAAAGCCATAGCCGGCCACCTCGTCGAAATAGAATCCCTCGTAGCTATGAAAGAACTTGCCAACAAACTAGGTTCTGACAATCTAGCCCTTGACCAGCCTGGAGGCAGCTCACCCCCTGCCCACGGCATCGATCTCCGCTCATCTTACTGCTTCAATAGCAAAATCTTTGGAGTTGAAGAAGCCGATGCTATCCTGATTGTTGGTAGCAACCCCCGCCACGAAGCTGCCAACCTCAATGCCCGAATACGGAAACAATGGTTACGCTCCGACTTGGAAATTGGTCTGGTGGGCGAGACCTTTGAGAGCACATTCGAATTCGACCACCTCGGTACCACTGCGCAAGACCTCAAGAAAGCCCTCAATGGCGCCTGGGGTAAACGGCTCCAAGCCGCCAAACGTCCCATGATAATCGTCGGCAGCTCAGTCGTTGAGCACCCAGATGCTAGGTCAATATTCGAAACCGTCGGCTCCTTCGTCGACAAGAACGCTCCCAACTTCATCACCCCCGACTGGCAAGGCTATAACATTCTCCAACGTGCCGCATCGCGCACCGGAGCGTACGAAGTCGGCTTCACCGTTCCCTCACCCACAGTCGCAAACACAACGCCCAAGTTTATCTGGCTCTTAGGCGCAGACGAAATCTCCGAATCCGACATCCCCAAAGGCGCTTTCGTAGTCTACCAAGGCCATCATGGCGACAAAGGTGCCCAGCTCGCAGACATCATCCTCCCAGGCGCCGCATACACAGAAAAACATGGCACCTACATGAACACCGAAGGTCGGGTGCAGATGACCCGCGCAGCCACGTCGATGCCAGGCGCGGCACGAGACGACTGGAAAATCTTGAGAGCTGCGAGCGAGTACCTCGGCGCACCGTTGCCGTATGACGATATCGAAGCTTTGCGAGATCGAATGGAGGAGATCAGTCCTGCGTTGAGAAGATACGATATCTGCGAGGGCACAGGCATGCCACAGCTCTCTAAAGTTCAGCTTGTGGATCAGAACAGAGGCGCTAAGCCGGAGGGTAAGCCGCTGGCGAGCGTGATCAAGAACTTTTACTTCACGGATGCGATATCGAGAAGGTAGATTTCAAATTACTGATTTCTCTTTGTGAGTATGAACGCTGACACTCATGATAGCTCCCCAACGATGGCTCGTTGCTCGGCGGCCAAAGAGACTGGGAACGCACAGACCAACTTTATGGCACCTGGGGAGCCGAATTCACAAGTATCGTACGGACCACCAGAAATAGCGCATTCGGCGCACATTTAGCTAGTTACAAGATGATATCAACAGCGGGGGAACAAGGCCAACTAGGCTGGCGTTGGCGTCATTATTATCGTTCATGTAAATATGGTCTTGATGAATGCAAATACCGTTCGGAAATCATACTCTGGCACGCATCGGGGTTATGTAGGAGACTTCTCGAATGTCATGAATTGTGAATGGTAATTACTTTTTGCTCCTCTCGCATTACAAGTACATAATGCGACAAACAAGTACATAATGCGACAAAACGTCTCATTGCGGTAAAATCGTGCCTCATCTCGAAACGCTAGTAAAGAAACACCGTCGCTCGCTCCATAGAAAGAAATTTTTATGCTCCCAACGTCCTCATTCTTCGTAAACATACCGAGCCCTTTCCATCACCTCTGTATAACAGAATCAAAGCACCTTGGTAATCGCCCATCTCCATCCACCTTTTCGTCCTCCATCATCTCTCACAACCCCCCCACCAACCCACCCCTCAACCTTGGTCCTCCATCTCTCCTCCTCTGCTCTCTGCCTCCTCACAAACTCCGGCCCAACGTCGAATTCTTCGCCCACAAGCCACTCATCTTCCACCAACCCAGTATTCTTAGTAGTGCCGCTGAGGTTATCGTCATTCAGATGACTGGCGACGCTCTTCTTATCTTTGCTATCTTCGAGATCATCAAGGCCGGCGAACGGGTCGTCGTCTTCATCAATAATGTCGGGAGACATAGGGTTGGAGGTACTTCCGCCGCGATGCATACCAGGTCGTGGCGCGGCCTTCAACCAGCACATGCGATGTGGGTCGAAGACCATTCCATTTTGCATCTGGACGCCTTTGGTGGCGCCAACATTGGCAATGAGGGCCGGTGCTGCCTTCCCATTCAATGGGGACTTGGGGCTGTGCAGGACTGCTGGTGATGGGTTTGGTGCATCGAAGGCTGCTAAGGCGTGCGCGAGATCATTCTCGTTGCCTTCCCAACGATGCAGCTGGGGGTTCCATTGCATATCTCCGATTTGTTTGGGACTATTGATGGCGTCACCCATGGGTCGAATTAGGTTGGGCTTCTGCGGAGGACCTTTGGCGCGCTTCTTGGATTGATGAACCGTAGGTGCCGCAAGGCCTTTCATAGAGCTGGTTTGTGTTGGGTATGTCTTTCGGTTGGTGCTGATGGAGGAGAGCGGTCCGCCCTCGCGGACGGTAGGAAGAGGTGTAGTACTATGCAGGGCAGCACTCACAGAGCCCATGCGATGCTCACGAGCGAGGCGCGAGGCATTAGTATCTCGGGCAAAGCGAGGAGTAGGGTCGTGCTTCGGACTCAGGGGCGTTGAGGGAGTTGGCGGTGGTTGCAGCTCATTTACTGATGTGGTGGAAGTATTGTGACATTGAAACCCAAGTTTGCTTCGCATCTGGACGGACTTCGGTGCACCACGAGCGATGGGCTGCTTTGTGAATTTGGACTCTGTCGTAGCAGATGTAGGAAGGTCGTCAAAGGCGTCCAGCTCATTACCATCGCCAAAGGCTCTACGCCTTGTTGGTTTCGTTAGTGTTCGCTTGGATGCAGCTTCTCGAGTAAGTGATTCCGGAGCATGCCGTCCAGTAGGGGTGGTAGGTCGGTGGTGTACATTGGTAAGGCGAGATATCGGGCGATTCACTGGCGCGTTCTCATTCGAGTCGGATGAGCCTGGCCGAAAGTTTCTCGAAGACTTAGTATTGACGTGGTGAGACTGTGCATGGGAGTTCCCAGCAGGCAAGAATGGTACTGGGGCCTTCCTGGAGATGGCGAGGCTTGAATCAGCACCCAATCGTTCGACGGGCGTCTTGGGCCTGGGTGGAGGAGCCTGACGACTACCGTAGTCACCTCCACGGGATGGTGGTCTCTGGTACGTAGGTTGGCTTCGAGCTGGGGAGGGCTGGCTTCTCATCACAGGCGCTGATCGCTTGGCTTTGAGGTATTGCGAGGGGTTCGTCGTAGGCTCAGACCTCAAGAAATCTCGGGAAGACTTGTTGTTGAGCCCGCGGCGGACTGGTGTTGATGGCGCTGCTATGTGGTGTGAAGAAGGGGTGGATGGAGTTGGTATCGCTGATAGAGATGACTGTGCAGAGTGTCCCATACGCGATCCTGGTCTCCGATAGTTGACTGGCCCACCGCTCTCTGACACTGGCTCCAACGCCGAACGATTCCGGTCCTGAGGACGGGGTTTGGGAATTTTGCTCGTGTTCGACTCCATTTTGTTCGTGAATGTTAGTGTTGTAGCCGGTCGTCTGGCAGGGCTCGTTTTTCGTGCTTCTTTATGTACGATTTTCGGGTTAAGCGTAAGCTTTCCTGAGTCAAACACCTGTCCATCGCCAATTTCAATGCCAGAGAAGAAATCGTCGCCGGCGGGTTTGGTTTGTTTGACTGGTTCAGTTGGTAGATCAACACGATGCTCCAGAGGACCAGGTGTTGGGTGTTCACGACGCTTCTTGAGTGCCTCATCGAGTCTCAAGGGTCCCTCTGGAAGGACGAGACCTTCCAGGCCTTCGTCTTCGCTCTCCCCAGTCAAACAGCTGGAAGCACTAGGACTGAAAGCAGATATTGAGGAACTTGGATTCGACCTTGCATCTCTTCGTGTCCCACCGAACCTTGTACCCAAACTACCCTCTGCCCACTCCATATCAAGATCGTCGGTTTGCTGAGAAACTGGTGTCATTGGTGTCTCCTTCCTTCTTGAGAGTCTCAAAGGCTGTCCGTCGTTGGGAAGTTCGAAGTCGTCTTCTATGACTTCGACATCTTTTGTTGGGTTATGTGGCGGAGGTATAAAATTAATTGGCCTTTTTTCAGTTCGATTTTTAGCCACCTTAATTGTGGGGACATCCCCAAAAAAGTCATCGTCTTCGGCATCACGGAACTTGTCCAGAGAAGCATTGCCAGTTTTCGATTTAGTTGCTGAAGCCATCCGCTCCATGAAAGTCATACTGGTCTGTGGCTGAGCAAGCTGGGGTGATGTCGGAAATTCTGCGCTGAACTGCCTCATAGCGTCAGGGCGATCTTTTGCATCACTTTTCTTGAGCTTCAGGCCACCATCCTGTGCTGAAGGCAGCTCGATATCCTCTCCCCAATCATCTCCCAACACCTTCTGTAGCCGTCGACCTCCTAACCTCTTTATCGTACCTCCCAGCAGAGCCGATGAAGGCACATCGGTAGGGATGGGGATACCAGCATTCATGGCGGACTTGATGGCATCTGCTGTCAGTTTGTCGTCATCGGCCGGCAGTAGAACCTGCCAATCTTCATCCCCTCCACCTACTGATTCTCTGTCGGAACGGGTCGACATACGCGATGATACCGAGTCGCGGTGGTGCGAAGTGGAGCCGACTGTGGTACTGGATACATTACGGAAGTTAAGATCATCAATGCCTTGGAGGTCGCCGTCATCGTCCCAACATTCGATAGCCTCGTCGACAGACTGTCTCGGCTTCAATGTCAATGGGTCCGTTGACATGGTTGCGGTAGTGTTAATTATCTCCAGATCGTTGCCCTCGGAAAACCTAGTATAGAATTATGATCAAGAAGAAAAAGTCGTAAGTCGTACTGTCAATATCGTGAATTCATTATGGATGCAATTGAACGTTCGGTCGGCTGGCTCGAGGTCTGAAAGCTGTGCCTAGCCGGTGTCTAAACTCGAGGTGAGGTGTACCGCCAAACGTTAGGAGCACCACCCTGACCCTGCGAAAGGGCAGGACTTGCAACGAGAAGCTGCTGACACTTAATGTCTGGAGCTATTCAGAAGATGATTGCCGAAAGTCGTAAGGAGCTGCAGGTTTCGTGGTTGGTCACTTTGCATCAAATTTTGGGAGGCTGGTCTTACTGCGACCGTAAACCGGCCCCCTCAGCCCTGTCGCCAAGCCCACGCGTCAAAATTCCCGAGCCGCGTCTGCAGCCTGCAGGGAGAGCATCACTCCAGGCAGAAACGATCGCTTGTGCAATCCTATATTTGTTTCACACGGGATATTACAGCTAGAAGCACCCAAATTCTTTTCGCTTTCCTCCATAAGTGCTCCCGCAAGATTCCCGGATTATATCGCTCGAGCCATGACGACCGAGCACATCCTCCGAATACCCCGCAGTGACAGCGAAGGAGACTTCGTCCTGATCAATATCACATCCAATGGCAAATCCGCTCTAGACCTCAGGCTTCTGGCCACAGAGGGCGAGAGTCCTTACATAACAAAAAGTGAGCCAATCGCGTCCGCGTCCCTGGATTCAGACTGACCACTGATCACTCAAGCGAAGTCAAACAGTCTCGTATCTCGCGATTGCGCGACTCGAGAAGCCAGTTGAGCGAGGAACAATGGCAGGACATACTTCTCTCCTCTCTACTGCACCAACGCATCACGGCAGGCGCTCACTCGGTGGAAAAGCTCGAGATAAACGCAACCATCGCCGACGATTCCCTCACCATCCACTTCCGAAACAACATCTCAGGCATAACCCAGAAACTCGGCGAAATCCAGCTCAAACGAGATGAAAAGGAAGAGATCGACTCCATAAGCTGGTGCGGTACCGCCGTCCAACGAAGCACCGATCTAGAAAGCGAAATCCGCGACCTAACAACAAAATACGAATCGCAAAGCAAAACCCTCGAAAAGCTCAACCAACAACTCGAAGACCTCATCTCCGCCAAAAAGACCCACGAAGAAACCCTCCTCCAAAAATTCAGAGACCTCCTCAACGCCAAAAAGCTCAAAATTCGCGACCAGCAACGTCTCCTCGCCGGAGCGACAGTAGATCCAAACCACGCGGCAAAGATACAAAACGCACGCTCCCCAGCAGCCAAGTCCCACAAACCAACCGCATCGCGCGCCGGAAAACGAAAAGCAAAGCCCGACGCCACAGCCTCCGAGTCTTCTTCGGAGGACGACAGTTTCGAACCCAAAGCTCCCACACAGAAGAAGGAACAAGATGTGGACGGTAATACCTCAGAACAAGCCGCCACGCCCGAAGCTTCAGAAGACGCAACAGAGGACGAAAGCGACGACGACAATCTAGACTCCGCTCCTCGACCGAGCATACTCCCCACCAAGCCTCAACCCAGCGGACTTCAAGTCGAAAAACCCGAACAGCAAGAAATGCAAACGGACGAATTACCACCGACGAGACAATTGCCCTTTGAAGAATCAGATATCGGTGGCGGGAGGGTACAGACATCGCAGCCAGCCGGGGCGGATAAATCGACGTTGATGCGTCAAGAGGCAGGGAACGGAGATGACGAGACGGACGATGATGATGATGAGCTATGAGTAATGATGTGGACCGACGAGCGTTGACGTTGGAGACGTATTGACTTCTTCATATCTGATGAACGAGCATTTGGATATCTAGCATTTCCACACGAGCGCTTTTGGAATTGTAGGTAGTAATACCAAAAAGCCACAAAGGCATATTAAAACAATACAGCCAGCCTTAGGGTTGAAGCATACTGACCGACCCCTTCCAAGCCTTTCCATTCTAGCGAAACACGAGCAATGTCTGCATCAGCCAGATGCAAATACCATCTACCCATCAACAAAGACCAACTCTATACCTCTGACATCTCCAGTATCCAGAATCGGCACACCATTGTGGTCGAGTGTACGATCTGTCAGACCCATATCACGGCTACTTGATAACCTATCCGCCCAAGGAAGAACAAACAGAAATCCACACCAAACCACCCGCACTCACCAAAACCGTGCCAAAGGCGTTCGAAGCCCTTAAACCACGCCCCTATGCATATCCGAAGTGCGTTGCATGGCGACAACTATATCAAGAATCAGCATTCTTACACCTCTGCAACCACTCCCACAAAACTCACCCATATCCTCAAGCTCAAACGACCGTCTCCCTTCCTTCCTGCGCCCGCAACAAGGCCACCGGCCATGCATCAAGCGATCGAAAGCCTGCGAGTCCGCCAACAGATAGTAGACCCCTGCCATAGCGAAGAACACGCCAAGAGAGAATACCCATACGCGGATAATGGTTGCTGGAGATGTCATGACGACTGTGTCCGTCCATTCGGGCACGTTGAACCAGCCAAAGATGCAGAACAAGGTTGCCAGCGTATCGACTAGAAGGATCGCCAGTACCAATTGCCAGGACGGTAGCGAGCTCCAGAATGGCTGGGTACCAGCCCGTGTTATGAGGATTAACCAATTTTCCGTCAGTACGATCTCGAGGAAGAGTACCGAATGAACAGGACCCTTTCCTTGGACGATACCCAGGCCCAAGTGTCTATTGAACGTTGTCGAAACGCATATCCAGCTTCCAGCCGCAAGTATCATCCCGAGAATAATGGAGATACCCCACATCTTCGGCAAGTTCCACTTGACTGGAGAGCGTGAGAACGGCGCCTTGTCGTAAGCAATCGCGAGCGTTGCGATGTCTGCAAAGATAGCAATGAAGACGACGAGCTGAATCTTGAGACTTCGATTGTAGATAGCGATCCAAAGTCCCAGGAAAATTTCCAGATGCAACGACAGAGCTATACGGTAGACCACATAGGCGTACATCCTGTGGAAGATCTGTCGAGACGTCTTGATGGCGTCAATGATAGCAGACAAGCCAGGCTCGCGGAACACGATATCAGCTGCGGAACGGGCGGCGTCCGAGGCACCTTCTACCGCGATACCGGCATCAGCTCTCTTGAGGGACGGGGCGTCATTCACGCCGTCGCCGGTCATGGCGACTAGATAGCCTCGCATTTGCAATATGTCGACCACATTGTATTTGTGCTGAGGGAACACCTCCGCGAATCCGTCTGCTGCCTCAACGAAATCGAAGAACTTATGTCCAGGTAAATCACCTCCACCACCAAGACCGAGTCTTTCCGAATTGTATATGTTTTCACCAAGACCGAGTTGACGAGATGTTTCCTTGGCTATATGAAACACAGATTTAGCATTGATGAACCCTTAGCAGAAGGTAGCTTAGGACAACTCTTGTCAAACGGGGAATAAGGAAAGGGTTCCGAACCAATACCCACAGCATCTCCGGTCAGCATCTTTACTTTTAGACCAAGGTCAATAGCTTCGGCCATGGTTTTTGCAGTGTCGTGACGGGGGGGATCAGAGCATGGCATGATTCCCAGTAATTCCCACTGACTGCCCGCACGCTTTCGAGCAACCCCAAGGGACCGAAATCCGCGTCCAGCAAACTCAGCGACCTTGTCATTGTATTCCAAGGCAGTCCCTTCGGGTATATGACCATCAACTTCTGAAACCAGCTTCATGATAGTTGCTGGCGCTCCTTTAACGCAGGTAATACGTTCGCCCCGTTGAGACCTCACAACGACTGTGGTTTTCTTCGACACAGGGTCAAAGGGGATAAATTCGAGGATCTTGAATGTTGGGATCATGTCTTTAGTGAGAGGGTAGCGTCTCAACGCCTTCAGGAACGCTTTGTCAATAGCGTCAAGACCCTTCTCTTTGCGAGAAGCGGCCAAACATGCTGCAAGCATGAGCTCATCTGGCTGATAGTCGCCGATGGTGTATGGCTCCGCCAACGAGAGCTTATTCTGGGTGAGCGTACCTGTCCTATTGAACGTCAGCTCGTGGAGTGCAACCATGGACAGACTCCATCACTCTCAGAAAATATCCTCCTCGATGTCGAACAAAGATGGTGACTTACTTATCAGTGCACAATATTTCCACTCCCGCCAGCGATTCGATTGCTGACAGATTCTGGACAATAGCCTTCTTTCTGGCCAGGAAAGCCGCGCCAACAGCCATAGTAGTAGTTACCACCGCAGGAAGTCCGACCGGCACCCCAATGATAGTGATGGCGAGGGTGAACGTCAATATTCTGTCAAGATCCAGTGAACGGTAAAAACATGATACCCATACGACGAGCAAAGTGGCAACAACAAGGCCTAGAAGCCGCCTTCCGATGCCACCTAAGACCTCTGTGAAGTGGCCTTTGCCTGCGGCTGCGGCATTCACGAGTGCAGCAGACCGTCCAACAAACGTGTTGTCCCCAGTGTTGGTGACCATCATAAGGGACTCACCCCGCTTGATGGTGGACGATTGATAGATGACTTCGCCAAAATGCTTGTTCACAGCAAGGGATTCTCCAGTTATTGCAGACTGATCCACTTGTAAGTGAGTATCTTTGGTGACAATGCGGCCATCAGCAGGCACTATAGTCCCCTGAAATCCAAGTCAGCTCCGGCTATATGAAGGCGGAGGGCATTAGTCCTAGCATTGACTTACTTCCTCAAGGCGCACAATGTCGCCGGGTACTAATACAGTGGCCTCGATTAGTTCTGATACGCGATTACGTCGTACGCTGCAATTCAAAGCGAGGCCACGTTGCAGTTCCTGGTTCTCTCGTCAGTCTGGCTACCCAGAAAAGGGAGCATGCCGTCCGAGTTGGGAGAAAGGATCACGTGCTTTGACAATGCTCCCTGCCGTATAGTCTTGGGTGAAACCTATGACAGCGTTGAGCAGTAGCAGGCCTACTATCACACCCAAGTCTACCCAGTCCCGCAAGTAGGCAGCCAGCACACAGGCCGCCTTAGAACAGCAAATTCAGCTTAACGCCACGTTTCTTGGGGAGATGCCTGTAATTACCTCCATAACGAACTGAATGGGGCCAACGAAGAACATCGCAAACTGCTTAAAAATATTACGTTTCTCTTCCTTCAAATGGTTCCAGCCGCATCGCTTCCGCCTTTGGAGAGCTTGATCGTAGGTCAGACCAACCGCAGGATTGGTATCCAACCATTCATCTGGGATCTTCTGTGTTGTTCCAATCGGTACGATCTCTTCCTGAATCGGTATCTGCCCTTCGTCTTCGGCTTCCAAAGTCGCAAGCAGCTTATCCAGACTTTCGTGGTCGAGGTCTCCTCCTCCTCCTTCAAAGCTGCCATCATGCGTAGCGCCCGAGTGGTGGCTGGTCACACCTTGGAGTGCAGACTTTTCGGATCCATTCCCTTCGATGAAATGGCTTCCTCCGCTCGGATAGAGCTCTCTCGTAGGTCTTTCGTTTTCTTTTGATCCGTGGTTATGTGAGACCTCGCTCAATGGGGCGCCGGAGGTGTTAGACATGGCGCTTTGATGTATAGAATGCTGTACAGTATTGCTAAATGCAAACCACGATAATTGTTGATACTAGCAGAATATGCAACGTACTGACGGATGGATTCTAGAGAGGAATATAATGGGCATTATTGTGGTTAGATTAGGACACGGGACGTTCTTGCTCTCAATGAAAGGAGAATAAGGAATTGGAAGGAGCTCTGGGTTCTTACCGCGCTTGTCGCTCTCCTAGGAGCCTGCAAGGTGCGATCAGACGGGGAGATGATCCTCTCATCGCGTTTTCAGATTGCAAAGGTTGGTACATTGTCCAATAATGACAATGCAGTCGCAACCACTGGCTCAATATCGACCACTGTCACCACATCGAGAAGTCTCTCCATCAGCACAAGCCATGTCCATCCAGAATAGCCCGTGATCTCTGTAATAGCATATTTCATCCGGTCAATCAAGTGCTCTGCGGCGGAAAGCTACTCGAGAGCCCCATACTTTGTACAAGGTTTCTCAACGTCTCTTGGCCAGGCAGCACCTGACGGACTTCCCACTGCTATAAAGCCCCATCCAGCTGAATCTCTTCCCTCTCCCGTATTATCTCTTCTTCACAGTCCCCACATCCTCAAACATCACCTATACATACACCAAAACTCCACTAAATACCCCTAACAATGGCGTCCAACCAAACAATCTCAGCAGTGGTACTCCCCCATTCCCCTTCCCATACTCCACAACACGATCATTAAAATTTCCCGTTCATAGATGGACAGATTGAACCAGCTCGCCGAAGTATTGACGAACATCCTGGCACAGTCTCAGTCGAACAATCGCGCCCTAGCTCATTTGTGCGAGGATGCAGGCGTCTGTCCCAACTCGTCGGGTTCGATAGTGCCGTCGATGGTTATGACTACGATGGCTGTTGTGATTGTCCTGCTCATACTGGCGATGAGGGGTTGATAGGCGGAAAGGGATTTTGGGATTTTGGGGAATAATGGAATTTTCGAGGGTCGGGAGTACGGGATGAAAATTTCTCGCACTACAACATAAGTGACATCCTATGAATTTCCTTGATATCATTTGTTCGAAGGACTCCTTGTTTACTTTTGAATATTTTTCGGTGACTATTGATATCATGGCTGCATGAGCGACCTGCTTTCTAAGATACAATCACGAACCCGTAAATGTCATTGCTCCGTCCTCGAGCGAACAGCTAATAGTTTGTAAGTCTCTACGAAGCAAGCATTTCATGCATGTTTCCTTTGGAAGGGATAGCTGTCCACAATCTTACACCTCGCCTCGATCGAATTGCCACCACCAAAGGAAAAAGACCGTCCGTATCTCATCCAGCGTACTGAGCGGGGAATCCACGACAAGCGTCCAGCTAACGCCATCAAGCTTAGCAATACTGTGAAACGAAGAGGTAGCAAGTCCGTAGAGTTGCAAATGGGTATTCCGTAACTACATCGAACGCCGTTGTCGATATGCCGCTAGAACGCCTTAGATGACAGGATGCCTTGAGTTCAACTGACTGAGTGGTCTTAGCAGGAAGGATCATGAAGCCCCGGGTGGAGGAGGCTGAGACGTTGTAGAGGTTGGCATGGGGAAGCCAGGTTGAAATTGGAATCCGTTGGGCATTCCAGGGAATTGAAAGCCATTGGGCATGACCCCGAAGGCAGGAACAGCAGGACCAACGCCGATGTTGTTGACATCGCGATTGCTATGCTCGGACTTCATGTATTGCTGCTGGGATTGAGGCTCATTGCTTAGGCCATCACGAGTAGAGCGCGGTCCCTGGTGACCGCCCTTGTCTGTTTGCATCCGTCTTGAGATGGCTGTTGATAGGATTAGTCTCTTCGGAAGGGGTGCGAACGGAGAATGGTGCTTACCCTTTGAGGATACACCAGCACCAATTTCTATGTCTGGTTCTTCGACGACCATTCCTGGCTCAATCTGCTTGCCGCCAGTACCGCCATACTCCGCGGTCAGCATCCACTTGTTGTCTGCGTCTGTCAGTCGGTCAATGGGAATGATGCTGATACCAGTTTGGTAATTGCTGCAATCACGAGGTCCGAAGCCGACACCCCAACGAGTCTATAGATGATGCATCAGCAATGCAATGTCTGAGGGGAAAGGTAAGAGGTTCAGAATGAGTGAAAAGTAGGACTCACTCGAAGCTGCATATCAGGAGATTTGTAACGCTCCATTCCGTCTTTGGCTTGCTGAGCGTCCTTGCGAGTGAGCATCTTGACAAAGGCGTGGCGCTTGTCAACGTTGACGATACAGGTTTGGACTAAACCGAATGCAGAGAAGATTCCGCGCAGAACTTCTTCGGAGGAACTTCAAAATTTGGTCAGATTTGAGGGATGCTGCCTCAGTGAAATGGACTACTTACGTGACTCCGCCAACAAATAGGGTCCGACTTAAGACTGCGTGAACGGTAAGTATGTAGCTGGTGGACGGTGTGGGGGGCTGCGTGGTTAGACTCACCTTTGATATGATTCGAGGGGAGGGAATGGTCATGCTGAATGATCTTTGGACCTGGAGGTGGCAACTTCTGAGGACTATCACTCCTACTGTAACGGTCCTGTGGGCTTCGTTGTCGATATTCGCTGCCTCTACCTCCTCCACCTTGGCGCCTCGAATCGCCACGACCATAGTTTCCATACACGGGACTATCGCGACGACGAGGAGGACTAGCATCACGACGTCTATAGCCAGCCGGAGAGCGAGAACGTGAGCGGTCTCTATACCGGCCTGAAGGAGAGCGCACACTGTACGATTCGCTATATCCATTACGGTCACGTGACGGGTCGTCCCTTCCATAAACCCCATTTTGCTGAAGCCCAGGCTGAGCCGCAGCAACACCGCCAGCGTTCACAAGGACGGCTAGCAAAGGAGCCCACTGCTCTTGAGGCACACCTTGAGCTTGAAGCGCCTGAAGAAATTGTACTTGCTGCGCCAACCCCTGATTTGCCTGGGGCATCATGGGTATTGCTTGCATATTGGCATTCGCCATACTCGGCATGTTCTGTCCGAAGCTTGGTACACTACTCATGAATCCACCCATGTTGCTCGCACCATTTGCAGCCCCAGGTACATTTACAGCCTGAGCAGCGGGCGGTACGGTAGAAGCTGTGCTTACGAACGAAGGCATGTTTTGCGGGAATGCATTCGGGAAGTTTGATACATTGCTTGAACTAGCCTGGGTAGGTATTCCATTCGCTGCAGTGTTCGTCTTAGCCATCTCTGCCAGCGCCTTCAGGACCTGTGATGTGTCCTGCGTGGGAGCTCCAGCAGTAATGTTCCCATTCGCTCCGGTTAGTGGGATGAAGTCTTTTGGCGGGGACACTGTAGGTGTTGTTGATCGAGGATCTACAGAAAATGAAAGATATCAGAAGGAGATTCACAACGAACGGCTTTTTTCCATTGGACGCGAGAACACTTGGGATCTTACCATTCGAAGCTGGAGGGTTCAGCTTCTGCTTGAATCCAGCCAGCAGTGCAGCCGGAAATGTACCACCACGCTCCCAAATATCAAGGAGTTTCACAACCCTAGCCTGTTACGGAAAACACATACGTGAGTTGGGACTTAATACAATATACAGGGGAAGGGGATTCAACTAGACGATCGAGAACAAGAATAAGGGTGCCGATATAGGAGCCAGCCGTCTGATATCTGGCTTCAGCTTTCCTTTCTAACGAGCGTACCTTTTGTTCGTCAGGAGCGTTTGTGATGATGTCAGACATGAAAGAAGGTAGCAACTCAGTCACACGGTTGACGCCAGCAGCAAAGGTTCCATCAGGTGCAGATGGTCCCACTGTCTGGCCAGCCTTGCGTGCCTGCTCTACCCATCCTCGTGTTACAGAATCTACGACATATAAGACGCCTAGCTTGTGTGTCACGGGTGCCTTCTTGAAGTGTGTGTATACGCGTTGGATGAGGACGGTCTCGGACTATGAGGTACCAGGATGAGTTAGCAGTCGGTCATGAGCATGTAGACGCACGACGAGGTTTTGTGTAAACATACTTGAATGTTGGCATTGCATAAAGCAGTGATGCTGTTCACTTTGCCTGCAGTGACCCCAGGTGCTTTGAGAGCAAGCATAGACTGGAGAATGGTGTCGAGCTCCGCTACGCAGGACGACATGGTCGGAGTGTCGAGCTTGATACAGCTTACTTCAGCTCACAGGGCCTTATCAACAGAGAGATTACGGTCGCAGACAAAATATAGGAAGCGTTCTGCAGTTGATGCCTTGGAATTAGTTTGCTACCAAAAGCGACTAAAAGTAAAGGTATGTAGTGAAGCTCCGCGAACTGTGTGAAAATGATATTGTAGGCGAATGTTGGAAATCAGAATGGATTGTAGGTTGTCTGCCGATGAGTCCTCGTGAGTCGAGATCTGGACACGGTCACAACACACTGTAAGGTCTCGCAACACGACTTCTGAGGCAAGCTCTACACTTTGGTGATACTCTAGACCTTCCAGATGAAGGGTCTTGATGACTGTTTCGAAGTCGGTGATGAGTTGTGATTGATGAAGGATTGTTGAGGATGAAAAGCGGAAGGTTGGAAGGTGGGCCATCAAAACCGAGATTTCCCTTGGCGCGCTAGACAGGTTCCGGCCACCCGATCTTGGTGATCATAAAGGCAAGTCGAGACTCTGATATTGGACAAAATGTATTTTGGTACCAGGCAGGTGGGTGTACAGACTCCGCGACGAAAACTTTCTTGAGGCCATGAAACCAAAATCACATCTAAAATCTATACCGACAGTGCAGGATATTGTATCATCGGCTTCGAGAAGATAATAAAGTACTTTACTTTAGCGTTTGACCGCTTTAAGCTTTCGGTCCCGGCAACCCTACGTCTTTTGGTTCAGCTCTGAAGCTTGGAGCACATCTAGTTCTACCTTACTCTTGGAGCTTCCCTCAATCCGAGCTACCTTACATCTCACCCAATTCAATCCTGCATCATATCAACCGCAATGGCCTCAGCTCTCCGTATCAGCAATGCTACTCTCCGTTCAGCTCTATCCTCCAGTCGTTCTCCAACAAAATCAATCGCATTCTCCAGCTTACGATGCTATTCTTCAACTAAGGAAAAGGCAGGCTCTGGTGTCTGCTGATCCAAGACTTCAATGCTAATAAGTGCCGCAGACCCTGAAAGACACCTTTGCCGACAATCTCCCACGTGAGATCGAGAAGATCAAGACACTGAGGAAAGGGTACGGTTCGAAAGTCGTCGGCGAGGTCACCCTCGACCAAGTGTACGGCGGCGCTCGCGGTATCAAGTCATTGGTATGGGAGGGCTCTGTTCTCGACTCGGAGGAAGGTATCCGATTCCGGGGAAAGACGATCCCGGAATGTCAGAAACTTCTGCCCAAGGCCCCTGGTGGACAAGAGCCTCTTCCTGAAGGTCTGATCCTACACAACACTCATTCGGATATCCTGTACTGACTGTACGAGGTCTTTTTTGGCTTCTCCTGAGCGGCGAAATTCCCAGCGAGCAACAAGTCCGGGACCTTTCTGCAGAATGGGCCGCCCGTTCTGACGTCCCTACGTTCGTCAAGGAGCTCATCGACCGCTGCCCCAGTGACCTCCACCCAATGGCTCAACTTTCCCTTGCCGTCACAGCTCTCGAGCATGAATCTGCCTTCGCCAAAGCCTACGCCAAAGGCATGAACAAGAGCGAGTACTGGAGCCACACATTCGAGGACTCAATGGATCTTATTGCCAAGCTGCCTACTATCGCTGCGCAGATCTACCAGAACGTCTACAAGGGCGGTAAAGTGCAAGCGGTCCAGAAAGACAAGGACTACTCTTTCAACTTCGCTAATCAACTAGGCTTCGCCGATAACAAGGATTTTGTCGAGCTGATGCGATTGTACCTCACCATCCATACCGACCACGAGGGTGGTAATGTCAGTGCTCACACTACCCACTTAGTTGGTAGTGCGCTCAGTTCCCCCATGCTATCGCTCTCTGCAGGCCTGAATGGTTTGGCCGGCCCTCTGCACGGACTGTTCGTCTTCGCACTCCACCCATCGCTTTATCAGTGCTGATAGACTACTAGGGCTAATCAAGAGGTTCTCAATTGGTTACAGAAGATGAAGTCATCTGTCGGATCCGACCTTTCCGACAAAGCTATAACCGACTACCTCTGGAGTACCCTCAAATCAGGCCAAGTCGTCCCCGGCTACGGGCACGCCGTCCTTCGCAAGACCGATCCCCGCTACGTCTCACAGCGCGAGTTCGCCTTGAAGCACCTACCTGACGACCCCATGTTCAAGCTCGTCAGTCAAGTATACAAGATCGCCCCTGGTGTCTTGACCGAGCATGGCAAAACGAAGAACCCATACCCCAACGTCGATGCACACTCGGGTGTCCTGCTGCAATACTACGGCCTAACGGAGTCAAGCTTTTATACTGTCCTGTTTGGAGTCTCGAGAGCTATCGGTGTTCTGCCTCAGTTGATAATTGACCGTGCCGTTGGTGCACCAATCGAACGACCAAAGTCTTTCAGCACGGATGCTTGGGCCAAGCTTGTTGGGGCTACGCTGTAAGATATGAGTTGGATATGTTGGATTGCTTAGCGGCCGTTACTCGTGCGTATGGAGGAAACAGGGCTGCGAATCTTGAATCAATGTTGCAAGTGTATTGTCTCAATAGACGTTGATTTGGCGCCATCTTGTGTCGATAATCCGATCAGGTAACAATCGAACTTTTCAACACCTTCGCTGAAGTGTTGAGCATAAATGACCGGATACCTCAACTGCGTAGGTCGATATAGTGTTCTTGTGTAAATCAATATTGCCGAGGGCCCTCGGCGACCGACCTATGACCCACAAAAGAAGCGCGCTAACGGAGCTTACCTTACCTAAGTAACTAGGTAGTTCTATGGGGCTTGGACCCTACGTTACTCTAGTCGCACATACGACACCTCAGGCATCGGTAACTTCTGACAGAATACCCTGGCTGCTCAGAGCATACAGTCTTCGTTCCCAAAGCTCTGACATACCCCCGTCCAGCTGTTGAACATACAGTGCATAATTCGCGTCCCTACCCCGGACAAAGTGCTTCAACGTATTTCCACAGGCCGATCCAGACGTCCGTCATCCTCTGAAGCTCAAGAAGACCATTATCCTCTCTTCGAGTCACTAGCAACGAAGCTACACTTCTCCCTTGGTCAGGGCCCTACAAGTTCTCTCCAACCCAGGGATGGCAGCCCAATCAGTCACCAGTTCAAAGCCTGCGGCGCTCGAGAAGAAGCCAGTGAAGTTCAGCAATCTACTACGTGAGCACCCCGTGCCGTGCTAATGCTGGTGTGCATTATCTGATGTGATGTGATAATAGTGGGAGCTGGACTGAACATGTTTGAGTGGGTCACAATCATTGCCTCATAGCAGCTTACTCTTCAGCTAATATTCTTTCCAGAGTCACCACCTTAGGCCAGGTAATTCATTGCTGTACCTAGCCCTGGGGCGTCAATGTGCTCACGTGATTGTACTAGCCCTTGGAAGTTGTCAAGACGACAATGGCGGCGAACCGAACAGATAGCTTTGCAGGCGCCCTGGCTAGGGTTTGGGGCAGAGGTGGTGTGCTAGGATGTAAAGCGTACTTGGGGCCTCGTACCAATGCTCACGCATACTGACCTCTTTCCCGATAGACTACCAAGGACTGATCCCCTGGGCCTGGATAGAAGCCTCAACAAAAGGCGCCGTCCTCCTATTCGTCGCTTCGGAAGCAGAATATTATGCCAAATCCTTCGGTGCTTCTGATTTCGTCGGTGGCATTTCTGGCGGCATGGCCGGTGGTGTTGCTCAGGCATATGCTACAATGGGGTTCTGCACGTGCATGAAGACAGTCGAAATCACGAAGCACAAAATTGCTGCGAAAGGTGTCAAACCACCAGGGACATTTGAGACGTTTATGGATATTTACCGCAAGGAGGGGATCAGAGGTATCAATAGGGGCGTCAATGCAGTGGCGATCCGACAGACCACGAATTGGGGCTCAAGATTCGGCTTATCACGGTTAGCGGAACAGGGTATCAGGAAAGTCTCCGGCAAAGAGGATGGGCAGAAGATGGGAGCATTCGAGAAGATATTGGCCAGTGGTCTAGGTGGTGGTTTGAGTGCCTGGAATCAGCCCATCGAAGTCATTCGCGTCGAAATGCAGAGCAAGACCGAGGATCCCAAGCGACCGAAGAACCTGACTGTGGGAAAGACGTTGAACTACATTTACTCCAACAACGGCCTTAAGGGCCTGTATCGAGGAGTGGCTCCACGAATTGGCTTGGGCGTGTGGCAGACGATATGCATGGTCGCGTTGGGCGACATGTGAGCATCCTCGGTCTCTAGCTATGGAACACTGCTAACGAATCGACCAGGGCAAAGGAGTATGTCGAGAAAGTGACGGGAGAGAAGGTCACGTAAGTCATCCTTTGAACCAAGCGTCTGCCCATGTCTTCCTTGATTGTGATTGAGCTTTACGTGAAGATATGCTGACTCTGAGATCGTACAGCGCGAAGCACTGAAGATGTCCTGTCTGGCGTTTAGCGTTTAGCGTTCATAGTCTTTGTTCACTTGTACGTTATAAGCTATGAGCGTAAGTATGGCTCCGAGCATTAGCTTTGGCTGCATTGGCTTGAAGTAGATCCAGAAATTGAAGAGTGGCTCAGAGTGATCCTGATATGAGTGGTGTTTACTGTACATGATCGTAATCCTTCTTATCACACAAATGCACAGTATGACGCCAGCAAATGCAAGTTCATATCCCTGGTATCTCCATGAGGCTCCAACGCCTAAAACCTCTCCACCTGTACTCCAAAGTCATGCATCGCTAAGTGAACCCTCATAACACATCCTCAGCGTTCATTTCCCCTCCCACTAAACCTCCCCTCCTCCCCATCCCCCACACAACTCCACGCCAACTCCGGCACCTTCTTCCCCCTCCCATTCATCCTCCCCAGCAACCAATCCGTAACACTAACCACCCGACTCGTCCGATCCCAATCCCCACTCTCTCCCACATGCTCAATCGTATGCGTGAGTATCCTCCCTTCCCCATCAAATTCAAAAATGAACAAGCCGCAAAACTCCTCATCATCATCCCTCGCATCACCACCAAGCCACTCGGTAATCTTATCCACCTGCTCCGACGCCCCGATGCCGCGATAAAACACACCCATCCCCTTCCCCTTCGTCTTCGTCTTCCCACACGTCTTCCAGCGCACGATGAGCCGCTCGTTGCCGTGGTCGGGGTGGGAAGTTCGGCATCCGGTTTTGACGACGCGTTCGGTGAGGATTGTTAGGCGCACGTTGCCGACGATGGGGACGCGGCCCCAGGCCATGGGGGCGGTCCAGAGGGCGGCGTGGTAGGCGACGCGGCCGCTGACGGCGGGGAGGTGTGGGTGGGTGGAGGGGAAGAGGTGGAGGGTTATGTGGGGGGAGAGGATTTCGGGGGGGAGGGGGGAGGCGAGGAGGGTTGGGAGGCGGGATTGGAGGATGCGGAGGGCTGTGTGGGGAGGTTTGTTAGTGGTATGCTATAGTCATCTTCAAGGTGGGTAGGCTTACTTCTCCCGAGCTTCAATGTCCGCTCGTCGGGTGGGGCATGGTCGTCTTTGAAGCCGGACTCCTCGGGAGCTTGATGCCTTGGGTTGGAGCTTGTGAACCATACTTCGGGGAAGACATCGCGCTCTGTGCGGACTTGGGCGAGAGAGCGATATGGTGTGAAGACTGAGGTGTGAGGGTGGAGGGGCCTATAGCTGGTGGCGTGTGGCCGTGGCTTCGAGACATGTTTGGGAAAGCGTAGGAGGCTTGACGGTGTCTTCCTCATTAGGATCCGTGTCACCGTATGTTGAAGGTAGACATGGATGATTATAGTGCTGTTGTAGCGTAGGCTGTTGTAGTAGAGAAATCAGTTTTTATAAGTTAAATGATGCGGAATAGTTCTAAATAAAAGCTAGTTCGGAAATATGTTGTTCTAGAAGCGTTCTAGATCCTTGGCGTTTTGAAGCTTTTCGGCCCGCTTCTTCTCTCTGTCTCTGTACCATCGAATTTCTGAATGCTCAGTCCCATCGCGGACTTTTCGATACGTGCTTGAAGTTCCAGGGAACCCACTGAATACTGTTGGAGCATCTCTCGATGTTTGATTTGATCGGAACTGTACATTGCCCTGGGGTTCATCGCATGCAAGCTCCATGCGACCCAGACATGGCGAAGGGCATATCTTATGCGATATGCACCCAACGCCCGGTTTCCTCGTCCCAGAATACGATGTTCTGGCACCCTTATCGCTATCGCTTCGTATCAATTGTCTTCACCCAAATTGGTCTTCACTCGAACACTCCAGGTAGTGAAGATGACCCTGGTACTTAGCCCAAGTGACTTCGTTGCATGTATCCATCATGCCCAGAAAGTCTGGAAGAGATGTCTAGATGCGCCGGAGGAATTCCGTACTCTATCCACAGAAGTCGGAAGCCTACAACACGTTCTTGGGGAGGTGCAGGAATCTGTCTGCGGCCATGAGCTGAACCAAAGAAGCAAGAGTGACCTCAGGCAATTGATAGCTGGATGCGACGAGGTCTTGATGGAATTACAGCGCATATTCGATAAGCATAAGCGTTGGAGCAGCCAAAGCAAGAGGAGCTGGAATCGTCTCTCGTTGGGTAAAGATCCTGTTGAGAGGATACGACAGCGCGTTATTGCGATGATCGGTCTCTTAGATGCTTTCAATGTCTCTTTTGTCAGGTACGTGCTATCAGGGTTTGCGATCTGGCATGGAGAATGTCTACTTACAATACTACAGCGCCAGCCAAGCTAGGGTCCAGAAGCTCTTGCAGCAGTTACTGTTCGAGCACCAAGCAGGACTTTGCGAAGGCTCAGTGATCTCTTCTGACATTCTCCAATTAGCCGAAAAAGGAAACGAAGAAGCGTGGTTCCATATCGGACGGGAGCTGAAAGATGTTGGGATTACCTCGGTCATGATTCGTGATCACCATCAATATATCATCCGTTGGATCAGAAATGCTTTGAAGCTTGGCAAGCTCAACGAGGGTGCAGATCTGCCAAGTGCGCACTCTCACAGTTTTACCCCCATCATATATGAGCATGAGAAAGTTATTGCAATCAGCGAGGAAAGTCTCAGTATTCGAACCACAAACTCGCAGGCACACGATGTTACGGATGAACTTCAGGGTCCTAGAGAAAGCATAATTACAGTATCCGAACTGTCTGCAGACTCAGTAATTGAGTTGCGGGATGCGCTTCGGCCTGGAGATGTAACATTGAGCGACGAGCATTTGCTGCAATATAGGTGTGCGCATGTGTATTGTCAGGGCCGCCTGGACCAGCGGTATACTACGTGGTTCGGGATTCTTCTGCATGCTCGGACCGACCACTCGACAGGATGCACGCCTTGGTCAAAACAAGATCTAATTGACCCCCAACTTGCGAATATGGACCTTCCAAATCTGCTATGCGTCAACGACTCTGGCAAGTATCTCGCTTCCTATACGCCTTATACCAACATCCCAGCAGACCAGGATCGAGAGGAGGTAGCATATGTCCTCTCGCAGCTCTTTCGAGCAGTTCGAAACGGCTCAATTCCAATGGAGATACCGCAGCTTGTATATGATCTCTACTACTCCAGAAGATGCGCGTTCTCAGACTGTCGGGTTACGTCAAAGAGCGATGACGAGCACAGGTAGTACATATAGTATACACAATGGAGACCCTGACTGACTAAAGTTGGCAGACAACACTTCATCGGACATTTTCAGTCATGCGAGGCACAGTACGATAGCGACCTGACGTCGGAATCTGGTGCAGACTGCACATCTTCACAAACGACTCATAACATGGAGGCTGTAGCTCGAGTGCATAGAAGGTATGTATCTCCAAGCGAAGAATGTCCACCAAAACAGAGACCCCTCCGTGGCTTCGGAAGCCTCAAACGTCCAAAGCGATATACGCCACAGCCTTCAGCAACCGAATCACTCACAAAGTCCACACCCTACCGCACCATATTCAGCGGACAAACAATAGAATCCATGGTCGGAGGCCCCATAGCCGCTTCAACAAGAGCATCTTCTACCCCGACCACTCAAACCCAACCTTCACCACGACCACCGCCTCAATCGCACAACAAAGAGAACCGATACTCAAGACCAACAGCATTCGCACTCTTACCCGATCTTCACATCGCTCCAGAGGACGCAAAGCTTACCAGCGGTGATTACGCAGCGAGCACTACGAGAGACAGTTGTGGTTTCCACGTGAGCAGCCATATGCTCTCGGCTTCTCAGGGCGAGAGGGAAGGCGTGTTGTTCATCATGGCGTCGTTGAGGCAGACGTTGGGGATTTCGAAATGAGGATGGATGCGCTGGCGGCTGCGATGGTGAGTGGGGATGACGGGGTTTTGTATGACTATTCTGTACTCATACTGTATGGGCTTGTACATGTATCACTATGTTGGATTTACCACGCTTTGGTATGACATATCTTCTTATCCGTAGCTCTTTGGCAACGGATATCTCACCTTTCTTTTCTAGCGCCTCCATGTACGACGATGGTGCCCTTTGTGACGAGACTAGTTTTTATGCTTCACGGTCGAAAAAGGGGGTATATCTGATACCATGTCGTATATTTCGTCGGATCCTCTTTCTCATGTGATATCTATATATCAATATTAAAAGTATTCCACTCACTCACCTGCTTACTCACCCTCTTCCACCTCATATGCAGCAGAGGTTGTTTCGCGCAAGTAGTATTGTTGCGTTGGTGCGTTGGTGCGTTGGCGGTGCAGAGGGTGTGGGTTGTTTGGGTTATGTGGATGGAGGTGAATTGGGATAGGGTCTTGATTTTGTGGGGGAGGATCCGGGGAGAGACGGGTGAGGGTGAGCAAGAGGTCGAGGGGGAGGGATGGACGGGAGAGTGGTGGGATCTCGAAAGGTTAGGACCTATGGTGAGGAAGAGTGAAGAGGGGTGGGATCGATGGAAAGTGGAGAGGGGTTGGATAGCTTCTGATGACAACCAGGGGAAAAAGAGAGGAAATTCCCAAAAGTAAAGGGATAGATAGATAGATAGGGGTTAGTAGGTGACGAAGAGTAAGTTTACAAGTTTCCGTTTCTTGTATCGTATATAAGTGTATAAATCGAAAGTCGGAGGGACAACGAAGGGCAGAGTGGACGATTATCTAGAAAGATCATTCATTTAAAAGGTAAGGTACTTATGAGATACGATATCCCAGTCGCTTGAAAAAACTGCATCCTCGATGGTGTTTTTGAATATTATCTACAATTCAGTGTAATCCAGTACCATAATATTCCTATACAATCCAGTACATAGCAACCCATTTCAAATCTATCATACGTGCTAGTTTACACATCCATTGCATATATTATCAGAATCTTTCCCCCCGATTCGTGTCAATCTAGGTAGGATATCCTATTCTCTGAAACCCACACCTCCCCCCCTCCAACAAATCCCCGCAAATCCACCTCAAACAGAATAAAGACTTTCCCAATTCATACCTTTCCAACACCCCCTCACAAGCGCCAGGACGTCATTCGGCAGTGCGCCTAAACAGTTAAACATCCCACATCTATGCGCGCAAGCATGACGTGCATAATGCACCAGGCAGCCCTCGTATCTAAAGTACTATATACAGGAGACTGCACGTTTCAGTAGCGTCTACATCCGATGAGCCGAATATATTGGCAGGGAAGAGGGGGCCAATTGGGTTGAGTTTGAGGATGCGGCTCTATATGGGATATGCGGCTAGACACGTGGGATGAATGTGCAACCCTGTTGTGCCTGAGAAACATGTTTCGACGGTAGGTACGGGTACGGGATACGGGGAGATTCTCAAACTCTTGTGTCGGTTTGGTTTGGTTTGGGGATCGAGATGGGGAGTGAAGTAGCTTTCGATTTTGTGGAATGACGGCTGTGAAGTTTGCTGTGACGCTTTTGTTTTCCATTGACGCACTGAAGGCGCGCGGTTGGTTCGATATCCGAGAAGTTTGAGAATGGATGGAGGTAGGGATGATGATCTTGCGAAATAGAGCAATGGATGTGGGACTAGGAGGTTCTGGGCGTGGTGATTATAATTATTGTGTCGGTGAAGACGGTATCTATCTAGATACTTATTCGAAAATCTCTAGGGGCACGTAACTAAGGCTAGTACGAATGCGTTGCACCAATGCTAGATGCCCAAGGTAGAGGATTCAGCTGTCCCAGCGCTTCTTCCAATGAAACAGTCGAGATGGGCGCCAGGGCTCTATGCAATCGACGCGCTGCAACAAAACAATGCCAATGCCTACCAGAAATGGCACGCCCTGGAGGCTTCCGGGGTATATTCTGGGAGAGAAACACACCGAATGAAAGACGTGAACGAGCATTCAGGCATAGCTCAAGCAAGGATTATTGGTGCCCGCAAACGGGCAGACTCCGTCGACCAAACCAACCGGGCACTTGGACCCGCAGTTCATCTTCATGGGCAATTGCGATATACACGAGATGTCTAGCGTTCCATCCCAGTTGAAGTTGACCATCGAATCGCCATAATGGCCTGCTAGCGTGCAATTGAAAGATCCGTCAAAGAGCACCTCCAGGATGGCCCAGTTGTTGTTGACCACGTCTTGTAGAATCTGGTAAGGGCTGCGGGCTTTATATGCCAGCTCTTTGTTCCGAAAATTGTAAACGTGTCCAGTGGCTCGGCTCCAGTACCAGGCCATCCCGTACGAGTTCGTACACACGCTGTTGTTCCCCATCTGGCAATCGAATCCTGTACCGCCGGGCACGCTATTCTCCACATCGTTCAAGGTCTCGAACGGCCCTATCGTCGGCAAGGCCACCCAACCGTTCTGGGACATCACTTCAGAAGTCAGGTAAGTCCGAAGAGCATAATCAAGCCCTGCTACTTTGCTTGGTAGCGAGAGCGAGGTTGAACCTGACCACGACCCGCTTTCGCAGAATTTAATAAAAGTCGGCATGTCACTCATTAGCAACTGGACCGCGCTGTTGATCATCTGTGCTAGCTGATTCGTGCCGTTGCCAAGGAGCATTTCTATGTTGCCGACTTGTACATTCTGCGAATTCTGCGTGCCTGTTGGCCATAGCGCTTTAGCAGTGGATGGTGCTTGTTGTAGACTGATCGTCAAGACTTGAGCGGCCGTTCTTGTGACCAGCGATAGTCCCAGAACTGCGACTGCTATACTGGGTGCGCCCAAGAATGCCAATCCTACAGAAAGGACAGTGAGTAGGGTGAAAAGGTTGAATGTCGTTGGTTTCACAGGATCAAGGTCATTCACAAGCGCTTGGACGACAGTCTGAGCGTCGGCTTGGGCGGCTCCTAAAGCGGTGTAGTAGGTGGTGAAGAAATCGTTCACGGCTTATTTGTTGAAATCAGCTGGGTTTCCAGATCCGTCGGTGTCAACTACTTACCGTAAATGTTCTTCATGACATAGTGAGCCTTGGGCTTTTTGGCAGGGTCCATGTTGGGATCAAGAGTGCTTTGGTAGCTACAAAATTGTGCGTTGATTTGCGAGCAGTCTTGGCCCGGAGCACCTTGTGCCAGGCGAATAAAACAAGTCGTCCATACTTCGCCGGGCTTACAGCAGTCTGCTCCATCGTCGTTCTGAGCGCCTTGTACGGTGTCGCATCTGCGGGCTGTATGATTCCAACCCGTAACAGGGTCCGTTAAGTAACCAGTAAGATCAAGCTCGGCCCAGCATCTCGAATCGAAGGAAGCTTTGAGATCTGTGCAATCGTAGGTATATCTCTTGTCCAGACCCAGTAGGTTCTCTGTATTTTCAATGACAACATCTCGATTGTTCAGTGGATCTCGCAGAGGACTCCGTTGCTGTAGAGGTTCCCATTGTGATAGTGGATAGTTTCTCTCTGTCTCGGACAGCTGCACAGGTGAGGAGGCGACGATCAACGTCAAGACAGGAAGGCTAGCAACAATGAAAGAATGCCTCATTATGCGAGGGGTCATAGGGAGAGGTGACGGCGAAGAAAGGGACGTCGAGCTGGGAAGGTTGTTGATCTTCCTCGAGGATGCATAAAGTGGGGACAATAAACGCGAGATGGAAGCTGGGGAAGTGCTAGACTATATCGTCATCGACCGGCTTCAAGTCATGTACGGTTTCCTTTGGTCAGAAGGGTCTCCTTGGAGTCGTCCATTGGGTCGCAAACTGTCTTGAAACTTATTCTGTACATATTCCCAGCTGGCAGTGTCTTGCTTGGTTGGTCTAAAGGTACGCAGCCCCGTGGCGATTTACGGCACAGAACGTCTGGCTGCGCCTGTGCTGGACATGGAGATCGGCACATCGGCCGAGTTGGAGGGCTTGTCGATTGGATGACGAGAGAGCGCAGGATTCCTCATGAGTGGTGAGCCGGGTAATAAATGAAACAGAGAAACCGTCCTTATGATGCGGATCTGGCTGGGCGATTAGCGCGCTTATAAAATGCGTGGGATAAGCCAACCAGGGATTCACCCACCTCGCCCCCGATATCCGTGATTAGTGAGGAAAGGGTACTTGAAGTACTAGGGAACATTGACTGCCTTGTCAAGTACCGTCCGCTTGTACCACTCATGCGGCTCCATTGATCTGGGGTACGATCTGCCCGCATTCAATGGACAAGATCTACTGCCATCTGTAGACTGCTTCTCCAGTTGTCCCAAAGCCAGGATTCAAGAAGCCCATTCTGTGGTGAGATGGGTGTCTCTTCATCGTCCTTTAGTCTGACATAGTATGTATCTTCTTGAATCCTCCTCAATCATGTCTTGCTGGCCACATGCCGCTTTCACTGCCCGGACTCCGGATCATCAGACCTTGAAAGTTGGTTTGATATTTGGCGCCGCCGGGATCCTTTGCCTTCAGTCCATCTGTAACATTTGCAGACGCTTCAGGTTCTGTCACGCGAGACCACGGGAAGGCTCCATCCAAGCTTGGCTGGCTAATGTAAGTAAGCAGAAGCCCCAGATTAGCCGGCCTCCGGCGCCTCTCTTTAGACATCATTCCACCTATCGCACGTCTGGCCGCTGCACTATGACAGGGAACGGGACTGGCGACCAAGGCTTGTTTGAAAGCTCAGACTCCTTTCTTGGGCAACTTCATTCTTGCTAGGCCTTGATCCCCTCCCGTGGTAACCTGCGGGACTTGGGTATATTGAGCCACGAGGATGAGTGTAGTTGAATGGTTGCATAAGAGAGAAGGCCAATCTCATCTATGATCATGGGGCATTGCTGTCTAGAGTACCGAAGAACTCGACGTTGTGTTTCTGGAATTAGTCAATCAGCTCACCGATGTGCTATGACTAAGCTTATTGAATATGCACTCGCTCTCCTCATTCGTGTCAGCCTGGGTCTCAGTCTCCGACGCTATTATCTCGCTTTGGGTGTGAGCAGAAGACAACACGAATAGATGAACGATTCCAGTAACAATGTGAGACACGGTGGAGCATTTAGCAGGAGCTTTACGCACGATTGCCACCCAATAGAAATTGGCCGCAGTCTCTGAGCACAATACCTCTACCTCACACAAAGAGCATCGTATGCCGTCATTATAAAGCATGGTCAGATGGCCGCCCAACATGTAGGGAACACAGGGTTCATGAACATTAAGGGGCTACAACACATACCTCTTCAGATGATTCGAAGTTTCGGCCCATGTATTCTGACTTGCGGGCTTGCAGCCACGTAGTCGAGCTTGCCAGTTCCACGTAGATTAGTGCATGACAAGCTCGCATTGCTCTAGGTTTCGTAGAAATAAGGAGGTTAGGCATTATGATGGCACCATTGAGCACGAAGCTGTTCGAAGTGCTAGACCAGTAGAATGAGCATAGGCGGGACATTATCTGGGTTGTATCCACGAGATCGGTTATTCGCCGTATCGATAGCTATCGATTGTATATGAAAAACTCTCATATATAAAGCCAGGGCAAGTGACTCAACATGAAACTTCCGAGAATGGGGATCTGTCCATGAGGTGTTTCGTTTCCATCAAGAGGACGTTGAGTTTCATCGACTGTCTTGATAGGTTATCCCATGTTCGGCTGTACCTCGGTAAAACCCGCCGAGACGAGTACCTTGCCAGGACATGAGATAAACATCTTGGACGTAATCTATTTGGTTCGAGAGCCCGACGTGGGTATGTTCGTTGCCTTGGGCTTTCCTCAGTGCACACATACTCCGATCACCCAAGCGGGTAACGTGTGTTTGACGTATCTGTGTAGAAGCAGAATTCTCCACAATTCGTTGTACGCTCTCTTGAGCGCATGCCGTCCTTGAAACGGTATTTGATATTGTATGCCTGGATGAACAATCATAGGCGGAGTTTCATCATTATACGAGAGATCAATCCGTGGTAGGGTTTCCATCTCATAACTCTTCTGATCACAATATATAGCTCAGGGTTGCGTATGAAAATATAGGTGATTGTGGCCGTGTCCCTCAAACAATTATGGCCACGACGAGCTACACCTTCGTTAGTAGAGTGCCTTGGAATAGGTCCATCGGTACAGATACATTGGATCGCTTACTATACTAGTTTCTCAGATACTTGACTGTAAATATCATTCTTCCATTTTGAAGTAGAAGGGGTATATCTGACATTCGGATGTGCAGTCATCCAAAGCCCGTGAAAATGTGGTTGGTTTCATTGCCAATAGAACAGAATAGAATAGAGACAACTCGGACCTCAGCCGCTGCGGAACTCCTCGTCATGAAGAACATGCGTTCATATCGGGTATCCCATAAGTTTGAGCCAGCCCGAGTAGTCTTCATCGTTGAAGTGAGCAAGTATGTAAAGTATAGACCAACTTTCCTGAGCGCTGCATGAAGCTTCGGCAAGTGCGTCCCAGATCCGGTTAGCGCGTCTGGCGCTTAGAATGTGGTTAAGCTAATTCCGGAGGGAGAAGTGAGAACCATTATTGATTGTCTAGGCATCAAGAAGTAAGGACTCGCTCACACGATACTGCAGTAGACCGAATGACTACGTCAACTCAAAGATCGTGATAAAATCTGTCCTGAGCGGAGTTCTCCGATTCCTCCTAGCAGCAGCATCCCTTCCTCTTCCCACGACCACCCCAACACTTCGACCATGGCAAACGACGAGTACGACGTGAGCAGTCCACCGCCCCACTTCCTCAGTATCACACTAACCATCCTCGCCCACAGTTCCTCTTCAAAGGTACCAGCCCTCACTCAAACCTCCACCATCTAACCACCGCTAATCCCCCCTTGCCCCAGTGGTCCTAATCGGAGACTCCGGCGTCGGGAAATCCAACCTGCTCTCCCGGTTCACCCGCAACGAATTCAACCTCGACAGCAAATCGACCATCGGCGTCGAGTTCGCCACCCGCTCCATCCAAGTCGACGCCAAGACCATCAAAGCCCAGATCTGGGACACGGCAGGCCAGGAGCGCTACCGCGCCATCACTTCGGCGTACTATCGAGGGGCGGTGGGGGCGCTGTTGGTGTATGATATCAGCAAGCATCAGACGTATGAGAATGTGCAGCGGTGGTTGAAAGAGCTGAGGGATCATGCGGATGCGAACATCGTGATAATGCTGGTCGGAAATAAGAGCGATTTGAGACATCTCAGGGCGGTGCCGACGGAGGAGGCGAAGCAATTTGCTAGTGAGTGCATCATCTGAGGATGTGGTGGACGGTGTAAGCTGACGGGTGCAGGTGACAATAACCTGTCATTCATTGAGACTTCGGCACTAGACGCCAGCAACGTTGAGCTCGCCTTCCAGAACATCCTCACAGGTACCTTGCACTTTCACCCTCTCATCAAGAAAACCCCGACCTAACATCTATAGAAATCTACCGCATTGTCTCCAGCAAAGCGCTCGACAACGGCGACTCAGGTCAGGCACCCATGGGCGAGCGCAAAGTCCTCGAGATCAGCAAGTCGGCAGACACAGAGACGAAATCTGGGAAATGCTGTTGAGAGCATACAACATATGAGTATAGGTGTGTAGACATACTGGCTGCAGGCGCGGAGCGCTGCCTTGATGGCAGTTGTTTCGCGGGTTTGCTTTCTAAGTTGAGCGAATAGCGGTGCTTCGGGCTCTTTGAGACGGCGTCCTATCTAATCCTAACGATTCGGTGGATTGTCTAATTGTGCATGCATGTTGTAGGCTTAGTGGGCGTCGGGGCCGCTTGATGTTTACAATCCAAAGCATCTTATGTGAAATCCGATTCCAAATTCCACAAACGCTCGCCTTTGAGCTTCCTCATATAATGCCCAAAGGAGTAACTTCGCAGCAATCAATCATCATCGGCCATCAAGTTCACAATATCAGACCTTCATGGAAAAAGATCTATCCATTTCATCTGCTATCAACACAAATCACACCATCTAATCCACATACCCACAAAGTCCAGATTCCTGAGAACCAAATCGCTCTCCATCTCAACTATCATCTCAGCTTTCATCTCAATCGCTCCACATCTCCGCCATCAGCTCAATAAAACCCCATCGCTCATATCCATCACTCGCTTAGCTCATAACTGAACTGGGTTATCATAAAAAAACTGAAAAAGATACATTCGCTATGCACCATCCTACCACGTTCCGCATCCTCCAATCGTGAAATAGTGTCGTTTCGTGCTAAATGCAAAATCTGAATGTTGGTATCATGGTTCCTTGGCCCCAAAACGCCGTCAATGATTTCCTCATCTTCCAAGATGAAATTAGTCGGAGAGGATGAGTTTTGGCTTCCACTCCACGCCCGCTGCTTGGCTCCACTCCGCGATGAAATTGAAGCCGAAGTTGACAGCTTCCAGGCCACTCGTCATGTGCCCCATAGGCAGATTGTACCCTCGTACGTACTGATCCTTTAAGACAGTCTCTTTGCCTTTGCCGTGAGCCGAGCGACGTTCGTCGCGCTTGCTCCAGGTCTTGTGATACTGTTCCTGTAGATCCAGAACGTCCAAGTTCGACCATCCTGATCGCCAGGCTCCCTGGGCTTTCATGAAGTGGTCGTGGAAGTCATGGCAGTGCTTGTAGTACTCTTGGGCCTTGTGCTGCTCAGCCGTTTTTCCAGGGTCCGCAGCAGGGTTGCCAGACTCGCTCTTGAGGCAATGCCGGTCAAGCAGCTGCATGTCGACGTAAGCAATCTGATCTCGAATAATACCTTCCAGCTGGAAAAGAAGCCCCGAAATATGTTTGAGATCCTCAGCTGCCTCTTGCAGTTTGGTGAGGTATGGAAGAATAGAGTTCCAGGAATTACGGTCACTATAAGTTCGCTGAGTGTCCATTAGAACGAAAGCCATCATGAAACAAAGTACAGACTCTGCCCCAATCACGACTGCTCGTTTGCGTTCGTCTTGACTCATCCCATTCTCATTCTTAAAAAAGACATCTGCGTCATGCTTAAGGATTGTTGCTGTTTTCTGATACTTCGAACTTTCTGCCCGTAAATCTTCCGTTTTTGGGGATCGTATCTTATTTGGAGATGTGTATGTACGGCGTTGACGACCAGTGTCCGGAGCTGCGGGTGTACCGTTTCCCGGTAGTGGTTGAGGAGTATGAACGGAGCCTTGTCCGGACCCTGTGCGTAGCATTGCGGTTCCGTTTGCTTCGACTTTAGGAGTAGAGGTGAGATGCTTCTGGGCACTCCCCAAGTATGACAAAGCTGGTGAGCTGGTTGGTGGGGGTTTTGGAGTACTAGGCTTGTGTAATTGGTTTTGCGCCATCTGTCCGGCAGGCTTCCGTTTGCTTGATGGTTCATCAACATCGTCCTCATCGTCAACCTGGGCTCTCCCGCGCTTATTGCCAGCCTTTGGAACCTCTGGCTTAGTTTCGGTCTTAGACCCTGCTGGACGGTTAGACTTGGGATCGCCTTTGGGCGTGATCTTATCGGTGGTTTTGACTTTAGTAGCAAGCGGTGTAGGATGTGGGTCTTGTCGCTCTAGGGCCCGGCCTGGAAAGAGGGAGTTTCTGCCAGGGGTTGGTTTCATCCTCAGGTAGTTGGCAAGGTTTTTCTTGTTTGTCTTCTTTTTGATCGAAATTACGATGCGCAACCGCATCCTCTTGGGGGCATCAGGAGTGGTCTTGGGAGTGGGTGTGGGGACTCCCTTGTTGCTGCTAGATATACCATTCGAAGCTGTCCTCGGCGTGGTGGCATCATGTGAGGTAGTCTTCTTGACTGCTTGATGCGAAGCTACTACTACTCCTTTGTGTTCCTGGGGCCCTTTCGTAGGAGTCGCTGATTTCGGTATCTTTGCGACACCAACCGATCTTTCAGACGAGTTTAGGTTCTTGGCTTTGTTGACGGTCGGCGTTGTCGCACGGCTGCCCTTGGATTTTCTGATCGAACCTGAATCCAGCAAGGCATTGGACTTCGTAGCCACTAAGCTGCGGTTGGGGACAGTAGAAGCCATCTTGGCCAATTCATTCTCTATCTCGGATGATAAGGGGGACAGCATTGGTGGTAAGCGGGACATTGAAGGCTTTTTAGGTTGCATGACCGGGGTTGCTCTTTGATCTTTGTTACACGGGGTGTGTGAGACGCTCTCGGGGACTTTCACTTCGTATAACAGGGGTTCACGGTCTGCGTCAAGCTTCATAGGAGCTGTCCCCGTACTTGCTCCTTGCGACTTAACCTCCGGAAAGTTCTGCAATGATGCTGCACCTGGCTCAGGAGTGATACGAGCTTTCTTGGTTGGAGGAGAGGTGGCGTAGTGTGCGATAACTTGGGGATTCCCTGCCTCGATCATAGTGTCTGCAGATCTGCGATTGTTAGCTGGTGTTCTGCTTTATTTGGAAAGACCATGAACGTACCTCTTCTGACCATGCTGCTCAGGCTGGTGAGTTCTAGGCGTGTTATTGATATTTGTGGCGTGTTTCACACTCTTATCGTCATCCTTCACACGTTCACTCAATCCAGGAATAGTAGCAACAGTGGGAATGAGTTGCGGTGCTTTGTTCTTGTCCCTGTTCTTATAATCCGCTAATGTAATCTTCTTTCTCTTCGATGCTTGAACTTCATGAGGAGTACCATCACTGCTCGTCCGACTATACGGCTCTTCGGGTGGGGCTATCTTGCCCTTTCCATCATCCCATCCTCCCCGCGCATACATGCCGAGGATGTCGTGATCGGTGGATCGATCTTTGAAGGTGACGTACTGAAGCTCGTCTTCGCCGCGAGAAAACAGGGTGTACTTCCTCCAATTGATGTGGTTCTGCGGGTACTGTAGCCGGACGTGTTCCGGAGTGAGGGAGGTGGTTGTAGAGAGGATGTAGGGTACCTTTGGCAGAACCTCGTCTTTGAGTATGCGGAGTCTGGTATCCACTGCATGTTCGCCTTTGTAAGCTATTAGCTCCTCGGCCGCTTTGTGTATTGGTGGCTTGTGGTAAGTCTTGTTCGGGAGGGTCGACATATTGTCGATTAGAACAATGCGATGCGCGTGAAGACGACAAAGTGACGGCGACCAGCACCGTCAATCAGAGGCCAAGTGAATGCGATGTATGGCGTGAAGGTATACGATTCAATTGCGGTACTGTATGTGTAGATGAGAGTTCAGATCGTTGGACCTGGGAGCTGAAGATGCCATTCAGGTGAGGTGAGAGCTGTGAATAGTCGAAATTCCAATCAATAAGCTTGTCGCGGCGAAGTGAAGCTGCCTTCCTATTGTCATGCTTTGTCGTCTGCTGATCCCACCACCTCCTCCCAAATGGCTGTCCTGATCGCTTCAGGAACGCATCGGCGTCTTAGTCGATCAAGACAGTTTGATGACTTGAGCACTCATGCGATACGAAGCAAAGTAAACAGAAAGCTTCAAATTGTTGTGATGGCAGTATATGAACGCATGAGTCTCGCTGAAGTGTGATCAACGGAGTCTAGGGCTGCAGTCGCGGGCTGGCGATGGCAGTGGAGCTTGGCGACAACATCCAGCAGTGAATGGCCCAATTGCTTGCTGCTGAGGGTGATGTCTATGGTCTATATAGTTCAAGATGATGGCGAGATACGGCAGCACTGTGTGTAATGCATAGAATACTTTACAATACATGCAAGCATGGATCTTTATCGGCGAAGGCGGCGATCCGAGTTGGCGCCCGCAAGCTAGCCTAAGACTTTGACTTTACCTGAAGAAGACTAGCGTATGCAAGAAGATTCCGAACTCTTTCTCCTTGGCCTCGGGCGCATAAGGTACTTAGTCAACGAGGCCCCATCTCTAAGTACATAGTACACAAGTGGAAGAACCAGATTTCTCCTGATTTGTCTCTGTTTTGTCGCCTTTTTTCGAACCGACTGAGGCCTACGTGCACTCTCAAGATGGGATTCCTCAATGTATTGTCTTGAAGTGCCTTCTTACGAATTAGAACATTAATCTAGCTTTCTTGGCTCTCTGAATGTTTATGTCTTTATAATAGTTTCCACGTCATCCCAAGGTCCATAGAGTACCATGCTAGTTACTCAACTTTGTCACGATGGATGCTGTTGAATTTCCCGATTGGAAGAAAATAGGTTGGCATGTGGGTAAGAGGTTGAAAGATATCCTAAATCCACCGAGAGATACGGGGCCATCGAAACAAGAGCGTCAAGCTCGGCGACTCCAGGATGGGCTACAAGGATTTGTCTACTTCGATGACTTCGACGAAGTTGAAGCGTGGACTGAAGAGATCGTTGACCCGATTCAAGTGTCAAATACACCACTCGAAAAGCGCTCAACGCAAAGGGTACATGATCAGAAGTGGCCTGTCACCTCTGTTCTAATCTGTCATGATTACAATGGTTTGTTTTTCCGTATCTGCTATAATCCCAAACCTGGGCTGAGACCATGTAGGGGGCTATCATGATTATGAAAGCGTGCGCCCTTCTTTCTTAGCAAACAAATTATACAGCTGCAATTATCTCCGATATATTGATACATTCGTCTATTTCTCCCATAAGCTCGTCTGTGTCCCACCACCAACATGGTCAAACACGTTGCATCGCAATGGGGTAAAGGTTTTGGGCACGTTCCTGATTGAGCGCCACACGCCTCATATAGAGAAGATACTCGAGCAAAAGAACGGCTCTTTCACCGTAGCCAAACAATTGGCAGCAATGGCTCATGCTTATGGCTTTGATGGCTGGCTGCTGAATATTGAAGGGGCATTCCCCAATCATACTGAGGACTACTTGAAAAGATTGACAGGGTTCATCAGCAGTCTCAAGAGTCTTCTTAGGCCTGTAGATAAGGTCGTCTGGTACGATGCATTGACATGTGATAACAAAGTGGTTTATCAGAATAGTATGACCCCAAAGAATGTGGTCTTCGCGCTCGCGGCAGATGCCCTGTTCACCAATTACAAATGGACTATCCCTAAAGTGGAAGAAGCGCGGAAGCTCGCAATGAAGCAAGGACTGGAGACTGAAGCCATCATATTTGGTGTCGACGTTTGGGCCCAAAACACGAATATGTCTGGTCCCCCACGGATCACGTTTCCCTTAGAAGGTGGAGGCGGGACCAACACTGGAGTGGTAAGTGATCTGCATGTTGTATAAGAATTGAAGGACACCTCAATGTGGTTCAGGGTAGGGGCCTCGCCGGAAGTCACTGACCACAGAGTCCAGGCTTTGAGTGCACTTGCGGATCGAGGCTTTTCCACGGCAATTTTTGGACCCGCGTGGACTCATGAGCATTTCTCGTTATGCTTATCATCATCAGACTCGTCAAACGCGGATTCTGTGCAACTCTCTATGTGGGAAGGGTGGCCCCTGCCAGCTGAGCTTGCCTGCGACTGCGGTGAGGGAAAGCCTCACCATACCGGTCTCTACCAAGCGAATCCGATCTCAGCATACGCTCGAGAGTATCCTGTTGGATCGGCTACCTACTTCGAAACAGATTTTCAAACGGCTTTCGAAAGGAAAATGAACAAGGTGGGTCTTCGAGGCTCACACATATACCATCTACTGATCCTCCAGCGGTTCTAGGGCGAAATGAGCTATGAATCAAAGTTAGGATCTCAAGCCGTCTTGCCGAAGTGTATTCCAATGACAGCCTCCGAGTGGCAGAAGGCCTCCACACTACCTGCAGTACGCGTCATATATGGCAAGGTCATGGACTTTCCTTTGAGAGGTCTTACACTGCAGACAAAGTTACTGGGGAAGCCTAGAGAACCACTTGCTCCGTTCACCGATATGCCATCAGATCAGGTCTCTCGTCTATCTCTCTTCAAATTGAACATGTCTGCTGATGGTTCTCTCGATGCACATATATCGCACAAAGGAAACCCAACATATTTTGATGCAGAGATGGGTATTTACTGCGCCTACAAGGGCCCGTTCTCCGATGCTCTTGAATACCATCAATTGCCAGTGGAGTCCCGCAATTATGACTTAGTTGACACTGTAATCACGCTCGAATCCGAAATTGCTGATGCCCGTTTTGTCGAATTAGGTTTCTACTGCTCAGGATCGCTTGAAGTTTTGCAACCAGCGACCCTGCGCCAAATATCTAATATCACCATAAAGCCCAAGGAGCACCCGAGTGTGAAACCTATCGCATGGAACATTGTTAATCCGCATGTCATAGAAAAAGGGCATGCTGGACATCGCCAGAAAAGGCTTGCTTGGGAATTGCAGGCACGGAACGAGCAAGGTTCGAAATCCGTAGAGGGTTTGCCTTGGAGCGTGACTACTGGCCCCTTTTCGTACTTCATTGTGTCTACACAAAGGCGGGAGCTTGGGAGAGCATATTGCACAGAATTCTGCCTTCATGAAGCTGATTTCGGTGAACCAGATGAAGACGAAGCAGATGTTGAGGTGGAGGTGATTGTTCGTGGAATACTATTCGGAGGTGGCGATGTGAGGAGTGACCCAGTGCGGATATCTCTTGATTGGGTGGTCTTATGATGTCGCATTATCTCAACCCATGGAATCTATACACCATTCGGTTTTACTTGTGGGTAAAAGCAAGGAGAGGCTGCCAAAAGGTTGTTAGCCTGTAGTATTAGCTAGTGCCGAAGGCTGGCTGACTGTCGTGCATTTATCCTCCGAAAGGTATACCCTGAAAGCCGGTCACTATCAGCGTCAGTTTTATTACAACACACATCTCGTTGTCGATATAGAATATTCTTAGTTAGCTCGATTTATGGAGATCCTTGGCACTCCGGTTGGCCACAATATCAGTCGCGCACTCTGCCTCCAACAATGGCCAATTGATGATTCCTTCAGACATCAGGTCTCCTGATTTTGTCAAGACCCAAGCATAAAAAGGCTGCCGGACCGGATCCGGCGCACACCGCAGCTATGAACATATTCCGTATCCTGGGTGCGAGGTTCCTGGCGTCGAGCTTTCGATTCTCTGCTCAGAAGCTGACAGCAGTCCCAATCCACAGCGGATCTCTCCCACCTAGTCTCAATCCTCATACTTCTTCAGAAAATGAGATCGTCACACGTGCGTCTCTATCCCCAAGAGCGCGAGCGCTGGTTGCTAAAGCTGGACCCAGAGCTGCTCAGGCATATCATTCAAGTCGCAGGCATTGTATATGATCGTATACTCTACAAGATATTTAGGTGAGCTAGCAAGTAGCTCGTGTAAATGACGGTGGCAGGCTACCTAGGAAGAAACTCATAGTACGGGACAGATATCTTTTGGACCTTCACCTCCGGCTCCCTCTACAATACGACATTCAAACTCCTCTTCTTAGGCTCCCAGGCGTACACGATATACCTAATGCTCAATGACTATAAACCCACCCACGATCCGAACATCGACACGCTACAAGTGCAGTACCTTCTCGGTGGGAGTGCGCTGCTTGCAGTCCTCTTCCCCTACCGCTACGAAATCACCGAGGTCAGCTTCCCGACCCCCGTGCCTCACATCGGCACATCAGATTCTAGCGGTGTATACTAAGCCACCTGTTGATACAGATGCTATGGGCCTTCTCAATCTGGTTGGAATCCGTAGCCATCCTCCCACAACTCTTCATGCTCCAACGAACCGGCGAAGCCGAAACGATAACGACGCACTATCTTTTTGCGCTGGGGCTGTATCGGACGTTGTATATCCCGAATTGGCTGTATAGGTACTTTGCAGAGGGGTATGTGGATCAGATAGCCTGGACTGCAGGCATAGTGCAGACGGTGCTATATTCGGATTTCTTTTGGATTTATTATACCAAGTGAGTGCCCTCCGTCCGGCCCTGGGATGAGATAGATTCGAGTGTAACGATGCTAAATTTGGGACCAGGGTGTTGCAGGGCAAGAAGTTCAATCTTCCGGTATAAGGTTCGCATAAGGAAAGGAAGGAAAACCATCTTACATTCCGGCCAGCGTAGCCGTACTTGCATATCGGTCGCTTCCTGCTATGTATCAAAAGTCCCATTCAGCATTCATCAGATACCCTCGGTGTACTCTAGGCCGATAGACCACTGCTTTACATATTTGCCGCGAAGCTTGACGATGCAGCGCACGACGTACTCTCCGCGCCAGCATGCCGATAACGAAATAGCTTCTATAACTTACTACTGTAGAAAGAGAAACCCGCGGATACGTTGCTAAGAACGCTATCAGCAACAGACTCACCACCAAGTCACACTCCATCAAAACTACCATTATAACATACAACGACACCAAACTCTCCAAGCCCCCGCAAACCCAATGTAAACCCAAAACAAACTCCACACCACTCTAACAATTGCGAAAAGCTCCGCGCTCTCCACGAATAAATTCCTACTACATTCCCTACCTACTTTATATAACATCCCCATTCAACAAGTAAGGTACTTACCCTGCAAAACTCCACACATGACCCTCTCATCCCCATCCCCAATCGACTTCTCATTCTCATCCTTCTCCACATCAACAGAAAAACGATACAGACCTCACCATCCCGTACCCATCCTACAGGACATGACGTCGGCATACGAACCCAAACCAAACCAACTCTACAATCCAAGACACTCTATGAACCCACTCGTCTGCTCAGTATCCTATCCTATCGAGTGAAATGATACCAAACCATCCCACCCCACCCCAAACCATCCCATCACACTCCACCCCACCCCACCCCTTCCCCAAAACACCACTCCACCACAACCTCCCTAATCATTCTCCACCTTCCACACCACATCCATCCCAACAACTTAATCCCCCTCACATCTCCAACACCTCCACCAACCCCAACCATTCCCATCTCCTCCCGTCATAGTAACAAAATCAAAATCAACCCTCCTCCAAACCTCCCCCACTCCAAACCCATTACAAACATCGATAGAATACGCAAAAAAACCAAGTTAAGAACAGGGCCACGCATCACAGATCACCAGCTTTTCGTCTAGTACCGACGATATTTGCATTTTGAAACTGAGGTGGGCGTTTTACATGGGCGCGAAAGGAAGACCGTTATCGGCGATGATGGAAATTTCTATATCGCTTGGCATGCATGCATGGTAGATGTCAGAGGTCTCGTTAATGGCGCAGGACAGGGGGCTTTCATAAGATGAGAGGATTTTACTATACAGTAAAAAGGAGAAAGTTGCCATCGATGCATTTGAACCATCGCGTAGCAATAATGCGATTCGAAAATGATCTTCTTTTACCGAATAAATAGAACTCTCCCATCTCAGTGGTTTCATTCACCAAGCCCACTCTTCGAGCCTGTCCCCAGCCGCAATATACAGACTCGTCTCGTTTCCCCAAGCCTCACCATCGACGATTTTCACGCACCTCGCAGTCCCCATTAGCTTCTCCCGGCTCAGTCCGCCTCCAGGCCCCGCCTGCAGTTCCCTTCCAGTGCCCGCATCGAAAAGCTGCACCTTCTCATCATCCGTACCGGCTGCGATGAGATCCCCCTTCACATCGAATCCTACCGCCGTACCATTAAGATCCTGATTCCTGTAAGCCGGAAAGCCAAGCAACGGCTTCGTTGGCGCCCTCGATTGGGAGGAGTAAGGAGATGTCAGGAAGCGCAGATCGTACGAGCAGAGCTGGCTCTCGATACCTGCCACCACGATCACGTTCTCGTTTTGCGCTCTCGCGTGCGCGATGGAGCTGGCGTGTTTGATGGGACAGCTGGTGCTTGCTGGAGTCGCAGAACGGATGTCCCAGAGGTGTATGTGGCCAGAGCGGCAGCCGTTAAGGAGGGTGTTCTCGGTAAGCCAGTCGAGAGCTAGGACATCCTTTTCGGCTGCTTTGCCGTCAGAGTAGGGTGCGAGAAATGACATGGACTGCGAGAACGACCAGGATGATTCGGTTGGCGTGATAAGTACTATGCTAGAAGAAGTGCCGACAGCGAAGTCAGAGTGGGAGGCAAGGGGCCGGGCGGAGGAGGACCAAAACGTGGCTCCTGCCACCCTGGACCGACGGAGGAATGAAATGTTGCTAACGTAGTTGAAGGTGGTTCGAGTACGTGTGGTCGATAAGGTGGGGCAGATAATGGATTTTGGGTGTGGGTCTGCGTAGTCGATGATTGTTTCTGGGGTGGCCAGTGTTGTGATGTGGACACACGCTGGTCTGCTTCCACCCATAGCGGTTGTCCTAAGGGCGAAGGCATTAGCTAACCATATGCGACGACAGTCAATCATCAAACAAGTTTGCTGCAATTAGGGGAGTTTAATAATATCCCATGTCACAACTCCCGACTCCAGCAATCTCGTATACCCAGTGCGGTGCGGAAGGTGCTGTAGATACTTATGCCTCACCAACTCGTGTCAGTAGACCCTGATATCTCACTCCAAATTGGCTCGATATTTGAGGCATGTGACCCCGTAGTCTTACCTTCTTTGATGGACTAAAGGAAGGATTCTCTGGTAAATAAAGTGGTGAAGACTTACAGGAGCATCCGCGATGGAGAAATAGCCAAAGAGCAGATCTGCGCATCGTTATATTTCACACTCCACTCCAGGAAAATGAAAGTCTACCTCAGAGTCAAGAGCAATCTCAGTCGAACCCCTCAAACAGTTCACGCGCCCGTCCTCACGCTTACATACTGGAATCGCATACCTACCACCACATCAGCCTCCAAGGCCACAGCAGAGCACAAGGCATGAAAGCATAAGGTATGGAAACCCACGCCAACACATCCTGTCGCTCTCCCATTCCCTCCGATACTTGAGTCCCCGCAAGGATGAGACCTCCCGTAGCGTCATCGTAGGCGAAAAGGGCACTTGAGCCTCTTGCTGTCCCTAATGATCTTCTCCGCAGAAGTTGGGCCCACGCTGCGCGCCCACCATCAAAACTCTCACCCATCTCCCTCCCAAGGCCCACACTCCCTCCAAGTAGATGGTTCCTTAGTCTCGGACGGTCGATTGTAGTCTGCAGCATCCTTAAGTCGTACGCTTTGTGTCGTTTTCGAGAAACCTGGTCTTCGGCTTCTCGTTTGAGAGACTCCTCCGAGTACTTGAAGCCGGCGGGAGCCACATGATTCGGTAGAATCTTGAAATACTTCTTCTTGGGCGCATCGTAGTAGTAGCCCGGTATGGAAGGGGCGGGCATTATTGTGAGCCAAGCTCGGCTTGAGGATATTGAATGGATACACTAGTAAAGATGTAGATTGAGTGACAGTGTCATACTTGATGGGTATAGCTTCACACTGTCTTTTATCAGGACGAGTGCAAGTTGAACGCTGGATGTTGGTCTCGACTGATGTCAAAGTTGAGGTCGGGATAAGCATCGTTCCTTCCCACTCGATCTTTTGGCCCTTCGTTGGGCAAAGAATCCCTTGGAGCTAGATTAGAGGTGGCCGCAGAGCTCCTTGAGTCAACATAGACACAATACAAAACTCGCAAGGTAGATGCATGGTTGTTGTTGAAGGAAGAGTAACTTATATCCATATCCGCAATTCAGAAGCACTCGCCAAGGCGTAAATAAAGACCCCTAACGATATCGGCAACTGAATTCACCACTACACCAATGACTGCACAGTGACAGGGAAGCTGATGCGTATCAGGATGATTCTAGACCTCATTCCTGCATCTGGGTCACAAATTACTTTCATGCGCCTGCTCCCAAATCAATGCAGCATTATATGGCTCGACCTAAGTCTGTATTAACACGAAGTGGAGAGTAGTATATACATCAAGCTCAGCAACTCCCAGCCAATGCCGCTTGACAACAAGTCAATATACAGTAACTACCGATGCACCCCCCTCAAAGTACCTTATCGAAAGCTGGTATCAACGTCTGCGCCAACCAGAAACTAAATACCAGTTTCGGCCCCGTCATTAGCAATTTTGGTGTCAGTCCCTTGAAGAATGAACCGAATCCTTCGTGCTTCGCCATATTGCTCAGAATCTTAAATCCACTTTCCGGGTTCTCGAAATTCCGATTTTGTATGCGTGTTTTGATGACGTCGAGGGGAGCAGAAACAAGAAGGGAGGCGGAGGCACCAGCGATAGAAGCGACGAAATTCTGCAGCCATGATGCCGAGTTATAGTCCTCAAGTTTGTAGAAGTATTGCTTCGCGGCGGCACTACCACCGAAGAGGGCGAACGAGCCAGGTGCATTCCTCGCTGCTGTCCACCCAGCGCCACGGTACAACCCCATTCCTTCATCGGCTACTATCCTAAAGACGCCGCGACCTCTGAATGCTTCGGGATTTGTTTGTCGCTTGATTTTGAGCACGTCGAGGGGAAGGAGAACGATTTCGCCGATGCCTATTATTGAGCCGGCAGTTGCGTGCATGATGGCTTTGCCAGTGCCTTTGCCGAAGGTCCTGTCGAACTGGTCGCCGTGGTGGAGAGCTAGGTAGTCACGAGCGAAGGGCTGGCCACCGTATTTGTATATTCTTTGCAGTATCTGAAGGTATGTCAGTTTTCCTCTGGCATATGCACGCTCTTTCCTACTGGAGACGCACCTTGTATCCCGCGGCATATCCTAAGCCTGGGAATAGGGAAGTAAATTTCTTTGATATGGTCTCGTGTGCGCTGTTACGGAATATGACTTCGTTGAGCCTAGCTGCTGAGGCGACCTTTCCTTGGTTGCTCATCAAGCGTTTTGCTATCGTGTCGACAGGATGGAAGATGGCGAGCTCTGCGATTCCAGCGGATCCTAGACTGTCATTAGGTTGTTTTTGACGGCACTGCGAGCTGTAGGATAGATACCTGAGCCTAGAAGCCGAGCAGTTGCTGACTCTTTTTTGAACTCTTTCGCTGCAGACCCTGCAACTGCCTGCACAACTTGGGGCGCCATTGCGGCTGGCGGCTGAGCCTCTCCGTTGATACAAGCACAGTACTCGATATGATTGTTTCAGACCTTTATAACCTCTACAGCTTCACTGCATACTGTTCTAGGGCTGGTTTGTAAGATCGTTGACTGTAATTTGACCTCTCCATATGATTCATCACTTTTCTTGAATGACCTCAAAAAGTCCAAGACTCTAGCGTCGCGCTTCTCGGGTTCGACCGCAGCTAGTGGGAAGGGGCCGTGCGCCACTGTAGCTGCCGATCTGTTGTCGATCTGCTTTTCCCTATTGGATCTCGGCGATTCGCTGTCAGTCGATAGTTCCCAGCCATTTCCCTTCCAGCCTCCACCAACTCTCCCAACCTCACGGGAGGCTCATTTAACATACACTTAAATGCGCATTCTTTGAGTGACACACTCTCAATTCCTTTCATATCATGTCCTCCTGGTTGCGCCGACTATCTCGAGATCGCGCATCAAAGGACGAGCGAGATCTACCAATGCCTTCCCGTCCCTACTCCGACAACCCAAATAGCGTCGGCAACCAGCAAAGTCCACCTTTCAAAGACACACAGTACTCCAGCGGCTTCAATTCGCAAGACAAATTGCAACCCTACAGACCTTCTACAGCCGGCGACCAAGGGTACAACGCGACACCGCGCGGCCCTCCTGCGATTTCAGGTGACATGTCACATCGGCCAATTACCTCCAGCATGGAACCCACGCCAGATCCATTGACCAAAGCGTTCAACGATGCCATCAGACCCTTCCAGAATCAAATCGAGGATCTGAAGAACAAGCTCGAGGATGCGCAATACCAATTGGGACAACTGGAGGATGAGCGTGCGGACATGCATGCTTGGATTGACAAGCGCGGACTCAGAGCAGGTTCGTACCATCCCAATCAATCTTCCAATCACTTCCATTAATAGTTCTCTTTTCCACAGACGTCCCCCCATCCATCGCGCAAGCCATGAACAGCGATCCCACATCCGCGCAGACGCTCAACTACCAACTCGACCGCAAGATGACCGTCCTCAACCACGACCTCCACCGCCTCCAAGACTCCCTCTCATCCCACCTCCCAACCGCAACATTCGCCACAACCCTCGCCCAGCTCATCCCCTCCATCGAAGACCTCTCCACCCTACCTGGTGGACCCCCATTGGCCTTCGAGCTCATCATCAAACTGGGCGGCAACCTGAACTCGCACGGCGGAGACGAAGGCTGGAACAACGACGCCGACGCCAGCAGCCGAGCAGACTTCTACGCCCGATTGGACGATTGCATGCTCGACGTGGTCAAGATGCGATTGGCGCCCGGCAGTCGCGAGGACCCTCCGTGGGTGGTGTCGAGGGATATCAAAAGACTCGAGAAGACGGGCGCGTTCTTGAGGAGCAAACTCGGCTTGCAGCAATACTTCCCGAGAAGTCTTACCGAGATGAAGAGGGGTGATCCGCAAAGGGTTGGTGCAGGTCCCGAACAGTATGAACAGTGAGGGACCAGTGGGTCCAGATGGCCGAACCATGGTTCTGAGCGGTAGGCGGGGCGAGCCAGATTTACGACTTCTTTTTTAAATCTTATGATGGATACGTGAAAAGCAAGCGCATATGGTGTTGGTATACAAATCACCATGATGGTTTCTATTTTTTCGTTCATTTCGGATAAATATGTAGGTTGGTCACGCGATGGCCGGCAGATACTTTTTCTAATGCAACATACATATTCTTGCATCCATCCACTACCCGATCGAATCCGACTCCTCTCGAGTATGCATGCACAAGGTGAATTGGATAATTCAAATTTCAGCAAAGGAATTATTTTGGTCCTTCCATGCCGTTGTGAGTTTGACGACGATATAATTTCGTAGATACTTCCATCGCGCGCGATGTTGGCCCCTCATAGTATCAGCCGACACCGTTTGCTGCTGTCGGTCTATTGTTGATTTTTTTTATCAGGGAGGTCCTCAGCCTGCCAGCTTGAAGCTTGAAGCTGGCATATGGATTTAAATTTGGATCATATAATGAGATATACTCAGCGATAAGTACACCATAGATCAGTCAGTATAACCCACAGATAAACCTACGAATATGCCGATTTTAAAAGGTGCAAGCTCGTAAGGCATGGATCATAGGTAATGTTATAGAGGGGGGAGGAATATTACTATGGTAACATTTTAACTTTGGGAAACGGCCGTTAAAGATATTCGGAAGATATGTATGACTGATTGATAGTCTGTATTATATTTAGGGTCAGGTTTGTTGAATAGTATGATGTTAATGAGTTATCTGCACGTGATTTGGGTGTAGTGTAATAGTATTATGATAACTAATGGATGGATGTAGCTATGTAGAATGGAAAGACTATTATGAGAAATCTCTACTAGTCCGCTAAGACCCCCTAACTAGTCCTAATTAGTAACTACTGAGGTTAACCCAGCCTGAGTTCTAACACTCCCTCTTAGATTAGTAATAATAAGGTAGTCTACCTATTATTAACTACTATATCTAAATACCCTTATATTTTACTTAGAGATAGTCCTAATTATTATCTAGCTAGGCCGAAGTTAATAGGGCTAATAGGTTTTATTAGTAGATTAGTATATTAGCCTTTAGTATTAACCTATTAAAGACGGATTTCTTTAGTTTTAGAAATAAGTTAATATACTAAATAATATCTTATTTAGATATATTTTATAGTAGTATAATTAATTAGGTTAGTAGCTAATTTTATAGCTACCTAGTTATTAATACTTAGGAGTACTAGTACTACTCCCTTATTATACCCTAGCTCTTTAAGTATAGGGCCTAGATATAGAGCTTCTTTATATACCTCTACTATAGTAATATATTTAGACTCGTATATAGATATTACTACCAGCTTTTATAATTTAGATTACTAGGTAATAGGGCTATTAAATAGTTTATAGACGTACGCCCTAGTAGAATAAGATATCTTATAATTATTATAGTATAACGCGTTAATAAAACCTTCTAGGCTATTATTATTACCTAGTTAATAGATAAGACTATTATCGACTATTCCTAATAGATAATATAATACCCTTTTCACCGTATTTATATATTACGGGGTAGGGTTATTAAGTAAATAACTTAGGTTACTAATAGCGTATATAATATCTAGCCTAGTTATAATACTTAGCTAATTAAGTACTCCTATAAGAGACTAATAAGCCTCCCTTTTAGATAAGGAGGCTATATAACCGTTAGGAGCGATAGCGATATTAGCCTATTATATAAGCGACTTTGCTAGCGAATATTTTTCTATGCCTAGTTATTTTAATAATTACTTAATATATTTTATTCAGTTAACCTAAATAGAATAGTTATCTAGATTTCTAATAATATTTATTCCTAAATAGTCTTTTAGGTCTCCTATATATTTAAAGTTAAACCTCTTATTAAGTTCCTTTTTTATCTAGGTAATTAGGTCCCGATTATATGCTATAAATAGTAAGTTATTAACGTATATTATAATAATAACTTTTATAATAGTATTAATAAACACGTAATAATTATACTTAAGGCGTTTAAAACCTAGAGACTTAAGTACCTTATAAAGGGTTTTATACTATTTATAGGAAGCTTATTTAAGGCTATATAGAGCTTTATTTAGTCTATAGGCGTATCCTTATTTACTATTAATAAAGTAGTAAGGTTACTCTACCTAGATTTCTTCCTAAACGAGTAATTCTAAGAAGGCCGCGATAACGTCTAAATACTTAATAACTAGCCTATATTTAGCTATTAGGGCTAGGAGGAGTCGTTATAATAATACCTTTAGGGTTAATAAGAATATCTTATTAAAATTAATCCCCTTAATTTAGTAGAAGCCTTTAACTACCTACTATACTTTATATTAGGTTATTTCACCTATTAGCCTATATTTATAAGATAAGACCTACCTCCCTAGTAAGATATATACTTTATAAGGTAGTTAATATAGTTCTTACTATATCATCTACTTATCGTAATTAGCTAATTCTTCTTCAGCGGTAGCGAGCTATTTATCTTTATTAGGTCTACTAAGAGCTATATCTATTAACGTTAGGTAGGGATACTCCTTAGTACTAGTAATAATATAGGTAAGTATAGCTCTAAACCTATTAGGGTTATTAGAAGACTTTATACCCCTCTTATTTATCTAGTTATAATTAATCCGTAGTTTATTATAAACAGAACGACGAGATATATTAGGAATAATTCTCTGAGATTTATTATTTTAAGTTAATTATTTATTAATAATAGCTAATAGTATTATAGTAGTAATTTAGCGTATTAAACTATCCTAACTATTCTAATATTAATTAGTTAGTAATTCTAACTCTACTTAGCTATTTTTAGTAGTCTAATTATTTAACTTATTCTAATTTAATTTAGGTAGATTATCCTAATTACGTCTATTTAGACTAGTAGGCCTACTTATATTATTAGTTAGGCCTAATATTAATTAGCTAGATAGAGAAGTTATTACTAATCTATTACTAGTATTACTAGTATTATTAGGATTTTTACTATTATCTAATACTCCCTTAATACCCTATTAATTAGGGGGTAGTTACTCCCTCTAAGGCCTAATTACCGCTATCTAATTAGTTAGTCTAGAGCTAGCCTAGGAGGTCTATTATATTATTATTATTACTAGAGTCTCCCTCTATTAAGAGCTTATTATTATCTATTAATAATATAGCGGCCCTTTTATTAAATATTATATATGCTAATTAAGTAATATATTATCCCTTAATATCTTATTATTATAACCGAGCATAGGTATACTTACAGGTACAGGCACCTATGGATTCTTGGGACCGGGGTAGTGGTAATTAGTGCCGAGGTAGACTAATTATAAGAGGTTAGGGTGATCGGTTACTAATCACGCTGATTATAGGAAGTCTTAGTAGAGTTTCCTTCTTCTATATAGTCACGGTCTTTACCTATAGTTTAGGAGCTTCGTGCTTAACTTAAAACAGTTATTCTCTTAACTAAGTTACACCTATCCCAAGGGGATACCGAACAGTGATTAGGTTCTTGTGTTATTACTACCGCTAGCTCTCTTTACCCTACTTCTCCCTTGCCGTTAGACGGGATCGTAACACTTATACGCGGTAGATACTCTTACTATTATAACTAAGGAAGTAGTATTTAATAGCCTTATTATCTAGTTTTTTCTTATTTAGTAATATATTAAATAAGTAGTATTAATATCTAAATAGCTTTAGGTATATTAATTAGGGTTTATAGCTATATTATTTCTTGAAGGGGGACTTCCTATCCTTACTAGGTATAAGGTTCTTAATATAATTAATATAGTAGATAGCCTTACCCTAGAACTCTTATAATAGTCCGGCGTTAATAAGAACTATTCTAACTTTACTAAATAGTATCCGGTTCTTCTATTTAGTAATCCTATTTTAATAAGGGTTATAAGGAGCTAATAGGGTAATAAATATCCTATATTCCTAGAAGATTTATTAATATTTATAGCCCTAGACTAGTTTATTATCGCTTTAAATAAAGGCCGTTTTATACCCCTAGTTATTCTAATATTTTATTTAAAACTCGAGTTTTTATAGTAACTTAGCCCGACTAGTTATATAATCTATTTAGGTAAACCCTATTACTTTATATATAGATACTATTACGTTAGTATACCCCCTAAAGGTAGTTATATAGCTTACTAACGCTAGGTTAATATGCTAGTATTAGCTAGGGATAGTAACTCTAGCTATTAGTATACGTAAGGGTATTTAAGTAATTTTCCCTGATATATAACTCTTATATAGTTCCTATTTCTTGTACTTTTATAAGCGATTAGCGGCCTTATAATTAATATTAGTAGTATATATTATAGCCTTTATAGCCTCTATACTAATATATCTATATCTCTTATACTATTAGGTCTAAGACGTATTATTCTTAGCTAGGACTATTAATTTAAGGCGGAATACCCTTATCTAGTTAATTTATATAGTATCTAGCTAGTATATATAGTTATATAGGAAGGCTTATAGTACCTCCTCGCCTTATTTATTATAGAATATATTCTTCCCTCTACTACTAGTATATATATAGCCTTATAGGTCTAGTTATATAATAGATAGAAGGTTATATTTAATATTTAGTACGTAATAAATATTAGTTAGTAAGAATTCGCTAATCTTATTATTAATAATTACCGGGATTAGTACTATTCTAATCCCTTTAATACTTACTAGTTTACCCCTAGTTAGTCCTAATATAGTATAGTTCTATACTAGTAAATAGTTAGTAAACTTAGATCGGTCCTAGAAGATATACTCTTAGTCCCCTAAGTTAATAATAATCTTATAGGACTTATTATTTTATTATAGGCTATACTTAAAGTAAGTAGTATAGGATTTATCCTATTTTTATTTATCTAGGTTTTATCTACTTTATTAATAACTAGGACCTCTATTTTAATACTATTATTTATTCTATACTTCTAGATCTTTCTTTATTTTAGGAATAAATCCTTCTAGTCCTAGCTTTAGATTAATATACTAGTAGTCTTTTATATTATACTAGTAGCTATAGAACGTATATTTATTATTATTATTACTCTAGCTCTTATTACTAGGCTTATTTTAATATTAGCCTTATTTTAGCTATTTACTAAAATTACTAGCGTATACCTTGAATTCTTTAGTCTTTAAAGGCATAAACCTATTAACTAATAATGTAGTAATATACTTAAAATCTTATAGCTTACCCCTAGATTAAGCGATCTTAGTAAGGGTATAGACTACTTCCTTTATCTCTTCTAGTAGGCCCCTCTTAAAGACCGCTGTCTAGAAATCTATTTCTAGTAGACTATTTATTTATAAAAGCTTATTTATATACTCCTTAAATTTAGCGAGGTAGGTATAAAGGTCTTTAAATTAATCTAAGTAAAGTTTATATAAGGCGAAGTATATTACTTTCTTAGTAGTATAAGAATCTATCTTATATAATAACTTTAATTTAGCTTATACTTCTTTTACTATTATCTAAGTTTTAATTATACTATAAGCTAACGGCGATATAGTAAGATAAATAGCAGTAAATACTCGCTCCTCTAGATTAATATACTTTTCCTATTTTTCCTTATCCGCCTCCTTAATAGGTAGTTTTACTCCTCTAGTAGTAGGTAAGTTAGGGTTAGTTAGCGGTTTATACTCTAGTCTTATAACCCTAAATACGCCGTTAACTACGAGTAATACGCGTATAATAATTTCCTATAATTTATAGTTCTTAATACCTTTTAGCTTCTAAATTTTATAATAGTTAGATATAATAATACCTATTATAAATAGTTCTAGGAATATTTCTTCTAGAGTAATACTAAGTCTTAGTAAAAAGCTTATTATATAATTTATATAGTTCCTAGGTTACATAGAACCTAGGCTTATAATCTATTAAATAGTATAATATTAATAAGTTATCTATATATAATTTAAGTATAGTGTAATAGTATTATAATAATTAATAGATAGATATAGCTATATAGAATGGAAAGACTATTATAAGAAATCTCTACTAGTCCGCCAAGACCCCCTGACTAGTCCTGATTAGTAACTACCGAGGTTGACCCGGCCTGAGTTCCAACAAGGTTCAGGGAGTAAACAACCATGCTATGCAGACAGACAGTCTACCATACCACGAAATATGTCGTAAATCAAAACAATTATATGAGACTTGCGTGAACGCCTTGGAAACCGCCTTCTACCTGTGAAATAAGAGCGCGATAGCTAATGCTAACGCCTGAAGACGATATAGGGTGTCGCAGTATAATAGATAATGTAAGGTAGGCCATGACGAAGCACGAACTAGTCATTGCGCGTTGTACCATACGTGATGCAGTTGAGAGCCGGAGAATGTATATGTTTGTTCGCTTCGTGAGGGAGCCGAAGCTGAAAGATGGCTTTGATGGGTGATGACTCCGCTAGAGCGTCTCTGGGAGGCATTGCTCATGTTGAAGCGCTCCTGAAAATTACTGTTGTGGACGTGCGTAAGGAAGTTTCTGTTGAGTTGCCAGCGGCACTAGTAGTCCTGCGCACGATTACGGGAAAAGCTGAGTCGGAAGTCTGCCCCCAATTGCGTTCAAGTCGCCGTTCAGAGACTTTGTTTGGACCGTCTATACAACCTGCGGCGACCTTCGTGTTGCATCGCGCTACTAAAGCGCAACGCGGAGCCTTGAAATATGTTGGCGATATCAAGCGGACAATTGTACAGATAACGCGGCGCGTATTGACGGGATTGCTTTCGTCGGATAGATGCGTGCTGCCTGGCAGGGCGCCGAGGGTCTAGCCATAGAAAACCTTATAGCAGATGTTTTGTCTATTAAAACAGACATTGAGCCTAGTGAGCGCACATCAGATATAACTAGGAGACCGAGCTGTACAGAACCACAAGTGAACTCACCTACTGAGCCTTCTATCACCAGTGTAGCTGCCAGGAATGAATTGGTGAAAAGCGGGCAGTGAGGACTTCTTGAAGGTCTGGCCAATGTATTAAAGAAGGGCAGTGCCTTCATTATCACAGGATCATACACTCGGATCCTCAGGAGCATCGAGGTCCTTCACCATCTTCTTTCCAATAAACGCCTTTTCCCAGTACTCGATTGGAATATCGCTCTTTATTTTAGAAACGTTCACTACCTCGGGCTCCTGCGCACTTCGATCCTGTTGATCCGACAGACTATCCTGTTGCTCCATGACTACTGTGCCTTTCTCAGCATCGACTTGCGAGAGGCGTTGACGACTATGGAGGAATGGGCGGCACCGATCAGTTGCCTCAGTCCCTCAGTCGTGTTCCAAGCCGGGCGCTAAGCCCCTTCGGGTTAGCGATGCTAACTGCGCAGCCGGGTGGTAACACGTCTAAGCGTAAATATTTATTTCTTTACTAGTAAACTCCTTATTATTAATAGTATATTAATAATATTAGTATTATTTACTATAAGGTATAAATAGAGTAAGGTATATATATTAAAAACCCTAATTAAGCGCGAAATAAGTTAATAGTATATTAATAGGCTCCTATTACGCCCTATTTACTTTATAACCACTCCTACTAAACTATTATAGTACTAAGTTTACCTATATTAAGTCTACTACCTATTAAATAAGCCTACTCTAGTAGCTTAAATACCCTACCTAACCTACTAACTACTAGAAAAATAAGCTGCCCTATTATTATTATTACTAGCTAGCTACTAGGATTTTTAGAAATTTAGAGTTAATAGATAGTAATAGCATTATAGACGGGTTATTATAAGCGGGTTAGGTTAAAAGTAGTCTACTTAAAATTAAAAGAAGTAAGAGTATAATTAAAGTATTAATATAATTAGTATTTATATAATAGAATTCTATACTATTATATTATAAAGTTAAATATTAACAAATTTTATTAATAAGCGAAAAATTTATATAGTATATTATTAAAAAATAGGATATCTAATTAAATTACGGGGTTTTACGCTTAGACGTGTCGCCCTCCTATTATATAGTCAGCTTTACTAGCCCGAATAGGCTTAGCGACTAGCTTGCTGGCCAATGGCACGTCTAAGGTACTGAGGCAACCGATCAGCTCAAGTTGGGAACTGATGACTGATGGATCACCTAGCTTATCTGGGTTAGCTTGGGAGACGAGAGCCGCCATGAGACTAACGATATTAGCGAGAACTCGGCAGGCTTAGTAAGTATTTCTGGCCAATGAGCGTGCGGTTCCCCCTGCGACCCGCGCAAGAACCCCTATCTGGAATCCTACGAAAGCAAGTAAACGACAAAGGCAGCTGCATGCGAAATTACTGCCAACACGTTCGTATTCATGCTGGTAATCAACATAGACATGTATGAGGATGTACTTCCCCCTGTACCACCTGCACACCATCCATTCCTTCCACCTTAAGAACAGGAGACCCTCATCGTAATATCAACAAACAAGGATTCGAACGATCCCGTACCATCATGAGGGTCTTCATCACCTCTGCCACTCTGGCGCTCTCCGCCATCCGAACATGCTGGGCCTCAGCTCCGCTTCGAGCAATCGAGGCTCGCCAAGCCCCTGTAGTGCAATTCTTCTTCGAGGGTCCATTCATCTCAGTTGCGCAGGGTTATGAGAGTTACAGTATCAGTGTCCCAGAAGACGGCAGTACAGTCCCAATCTGTAAGTACACGGACATTCTCGAAAGAGCCTTGATGCCAGCACTTGGCTGACGTGATACATGGACAGCGAACCAGATGATCGTTCTCTCCATTATCCCATCAGACGTAAATTCCGACTGTCTCTTCGTCGGCGTCGATGGTGCCACGCATCGCGTCAATGGCTATCAACAAGATCTCTTTGCGGAGGCATTGGCCTCGGTAACCTGCCTTGCTCGATCGGGCCCCGTTGTCACACCTACAGGCTTCCCCAACTTCTCGTCTTTCTTCCCGAATCGTACAGCCGTTGCGACAAGTCCTTCCGTTGCTTCAACCGGTATACCTTTCCCTACCCAGTCCTTGTCGACTGCTGCTATAACTTCCTTGCCTGCCGGTACCGGAAGTGGGATCGTTCCGCCTTATCCTACTGGAACGGGGTCTTCTCTGAAGCTCAGTATCACTCCAGTGTCTGCCTCCGCACCTTCGGGCACTGCGACAGCGACTGGAGTTCCGAGTACTAGCACTACGGTACCGTTCACCGGCGATGCTGCTAGAGCTACTGGGTCCTTGTTGACGTCCCTCCTCGCATTCATCGGCCTCATTGCCGCTCTCTGAACCTGGCATACCCATAGGGTACCTTTCTATACGAATACGTTGTAAGATATAATATGGGAAAGGATAGTTGTAATGATAGATGTAATACTATACATCCGTCCTATGTCAGGCTCATATCACACGGTCTGATTGCTCTGTCAAATGATATGGAAGGTAAGAGCACCTCTAACATGACACCAATAAGCATATCGTTGCGGTTCGGCATTAATCTTCCTCCAATACGAAGTCGACCTTGACTATGCCATGAATTTCCCCCTTTCCTTCAATGTCCAGAACCGAGCGAATCCCATGTTACAAGCTCCAAGGGAACATGCAAGCGCTAAGATGAAGGCTACTTTCCTCAGTATCACTTTCGTTCTCTCAAACAGTCAAGGCTTGCCCCAAGTCCTGTGTGGACATCGACGATGTTCAAAAGCATAGATAGGCTTGAAAATTGCTATAAGCTCATCTCGGAGTCTATCCGGGACACAGCTATAAGGTATATCTTGTACCCTTCTTGTAGTTGGAAATGTCCTATATTGAAGATCGAACATCATTCAACGCTGGCTATGAAGGGTCTTGTAGGCGAAACAATTGATATATTCCTACGCTGCTACTGAGTGAGTGGACTCACTCGATGCCTTCGATCGCCCCACCCAAAGGTTGGTTCTACGCACTTCTCAAAAAGCTGTTTCTCCTGTGTCTCCATATGCTCTCAACGCTGTAGGAAAAATCGGACAATGCCTACAAGATCGAGTAAGATCACAATTATGTATCCGTCTATTATTGAGGACTCCCAATAATATTCCACTTCGATCGAAGCAATCAGAATTTAACCGGCGTCTGGCTACTAATTATATCTCTGTCTCCTGCTCATGGATCCTCCACTTCATAACATGCACAATCATCTCAACTAAGACCAGAACTCTCTTATCAGTCAAGCCATCTGTATTTACGAATCTACGTATCTATCACATTCCCTCCGACACACTATGAATTTTATTCCTCTTGCTTAAGATGCTACATTCGCATCCTCACTACAAATATTAAGGCTATGTATCATATATATCGGAGGAAAATGTATCATAGATCATGCGCTGGGCAGATCCGAGTGGAGAGCAGGCTGTACATCACCCCGGATCTTGACAGTATCAGAACCTAACACATCTAATCAGGGCAAGGCGTTGCTCGGTACTTCCGCACATGATAAAGCAAGTACGCTTCTCCGGCAAGGAATAGTATTACTCCCCCGTTCGAGATGACGGCGACTCAATGAGCGGAATATCCTCACTGGCCAATCCTTCCATGGAGCTGTCAGATTGCGAATATAGAGCACACAAGCAGGAGAAACCCCAACGGATTCTATCTATCACCAGCTACGGCAGCGAAGTCACAAAAGGTGAATGTGCCACGATCGTCCGTATTAAAGCTTTACTCTGCGTTTGCGAATCTCTTCCCACTGCACTTCTGTTCTATAACCACCACAGCTCTTTTGAAAGACAGGAAGTGAAATTGTGGGATGCCTTGGTCCGACTTGGCCTGGTCGTTGACTCGGCCAAGGCATGGCCAGTCTTATTGTGCCTCATGTTAATATCAGACTGGCAGGTCTCAAAAAAGACAGCAGGGTACAGTTGTACGGAAATGCTGAGAGCTACTTGAAATAAGAGGAAAGCACGACCTCGACAACATGTCCACCAAGTCACGTCTATACGCCATCATGGCGAATGCATCCAATAATCATCAAACCTCTACCACAATACTACGGTACTTCTTTAGTCCCCATACCGAATCCTCCTCATACACCCGACGCCTCAGCAACCTCATCTCCAACACCCCATATATCAATATCCCCCAGCCCTCATCCAACCCAACAAGCGACAACACTATTCTATCCTGCAAGCTACGACGTTCTTGATGCACTTCACTTCCAGTGTCTTACAGTCCTGCGTGGCCTCTCTCTGTAAAGAAAAACGCCAACACGGGAGAAACTCGCATCGTCCATTATTGTTCAATACCCAATATCCAATATCCAATATCCAATATCCAATATCCACCACCCATCCCAACACCCATCCCACCCAAATCCATCCCCGTCCCAAAAACACATACACAAAACCCCCCAAACCCAAACCAAAAACCCCTAATAACTTCCAAAAAAAAGTCATCGTCATCTCGATTCCCAAAGAACCTTCACAACCCTCCGGACTTAAAACGGAGAAATCATCATCGAAGTTGAGATAGCCAAGCGAGTGAGATATTCAGCAGCAGAGATCCAAACCCCCATACATAAAATAATATTCTAGACCCGTCATCCGATATCGACGGCTTCGTCGACGATTGCTCCATATCAGAAACTTCATCTGTGCTACCTTTCTCTCTTCTACCCCACCAATACCGCTATCACTTACGCCCTTCCTCCCACCTCACCCCCTTCCTCCCAGCTGCCTTCCCATGCCGCTCCCTCCACCCCCGATCCAGTATTCAGATTATGTTATGTGATGTGGTGGCGTGAGGGTTCATACGTGTACGAATGAGTTATAGAATGGGTAACGGGAATTCAATTGGTGTATGAAAAATGAGCGAAGGACAACTCATAATGGAGAGCGGTATTGGACAATAGCGAAATAAGGAGCAGGACTTTTTGGATCAAGCAATCTTGATACGGAGTTCCGAAACCATGTTCTCACGTACGGGTACAATTCAATCAGCTGAACATAAGCGAGCAGGAATGGAAAATCTTTTGTGATGCGCAAATCGATCACCGCTAAACTGACATCCCTTGGGGATTAAATTTACAAAAGCGCAATCACCCCTCTTACATCTAGTTCTTTTCCAGATCCGCCAGAATCTTCTCTCCCTTGGCGCGCGCAGAATCTATGTCGCCAACCATGTAGAATGCACCTGCCCAACTCATTAGCATCTGTATCTCAGGCATTGCATCATGGAATTGTAAAAAACGTACCCTCTGGCAAGTCATCACCCTCCCCGTTCATGATAGCCTTGAAACTTCGAATGGTGTCCTTTAAGTCCACCAACTTACCCTCAATACCGGTGAATACCTGGGCGACGGTGAACGGTTGGCTCAAGAATCTCTGGAGCTTTCGCGCACGCTCGACGGTGAGCTTGTCTGCTTCTGACAGCTCGTCCATTCCCAGGATAGCAATGATGTCCTGTAACGACTTGTACTCTTGCAACATCTGCTGCACGCGCGAGGCAGTGTCGTAGTGATCTTGACCAACGACACGAGGATCTAACATGCGAGACTTCGAATCTAGGGGGTCAACCGCTGGGTAGATACCTAATTCTGAGATACCGCGGGACAACACAGTGGTGGCGTCTAAATGGGCGAAGGTGGTGGCAGGGGCGGGGTCAGTCAAATCGTCAGCGGGCACGTACACGGCTTGCACCGAGGTGATTGATCCTTTCCGGGTGGTTGTGATACGCTCTTGCATGAGACCCATGTCGACGGCTAGAGTGGGTTGATAACCGACGGCAGAAGGGATACGACCAAGTAGGGCAGACACTTCGGAACCAGCTTGAGTAAATCGGAAGATGTTGTCGATGAAGAGAAGCACTGCCAATATTAGCAGGCGGATCTTCGGATAACACACTGGAACTGACCATCTTGACCTTCCTCATCACGGAAGTACTCAGCAACGGTCAAACCAGTAAGCGCGACACGGGCACGGGCTCCCGGGGGCTCGTTCATTTGACCGAACACAAGAGCGACCTTGGACTCCCCGTCGAGCTGAATGACCTGGGTCTCTTGCATTTCATGATACAAATCGTTGCCCTCACGAGTACGCTCACCGACACCGGTGAAGACGGAGAAACCACCGTGGGCCTTGGCGATGTTGTTCTGTTGTCGATATCAGCACCCATCGCCCCACATATGTCAAAAGCCAGGACACCTACGATCAGCTCCTGAATGAACACGGTCTTGCCAACACCCGCACCTCCGAACAGCCCGATTTTTCCACCACGTGCGTAGGGAGCGAGAAGATCGACGACTTTGATACCAGTAATGAGCACTTCGGCGGATGTCGATTGCTCGACGAATTCGGGAGCATCGGCGTGAATGGGCATCTTCTGGGTATGCTTGATTGGACCACGCTCATCAATTGGTTGACCAGTGACATTCATGATACGGCCAAGGGTTCCGGGTCCCACAGGGATCATGATTGGAGACCCTGTATCGGTGGCTGTCCTTCCACGAACCAGACCCTCGGTACCTGTAGATCTACTATCAGCAATAGTTCAGATACTGCCTATTGACCGAAGCTTATTACCATCCATAGCAATCGTTCGAACAACATTTTCACCCAAATGTTGCTGGATTATAAGTTAGCCCCGTGATTATACCGTAGTAACATCCGATCTCCAGCGTACAGCAACTTCTAGGATCAGTTTGGTCCCGCCGTTGTCAGTCTCCAAGGCGTTGAGGATAGGTGGGAGTTGGTCGCTGTCAAATTTCACTATGCACACGAAACGTGTTAGTATACAATTGCGCATGTCATGACTTAGAGCTCCGTCCTGGCACGGCATTTTTTCGGCCTGAGGGATATTTGGCATACCATCGACGACAGCTCCAATGACTTGATGGATTTTGCCATCCCGCACATCGCTCGCAAATCTAGCTCCAAGGGCTGGAGAAAGGTTGCTCTTTATGGGTTGAAAGGCGCGTCGAGCTACTGTTGGCCGTGCAAAGGCAGAAGTTCGGAGCGTTCGAGCAAGTCCGCTGTATCCGAAACACAGTGGTCAGTCAATGCGATTGCTACTTGTAGAACCTATCAGAAAGTATGGTCATACCTCTTGAACATTGTGTATGATGAAAAGAACGGTGAGGGTCGGAGGAGCATGTAATGAGGGTCTTGGAGCTTCGAATGATTTTCTGAGGAGAGGACGAGGTTGATCGGGCGCTCGGAAAAAGCCGTCAATCTAGCGCTAGCTTCTGAATTTCATACAGACCTCCAGCGATCACGGTGTAAAGGAACCACCACTTTCTTTATGCGGATCACGATCAATTGAGCTGTGAAGGCGACACAGGGCTCTGGCAATAGTCTCTTGAGCATCTCCTCTCATCACTTTGACCCGCCGCTCCTCCAAAGCTCATCCGCCATGCTACGGTCGCTCCCACGAGCTGCCTCCAGCTCCTCTTCCCTCCGAGGTCCCTCGACACGCACCATACTCAGAGTTCCTAGGCCTACCCTACCGATATGCACCGCCGATGCCAGACTTCAACAGACGCGTTCTGCCACCGCTCATGCCATATCGAACCCCACCCTCGCAGACATTGAGAAGCGATGGGAAGAAATGCCTCCTCAGGAGCAGGCAGATCTGTGGATGGCATTGAGGGATCGGATGAAGCACGACTGGCATACGTTGACATTACAAGAACGGAAAGCAGGTACGTGGATGTGCTAGAGCACATGGCCTTGGTTTTCCCCCCGTAACACTATATAAAGAATCTTTACGTCACAAGTTTGACCGCACCCCTTGAAGTCTTCCCTCGGATGAGCCAACGTACGGTGCGGCGTCGAGCTGACGTCTGCTTGTGTTCAGCATACTGGATCGCATTCGGCCCCCATGGCCCAAGAGCCCTTCCACCCCCGGGCGAGAACTGGATGGTATTCAGATGGACCATGACGGCTATCGGCATCGCTGCCGTTATGACGTGGGGAATTCGATTAATGGCGCGGCCACCACCGAGCACGATGAATGCACAATATCAAGAGATGACCAATGAATACCTCAAAGTGAGTGACTCTTCCATAAAAGCGCGATTGCCTTCGGCAGCGTTCGGTACATGTCGTACTGACTTGTGTTTCCTGCTAATAGAGACAAAAAACCGAGCCAATCACTGGTGTTTCCTCCGAAGGCTACTCAGGCAAGGGAATGGTGCAAAGCAAGCCAAGGCGTGGGCCACCCCCGAGCGATGACGAGTGATTGGCGAATTCTTCTTTTGTGGTGTTGCAAGCATCTGAGCCGGGTAGAGGTGTGCCCATTGTGTTCTCGATGCTCTTGAGGCACAAGGACTTTGAGAAGGCAAGATGCCGGAAAGAAGAGGGGATTCGGTGTGGCACTTTGTACAGATGTATAACAATCAATACATTAAACGCTGATCGAACCCTGCATAATCTTTATCTAAGTCGGCGCAACCTAAAATATCTCATTAAGCTGTTGCAGCGTCTCGAAATGTTACCACGAGCTTAGCCAATGCTGCTATACTGCTGATCTCGAAATATACAATACCCCCCATAAATTTCCGAATCCTATCCAATGCGCCGCGCCGTCGATGCTGCTTCCCACACCCATACATACATCAATCATACAGTCATACACATAGGCGATCTACATAAACCCAGTGGCCTTGCTCTTTTCCCGATATTCCTCAAAGCTAATGGGGCCACCTGCCCCCTCACTACTAGCTTCTTTCCTTCTATCTTTATTCATCTCCGTGTCCCACTCTTCCTCCTCAGCTGCAATCAGCGACTGAAATTTGTTCTGCTGACCTCGAGCCAGGTACAGAGGTGCAGATTTTCGCTGGGCAACGGCTTCGGTGATAAGGACGTATTTGATGCTTGAGCCTAGGGGGAGAGCATCAGCATACTTTCAGGGTTGCGGTGGGGAAGAAGAACATACCGGGTGCCTCAAACATCGTTTCCGTCAACAATCGCTCACAGACCGTCCTCAACCCCCTTGCACCCGTACCCATACCCAAAGCACTCTTGGCCACCTCACGTAATGCTCCTCTTGTGAACCGTAATTCAACGCCGCTCAGCTGAAAGAGCTGTTCATACTGTCTCATCAAGCTGTTCCTCGGCTCCGTCAATACTCTGACCAAAGCCTCTTCGTCAAGCGCCGACAATGCTGCCGATACTGGTATACGTCCAACAAGTTCGGGTATCAGGCCGAAGTTTTGGAGGTCCGTAGGCTCTACAAGATCTAATGGATTGTATTCGGTCAAAGGCGCTTGATCAGGTGCTTGGGGCGAGAAGAATGGGAGATGCTTCTCGAACATTTTGCTTTCCTCGGAGCCAGTCTTCACTGATATAGATATATCCCTGCTTCCAGCTGACGAGCCAGAAGAGGACGAAGAGGATTTTATGGGTGAGCCGAAGCCTATTGAGCCCTTGGCAATGCGGTTCATGACCACCTTCTGCAACCCAACAAAGGCACCGGCGAAGATGAAGAGGATGTTGTCTGTTCTCACGTTGTACGTTTCGGCTTTCGAAGGGCCCGATGAGGAGTTGCCTGCGCCTGAAGAAGTGGAAGCCGGACCGCCCATGATGCCGCCAGAGAGTGGACTGTTCGTTGGGTGGCTGCTGGAAGGAGATGACGGTCCTCGTGCTGATTTCTCCTGCTTGGCTTGTATCTGTAATGTCGTTCCTTCTATTATCTTCAACAGGGCCTGCTGTACGCCTTCTCCACCAACATCCTTGCCGTGGCTGACCTTTGCAGTGCTAATCTTATCTATCTCGTCTAAGCAGATAATACCTCGTTCTGCAGCGGCAACATCGTAGTTCGCAGCAGCCAGAAGTCGTTGGACGCATATCTCGGCATCTTCGCCGATGTAGCCGGCTTGGGTAAATGGTGTACAGTCTGACATGCTGAATGGCACCGCAAGGACCCGGGCGAGGGTCTTGGCCATAAGTGTCTTCCCAACGCCGGACGGCCCCAGCAGCATTATGTTGGCCTTTTCAAGAGTCAGAGGTGACGAATCGATTATTGGAGGAGCGCCTAAGCTAGATGGTGGAGGGTGCAGATGAACTGCTTGTTGGTGACCCGGAAACTCGTCTGTGCAGTACTTAGTTAAAGGTCTCCATGTGGTGGACCTATGTATATACCACCTAACGGATGACCTTCTGCTATATCTCTCCGCAGCTGCTGCTGAAGAAACTCTTGTTCCTCATCTTCCCGCCGTTGCGACTCTTGTATCCTCTTGTAATGGTTGTATACAGCAACGCTCAGCACCTTTTTGGCTCTTTCCTGGCCTACAACGAAGTTATCGAGATGTTGCTTGAGCACCTTGGGCGTCAAAGTTGGGGCCCCCAGTACTGAAGCATCCCCAAGAGGTCCTGTTGTTCTTCCACCTGGTTCATAGCTTCCCGTGAATGGCTGACCTGTGAAATCCGATCTTCGGAACTGTGATGATGCGCGCCGGAACGCTGTGGTGGTATAAGAGCGGTAGATAGCGGAGAGAGTCGAGTAGGAGCGTCGGGCTTGAGGCCACGGAGGGCCATAAGCAATTGGTAGAATGGCCGTTGAGCGCTGCTCAATCATGGTTGGCAGGTACTGTGGGGCGTAGAGGATTAGGAGCGCCTCCAACCAGTGTGGACCGGCTGCTTGAGCTTCACCTGAGGTCTAGAGTGTGATACTTGATTCAGGGTAGATTGCATATGACAGAACATTTTGACCTTACACAATTAACGATTGCTGCTTGTTGTCTGCGTATGGGACGTAGAATAGGCGGGGTAAATGGATGATTGTCTCCATCTGCTATCTTCACAAATTCCTCACATATTTTCCTTCATGATTCCCAATAGTCCTAGCGGTATTTCTGCCCATCTATGTGGGTACGGCTCTGGACAGACCCCGCATGGCTAACGAGAGACCTCTTAACGACAGACCCCTTCCTATCATTGGTCCACCAACGAATAGTGCTTAGTCATGATGATTAGTAAATATCCCCTTAGCTGACTAAGGTGGTAACTAGTAAGGAGGTCGACTCGTCGATTAAGAGGCGCTGTTAAAACTGCCTACCTTAGAAGACTAGTGACAGCTACCTGTGATGAATGTGGTAGGCAATAGTACTAGAAGGCGACATAGAATAGTTCTACATGGAGCGCCAAGTCAACGACCAACCTGTTCCTCGTAACAGCGACAGCGACAGCGATAGCGACAGCAATTACATACGGAACAAGCACAGTAGATACATTAGTTGACACCTCTATTGCTACGTAGATCTATGTACATCGCGTGTGCATTGCGCACATCATTTCAAGGGGTCTTTCCGAGGGGTCTCTCGTTAGCCATGCGGGGTCTGTCCAGAGCCGTACCCATGTATGTAGCTAGGATTCATTGCCTGCATTTGACCTACGAAATACGGGTCAAGAGAATGAATCTCTGGATAAAGTCAATGCATTCAGGATATCCTAGATTGATTTCTCAAGCTCCTCGGTCATCATCAACAACCTGTAAAAGCAAGCCGAGTAGGACTTGTTCGTCAATATTTTATACTAACTTCAGCGACATAGGGGGACCCGATTACAGCACGCATCGCTCAATCCTGGCGAATCTGCAGCTCGGACTTCCCACAAGACCCTCATAAACTAGCACATTAGCACCTTCCAGCTTGACTCCTGGCTCATGCGATGAACATGGAACTCTCTTCGGCACTTGAGCTTTTCGAACGATTCTTGTAGCTCCGGCGATTGGAAATTCGCCTTCATGTCCTACTCCTCCTTGAGCTTCTTGGTAAGCTGACGTTCCTTACGGCGGCGTTATGTGACTAAGATGCGATCCTTAAATGTTGGTGGAACCATCACATTCTATCTTTTATCGCCTGAAATTGTGCTACATTAATGATGCTCATTACTTCCGCTTTCACGTTCTATCATGACAGACCGTCAATGAAGGTGGCCCAATGTGAAACTCAGCAGTGGTGGAACAATCAGAGAACACCTTCCAATAGGCTGTGTGTACTCGATAACTTATAGCAGCCCCTCATACAGAACCGAAGACATATATGAAGCAAATCTTACGGGACTGTTTTGGGATGTGATTGCCGCCGACGCTATATCTGGCCACCATAAAGCAGAGAACGCTCTTTAGGGTATGAGTACTCAGGCTAATGTTACAGGCCACTTGCTACGCCGGAGAGTTAGGAAATTGGGGATCGGGTTTCATCGACGATATACGCTGGTAGAGACATTGGAAAGGACGCAACGTTCCGAAGGGAGAACAAGGTCAGCAACATAAAGGTGAGAAATTTGCCGCGGACGCGGCGACGTAGAGACCACGAGGCGCCGTCCTTCATTGCATGTCAGGACCGTGATACAAGGCGGGAAGATGATGTCAACAGCGATTAAGGGAACGAGACATGCGCTGGTGACGAAGAAACCAGAGGCCAGATCCGCAGCCCCAGCTCACCCGATACTTTATCAACGCTCTTCCCTGAACTTCGATCACGGCCACACGCGAGAAGGAGAGTAAGGAGTGACCACTGTTCCCCAAAGCCATAGTAGGTGAAATGTTGCGGCATAGTCCTCCTCGTCGAAACGAACAGAAGCTCGTTGCTTTGATGAAGTTGGAGAAGCGTTGTTGCCACAAGCCCTTCATTAGCTGTAAGTATAAGATACCAGTAGCGTGCCGACCCGTCGGCCCGCGAGTAGCGCTGCCCCTATTCTATCTGTGGTTCTTGCTATCACGACATATCATTCGTACAAAGCAATATCATAACATAGGGAATATCATGAAATTTGATGAATCAAGGTATTACAATATCTTGCGTCAGTCGTGACTCACCATCAGCTAGAAGGAAAATTACTTGTCATGGCGAATCCTCAAGATTATGACGGTTAGCTTGATCGCCTACCTGAGCAATGATTTACCGAATCGACATGGTATTCGTCGAGTCGGTATGGCATGCGGCAAAGCTTCTAGATGGGTATGTGCGAGGGCTTTCAGCAACGGGTAAGCAGTAAATTATATTTGTAACCTTTGTATTTATTAGGGGGCGCCGCAGCACTTGCTACATAGCGTAGCCTCATTATCACAAAACTCCCGAGGATTTCAGTACTGATGATATTATGGTCGCTTTTCAAGTTCTTCTGAGGATAGCCCAAAGTCGCAGTGACTATTGGATCTAGAAGTCAATGCTCATAGACGAAAAACTGTCCTTAATATCGCCTTTCCAATTGCGTTGCATCTGTGTAATAGCAACTCGAGACTGACCCAAACCATAGAGCCGAGCTATGAACATCTTGATACAGGGATCAATGAACAAGATCAGGCGGCATGCCTTCGGCTTAGCAAATCTCGCATCTCTAGGTACAATGTCGTACACCACCTGGAGAAGCGCAGACTCCTCATCGCTATCAATTGCATCGCCGGTCTGGCCATATTCTTCTTCGGCTATGACCAGGGAATGATGGGCGGGGTCAATAATGCCCAGGACTACTACGATACAGCTATGCACTTTGGATACAAGGATCCCAGAACAGGGGCGGTCATGGTTACCAACGCCGTACTTCAAGGAGCAATTGTACGTATCACCAGATAGCTATGTGCTACAGATTTCGCTATAGTAACGTTGACCGGAGTGAAGGTTTCCATCTACTACCTTGGCACTCTTTTGGGCTGCCTCTATGGTGGCTCCTTTGGGGATCGCCATGGGCGTATCCGGACCATTGGACTGGGTGCTGCGTGGGCTGTATTTGGAGCAGTGCTGCAAACGTCTGCCCAAAACCAGTACTGGATGATCTTTGGTAAGTTCCTCCTATCTCATTGATCGCTGGTCTTTGCATACGGATACTCGGATCTACTTTAGCCAGCACAAGGACTTATCGCTAAAGAGATTTTATAGCTCGCCTAATCAATGGGTTTGGTACCGGCATGCTCAACGCTATTGTACCCGTGTGGGCCACCGAAGTGGCTGAACATACCTCACGCGGCCAATTTATTGCCATCGAGTTTACACTGAACATCTTCGGTGTCGGCTTCGCCTACTGGATTGAGTACGCCTGCTCTTTCTACGGCGACGGCACTTCGCAACTCATATGGCGGTTCCCCATCGCTTTTCAGATTCTACCTTTGCTTATGCTCTTTGCCATGGTGTGGTTCTTCCCAGAAAGCCCACGTTGGCTGGCCAAGGTGGGGAGAGAAGATGAGGCAAGATATATACTGGGAAGGCTACGCGGCGAGGAGGGTGAAGACAGAGGCAAGGCGGAAGCGGAGTTCCAGGACATTCGGAATATTGTTCAGCTGGAACAGAATACCTCGCATCCTCAGACTTATCTTCGTATGCTGCTAGGGTCTGGTAATGATACGTTGCACATTGGCCGGAGGGTGCAACTGGTAGTTTGGCTGCAAATAATGCAAGAATGGGTTGGTATAGCTGGTGTAACCATATATCAACCTACAATATTCCGCATGGCCGGTATCAGTAACTCTGACAGCGGCTGGGTTTCCGGTTTGAATAACACCATCTACATGGTCGGTACCTTTTTTGAGTCTATGAAATCGTGCGGTCACATTTGCTTTTACGTGGGACCTGGCTAACATTTGCTAGTTTGCTACACTTGTATGTGTCTTCACTCTGGACCGCATTGGTCGTCGCTGGACGCTGTACTGGGGTTCTTTCGTCCAAGGCATTGCAATGTTCCTGGCTGGTGCATTTTCGCAGCTTAGTATAGAAGATTCGGGAACCACTGCACAGCGCTATGGCACCGCAGCTGTATTCTCTATCTACCTTTTCACTGCTACTTTCGGAGCCACCTGGCTTACAGTACCTTGGCTGTATCCGGCGGAAATATTCCCCTTGGAGGTACGAGCAAAAGGTAATGCCTGGGGAGTAGTTGGATGGTCAATCGGTAATGCATGGTTGACCCTTCTTTGCCCCGGTAATACCTCGAAAGAAGTATCTGTTTCCTTTTGATGCTTTTGCTAACCCGTGGGTATAGTGATGTTCGAAGCTATTGGCGAAAAGACTCTTTACATCTTCGCCGCCTGCAACGCCATCACTATTCCCATGGTCTGGGCTTTCTACCCCGAAACCAATCAGCGCACGCTCGAAGAGATAGACCTTGTATTCGCCTCTGACAGCATATGGACTTGGGAAGCGGAGCGACAATTCAAAATCTCGAAGAAGCAGGACGGGGAACTTATGCAAAGGGCAGATAGAGAACCTTTTCTTGGACTAAGGGACTTGAGCGCTGAGGAGTGACGATGACTCAGGCAGCAGTGTGAAGTAGTATATGGAAACATTCGAGATATGATATCCAACGAATCATAGAAGTAACCCACGGGGGCAATAGAGACCGAGGATCCTTCTCTTGACCTGCGAACACGTATGAACATTGAAGTCTTGATACTGTAAATAGGGATACACATTGTATGACTTATCCCGGACTTGAATTATAGCAGTACCAATACGACGATCACCAAGAGTCCCATCCATTTTTACACATGATCGTCCAAATATAGGGTTTCACTCGAGGTCTAACCTCTTGCAATAGGACTTGCATATGCTAGGACATCAATAAGATCCATACGATTCTTATCGGCGTGCACGGAAGTCAGCAGGTATGATGTGCCTGTGCTCCACATTGGGCATAAAGTACTTCATGCAAGACTCTTAGGAAAACTTGGTATTGAACGTGTATGATTACCCCCAATTCTGTACGACAAGTCGCACAACAATCAAGCTTCTCAACATTGATGTCCGTTGCTGGAGAAATGGAAGACTTCGTTAAGGTATGGGTTATCTATACAGCTAGTGGAATTGATTGCAGCGCAGCATTTCATCCAGTGAAAAGTGCGTTCCTTGCCAAGCTTTCCAGGAGTCTTGCCCATCGGAGAAAAGTTTGACCTCATCCGAGCTGACACCGCCCGATATGCACAGCCTTGACGTATCTCCATCAATCCTCTCGTCCTATTTAGTACTAATGAGACTTCGAATCATATGGCTGTATCGTTGAAGGTAATGGCTTTATGCGTGTGATGACGATCATATAGTCTGGGTGCCGGCCTACGATGGATCCTCTCAGGCCCCCGTGGGATGTTAGCTGTACGAGCTGGGGGCTACGAACGCTCTATACTTCGGTATAAAGTAGCCAAATCATCCTCCTCCCTCCCGATCCGATTAATCCAGCATACCGGTCATCAACGTTAGGTCCTACCTAGGTGTTAGGCTTCTGGGGGACCTTTCACAACAACAACACCTCGCGGGTCTATTCCAGTCATCCAGCTACCTCGCACTCGATATACTCCCCTGAGGCTAGGAGTCACTATGGGTCAGGCGGGCAACTCCATAACACGACGAGAACACCAGTCGATTACCGGTATCCCTCTATTTCGAACGCACTAAGCTTGTGGTTAGCTATGAGATTAAAGAGTTACTAATGTAGCGCTGAGTTCTGATGGCTAGGGGAGCTGTAACTACGGTGGAATGGTTACGGTAACCTCCGCTACAGTCGTTACCCTTAGGCCGAAATATTCATGAGCAGGAGCGAGGAGAGGGTATATGGGGTTAGTACTCTCAAGGGTGGTTCCTTAGTGAAAGAGGCTGCGGCCATGGAATATTCTTAGGGCGGTTCTATTGGTAGGATATGTCAGGTCTACGGACTGTAGCCTCGGTGGCATGTATATCAAATGGGACAGGCTCCCCTACCTCCTCTCGTTAAACAATAAAAACAACTTCAAATCCTACGATGGACCCTCTCACGGCATTCAGTATTGCCTGCGGCGTCATACAGATCGTAGATTTCAGCTCAAAAGCCTTGACGAAGTGCAAAGAAATATATGACCATGGCGCTATTTCTGGATACCAGGACGTCGAGGAGATCTCAAATCACCTCACCAACCTTCAGAAAGATCTATATCTTCCAGGGTCAAGGGAAACAGAGCGACCCTCGGACATAGACCTCCTAGACTTAGCCACGAAGTGCTCGACGACCGCAACCCACCTTGTAACAAATCTTCGAGATTTGAGACTTGATGGTCCTCGTAGAGAGAGGGACGCTCTTAGAATGACCGTGAAACATTTTCGGGAAAAGAAGGATATTCAAGACATCCAGAAACGACTGGATAGCTACCGGAATGCCCTAAACACCCACATCCTGATTAATCTGAGGTTTGTAAGATTTTCTATCTCTAAAAGTGTGTGGGTGAATGGATGAGACTTGTCATCCCATGGTAACTGACCCATCTTTCGCCAGACAGCGTTATGATATGACCTCTGTAAAACAGAGCCAAGGGTTTCAGAACTTGAGCCAACAGGTTCAGAGTTTGATCACTAGTCTTTCCCAAGGAATGAAGGATTTCGAAGGACTCCGGATTGTGCTAATAGATGCACAAAAACAAACGAGAGACCATATTAATGAGGCGTTGTACCAGCAGCAAGCGCAGCAAAGGAAGGAGGGGTGTCGGGAGCAATTTCTCGCCAGCCTGTGGTTTACCGAGATCAATAGTCGCGAGGAACGAATTGCTGATGCTCATCGAGAGACCTTCGAGTGGATATTCGACGAGTCTAGCCAAGATGTACGCCCTTGGGATAGTTTCATTCAATGGCTTGAGAGTGATCAGAACGTCTATTGGATCAATGGTAAGGCCGGCTCAGGAAAATCCACCCTGATGAGCTTTCTGTGTCATCATCCCCGAACGAAAATATCATTGAGAGTTTGGTCGAGGAAAAGAAGTCTTCTTATGCCGAGGTTCTTCTTCTGGAGCGGCGGTACGCTTCTTCAGAAGAGTATTGAGGGACTACTCAGGTCACTTATCTGGCAGATCCTGAATGAATTGCCAGATTTGGACGTCGGATTCGACCAACCGATCGCAGCGTGGACAGAACGCAGGCTTCGGACAACTCTTCGGAAGCTGGTTCAGCTGGCTCTGAAATCACATACAATATGTTTCTTCATCGATGGAATGGATGAATTTGCCGCAGACCACGACGAACTGGTCGCCTTTATTCGACAGGCAATGCAAGGTACTGACGTCAAGGTCTGCTTGTCCAGTCGACCTTATAGAGCATTTAAAGAGGCCTTTCGATCTTCTGCAAAACTTCGGCTTCAAGATTTGACCCGCAACGATATCAAGAAGTTCTTGATTGATACATTCCAAGGTATGGAGCAAGCATCATCATCATCGGTTTCGGAAGACCCACTGTGGCCGGAGAAGGTAACATTGAGGATTTCATTGAGAGCAGAAGGTATTTTCTTGTGGGTAGCTTTAGCTGCGAGAGATCAGATGCATGGTCTTAGAAACGGCGATAGTCTTACACAGCTCGAGGAGAGACTTGATAATTTGCCGAACGAGATTGAGGGAGTCTATGCACATATGTTGAGTCAGATCGAGAAGTGCTATCAGCGAGAGGCATCCAAGCTCCTTCAAGTAGCTTTGCACGCAGCACAGCACGACGTCGACTGCACTCTGCTAGGGCTTACACTTGCATCTCACGGACAGCTAAATGATATAATCGCTTCACCCGGTGGCATACCAGAGCCGGATTTGCTTACAATATCGCACTCTGTAAGGGAGAGAATTGGCATAACGTGTGCTGGCCTCTTAGAGATTCGTGGTGAACCCGAAGCGGATGACCCAACCCTGGAGCGTGGAGGAGAAGACACCATATACCAGATCTTCAATCTCGATTCCCACGTCGATGTTGAATTCGTTCATCGTACAGCTATCGACTTCATGCAAGATCAAAGGCAGGGGGGGGCATTCTTGAAAGCTAGCAGTCCTCCGGAATTCGATCCTCAAGTCTCGTATGTCAAAGTTTCGTTGGCCAAATTAAGCCTCTTTGGAAGGAGGTACGACAAGCACGTCATAGAGATCATGAGCCAAATGTGGGATGCTGAAAACCGAGTTGGCGTTGCGCAAGAATACTTATGTGAATTCATAAATGATGCCATGTCCAACATAGACCTTACACACCCAGACTGGGATCCTGATTCTCCTTGGTGCACTCGTTGGGGATCACTATCGTATGACATGCATCCGAATGACCCACCTACAGAATCAGAATCAGTTCTGTCAAGCTCTAGGGAATACTTTTACTCTATCGTAAGCCATCTTGGGGCTCGCCCCTGTCGTGGGATGCCGGGTAAAGAGCCTGCTTTCATGGCCTACGCAGCTTTGCACGGTCTCTTTCGCTATTTACTGCAGGTCCTTATTTCCCAGAAGGTATTGATCGTACCGGGCGTAGCAAATTGGATATTATGCTGCTCCCACTACGAAGGTAGAAAGCACGAAACGAAAGGGATTATAGCAAGTGTACTGCTTACTGGTGAATGTCTAAGGCGAGGTGCCGATCCGAACCTGAAAGTAAGATTGCATACCATGCTCACATGCAATTACACAGTATGGTCGATCTTCCTGGAGACAATGCTTTACTACCTACATTACCATCCGCAAGGACATCGTTTCACCCTCACAGAAGGTGACCTCGCCGAATTTCGCACGGCCTGTTTGCAAACCACGTTGGCCTTCATTGAATGTGGGGTAGATCTTCACACCTTCGTAACCCTTTGGGTGTCTGCGGGTGACTCAACCCCTCGTGGCTTCAAAGGTGGGCCAAACGAGTATGCAATCCGGGCACGGCGTGTTTATGGTTTCAAGGTAGAGCTCTCTCCCGTAGCTATCTTCGAACAATGTTTCAACAAGCTGGACGAAGTTACTCAGATCAGAAACATTTGTGCTACTAAAGGCGCTGGTCCGTATCGTAAATGCCTTGGTATGAAAGTGCGTACTTTCATTGGAATACACATCGATAACGTTAGGCAATATGATTTATCGGGGCACGAATCCGGTACTTTCATCAGATTATTCGAGAGAGACCTGAGTACCAGGGCAGCTACGGAGCATTTCAAGTATCGGTGTGTACAACTTGGTGATGAGATTTACCACGATCGCCTCGAAACGATCGAGTAAGCTTCGTAGCCAGTACCTCAGGCAAGGATAGGAAAGCCTGCTCCAAGGCGGGAAAAGTTGGGTTCCCAATATCTTGGTGTCAAGAGGCAGCGGACGTCAAGCTAAGCTATACGTCGTCTCTTCCGTCAGACCGATCGAAGCGGCAAAGCGTTGTCACTGGGGCTTCGTTCTCATCGTAGCCAAGTTGACTGACTGTGATTTCAACCCGCGCAGGAGTGGATGAGGCTGGAAAAGTTCCACTGGATGGCGTTATCGAGACACCTTTTTTTGAACGACTGATATTTCGAACAGTCCCCCTGAACAGTCCCCTTAGCCACGATTGCGACATTTGCGGGGCAGAATTACCTTTACAGACATGAAGCTATACGTGCATTTGCATGCTTGTCTCATTGTCGCTGGAAATATCGCTGCCAGAGTAGTCGTATGTGTAGGCGATATGGAGGTACCTGATTTTACGCGCATACTCTGGACACTCTGCGGTACAATGCTCGACTACAACTAAGTAGGCCTAGCCTACCTACATGGATGAACTGACTGAATGTCTTGACTGATTAGTTTCCATCCTATTTTCGTAAGTGTCGGGGAGCTTCGACAAGAGAGGAAGGAGGGTACATCCCATCTTCCGCCACTACTAAGCGAGCAGCGAGCAGTCAAACGCTGGTATTGTTGAGGGCGATCGTATATATAGAAGTCATTCACAATGATAATTTGACAAAGTAAGCTGCTATGGCCCTTGTCTCTGATGTCACGGAAGCAGCTTGAGTACGAAGTACTGAGATGATATATATCTAAGATAGGGGGTTCTAGGGGCCGCGAATGTGCCACTCTGCGGCTTGACGAATTTTTGATAAATAATGGCCCTTGATCAGCATAAGCAAGCACTCATCCAGGACAGCAATGCCGTGTAGACCTGCCTGAAGCCTCTTTCGCCGCTGTGTGGAGGAGAGGACCTACTTTTGGGGGCAAAGCCACAACTCCATATGATCTCATGACTTGGGGCTTTGCGCGGTTTGCAGATCTTGCTATACGGATTAAGTTCAGAACGACAATGGTGGTTGCATGACAGACAGATTGAGCATCTGGCAAGATTGACTAAGTACCTTACTTTACTTTACTTTATGCAGGGCGGAAAAAGGCTTGATGCTGCCAAGCCACTGGTACGGCAATTTATCCGTACAACTCTATGATAACCCAAAACACCAAATTGCCAAACCTCGAAACCCCAATCGCCCAGGGGGTATTACTGCTAGAATGCCCCCCCACCACTAGCCTAGGCTGCAGGCTAGCGGCCCTTAGCTGCAGGGGTCCGAATGCGCCAGCCGATATCCTAGACCCCAAAGTTTACGAATGAAGCCCCCGAATTATCGGGTTAGGTCACCTAACTAAGGTTCTATTCTCGACGTGGTTGACAGTGTGCTGCGGGCGCCCTAGGGTTGGCCACCTAGCTTGTTGATCCTTAGGGCCCTATCACTCGGGGCCTAGTCGGGACGGGGTAAACTTGGGCGATTGGGGTTTCGAGGTTTGGCAATTTGGTGTTTTGGGTTATCATAGAGTTGTACGGATAAATTGCCGTACACTGGTGCGAGCAAGAACGGTCCGCCCCAAGCTTGGCACACCACTAGCGGGAACATCCGCGAAAACGACCGCTTTCTTGGCAGGAAGCACGTTTATGACATGACTACTTAGTTACAACATACCTGGTACAAGTGTCACTTCTCTTGCCTACGGAGTACACGATAGGACACTTACAATGACTTTACACCGGACTAGCCCTAGAAGAAGTTGTTCACAGTAAAAGTAAAGGGGTTCCGGGAGTGAGTTGGTCTATAAAGCATCATTCAGGACTGCCAAAGATCGACCCACACCGTTAATGCTCTTTAGCCTTTCAACTACAACTCGATTATAACTTCCCTGGGTTCGGACGATCCCAACTATGATCTAGGTCCGTACAGGCCTACCTAGAATAGAGGCTGCCACACTTCGACAGGGGTCAACTTTGTTTCAAGCTCTATCAAGAAGGTCGATTACCGGCTTCGCAGACGATGAAACAAATTGGCAAACCACCCCCTTGACAGCACCAATTACCCATGATCATCACCCACCATCGTCGTCTTGGTTCCTGCATGTCAGTCAAATATCACTACCTTATCTCAAGCTCACCGTTGTCCTTGCACAGCGGCCGAGCATCTCCGTATGAGCAACCCAGCAACAAGATCGATGATAACTATGGTGGGAAGTAATTGCAAGTCCAGCATGCAGTGGTGAGGCTTCAAAACCTTTGGCACGACTTTTGGCAAGGCCTCTGGGATGGTCAGTTCGGTCACCCCAATTCTTGCAGGGTCTGCGCTTTGCTGGACTGTCTTCGTGGACTATTCCTTTGATTTGGCCCCTCTGAGCACGACGAACACACTTTACACATCTGCATTAGCTCTACACGTGTTAGTGAAACGGTTATCAAGGGGAGTCTTTTCACTATGGCTCGGGCCTATCTCCCGTCCGCCATCTCGCTAAGGCATGCATGGCATTGCGAAGATGGTGTCCACGCTTTCTCTGCGCTTGTGTATATTGGGGTCTTATGTGGTGCCTGAATTGCATGTCCTCTCCTACCATTCTCTGACCCCGCCATTCGAAGAGTCTTAGAATGTCCTGTCAAGGTTTCATCCTATTTCAGTCTGTGCTTATCCTTTCCTACCATCAATATCAGACTATAGGACCTTGCGCCTTTATCGCTATAAGTCCTCGGTCACAGTCTGAAGTCTTTTCAAGTCCTTGTTGAACAGGACAAACTTCTACGAACGATGGAGTCAAACTTGATCCCACCCCCCAGTACGCACTCATACCTGGATCAATATGCCATCGTCCTCTGCATCTTTGCAGTTCTGGCCACACTCATAGTGATCCTGCGGTTCTGGGCAAGGAGAGTCCAGAAGGTGCAACTCGCGTTGAACGACTACCTCATGATACCTAGCCTAGTATGATCCTACCAACTCAGTATTACAGCTCCTATCGACTTATACCACCAGCTCTTTACCCTCGGCGGGACTTTCTTCAATATATACGGTATTGTTCATGCAACTATCATCGTGCTGCAAAGCTGATTACCAGTCGTCAGCCTGTTTCTTCGGCATGAAAAAGGTGCAATCCCCAGAGGAGATCATGCAAGCCATAGCATTCGCAGGCAAGGTATGTTCTTCCTCCGAGTGTCAAAAGCGTCAGTGATAATAGATTCACTACCAGGATGGATTCATCTCAACTCTCCTCTGGGTCCTCTCCGTTTCTACCATCCGTAGCTCGGTCATCTTCCTCTACATCCACATCTTCTCAAAGCGGCCATTCCGATTGATCTGCTACTCGGTACTTACGATCAACTTCATCTTCTGCTTCGCTTCAATCCTTGCCGACTGTCTCATCTGCCGACCAATCTCCGCCCCATGGGATCCCTCCATCAAAGGTGGCGTGTGCCGGCCCGGGAAGAATATGGCCTTATCGGTCGGAATCTTGAATCTAGCGCTCGACGTTGCGGTGGTGGTGATGCCCATGCCAATTCTTTGGCGTCTCAAGATGAGTGTCGGCAAAAAGGTTGCCGTGAGTAGCATCTTTGGAATGGGACTTGCGTATGTTCTTCCCCCCTCTTCCACAGGTTCGTCTGTAGATAAATACAGCAACATCGAACTAATATCAAAACCCAGCGTCTGTGCCATCACCCTTTACCGCATCTACGCAACCACCACGATCAACAGCATGAACGCAGGCACGGTCTACCCTCTCGTCGGTCTCCTCGCATCCCTCGAAGCCCTCTTCGGCACCATAAACGCCTGCCTCCCCATGCTACGACCTCTCGTTACCCAAATCCTTAGATCGAAACGGAAGAACGTCAACACCACGAGCGAAACGTCTGCATTCGGCAGTGTTCCCATTTCGGAGCGTGTCAGGCGTTTCCGGAGCGGTTCGCTCAGGGGATATGCGTCACATAAAGACGATGGTGTTCTGACTGCGAATGATGATGCACCTGGTGTCAGGGTGGAGGGTTCGACTACAGGAGAAAAGGGTAATGGGGCGATGGGCATCAAGATAGCGGAAATCTATGTGCGAAAGGATGTCGAGGTTCAGAGCGTGTTCTTTGATGAGCGTCGGCCTCTGGATAGGGAGAGAAAGTCTGATGTTGAGTATGGACATTGGACTGCGCCGAGGGGGGATGGGTGTTTGTAGCTTGATGGGAATGGGATTGGGATTGGGATTAAATTGGGATTGGATTGGATTGGGATTGGATTGGGATTGGGATTAGATTAGATTGGATTGGATTGGATTGGATTGGATTGGATTGGATTGGATTGGGCTTTTCTTCGGGATCTGGGCGGAGGGGTTGGGAGGAGTCTTGGTAGGTTTATAGGGGGTAATACATGGTGGACTTTGGCTATTGCGCTGTGTCTTTCATACTATGATGGGATGGAATGGGATGGGATGAATAATGTATAACTACTAAACAATGTATACATAGGTATAGAAATACATGATTCTGATAACGGGGGGAACCTGGAACGCCTATATGTGGTATGGTATGTATATGTTGTGATCACTACGCCTTTTCGCACCTGCTGGATGAAATTTGAGATAGTCAATTACAAGGCTGGGGCTGGGGCTGGCGAGTGTGGAGGATGTGGATTTTTGTTTTGGTGGGGGGGAGTGGGGTTTGGGATGTTGTTGGTGGTAGGGAGATGAGAGGTGGTGGATGAGAGGTGGT